>Ga0335394_10004798_pt1 | contig 15377 bp, 12 predicted proteins | sample MAT03_FD_205741 | JGI IMG/M metagenome (GOLD analysis project Ga0335394, IMG submission 205741) | Freshwater microbial communities from Lake Fryxell liftoff mats and glacier meltwater in Antarctica - MAT-03 (spades assembly) (version 2) ...
ACGCACGTGCTCCGCAAGACCTGCGGGACGCGCATCGCCGACGGCGGCGGCGGGGTGGCGGCGGTCGCTTCGCACCTCCGGCACAAGAGCCTGAGCACTGCTAGCCGGTACATCGATCGCAACGGCGCCAGCTCCCGTGCGCTGAAGGCGCTGGAGAGCTGATGGAGGCGCGACCACGCCCGCGTCTAACTAATCGTGATCAAAGCATGAATTAGCCATTATCTCACTGTTGAAAACAGTACAGGGCCTTCTTCCAGTTGCAGGTATAGAAGCAGAAATACGCCGACCAGGTGCTGCCGACGCTCGGGTAGTGGCCGCCGCCGGTGGGGAGGTTGGCGGCCGCGCTGGTCCAGTTGGCGCAGGTGCCCATGACATTGAACAGGGTGCCGTCGGTGGCGGTGTCGGTGAGGACCAGCGACTGGAGGTTGCCGCACTTGTTGAGGTCGGAGCCGGGCAGGGTCTTGATCTCCGAGAGGTTGATCGCGTTGGTCAGGAAGCCGTCGGTGAGGTCGGCCCAGTCGTTGGCGACGACCTTGCCGTCGCGGCGCACGTACGGGATCGCGGACTGGGTGAAGCGCGTCGAGGGCGAGCCGGTCGCGTCGCTGATCCAGGCGCGAAAGATGCCCTTGAGGCCGGCGGCGACCGCCAACTGCTGGCACTTGGCGTCGGCACCATCGAGCCCGCCGAGAGCGCCGTTGAACGCGACGCTGGTCGCGAACGCGACCTTGTGGGGCTTGCACTGCGATGAGCAGCCGTCACCTTCGTCCATATTACTGTCGTCGCACACCTCACCCGCGGACATGTTGAGCTGGCCGTCGCCACACACGGCGGTCGTACAATCTGCGTCGCAGGTCGCGGACTGGCCGCCGGTGTCGCACTGCTCACCGGCCGCCGCGTTGGCGTTGCCGTCGCCGCACATCGCCGCCGAGCAGTCGTCATCGCAGGCCATCGACTCACCGGCGTCATCACAGACCTCGCCGAACGCCTGATTGACGAGGCCATCGCCGCACTGCGGGTCGGAGCAGTCATCATCGCAGGTCGCGGTCTCGCCGACCTCGTCGCAGGTCTCTCCGGCCTGGGCGTTGACGTGGGCGTCGCCGCAGATCGCAGGGGTGCAGTCGTCGTCGCAGGTCACCGAGTCGCCAGCATCATCGCAAGTCTCGACGTTGTCGTGGAGGAGGCCGTCGCCGCAGACCGCGATGGTGCACACGCCGAGGCAGTCGTCGGTGTCGACGTCGTTGGCGTCGTCGCACTCCTCGCCGATCTGCACCACACCGTCGCCGCAGTCCGGCAGCACGCATGCGTTGGAGCAGCCGTCGTCGTCGACCTGGTTGGCGTCATCGCAGCCCTCGACGCCAGCATGGACAACGCCGTCGCCGCAGATCGCAAGGACGCAGGTCGCCAGGCACGCGTCGGCGTCGTTGGCGTTGCCGTCGTCACACGCCTCGACGCCGTCCTGGACGACGCCGTCGCCACACAGCGCCTCCGTGCAGGCGTTGGTACACTCGTCGCCATCGACCTGGTTGCCGTCGTCGCACGCCTCGCCGGGGTCGAGCATGCCGTCGGTGCAGACCGGCGGCGGGTCGCCCGTGCTCGAGCTCCCGTCGGTGGTCGAGGCGTCGGTGGTCGAGTCGTCGGTGGTCGAGGTGGTCGACACGTCGGTGGTCGAGAGCGTCCCGCTGGTCGTCGGGTCGACCGCGGTCGTCTCCTCGGTGGTGCCGTCGGTGTCGGTCATGCCACCAGTCGTCGTCGGGGCCGTGGTCGACGACACGGCGCTCGTGACGGTCCCCGTCTCGGTGTCGGACGTCGTGGTGGCGAGGGTGAGGTCGTCGCTCTTACATGCGACGATGGGGATGAGCAGGAGCAGCGCCGAGACGCCGCGTAACGATTGCCAGGGAACGTAATAAGGCATGATCAATGGCTCCGGAGACGGTCACTTAATGAGGATCTTGAACTCGATCCGGCGGTTCTTGGCGCGGCCGGCTTCGGACTGGTTGTCATCGATCGGCGCGTCCGGTCCGGCGCCGCGCGTCTCGATCCGCTCAGCCGCGACCCCCTTCTCGACGAGGTAGCGCTTGACCGCCTCCGCGCGTCGCTCTGACAACTGCACGTTGTACTCGCGCGAGCCGACGCCGTCGGCGTGGCCGGTGATCTCGACCCTCAGGTCCGGGAACTCCTGGAAGATCTTCGCCGCCGCGTCGAGCGTGGGCGCTGAATTCTTGCGGATCGTGTCCCTGTTGAAGTCGAAGTAGATCCCCTGGATCACGCCCGTGTACTGCGTCACCGACTTCGGGACCTCGTCGGGGCAGCCGTCGGTGTCCTCGTAGCCGTTGCGGGTCTCCGGCTCCTGGACGCACTTGTCGTCGCCGTCGGGGATCCCATCGCCGTCGGTGTCCTTCACCGGGCAGCCGTCGGGGGCCACTCCGGCCACATCGGGGCACGCGTCGACGTCGTCGGTGAACCCGTCGCCGTCGGTGTCCTTCACCGGGCAACCGTCGGGGGCCACGCCGGGGTCTTGCGGGCATTGGTCGGCCCGGTCCATAAACCCGTCGCCGTCGCCGTCGCGATCCGGGCAGCCATCGGGGGCCACACCGGCGACATCGGGGCAACGGTCGTCGGCACGAAACCCGTCACGATCGGGGTCGGGGTCGGGCGCGGCCTTCGGCTTGCCGCGGTTGAGCGTCACGCTGACCCCGAGCAGCGTCTCGAAGTGTCCGGCGGTGCCGGGCCACTGCTTCGCCTCCGCGCCGATGTACCCGCGCAGGTCGAGTCGCAGCGCGACCCAGCGGTTGAAGTAGTATTTGACGCCGCCGCCGAGGTGGCCGACCGGGTCCATGTCCTTGCCGGCGACCGTCGCCGCCGAGGAGACGCCCATGAGCCCGTAGCCGCCAAGCACGAACGGCACCACCCTGTATATAGGTAGTTGAAGGATCGCGTGACCGCGCAGGCCGTAGATGAAGCTGGAGCCGCCGGGGCCGCTCGCCGCCGCCGCGTACTTCGCCGGCAGCGCCGCGAACTCGGCCTCGACCCCGAGGAAGCGCAGCGGAAAGAACGCCGCGCGGACGCCGAGGTCCGCCGTCGGTCGCCGGATCGGCTCGCCCGGCGTGGTCGCCGGGGCGTACAGGTCATGGGACTTACTAAACACCATCACGCCGCCGAAGACGCCGAGCTCGACCATGTTGCGCTCCGGCGCGAACCGCCGGATCGGCTTGACCTCCGCGTCAGCGCTCGCGGCGGGCGCCGGCTTCGCGGGCTTGGCCCACGCGGAGCCGGACAGGCCCAGGGACACGAACATGATCAAGACCATCGGAGTCGAGCGCAGCAGCATGGGAACCTCATACATGTAACTCATCATGATCAGTCAAGTCGATGTGGGGGCGGGTGAGCGGGAGTTCGGCGACGAAGCGGGCGCCATTTGCGTGAGTATCGTCGAGGTAGAGGCCGCCGTGGATGCCCTGGGCGATCGCCCGGGCGATCGCCAGGCCGAGGCCCGCGCCAGTCGGGTGCTCCGGGGTCTCGCGCGCGGCCCGGTAAAATGGCGCGAAAATATGGGGACGGTCCTCAGGCGCGACGCCGGGACCGGCATCGGTGACCGCGACTTCGAGCCGTGCGCCGACCTTGACCGTGACCTCGACGGTGCCGCCGGCCGGGCTGTGGGTGATCGCGTTGTCGATCAGGTTGCGTAGCAAACGGGCCAGCTCGCCGCCCCGGACGGCCGGCACTTGGGCGTCGTGCGCCGCCTCGAGGCCAGTCGCGCGGACAGTGATGCCGCGGGCCTCGGCGCGGCCGCGGGCCATACGGAGCGCCTCGTTGACCGCGGTCTCGATGCGGATCGGTGCGGGCACGGGTGCGGTGCCGGATTGGAGGCGCGCCAGCAGCAGGAGGTCCTCGGTGAGATGCACGAGGACCTCGACGTCGCCGAGCATCGCCTCGAGCGCGTCTCGGTAGGCGGGTGCCTCGCGCGGCCGACGAAGTGCGAGCTGCAATTCACCGAGCAGCGTCGCCAGCGGCGAGCGCAGCTCGTGCGCCGCGTGCGAGATGAAGGTCCGCTGCGAGCGGACGAGCTCGCTGAGTTGGCTGATCATATGATCGAGGTCGGCCGCGAGGGCGCGCGTCTCGTCGCTACCGCGGGCGTCGCCCTGGACGCGGGCGTCGAGGTTCCCCTCGGCCACCGCGCGCGCGACCCCGGCGATCGCGTGAACGTCTCGCGCGAGCCGCGAGCCGACCCAGCGCGCCAGCAACGAGGTGGTGAGGGTCGCGAATACGAAGAGGAGCAGCAAGATCCGCCACAGGTACTGCGTATCGTCGTCGATGGACCGCTGCGACGCGGCGTAGAGCAGGAACTCGTCGCGCCCCGGCACCGGCATCACGACGCCCCGCAGCGTGTGCTCGCCGAAGCTGATGTCCAGCGAGGTGCCCTCCAAGGTGACGTCGCTGACGCCCAGCTCGGCGAGGTCCGGCGCTACGTCGGCGAAGTTCGCCGACGCCGCGAGCACCTTGCCATCGCCGTCGTAAACGACGAGGTAGCGCGTGGTCGGCTCCAGGCTCTCCGGTACGCGGACCCAGCCGGCGTCGAGCGGGCGCCCTGGGGAATAGACCGTCGGCAGGCGCTGCGCCGCCGTGTATGCGTGGCGAAACAGCGCGTGGTCGAGGTCGCGCGTCTCTGCCGCGTCGATGAGCACGTAGAGCGGCACGAACGAGGCGGCGAGCACGGTGGTGGTCACCGCGGTCACGGACAGCAGTAGGCGGGTCCTTAGTCGCATGTGGCGGCCTTCCACCGATAGCCGACGCCGCGGACCGTCTCCAGCGTGCCGGCCTCGGCCCCGAGCTTGGCGCGCAGGTTCTTGACGTGGACCTCGACGACGTTGGACCCCGGATCGAAGCCAGCGTGCCAGACCTTGGCGAGCAGCTCGGTGCGGGGCACGACCCGCCCGGGCCTCGCCACGAGATACGTCAACAGCGCGAACTCCCGCGGCGTCAGATCGAGCCGCTTCCCTCCGAGCGAGGCCGCGTGCAGGTCGCGATCGATCTGCAGGCTGCCCACGGTGAGCACGCGCCCACCGGCGTCGCGCCGGATCAGCGCACGGACCCGCGCCAGGAGCTCGCCGAGATCGAAGGGCTTGGCGAGGTAGTCGTCGGCGCCGGCGTCGAGCCCCGCGATGCGCTCCGCGACGTCACCGCGGGCCGTGAGCATCAGGATCGGGACGGTCGCGCCGGCTGCCCGCGCGGCGCGGCAGACGGACAAGCCGTCGAGGGTCGGCAGCATCCAGTCGAGGACGACCAAGTCGTAGCTGAGCTGGCTCAGTTGCTCGCGAGCGACCGCACCGTCCTCCACGATGTCGACGATATACCCCTCCTCATGGAGCGCCCGGGCCAAAAAGCTGGCGAGCTTGCGGTTGTCCTCGACCACCAAAACCTTCACGCCGGGCCATAGTAACCCGGTGGCCCGCGTGACGCCATGCTGCGGTGGACACGGTGGACGCGGTGGACGCGAAGAAGCGGCCCGGGAGTCGCTCCGAAGCGACAAAGCGGGTCCGCGTTGGTGGTGGTCCGCGCCGACCGTCCCGGTCGCGCGTGAAGCAGAGGTGAAATCTTCTTCATCTTGGGGCGGCCGGGATCGTGGTCCACCGCGATCCAGTAGAGTCGCGAGGTCGGGACCGAATGCCTCGCGGAATTTATCATCACGGATCGGTACGGAGCACCCACCGATGATGATCCCGTGGTTCGATCTGGAGATCGCGTTCTGCAACGCCGCGCCGGGCTTTCATCGCTTCCTGGATCGCGCGATGGGCCGCGTGGTCAACGTCCAGATCCATGTATTGGCGAGCATCACCACGCTACAATGGATCACGGCCGAGACCGGACGCTTCCTCCGCATCCGGCAGATCACCTCTCGTGACCAGCACGGATGGATGCTCCGCTTCATCGCCTCGGTCGAGGACCCGGAGCTGCGCGGCCGACTGGAGGCCGCCATCATCGGTGTCGGAGCCTTTCAACGCTACAAGCAGATCCTGCGCGGCGCACCGTCCGAGCGCCAGCGCTGGCTCGACCTGCGCAGCCAGCTCGTGCGGGAGCATATCGAGGCGTGGCTGATCTCGTATGGGGTCACCGAGAGCGAAGGTCTGCCGCAGGCGTCTGAGGCCAGCGAGTCGCCAGAGCCGCTGGTCGGCGAGGCCGAGCTGCGGAATCTTGCGCGGCAGCAACTGGAGATCCTGCCCGCGCACACGCTCGCGTCCGCGGTCGGCTTTCTCCGCTATCTCGAGGGCAAGTCCCGCTAATCCGCCGCGGGGAGGACCCGCCGCGGGGATAGTATGAACATTGTCTGTTGCGGGGGTCGATGGCCGCGGGCCCCCGCCTGCGGACGGTTGGGGTGGGCCGGGAACTTTTGTGAGACCCGCCCCGGGGCTCGCGCGTAAGGAGCCGGCCACATGCGCCCCGCCATCTCCTCGCTTCGCCCCTGCCGCCTCTTCTCTGGCCTCGCCCTGTGCGCTGCGGTCCTGCTGCCCGGCTTCGCGGACGGCCGCAGCCCCGCGCCGCGCGAGGAGGAGAAGGAGCGTCACAAGGTGGAGGTGTCGAATCCGTATCGAGCCGCGCCTGCCGCGGCCTACGACTTCTCGGCGGACTCATTGGGCGGAGAGATGGGCGCCACCCCGGGCGGCGCGCAGGACATCGCCTTCTTCCGCGACCGCGCCGCGCACGGGGAGATCCCGCACCCCAATACCTTTACGCCGGAGGGCCTGTTTAGTGAGCACGACCTGCCGCTGGCGACCCGCACGAAGTGTATGCAAACGCTGTGTGCGACCGGGGAGGCGATGGGCGCCGGGCTGCTGGTCCAGCCGGAGGTCCGCTACCTCGCGCAGCTCGGGTTCTCGTCGGGCCTCGACGCCAAGACCTTCAAGCGCGCCCCGCTGCACCTGGTCGCGGTCATCGATAAGTCGGGCTCGATGTCGGGGCAGCCGCTCGAGCTGGTGAAACAGAGCCTCGAGAAGGTGGTCAGTCAGCTCGGGCCGGACGACGAGCTGTCGATCGTGCTCTACGGCGACCGCTCACACGTGTACATGCAGCCGACGCCGGTCACCCACCGCCGCGCGATCGCCCGCGAGATCCGGCGGATCGAGAGCGCCGGCTCGACCAACATGGAGGAGGGCCTCGCCGTCGGCTTCGCGCTCGCCAACTCGCGCAAGTTCACCGGCAGCACCCGCGTCATGCTGTTCACCGATGAGCGCCCGAACGTCGGAAGCACGGACAAAAACAGCTTTATGGGCATGGCGCGCGACGCCTCGAAGTCGGGCGTCGGCATGACGACGGTCGGCGTCGGCGTGCAGTTCGGCGCCGAGCTGGCGACCGCGATCAGCAGCGTGCGCGGCGGTAACCTGTTCTTCTTCCCCGACGCCAAGCGCATGGAGAAGGTGTTCGAGGAGGAGTTCGATACGATGGTCACCGAGCTGGCATACGACCTCCAGCTCGAGGTCCGCCCGGCGAAGGGCCTCAAGATCGCCGGCGTGTACGGGATCCCCGGCCAGGCCCTGAAATGGATCGACGGTGGTGCGATCTCGCTGTCGGTCGAGACGATCTTTCTCAGTCGCAAGAAAGGCGCGATCTACGTGGCGATGGCCTCCGATACCGGGCCCGGCCTGCCCGAGACAAAGGTCGCACTCGGGGCCGGCGTCGCCAGCGTGAAGCTCGACTACCGCGAGCACCGCGAGCGCGGCGGCAAGGCCATTCGCACCCAGGTCGAGCTGCCGACCGTGCTCGCCAACGCCGCCAGCCTCGGACTCACCCGCGGCGAATTGCTGGTCGAGCAGGCCACCAGCCTGGCCCGCGCGGCCAGCCTGCACCACGAGAAGAACGACCAGGAGGGCGCCTACCAGGCCGTCCACGCGCTCGCCTCGCTGTTCCGTCGCAACACCGACGAGACCCTCGCGGCCGAGCGCAAGCTGGTGCTCGAGGTCGAGACGACGCTGGCCAAGCTGTCGGGCCACCAGGGCGAGCCGGGCAGCGGCCCTGGCCACCGGCCCGAGGGCGGCCCGGTCGACCGCGTGAGCGGGTTGCCGCCGCGGGTCCGCTGAGCTGTCCCGAAGGTCAGGTCGGACCACCGTGACCGCGGCATCGCCGAGCTGTCCCCGAGGTCAGGTCGGCGGCCGCGTGCGCACCAGGCTCGGCCGCTGCGCGTGGTGGGCCGCGAGCGCGAGTAATTGGGGATATGCATCGAGCGGTGTAATCGCGCGAAACTGCATCCATTCGAGGGTCGTGACGACGGCCAGCTCGGCGAGCCCGAAGCCGTCCTCCGCGGTACACCACGGGCCACGGACCTGGCCTTCGAGCCAGGCGAGGGTGCGATCGACCCGCTCGCGCTCGGTCCGCATGTAGGGGATCGCCTCGATGTCGACCTGGTCGCGGCGGAAGTAAAACAGGCGGATCGCCGACTCGAGCGCGCCATCGACGGCGTGGATCATGTTGCCCTCGGCGATCCTGGTGGTCGCGCGCGCGGGACGCAGTTGGCCCGGACCATGCTCGGCCAGCAGCAGCTCGGAGATCGCGTGTGAGTCGAACACGGCGTCGCCGTCGCGCTCGAGCACGGGGACCTTGCCGAGCGGGCTGAGCCTGGCGAGCGCCGCCTGGGCGTCCGGGGTGGTGGTGGCGACGAACTCGAGGCTCTGCCCGAGCTCAAGGGCGACCACGGCGACGCGGCGCACGAAGGGAGAGGTCAGGGTGCCGTACAGGCGCATGCCGCCGGTATATCGCGGGCTGGCGGTCTCCGCGAGCCCGCACGGGGCTTGGAATTGTCCGGAGAACGTCCGACAGTGGCTCGCACGTGCGCGGACTTTCGCTGATCTCCGGGGCCCTGTCGATCTTGCTCGCCGGCTGCGCGGGCGCTGGTGCGGCCAGCCACGCGGCGCTGTGGCCGGGCGGGGCGCCGGCCGCGAAGGGCGACGGCAAGGGTGACCGGCCCGAATTATATTATTACTTGCCGCCGCCGGAGAAGCGCACCGGCGTCGCCGTGATCGTCGCGCCCGGCGGAAGCTATGCACATACCGGCGGACTGCGCGTGGAGGCGTTCCCGACCGCGCGCTGGCTGGCGGCGCGCGGGATCACGGCGATCGTGCTGCGGTACCGCGTGAGCAACGACGATTATCATCACCGCGACTTCCTGGCCGACGGGAAACACGCGGTCCGCACGGTGCGGGCGCAGGCCGATAAGCTCGGGGTCGACCCCGCGAAGATCGGGTTCATCGGCTTCTCGGCGGGCGGACACCTCGCGGCCTTCGTCGGTACCGCGTGCCCGCCGACCGGCGACCCCGACGACACCGATCCACTGATGCGCGTGAGCTGTCGGCCAGACTTTATCGTCATGGTCTACCCGGTCGTCACCCTCGACGACCGCTGGGCCCACCAGCGCAGCAAACGCAGCCTGCTCGGCCCGGAAGACCCTCCGCCGCTCGGGCTGGTCGACAAGCTCTCGCTCGAGAAGCAGGTCAACAAGACCACGCCGCCAGCGTTCCTGGTCCACTCGCGGCGCGACGCCAAGGTCGACTTTAATAACAGCCAACTGTTCCACGACGCGATGCTGGCCGGCGGCAGACCGTCCGAGCTGCACCTCTACGACGACGGCAAGCACGGCGTCGGCCTGGCCCAAAAGCCAGGTATGCCGGGCATGCGCCAGTGGCCCGAGCAGATGTTGCAGTGGATCCGCGGGCTCGGCATGTTGTAACGAATCACTGGACGACGGCGACGCGGGCGGGCTCGTCGGGTCCGAGCAGCTCGGCGACCGAGATCGCCGGGCTGTACCGATGTCGGCGGACATGGGCGCCAGCGCAGGTGAGCACGGCCTCCCAGCGCTCGCCCCAGGCGGTCGCGTCGATGCCGTCGCTGACCGTCTGCACGAGCACGATGTCGAGGCCGCCGAGGCCTCGCGGCAGCCACGGGGCCTCCGGGCAGGCGCCGCGGCTTTGATAGGACTTGAGGAACTGCTCGACCTTCTTGCGGTCGGGCGTGCGGGCCTCCTCGAGGTCGGAGAACACGACGACGGTGGTGCGCTCGGGGGTGCGGCGCACGACCGGAAGGTCGGCGACCTTGGCCCAAAAGCCGAGCAGCGAGGTGCCGGGCTTGGGGGTCCAACTGCGCACCTGCTCGCGCCAGCGATGGACCCGCTCGGCGCGCAGCTCCTGCTGCGACTGGCGAGTCTGCGTCTCGCCGGCGTCGAGGCTGGCGACGCGGCGCGCCTGGGCCTCATCGATCTGCTCGAGGCACTTCTTCTTGAACAGGCTGTCGGCGGTGCAGTCGGGGGCGCAGGGCAGGGGACCGGGCATATGACTGCGCCGCGGGGCGGCGGCCTCGAAGGGCATGTCCGGGGTCGACGACCGCTCGCTGCGGTCCGAGATCAGCAGCACGCCGACGCCGGTCGCGGCCGGCAGCGTGGCCGCGTGCGCGACCACGGCGTCCAGTTGCTCGTCGGCGAGCTCGAGGTTCGAGGGGCTGCGGTCGACGCCGAACAGCAGCGTGCGCGGCGGGCTGTCGTCGACGCTGGCGACCGGAGCGATCGCGGCATAGGCGGTGCCGAGGCGCAGCGCGCAGGGCGGGCGCCACTCGCCGCGGGCCTCCGCCGCCGCACGTGCCTCGCTATCGGTGGAAGACTGCCAGGACATCATCCCAGCGAGCGCGGCGGCGACGACGACGAGCCCGGCGAGCGCCGAGAGGGCGTGGGCCTGGCTCACGACGCACCTCCGGCGATCCGCGGCAGGGCCAGCGGTGGGTCGCGGGGCGGGGCCTGCTCGCGTGCGATCTGTGTCAGTTCGATCGGCAGGGCGTTCGCGTCGTCGTCATCGTGGCCGAGGATCGTGGCGACGACGTCGTCGAGCGAGTACCAGATCAGGCACACGAGGCCGAGGCCGAGGATCGTCACGCCGATCGGCAGCGAGACGGCGACGATAGCGACCCACAGCAGCAGCAGCAGCAGCAGGCGCGGGAGGGCGAGCAGCCAGCGCAGGAGACCGAGGCGCGCGAGGAAGCCGTCCATCGCCGAGACCAGCAGGCCGCCGGTGTGCGCGGCGACCCACGGCACCGCGACACCGAAGCCGACGAACACGATGTTGGAGACGGTGACGGCCGAGCCGCCCATGCCCTGCTCGGCGAGCAACATGCCGCGCGCGGCCGCAAGCGCGGCGTCGAAGGCCGAGGCGCCGCCGAGCACGAACCAGCGCATGGCGCTCGGTCCGGCGACGGCGCTGCGGATCTTGTCGAACACGCCGAACCACAGCTCGAGCAGGGTCTTGAACAGCGCGACGACCACGTAGAACGACCACTCGGCGGCCTCGGGCGCCAACAGGCCCATCACTTCAAAGCGGTAGGGCGGCTCCGGGAACACGTCGCGCAGCAGCAGGGTCGTCAGCGCGACATCAAGGGCGCACAGCACCAGGCCGGCGATCAGCGCGATGCGGTCGCCCGTACCCATCGGCGGGCGGGCCTCAGACTCGGCCTCGCCGCGCGGCCACACGCGACCGGTCCACGCCCACAGCGCGGCGCCGATGCGCACCAGCGTCGAGCGCAGGGTCGTGTGCCACAGCAGCCGCACACGCTGCAACAGACTGCCGAGCAGCAGCAGGGCGAACACGCCGAGCACGAAGCCGCCAGTGTGGGCGGCCAGGCCGGGCGACTCGCCGGTGAGCATGGCGCGAGCGAGCACGGAGACGGCAGCGAGGCCAGTGGCGAGCACGAGCAGGCGGACGCGTCGCGGCGAGCGCTGCGGTCGTGACGGAGAGGGTGGGGCGATGGAAAACGAGGACACGGCGAACCTCCGGGATCGATCGGACCCGCGAAGCCACCCCGGGTGGGGGGTGCGCGATGGTTTTTGGCTGTCCCGAAGGACATGTCCTTGGGAACATACTCCGGCAGCGCACTCGACTGGAGTCGACGCGGCCGCGGGTCCGAGGCAGCGACGCGCGAGAGGGACGCGGTTATTCCGGGCGCTGGCCTAGCGGTGCAATTTCGGCTTGTAGTGGATCGTGAGCAGATGTACAGTCACCCCGGCACCCAGGACGCACGTTGGCGAGGAAGCAAAGCGATGAGCACGATCTCTTCCATTGAGTGGACCGAGGCGACCTGGAACCCAGTACGCGGCTGCTCGCGTGTGTCCCCAGGCTGCGAGCACTGCTACGCCGAAAGGATGGCCCATCGGTTCAGCGGGCCCGGCGCCCCCTACGAAGGGCTGACGACAATAGGCAAGAGAGGACCTCGTTGGACCGGGCGGGTGCAGTTGGTCCACGACGCGCTTCGTGAGCCGTTGAGCTGGCGCCGTCCTCGCCTGGTGTTCGTAAACTCGATGGGCGACCTGTTTCATGACAGCGTTCCGCTGGAATTCATTGTTTCGGTCTTCGAGACCATGCGCCGAGCACACTGGCATACGTTCCAGGTGCTGACGAAGCGGGCAGAACGCCTCGCCCAAGTCGCCGCCGCGTTCCCCTGGCCCGAGAACGTCTGGATGGGCGTCAGCGTCGAGTCTCGCGCCTATCAACAGCGGATCGATCTGCTGCGACGTGTACCCGCCCATGTTCGATTCCTCTCCCTCGAACCGCTTTTGGAAGGCCTGCCCCATCTCGACCTGACGGGGATTGACTGGGCCATTGTGGGCGGCGAATCAGGGCCCGGCGCCAGGCCTCTCGAGGAGCAGTGGGTGCGGGACATCTTCCTGCAGTGCCGTGCTGCGAGCGTGCCCTTCTTCTTCAAGCAGTGGGGAGGCGTACGGAAGAAAGAGGCGGGTCGACTTCTCGATGGGCGAACATACGACGAGATGCCGACCGTTCGGGTGGTCGACCGTTCGCAACGGGTGTCGGCTTGAGAATCACCGCAGCTTGACGTAGTGACTCTCGCCCAGTGTCATGGACCCCTTGTGGAGACGCCGCTTGGGGGCCGGAGACCGTCCGTCCGGACTCAGAACCAGGATCTTCGTTTCCCTTTCGAGCTCCAAGAGGGCGTTGCGATACGCAGTTTCGCAAAGGCGATTATCTGGTCGATGTACGAGATTCTCGCGCAGGAGGCCCTCGTAGTAGCGAATGATCGCTCCGTCTCGCTCCGTCTCGCTCGTTCGTTCGCAGGGAGTCGACGATCCTGACGAGTTCGTCGGCACGCTCTTGAGTGCCGAGAAGCCCGGCGAGCGTATCTCCCATTTGGTCTCGTAACCCGAGGATGCGGCGGACGCCTTCGATATTGAAGAACAGGAAGACCTCACATTTGCGCTGGGCGCGCAAGAGCCGCTGAATCACGGCGAAATCGACACCATCGACTCCGCAAGGGTCGATGAACACAAACATTGGAGCGATTGCGGCGCCGCTCTTCTTCCACGAGTCAAGTATCACCGTCATCTCGGTCGAGAACGCACCGTTTGCCAGGATCGGTTCGGGGAAGTCAGGATGGCCTTCGCCAAACGATCGCAAGGTCGCCGCCAACTGAGCAAAGAGATCTCTGTCGCGCTCGATGAAGATCGTCCGGACCTTAGCAGCGAACTCGGAGGTAGAAGCGATCAATTCGAGAGCGTGCCGAGGCGAACCTGGGATCGCGCTCCCGTCGCCCGCCGTGTACGTGCCTCGCCCTGCGAAACCATCGATATAGATGATGCGGTCTTCGCTCCGCTTCAAGATATGAAAATAGGCGGTGATGTAGTTCTTCAAGATGGTGTGCTTGGCCAACGTCTGGGGCCGGTAGCTCTCGAAATGGTCCTTGTCCGACGGTGACATCCTCGACTCCTTCTCTGCCGAGAGAGTTCCGCGAGACCGGGTTCGGCGCAACAAAAATCCTCTCGACGGCCTGGTCACCGCATTGGCGGCTCAGTACGCGGGTTCGCTGTCTGCGCTCGCTCTCGCCCACGTTGCCCACCTGTTCGCCTCTCGCGGTGGGTCAGCATATCGGCGGGTGGCGGGCGTGCTGGTCGGTGAGCCAGGCGACGAGGGCGGCAAGCTCGGCAGGGGCCAGGGAGTAGTCGGCGCCGACGCGGGGACCTCGACTCGCGCGGGCCCAGCTAATCCACCTGCCCATCCACGTAGGCGTCGGGCTGCACCGCCGGGCGTGCCTTGCGACCGTCAGATGGAGGAGGCGACCGCTGCGGAAGCGCGGTCGCCGTGGAGATCGCCGCGTGCCACGAGCTCGAGTGCGGCGCCCGGCCACACAGCTTCGTAGGCGAGGTGCTGCCCGCGAGCCTAACCTGGTCCGAAGGCCAGGTTCAACAGGCACCGCGACCACTCGCACCTTATCACCAATACCATACGCCTGTCGTGAAACCGCGCTGCGCGGCCGTATGCTTGATAATATGTCTTTTCGGACAGGGCCCTTGGGCTGCTAGCGTGGCTCGAATTTGTAGCGATACTTTGGGGGTAGGAGGAAAGGGTCATGATCAACGCTGCGTTCGTGCGCGAGTCCAAGCCTCGCGCGAAGATGTATGAAGTCACCTGTGATGGACTGCCGGGGTTCATCCTCCGCGTTCTGCCCACCGGAAAGAAGGTCGCGCTCGTCCGGTACCGGGCGGCCGGCCAGGAGCACCGCGAGCGGATCGGCTTGCTCGGTCCGACGCTGACGATCGACGAGGCGCGGCGGCGGGCCGCGATCATGCTCGCCGGCGAGAGCGGCGACGAGACGTCCAGCCAGCCGCTCAAGCGCACCGGCGCCCGTGTGGAACAACCGGAACAAGCGCGGTCTCAGATCGTCACGCTCCGATCGCTCGCCGAGCGCTTCGTCCGCGTGCATGTCGACGCGAGGCTCAAGCCCGGGACCGCGGGGAGGTACCGCCAACTGCTCCGGGACGTCATCCTCCCGTATCGAGCGCGAGAGGGCGTGCCACCGCTCGGTGATCGCGACTTCCGCAGCATCAAGAAGTCCGAGATCAACGAGCTGCACGCGTCGATGTCCAGGACCCCCGGCGCCGCGAACAACATGCTGGCCACGGGAAGTGACCTCCGTGGCCGTCAGCCCGGTTGTCGGGACTCCTGCGGTCGATTCAACGGTACTGACGACGCCGGTGTCGGTTGGCCCGTCGGAGGTCGCAGGGCCCGGGTCCTGGCAGCCAGGGAGCAGCAGCAACGAAAGGAAGATGGAGGAGATGTGCGCGTCGGCAAATCGCATGGCAGGTACGCTTTCTCGGTCGATCGCTGCAACGCGTCCATTCGCGTCGAGCATCCACGCCTGGATATAGACCGCCCTCGCCGAGCGAGCATCCACCACAGATCCCACAGCAGGATGTCGGATCCGTGTCAGAGCACGCCCGGTCTGCGGCTGTCGGGCTGCCGCCTGTGGGATCCACGTGGGTTGACCCGCCGGGCAACCTCCCGGTGTTACGGCTCGGTTTATCTCCGTGATCTCGTCCCGGATTCAAGTCGGGGTCTCGAGTATCC
>Ga0335394_10004799_pt1 | contig 15376 bp, 7 predicted proteins | sample MAT03_FD_205741 | JGI IMG/M metagenome (GOLD analysis project Ga0335394, IMG submission 205741) | Freshwater microbial communities from Lake Fryxell liftoff mats and glacier meltwater in Antarctica - MAT-03 (spades assembly) (version 2) ...
GAAGGAGATCGCAGCGCTGACATTCATTGATGAGCGAAGCTGTTCGAAGCAATTGGGTGAGTTGCGAAACAAGCGTTACGTTCAATCGGAAAAACGCGGGAAGGAAAGTTATTACGAACTATCCGAACCACTCATGCGACTCTGCCTGGAAGTTAAGAACCAGCGAGGCAAGCCACTCCAACTCATTGCCAGGTTTCTCAGAGTGTGGTTCACCCCGGATGCCTTGCAGACACAACTCAAGTCGAGCAAGGACAGTGGAAGCCGCGCAGATGCTTATCGCGCTATTGCCTTAGACCTCGACAACCAGTTCCAGATCCCAGTTCTCGAACAAATAGACCGGGAGTTTGAGAAACACCTCAACGATAGAAACTACGATGCCGCGTTAAAAGTGGCTGAAGAACTCCATTGCGTCGATAAACTACAGGGCGTGTGGAAAGCGGCTAGAGTCAAGCACGAGAGTGGAGACGTCACGGGAGCACTGGCCGACTACACGTCTATCATCGAAATGGTCGATGCTTCGGTGCACGAAAGAGCAGGAGCTCTGATCAATCGCGGTCAATCTTACGGCCTGATCGGCGTGATGGAGAAGGCGATTGACGACTACACGTTGGTGTTTGATATGGTCGATGCGTTGGTCGAGCTGAAAGCCACGGCCTTGATCAATCGTGGTACGGCATACGGGACGCTCGGCGAGACGGAAAAGGCGATTGCCAACTACACGATGGCAATCGAGACGGTCGATGCCCCGGTCGAACTTAAAGTAGCGGCGTTGCTCAATCGATGTGTGTCCTGCAACGGTCTCGGCGAGACGGAGAAAGTGATTGCCGACTACACGACTGTGATCGAAATGCCCGATGCGCCGGTATACCAGAAAGCAAAAGCCTTGTTCAATCGCGGTGCGACCTTGAACAAACTCGGCGAGACAGAGAAAGTGATTGCCGACTACACGACAGTGATCGAAATGCTCGAAGCGCCGGAAGACCAGAAAGCAAAAGCCTTGGTCAATCGCGGAGCGATCTATGGCAAGCTGGGTGCGACGGACAAAGCGATTGGCGACTACACTTCCGCGATCGAGACGCCAAACCTGCCGATCGACTTGAAAGTGATGGCATTATTCAATCGCGGTGCGACCTTCAACAAACTCGGCGAGACGGAGAAAGTGATTGCCGACTATACGACTGTGATCGAAATGCCCGACGCGCCTGTAGACCAGAAAGCAAATGCCTTGTTCAATCGCGGAGCGACCTACGGCAAGCTCGGTGAGGCAGCGAAAGAACTGGCGGACTACAAGTCTGTGATCGAGATGCCCGATGCGCCGGAAGACCAGAAAGCACAGGCCTTGGTCAATCGCGGTGTGACGCATGTTCAGTTCGGAGAGATGGAGAAAGCGCTTGCGGACTTCACGTCAGTGATCAAGATGCCAGATGCACAGGTAGGACAAAAAGCCGACGCGTGGGTCAATCGCGGTGTGATTCATTGGAAGTCGGGGCAGATGCGGGAAGCTTTGGAATCGTTCCAAGCAGCGATACGAATTGCGCCCCAAGGATCGGAAAGTATGCGCAAGGCGATGTTCGCATTGCCGGAGCCGCTGATCGAAGTTGGCTTGCTTGACGACGTTGCAACCGCGCTGCGTCGTGCGTTTGAAGAGAACGCACGCGACTTCGACGACTACGGCGGGACTCCGAACGATCTGTTCTGGATGGTGCTGCGTCGTGGAAGCGGTGATTGGGACAGATATGTCGCCGCATTAATGGCGATGTACATTGAATTTGGCGTTGCCGACAAATTGGCACGCGGGCTGACGCAGTTAATCGAGCGTCTGGACGAAGGAAATCTTAGCCTAGGGCAGCTTGATGAATGGAATGCAGTCTGGCAAAAACACGGTGCTGCTGTCGAAGAAGTCGAAATTGCGTTGAAGTGTCTTTCAGCAGCAACAGACGCGATCAAAACAAAATCCGATCGCCCGCTCTTCCGGTTGCCGCAAGAAATCCGTTCGCTCGTTCGCGCACTTCTCACCCACTCGCTCGGGCCATTTTCGGAATCGTAGCCATCAAATGAGTCGATCAGTGCTCTGGCTTGAAAAAGGGTCAGGAGCCGATAGCCAAATGGCCCAACGGGTGCTCCGCACTATTGGCTCCTGACCCCTTTTCGAGGCCCCTGTTGATTCCATTGGCGGCGAGCTCGAAATGTTACTCCGCCACGATCTCAGCCGCATTCCAGAACGCGAATTCGTTGCTCCAGTCGTTGGCCTTGTTGAGCAGATCGATGGTGACCGGCTGACCGGCGAGATCGCTGAGATCGACAACGATGTCTCGCCATTCGACGTTCCTGCCGTTGCCTTTGACAATGGACTGATGTCGTGTTTCACCGTTGACGATGACGACGAGCTGCCAGTCCCCTTGTTCATGCGCGGCAACACTCAGACGAAGTTTGACGGTTGGAGAAACCGGCAACGTGGTCGTCGTTGTCAGCACGGTCGGTTCGGTGTGTGACACGGGATGCGTTCGCAGGGCAGGGCGGTCGTGGTAGTCGGCAAGAATTGCGATGCCGCCTTCGCCGGATTTCGGCGACGAATATCCTGGCAGCAATTGCTCAATGAATGCCGGGAAATCATCGGCTTTATCGCTATCACCGGGCACGATGCGGGAACCGATCAGCAGTCTGGCTTCGGCATCTTCAGGTGGTTTGTCGAGCGTGATGTAGGCAAACAGGTCCCGCATCTCCTGTGGCTGGATCTGTTTCTCAAGTCCCTCCGGCATGAGCGACAATTTACTCGGAACGACTTCATCAATGTCCGTCCGAGCGATGATCTCCTGCTTGTCGCCCTGGACTTTCAGCACGACTCGCTGCGGACTGTCTTCAACGGGCAGCCCGGACACAACGCGGCCTTCTTTTGTCACAACAGTAAGTCCCTGATACGACACGCCGATCACCAGGCTTGGATCGAAGACGTTCGACAGCAGTTGTTCAAACGACGCACGACCGTTGCGCGTGATATCCGGACCGACCTCAGCTCCTTCGCCGTACATCTTGTGACACTGCCCGCAGACCTTTTTGAAGACAACTCGTCCGGCGATCGGATCGCCCTCGCTGGTTCGCAATTCGTTTCTCATGCGACTGATGAGTTCGATCCGAGCCGGATCACGTTCAGTTCGTACGACGCCCCAGTGCTTAGTGACAAGATCTGCCAGTAGTTTACTTTTCAGGCTGAGCATCTTGTTGGCCTGATTCGCATTGATCAGCGACGCCGGGATTTTCGCGTCACGGACGAGACTCAGCAGTTTGATCGCCGAGTCTTCTCGATCGGTCAGCGCTTCCACAACCGCGGGCTGCACGTCAGCTGGCAGCTCGGGAAGCTGCTGCAACAGAAGTTCGGTGGCTCGTGATGAACCGATCCTGCCAATTGTCTGAACAGCACGACGTCGGACGTCCGGTGAACTCGATGACGAAAGAACGTCTTCAGCCATCGCCAGGCCACGTTCATTGCGCGCCGTGATGAAGGCGTTTGCGAGTCGAAGCTGGACGCCATCATCCCTGGTGCGCGAAGCAAACTGCTGCGCCTGCGTGATGCCCCGAGGCTGTTGAAGTGAAACGGCAAGTTCGATCGCGGACAAAGTTGATGGCCGTGCCGGGTCGTGCGCCATCGCCGCGATCAGCGAAGACCTGAGTTGCTCGTGGATGTTCCGGAGCGACTCACCCGCGACTTCGCCAGATCGAATTCTCGCCGTGAGCAACTGCAGACAGCGGTCGGCTGATTCTTCGGTGGCCTCGGTTGCCAGCAACACGCTCACGAGTTGCGCGACGGCTGACGTATCCGGCTTCGGAGTTGAAAGAATTCTATCGGCGGCACGGGGAAGAAGATCGAGAACGGGTTGTGCGTAGACGCCCGGCTGCTGCGATTCGCCGGGCTTTTGAACCTCGGCCACGAACACCGCCGTCTGAGTTTCAAGCAATGGATGCAGATTCTGCCAAACAATTCGCGGCACGAGCGGATCTTTGCCAGCCTGAGCCAGCACGGCAACCAGTGTCGGAATCTTTGGAATTGCCGCTTGTTTGGTGGCGGCGATTGCCACTTGCAGACGTACCTGCGGCGAGGGATCGTCTCGCAGTTTCTGCACGAGCAAAGCCACGTCTTCCGAGATGAAAGACTGCTCACCGGCAGCACGCACTGCCCATGATTTCAGCACGACATCGTCAGAGGCAAGAATTGTGCGATGAAAAAATTCTTCGAGTTCATTGCTGATCAGCAGCACACCCAGTGCACTCAGTTTCTGCTCAACAGGAGCCGACGACATCACCAGGGCTTCCAGTTCTCGTCGCAGTTCCATTGTCTCGGAAGCCTTGAACGACAGCCGCTCGGACAGCAGTCGCTGAGCCATGTCGCGCTGGTATCCGTTCTTGCTCGCCAGCAGTGCGATGAGCTGCGTGTCGTTTTCTGAAGCATGATCAAACGGCGTTGCGTACGAAGTGTCCTTATATCGCAATCGATACAGTCGACCCTTCAAACGGTCGATGCCGCCCGGATCCCGATTGGCGTCCTGATAACAGTGATAGCGGTCGTACCAGTCAAGAATATAAAGACAGCCATCCGGCCCTGTCTTCTGCACAACAGGCATGAACCACGCATCGTTGGCGCTTAGCAGATCGGGCCTGGGAGAGGCCTGATATGTGGAGAAGTTTCGCACGATCGCATCACTGTTAATGCAACTGCCGTGAATGTTTCCCATGTAGAGTTTCTTGCGGTATTGCTCCGGATACGCATCACTGTCGTACCAGTGAATCCCACAGTAGGCCGCCTTTTGATGTTTGTGCCCGACGATACTTTCAATCTTCCATGTGAACGGCGGATATGGGCCGCCCTGACGATGGTAGTAGCCAGTTTCCGTGAGATGCCACAGATGATCAATCACGCAGGCGCTGATGAAGGCGTCACCTTCGTCATTGAACGCAATGCCCCACGGATTGCTCGTGCCTTCGCAGAACACCTGAAACTCACGTGTCTTCGGATGAATGCGAAACATCGCACACGTGAAATGCCACGGTGATTGACCTTCCTTGAAATTCGGGTTCTTCGGCCCATACGTCACATGCGCCGGATTGAAGACTCCGTTCAGACCATAAAGCCAGCCGTCCGGTCCCCATGTCAGCGAATTCGGCAACTCGTGCGTGTCATCACGACCAAACCCGGTGACGACGACTTCCGACGTATCGGCCTTGCCATCGCCATCGGTGTCCTGCACAAACAGGACATCCGGTGAGTTTGCAATCCAGACACCGCCATGTCCCACCGCAATGCCGCTCGGAATATTCAGGCCCTCCATGAACACCGAAAACCTATCCGCTTTGCCATCGCCGTCGGTATCTTCCAGAATCTTGACGCGGTCCTTCCCCGGCCCGGCCTCACGCCGAGGATACTCGAACGATTCCGTGATCCAGAACCGACCACGTTCATCAATCGTCATTGACACCGGATTAACAATGTCCGGTTCCGAAGCCACGAGTTCTACGCTGAACCCTTCCGGCACGACCATCTTTGCGATGGCTTCTGCAGGACTCAAAGCCGGCCCCGGCGGTTTGTCCTGCGCATGAGGAATGCGTTCCTCCTGTGCGGCACAGGAGACGCATGACGCAACGATCAGGCACAATGGCAGGTGGGAGAACATCGATCGCATATCAGGGACACTCCGGAAACGGTGACGTCTTATATCGTGCGTATCGTGGCAGGAAGAATTCTTTGTGGCAAACGCGAAGCGATGCAAATTTTTTGAAGGACGCCGGAGTAAGGGCTTTAGCCTGCCTCCTGACTGCCGATCGGAAGTAGGATGGACATTCATGTCCGTCTTTTGGCCAAAACACACCGTCAGAACGAACGGTGTTCTTTTTCACGAATCTCCGCTGGTGGGACGCTCTTTGGCGAGGGCTCGGACAGGAATGTCCAAGGTACATGAATCGCAACTCGTCCCCTACACCAACTCCGGCATCGGCGTTGTTTTCTCAAGCAGGTATTGCGGGCGACCGCCAAGATCGTGGAGTTTCGTGGCGTCAGGGTCGATGCCAAGATGACGGTACAGGGCCGCGAGAACTTCGCTGAAGTGGACTGGGCGATCGGCGATTTCAGCTCCGAGTCGATCAGTGGCACCGATGACCTGACCAGTGCGGAATCCCCCACCTGCCAACAAGCCGCCGCCCACCTGCGGCCAGTGATCGCGCCCTGCGTCGGGATTGATGCGCGGCGTGCGGCCGAACTCGCCCCACGCGATCACCGCAACGTCTTTGTCCATGCCCCGCAGATGCAGGTCTTCGATCAGTGCAGACAGGCCCTGATCAAATTGCGGCAGGTGCGTATTCTTCATGCCGTTGAAATTGTCGCTGTGGAAATCCCAGCGACCGAAGTTGAGCGTGACAACCCGGCAACCGGCTTCGACCAGACGTCGCGCCATCAGAAAATGTTCGAGATTGCGCGGAGCACCATCGCCGAATCGATTGGCGTCACCCTTGCCATAACGTTCACGAACGGCTTCCGGTTCTTTCGAAATATCCAGTGCATCAACCAGCGCACTGCTCGTGAGGATGTTGAATGCCTGCTGCGAGAGCGTGTCGAGTCCTTCCAGTGTGCCACTACTATCCATGTCTCTGCGAAGTCGATCGACACTGGTCAGCAGCGCCTGTCGGTCGTTCAATCGATCACTGCTGATGCCCTGCAGCTTCATATCGGCGCTGGCAGGTCCGGATGGTCGAAACGCCGCATTCGCGATTCCCAGGAATCCCGGCAGGCCAGGCGAACCGTACGGTGGATGCCCGCAATCCGGCGACAAACCCACAAACGGTGGTACAGCCCTATTCGTCGCGCCAAGCATCTTTGAAGTGGCAGACCCCATGGACGGCCAGCCACCCGGAGGCTGATTGCGTTTCGACCGTCCGGTGTAGCAGATAAAGGAATCGTGATCGCCATCCGGCGACCCGTACATGCTTCGAAGTGGCACGCACTTGTCCATGATGGCGGCCATGCGAGGCATGTGTTCGCAGATTTCAATTCCGTGTACGTTCGTCGGAATCGGCTGGAACTCACCGCGAATCTCTGACGGTGCCTGCATCTTCAGGTCATACATGTCCTGATGCCCCGGCGCACCGCACATATAGATCATGATGACGGCTTTGTGCGACTTGCGAATGCCGGCGATTTGTTCGGCACGCAGGAGTTCTGGCAGCGTGAGGCCGCCCAGCGTCAGAGCTCCCAGACGCAGCGTGTCGCGACGAGTAATTCCATCACAGAGGGTGCTTCGGCTATGACCGAGAATGGAGAGCATCAGCAGGTCTCTCTCAGAATTAGGGACAACAAGGCAGGATTTACGGGGTGGGAACAGCGGGTCTGGATGGAAGAGTTGTACCATTGACCGTGAACTCGCTGCTTTGACGAGCTTACCACAATTATCGGTTCGACGGAACTTGTTCCTTTGAAAATCCATGGCAGGTACTTCCTGCCGAATCGCATTAACGGACAGGGCAGAGCAGTTGTTGTCCATGCGCATCGCACCTAGAATCGCCGCCCCTTGCTGATTCCTGTGTTCAGCAAAGATCGCTGAAGGCATCAGAACAGCACCACATTGAAAGTTGTCACATGGTACGAGTCTTCGTTAAAGAGCTCAAAGACGGCGATTCCGTCAACGAAATCTTCCTGCTGGCTGATAAGCAGCTTCGCGCCAATCGCAATGCCAATCTGTATCTTCTGGCAACTCTCAGAGACCGCACCGGTGTCGTGAGTGGCCTGATGTGGAATGTCGCTGAAGAGACGGTGCAGCATATTTCTTCCGGCGACTATGTGCGCGTCCGAGGCAAAGTACAGCTGTATCAGGGTGGTCTGCAGATGATCATGACCCACATTGATCAGGTGTCACAGACGTCGTGCGCTGAGGAAGATTTTCAGGTGCAGCCTCAGGCAAACGCCGCACCGCTGCTGGCGCGTTTGAAGGAATTGCTGACTTCACTCCGCTGCCCTCAGCTGCTGACACTGGCTCAGTGCTTCCTGGAAGACGACGCACTGGTCACCGGACTCTGCGCCGCCCCCGCGGGAGTGAAAGCCCATCATGCTTATATGGGAGGATTGATCGAGCACGTGGTCAGTATGTCGGAGGTCGCCGATCGCATCTGCGTGCTTTATCCGGCGCTCAATCGCGATCTGCTGCTGCTGGGCGTTCTGTTGCACGATCTGGGAAAGGTTCGCGAACTCTCGTGGGATCCGACCCTGGCCTACACAGACGAAGGTCAGCTGCTGGGTCACATCAATATTGCAATCGAGATCCTGAACGAAAAACTCATTCTGGCTGAGTCACGCCTTGGAAAACCGATCGATAAGGAAATCATTCTGCGACTGAAACATATGATCCTGAGTCATCACGGGACGCGCGAATTCGGCAGTCCCACCATCCCCATGACTCCTGAAGCGATTGCCCTGCACCATATCGACAACCTCGACGCAAAACTGCATGAGTTCACTCGCGCAATCGAAGATGATCTGAACGCCGATTCCGCCTGGACGCCATTCAATCCACGCAGTGATCGCAAGCTGTTCAAGGGCTATGACCGCGTGAAGTAACCGGCTTAACGCCATCCAGGACATCCCATGCAAAAATATCGACTGCTCCTACTGCCCGCAATTCTGGTCACACTTCTCTCCTGCGGGTTCGCCACGGCGCAGGACAAGGGCACAGAATGGAAACTCGTCTGGAGCGATGAATTCGACGGCCCAACGCTGGACTACGGCAAATGGGAAATCGAAGTGAATGCCTTTGGTGGCGGTAATCAGGAATTACAAATCTATACCGATCGCCCGGAAAACGTCCGCGTGGAAGACGGTCATCTGCTGATCGAGGCACGCCGCGACAATCACGGGATTTCCGGCACAGTCCGCGAGTATTCCTCCGGACGAGTTCGCAGCAAGCAGCGCGGCGACTGGAAATACGGCAAGTTTGAAATCCGTGCCAAACTTCCGACAGGGCAGGGAGTCTGGCCTGCCATCTGGATGCTGCCGACTGATGAAAAATACGGCACATGGGCGTCCAGCGGTGAAATTGACATCATGGAATTTAAAGGACAGGAACCCAACGTTGTCTGGGGCACACTCCACTACGGAAAGCAATGGCCTGACAACAAACACACCAGCGGCACTTACAAACTGGACACCGGCAATTTCACCGACGACTTCCACACCTTCGCCATCGAATGGGAGGAAGGCGTTATGCGATGGTATGTCGATGGCAAGCTCTGTCAGACTCAGACCGCGTGGGACTCAAACGGCGGAAAATTTCCCGCTCCGTTCGATCAGAAATTTCATATGATCCTGAATCTCGCCGTTGGTGGAGGCTTCGTCGGCAATCCGGATGCCTCAACGAAGTTTCCGCGTGAGTTCCTCATCGACTATGTTCGCGTCCATCAGCGGTAGTTACCCGGTGCAAAAACCTCACCTCGTTCCAGGACTCCTGGCCTGGAACGCAATGCCCCCGAGGCTCCTGCCTCGCTCAGATTGTGGAACGGAGGCAGAGCCTCCAGGCAGTGCGTTCCGAGGCTGGAGCCTCGGAACGAGAGCAGAAGTAGACATCCAGAGGTCGTGACGGACCTGGAGAATAAAGCTATGGGCGAAAATCAAACTGCAGCTCAGCAATACCTGGCCGAACGAACGCGAAAGCGGCGAAGGATCATTGGGCTCTTCGCGGTGCCGTTGATCCTGTTAGTCGCGGTGGCGACGTACGCGCTGTTTGGCACGTCGCAACTGGATCGAGAAATCGCGGCGCTGCGATCACAGGGATTGCCGACGAATACTTCGGATCTGAATGCGTATTACTCGATTCCGCCCGATGTTGCCGACACAACAGACCTCTGGACTGCGGCGACGGCCGCAGTCAGCGCCGCAGGGATCTATCAGCGAGCGGACAAGATGCGAGCCCGCACAGGGCCGACCGCCGTGGCCGCAGTCAGCGCCGCTGGGATCGATCAGCGAGCGGCGACAATTCCCATCGTTGGAATGGGGCCAACTCCTGTACCGGGACCGGGAAAGACGTGGGCTCAATTGGAAGCTTCACGAACGTTCCTGCAGGAACTGGACAGTGAAATGCAACTGATCCGTCGCGCTGCAGTCGCAGGCGGAATGCCGAGATATCCGGTGGACTTCAGGGCGGGAATCAACACGCTTCTGCCCGACACTCAGGAAACCCGCACCCTGGCAAGGCTGCTTACACTCAGCGTCCATGTCGATGCGCATGACAGAATGACCACTGAAGTATTGCATGACCTGACCGCAATTTTTGCGGTGTCGGATTCTCTTCGTGGCGAACCCATCCTGATTTCACATCTGGTTCGAATGGCAACTCACGCCATGGGGTGTCAATTGACGGGCGACATGCTGCAATCCTGCCAGTGGACAGATGATGAACTCGCGAGTCTCCAGTCTGCTGTCGGTCGTGCCGCATTTCGCCCTGAGATGTTGCGGGCAATCCACGGCGAGCGCGCACTGTGTCTTTCGACAATGGATACCACTCTCGGACCTCTGTATCGCAAAATGTATCGCAATACGAACAAGCTGAAAGCCCTTGAAATGTTCCGCCAGGCTGTAGACGGGTTGGAGACCTCATGGCCGGAAGCGGCGAATCGATGTGAGCAGATCGACGGACAACTCAAGGCGATCCGAGGCAACATTTTTTCCGGCTTTCAATACATGAGCGTGATGCAGCTGTTTCCAGCGCTTCGGGCGGAGATAGTCGCGGGAACCAGAGCCGAAGCCAGACAGAATTGTCTGATTGCCGCAATCGCCGCCTATCGCTATCGACTTCAGCACGCGGAGTTACCTAAGTCCCTGGCAGATCTGAAAGAACTGATTCCTGGCGATGAGTCGCAAAAAATTCAGCGGCTGACAGATCCCTTTGATGGCCAGCCATTGAGGTTCAAGTCCGACGATAGTGGCGTCATCATCTACAGCGTGAGCGACAACCTGACTGACGACGGCGGAGTGATCGACGGCGAAGACCCGCGCGTGGGCGATCTCGGGTATTCGATTGAAAAGTAGCGGAGGAACAGGTATTTGAAGGGAAGCAATATGTGCCGCTCGTGATGGGGTGCCGCAGTCTGATCTCGCAACTGAAGGGCGAACAGCCGAACAACAAATGGGACCCTGCAATGCGAATGACCGAATCCAGCAATCTCAACATCCGGACAGACGGACAAGAATGTCCATCCTACTTTCTGTCATCCACCTTCGGAGCAAATCCTCGTCGCATTGTGTTTTCCGAAACGTTGACAGGGATCAGAAACTGGAGCAGATAATCGGGTCCACCAGCCTTGCTGCCGATGCCCGACATGCGGTATCCGCCGAACGGGTGACGCTGCACAAGAGCGCCGGTGATTTCGCGGTTCAGATACAGGTTGCCCACTTCAAATTCATTGCGGGCGCGCCGCAGTGCTGCCGGGCTGCGGCTGTAGATGCCGCCAGTCAGTGCGTATTTCGTCCCGTTGGCGATCTGAAATGCGTCATCAAGGCTCTTCGCTCTGATGACAGCCAGTACCGGGCCGAAAATCTCGTTCTGAGCGAGCGGAGACGTCGGATCTACATCAATGAAAATATGCGGCCCGACAAAGGTGCCCTGTTTCGCGACTGCACCAGCATCAAGGGCCAGTTTCAACACGCCGCCGTGTTCCGGATCGACTTTTCTGATTGTCTCCAGAATGCGGTCGCGAGCATCTTCATCGATCACCGGCCCGACTCTTGTTGCCGGGTCTTCGGCGACGCCGATCGTCAGACTCTTCGTCGCATCGACCAGTCGCTCCACGAACTGTTCGTACGCGGCATCCAGCACGATGACTCGTGAACAAGCGGAACACTTCTGCCCGGCATAACTGAATGCACTCTTGATGACACCCACGACCGCTTCATCGAGATCAGCGTCGTCGTCAATGATAATCGAGTTCTTGCCGCCCATCTCTGCGATGACTCGCCGCACGTTCTGCTGCCGTTTGTCGGTGTCGGCCGCCGCACGATTGATTTCCAGCCCGACATTCTGCGAACCGGTGAACGCCACCAGATCAACGTCGGGATGACTCACCAACGTCGGACCAATGTCTTCACCGATACCTGGCAGAAAATTGACGACGCCGTCAGGCACACTGGCGTTGCGGATGATTTCCATCAGCTTCGCCGCAACGACGGACGATTGTTCGGCAGGTTTCATGATGACCGTGTTGCCGGTGACGATCGCAGCGACCGTCATACCGGCCAGAATTGCCATTGGGAAATTCCACGGCGCGATCGCCACGCAGACTCCGCGCGAACGATAGACGTAGCTGTTTTCTTCACCCAGAAAATCGCACTGCTGCGGTATCGCAAGGCGTTTCATTTCGTGCGCGTAGTACATGCAGAAGTCGATCGTTTCCGCGACGTCGGCGTCCGCTTCTGCCCACGGCTTCCCGGTTTCAAAGAGCACCCACGCCGCCAGTTCAAACCGCCGCTCACGCATTTCAGCAGCCATCAGTTCCAGATACTCCGCGCGGGTCTTGACCGGAGTTGCGGCCCACATCGGATACGCGCGCCGGGCGGCATCGATCGCGTCGGTTGCCTGATCGGCTGTGGCAGACGCTACGCGGCCGATGATTTCTGATGTCTTTGAAGGATTGCGTGACACAAGTGTTGCACGGCTGTCGCACGACTTTCCGTCGATAATCAGCCGATACTCTTTGCCAAATTCCTCACGCACAAGGGCCAGCGCTTCGATCATCGCCGTGCGGTTTGCTTCCTGACTGAAATCTGTCAGAGGTTCGTTCGAAAAACCGGACTTCGGTGCATCGTGGATTGGTGGCTCGGTGGCGGCGTGGCTGGATGGCTTCATAAGAAGTTTCTCAACGGCTATGTGCTGGGTAAAGCTCTGGCGAAGGAAAGAATCGTTGGAGGTGTTTTCCAGCAGACGACGCACAAGGTACGCCATCCCGGGAATCAGTTCGCCAAACGGCGTATAAATGCGGACGCGGTGACCACGTTCCAGGAAAAGTTGAGCCTGTTCATCCCCCATGCCGTAGAGCATCTGGATTTCCATGGCGCGTTCAGGAACGTGCAGCTCTTCAGCCAACGCAATTCCGTGCGCCAGACTGCGCAGGTTGTGACTCGCCAGGGCCGGTCGCAGCCATGCGTGGTTTTCCATCAGAATCCGCGTCAGGCGTTCGTAACAGTCATCGGACTGCCACTTGCGACGATAAACGGGAACCGGCCAGCCACGGTATTCGGCAACGATGTTTTCATAGTCCCAGTAAGCGCCCTTCACAAGCCGGATCCAGATCGGTGTGCCGCGTTGTTTCGCCCAGTCGAGCATTCGATTGAGATCATGTTCGGCAGATTGAAGATAGGACTGAACCACGATCCCGCAATCGGCGTAATCGCGGAATTCGACTTCCATCATCACGCGCCGAAAAATCTCGAACGTGAGTTCCCGATAGTCATTCTGCTCCATGTCGATATGCACATAAGCATGATGCTCACGTGCCGCCCGCAGCACCGGACGTAGTCGCGCGGAGACACGACGGATCGTGCCTTCCGCGTCGATCGGAGCAAACTGACTGTCGAGTGCCGAAAGCTTGATACTCACGTTGAGGCGAGGAATGCGCCGCTCATGGTCGGAATCCAGTAACAGGTCATCCGGAAACTCGTTGACCTGCTCCGACATCCCGTTGATCAGGTCGATGTACGATTGCTGATATCGATCGGCTTCACTGTCGCTGATGATCGCTTCGCCGAGCAGGTCGAGCGTAAACGCGAATCGATTGCGACGCAGCTTGCGGACCGACGACAGAACTTCATCGACATTGCTGCCCGCGATGAATCGTCGAGCCATTCTCGCTGCGTTCGTCCGGGCATTATATGCGAGCGCCCGGCTGAGGATCGTATTGCTGACGGACAAATCGAGGCCGACCCGAGCGGCCCAGGGAAGCTTGTCACGGACGTCTTCGAAGTACTCATCCAGATGCCGCGCGATGGCATGGTGGTCCTTGAGCATCGGCAGGACATCGACAAAGCGAAACATCTGCACTTTGACTGCTTCGTCGTTCATGGCCCAGGACATGAGCCGATCTTCCCACCACCGACCGTGAAAAATTGATGGCGACCGATGCTGAACCCGGCCAAACAGATCACCACCAATCTCCTGTGTTCGCTGCTCGATCCTGTCGTCATTCGTGGTGAAAGACGAACGCGGAACAGCCTTCAGTAGTTTGTCGCCACGCACCGTTTTTTTTGCGGCTACCGGCGCGTTTTCGGCCGCAGGCTTGCTCGCCCCAACGGATTCCTTCTCAGTGTCCGACTTCGCTGCGGCAGCGGATTGCGCTGCAGGCGATGATTTCGGAGCATCCTTCGGTTTCGCTGCTGATTTTGCTGCCTTTTTGGCCATAATGTCTCTGACACGGTCTGACTTCGTCAAGTTGCTCCACACGCCCCGCAGATTCTACGACCAATCAGCCATTCGAAAAGGACTGCGCTGCCAATTCCCGCAATCAAACCTCGGATTGCCTCTGCTTTGAGCTGAAATCACACAGGAAACGGCCCGCCTGGAGCCCGGCACCTGCAGGTTCGCCGGCACCTGCAGGTTCGCCGCACCTGCAGGTTTCGCACCACGGGCGATGATGGCTTCGATCTCGGCTCTTGTCATGAATGGCAGTTTTTCGTCTCTCTTTCCAAAGACCAGGTTGGAGAGCGTTGGGACCTGTTTTACCAGCCCCTGTTTAACCGCCCAATTGAGAATACACTTGAGCGTGTCCATGTGACGTTGATTGTGGCGGGACTGATGAATTTCGTCCCGACCCTGCGACGCGATTCCGAGTTGATGAATTGTTGAATGTCATTTGTGGTCAGTGAGTCGATAGGCTTGCTCATGGGAAGTCGGGCTCGGAAGTGCTTGATATGGGTTGCCTCAGTTTTGAGCGTGGTCTTCTCTTTGGCCTGTTCCGGCAAGGATTTCAGGTAGGAGTCAATCAGTTGGCCCAGCGTGAGGGCTCTTTCGGACTCCTGCGGCCGTTGTTTGGTCTTGCCCGCCGAGAGCAGGAACGTCGCAGGATCGGCTCCTGAGGGGAGTTCCAGGACACCGCGTTGAAGCAACGAGAGCATTTCTTCCACTCGGGCGAGGGCCGCCGTCGCTTCTTTGAGGTTTGCGGTCTTCAGGGAGCGTTTGAACGCCTGACCGACGAAACGGAAGCGGATGTGAAATTCGTTGGACGCAGGATCGAAAGAGACACTTGCCATGGCAAAAATCCTCGATTATCAGCCAGTGAAGGAACTGAAATCGTAGGATGCGCGACTTTGGTAGCCCAGCGGTGCAAACTCAATGCAACCGTAATGCTGTGTAAGTTTTGT
>Ga0335394_10004805_pt1 | contig 15367 bp, 16 predicted proteins | sample MAT03_FD_205741 | JGI IMG/M metagenome (GOLD analysis project Ga0335394, IMG submission 205741) | Freshwater microbial communities from Lake Fryxell liftoff mats and glacier meltwater in Antarctica - MAT-03 (spades assembly) (version 2) ...
AGATCCTACCGCGCCCACCGCACCCAACCGACAAAACCCACTCCCGACGAAAAACGCTAAACGCCTTACCGCCCCGTCTCAGTTCTCTTCAGCAAGTCGGATTGCAAACAAACATCCTCCGGCAACCACGACTCGCTCTCCCCCAAGCCGACAAAGTGGCCTACCTTCAGACCAACGCTGACATGCGGCGTCACTGCGGGTCTCACGTGACAGTGACAGCCGGGCATGACGCTCGGCTGTTTTGTGCTCAACGCCTTGCGGCGTCACTGCGGGTCTCACGCGCTTAGGTTACGCTTCCATTTTGCCGCTACTTGTGCTCAACGCCTTGCGGCGTCACTGCGGGTCTCACTGGCCAGTGGGGTAATTAACGATGTGCATGGAAGAGTGCTCAACGCCTTGCGGCGTCACTGCGGGTCTCACGGCCGACGTTCCTGCGATTGATGGGGCAAGGTGGACGGTGCTCAACGCCTTGCGGCGTCACTGCGGGTCTCACGCACAATCGCACAGTAGCCTTCGACTGTGAACGCGCGTGCTCAACGCCTTGCGGCGTCACTGCGGGTCTCACTTGTGCCGGCCCGCGTTCCCCGCGAAGTCGAAGATGTGCTCAACGCCTTGCGGCGTCACTGCGGGTCTCACATAGTGCGACGCTTGAGCCCTGCACGCACTTCTTGTGCTCAACGCCTTGCGGCGTCACTGCGGGTCTCACCAGCCGACGCGCAGATCGCTGCATCGAAGCTGGTGGTGCTCAACGCCTTGCGGCGTCACTGCGGGTCTCACCCGCCCAGGTACTTCACCAGAACGTCGCGCTTGATGTGCTCAACGCCTTGCGGCGTCACTGCGGGTCTCACCTATCGACGGGTCCAGGCCGGTCACGGCGGCGATGGGTGCTCAACGCCTTGCGGCGTCACTGCGGGTCTCACCCGCTTCCCCGGTCGGTACCAGGTCGTCAGCGAAGTGTGCTCAACGCCTTGCGGCGTCACTGCGGGTCTCACGCAATCGCCATATTGTCATGAATCCGTAACGCATGTGCTCAACGCCTTGCGGCGTCACTGCGGGTCTCACGGCAGCGTGATGACGGAGTCGGACCATTCCATCATGTGCTCAACGCCTTGCGGCGTCACTGCGGGTCTCACGAGCCGGCCTGAAGACACAAGCATTGGCTATTACATGTGCTCAACGCCTTGCGGCGTCACTGCGGGTCTCACGTCGAACCCGAATCGCGGGGCGTCCCCCGCTGCTCTACGTGCTCAACGCCTTGCGGCGTCACTGCGGGTCTCACTAATCAGCGCCGTTTCGACCAGCGTGCTGATCGCCGGTGCTCAACGCCTTGCGGCGTCACTGCGGGTCTCACCGTCGGCCCGAGGCGGCCGGCATCGGTTGCTTGCGTGTGCTCAACGCCTTGCGGCGTCACTGCGGGTCTCACGATCGCATGACCGGTCGAGAATGCCCAACAGTCGCGTGCTCAACGCCTTGCGGCGTCACTGCGGGTCTCACATAAACAGGCACTTATATGACGAATCTTCACCTTGGGTGCTCAACGCCTTGCGGCGTCACTGCGGGTCTCACGCTGTCCTGCAGATATGTCCACGAGAGCGGCGGGATGCGTGCTCAACGCCTTGCGGCGTCACTGCGGGTCTCACGTGCGGCCGTCATGCGTCAAGCGAACCCGGTGATGCTGTGCTCAACGCCTTGCGGCGTCACTGCGGGTCTCACGGACCGTGACGTTCGGAAAACTGCAGGCCGACGACTGTGCTCAACGCCTTGCGGCGTCACTGCGGGTCTCACACTTGAGTACAACGAATCGACTGGTGAGTACTCTGTTGTGCTCAACGCCTTGCGGCGTCACTGCGGGTCTCACGCCGATTTCCTCGATCCAGAACGACGACGCCGTTGGTGCTCAACGCCTTGCGGCGTCACTGCGGGTCTCACCAGCAGGATCTCGGCATCGACACCCAACGGGTAGCGTGCTCAACGCCTTGCGGCGTCACTGCGGGTCTCACCGCGTTCTCGCTGCCGCCATGGTTCGCTACCCAGTGTGCTCAACGCCTTGCGGCGTCACTGCGGGTCTCACGGGGCGGCAGGGATCGCTGGCGCAACATTCGCCTCTTGTGCTCAACGCCTTGCGGCGTCACTGCGGGTCTCACGTCGGCCGATCGCTTCGAAATCGCGTCGGACAGTTGTGCTCAACGCCTTGCGGCGTCACTGCGGGTCTCACGCGAAGCCCGGCCGCGACGTGCGGCCGGGATATACAAGTGCTCAACGCCTTGCGGCGTCACTGCGGGTCTCACTTCGGTTCCGTCTCTTGTCGGTGATCCGTTGTGGAGGTGCTCAACGCCTTGCGGCGTCACTGCGGGTCTCACTCCGAATGCGTGCGGCATCGGCACCAGCGGGGTATGTGCTCAACGCCTTGCGGCGTCACTGCGGGTCTCACACCCGAAGTTCGGCCGCTACTTGCATTCGCTGGTGTGCTCAACGCCTTGCGGCGTCACTGCGGGTCTCACGCAGCTTGCCCGTGCATGGCTGCGGGAGTCGCCCGAGTGCTCAACGCCTTGCGGCGTCACTGCGGGTCTCACGCTCCGACTCATGCCAGTCGCGGGCGTCGTCGTCTGTGCTCAACGCCTTGCGGCGTCACTGCGGGTCTCACCCTAATACTCGGGGGGCCGATCGCTTTTCTGCCTGGTGCTCAACGCCTTGCGGCGTCACTGCGGGTCTCACACTGGCTGTGATCGCTGCTGTTGCCCGCAGACGGTAGTGCTCAACGCCTTGCGGCGTCACTGCGGGTCTCACGTGATAACACTCGTCGCACATGATGTCGTTTTCGTGTGCTCAACGCCTTGCGGCGTCACTGCGGGTCTCACCCCGAAGTCGTTGTCGCCTGTTTTCGCGATCACGAGTGCTCAACGCCTTGCGGCGTCACTGCGGGTCTCACACGAACAACGATGGGGCGAGCAGCGCGACGTACTTGTGCTCAACGCCTTGCGGCGTCACTGCGGGTCTCACCGCCTGGTCACCGCCCCTGTGCACTTCGGACAGTGTGCTCAACGCCTTGCGGCGTCACTGCGGGTCTCACAACCGTTCAACCCCAAGTCTCAACAGAATCATCGTGTGCTCAACGCCTTGCGGCGTCACTGCGGGTCTCACACCGTCGCGACGGTGGAGCGGGTGCGACAGCGAACCGGGTGCTCAACGCCTTGCGGCGTCACTGCGGGTCTCACTCGAGCGGCACTCGGCCCTGATGGTCCATGATGTGTGCTCAACGCCTTGCGGCGTCACTGCGGGTCTCACATTGCAAGAGCAGATCACGACCACGCTGGCCCGAAGGTGCTCAACGCCTTGCGGCGTCACTGCGGGTCTCACCGCTCCCCTCACAAGTCTATATGGGAGTTCGATTTGTCAAGCCTCCTTTCATGCATACTGGTTTTGTAGGTACTCGTCAGCATCGGCCTTATTCAGCTGCCGTTTGGTGAGGGAAGCCCATACTGCTGAAATTCAGCAAGAAACTGCTTCCATTCATGGACCTTCCAAGTTGTCAAAGAGCGGCAACTGCCTGTCCCGCAACATGTTGCGGTGCATTGGCCTGGCAGCTGCTTTCACACGCGTTGATGCGTGAATGGCTTCGACTTAGACGATTAGGTAGCGGGCCGGCCGTTCGGGCCACTCTGGGCTGTCCATTGTCCGCAAAGCGGTGATACCGTCAACACAGGTGCTGCACAGCGGAATCAGCACGATGTCGTCTTCTGGCTTCAGTAGTTCGGTCAGTTCCCAACGCAGACGTTCCATTTCGCGTCGGCTCATCCAGCAGCGGAACACGGAGTACTGAACACGCTGGCCGTACCCTTCCATGATCTTCGCACATTTCCGCAGTCGTTTCGCATCGCGAACGTCGTAGCTGACCAACCACCATTTTGAATCGTGCATGGTCAACTCCTAGCGCAAACGCGATTGCGCGAACAGGCCGGGCTCGCCTGACCATTCTTTCTCAAGCAACCTCGCTTCAAGTTCGATCGTCCTGGCGTACGACAGGCTGTAACCGAGAACCGGATGCTTCCACGTCTCCTGCAATCGCTCTTCGAAAAGGGCAACCGCTTTCTTGCGGCCCGCTTCAGACAGCCAGACTTTAGCCGTGGTCACTTCAAAGTCGTCGTCGATCTTCCATTGATTGCGGTTGATGGAACCGATCAACGGCATGTCCCACAATGGAACGCGAAATAGTTCGATCAGATCGAGCACCAGCGGATACGCGGCCGAGCGTGGCGTGTGGAAGAATCCCAGAGCCGGTTCAAGGCCGCTGGCGAGTATGGCTCGCATGACGGCCGTGTGCAGCAGCCCATAGCCGAAGCCCAGCAGGGCATTGAAGCGATCGAGCGGCGGCCGGCGAGATCGATTTTCCGAACGCAGTTCCGCCGGTACGCTATCGCTTAACATGAGGCGCAGAACGCGAAAATACAGCGCAGCGGCTGCCCCTTCAAGGCCTCGCAGCGTATCGCGATCGGCCACGTGGGGAATCTGTTCGAGAATCGGTTTGATGGTATTGAGATCGGTCTGGGCATTCGCTCGAAGCGATTCGTTACTTCGCGTGCCGCGCATCAGGTAGCGGTACTGTCCTTCCACCTTGGCGGAAGCCAACTTGCGGGCAAGTTCGATGCAGACAGCCTCGTCCGTCAGTGCCTTGTATTGGCGGATACGTCGCTGCACTTGGCCCGCCGTGGGGACCATGCTGCCGACATGGTAGCCGCCGGTGGTCAGCCAGTGAACGCCGATTTCATACTCCGCACACTTGCGGATCGCCTGAGTAGTGATCTGGTTGTGGCCGTGAACCAGGACCGTTTCGATGCCGCGGATCGAATGCTTTGTCACCGGTCCATCGACCGGTGTGATAGTGAGTTGATCGGCCGAACAGCCAACTTTACCGCCTTTAGAGATAACGTGAAGCGTTACGCCGTCGCGGTCCTCGGGGAACAACCGAACGGGATTGCGCTCCGGTTCACGCTGCTGGCGCACCTCTTCGGGAAGACAGGCCGGGGCAAGCGAACACTTAGTGCAGAGCTTTTCATTGTCCGTGATCGGCGGACGATCGGTTGAATTGCGAAGCCGGCGGGCGATGCCGATGGCGACATCGAGATCATCGCGCGCCCAATCATCGATCGGCACCCGCACGGTGACGTTGGCCGCATGATACCGCACTCTGCCTTCCGGGATGCTCTGCGCGAATGCTTCTTCCAGCAATACTGCATAGGCAATGATCTGCAATCGATCACTGGGCCAGGCTTCATTCGAGCCATCGCGTGACTTGGCAGGCCGACCGCGCTTGTGCTCGTAGGGAAGGTAGCTGCCATCGCGCCGCCGCACGCAATCCACCCGTCCTTGCAACCCGAGCCGAGCACTCGCCAGATCGATCTGCACTTCGTCGCCATCCTCATCTTCGGCCAACTCGGCATGCAGGCGACGGCCGGCGAAGATCTTTTCGTGCTCGACAGTTATCCGCTCGATCTCCTGCAGGTAGAAGAGCCGCTGACAGTACGCCAACGCATGCAGCGACTCGACACGCATCATCGGGTTGTCTTCTTCGAGCAGGTCGAGGGCGAACATGGGTAATTCCTCTGAAGACTTTCAATGAAACGGCACTGTGCTACAATCGTGATGCCGTGTTGTTCACCATCGTTGGAGAAGCATGATGTTCCTGGCAGTTCTAAAAGCAGGCGTGTTGCAGCCGTTGGATCCGCTGCCGCCAACATTGCGGGACGGCGATGTCGTGCAAGTCGAGATGACGGAGCGGACAGCCGCGGATCCGGCGTTCACTGGCAACGACGACTTCGCGAATCTGGCCGCAGATTGGGGACCGGACGACCCGGCCGACCACGAGAGACTGCAAGGCGCTCTCGATGAGCAGAGGCGAACGGCCAAAGAACAGATGCGATTGCAGATGGGGCTGCGATAGTGGCCAACTACCTTCTCGACTGTAATCATCTGAGCGATGCGATCCGCAAGGTATCGCCCGTGCGCGGTCGAATGCAGGAATTGCATTTGACTGGTGCGAAGTTTGGAACATGTATTTCAGTCCTGTGCGAGCTTGCCGCCGGCATTCAACAGACGGCGAACCCGGATGAGAATTACCGACGGTTGAGGGACATCCTCAAGTACGTCCGTATCTGGCCGATCGATCTGACAACGGCGAAACACTACGGACAGCTCTATTGCGACCTTCGACAACTGGGACGGGTGTTGTCGCACGTGGACATCGTGGTAGCCGTGATCGCCCGGCAGACCAAAGCAACAGTCCTGACGACCGACCGGGATTTCGACGCTGTTTCCGATATTGCCGCCGAGAACTGGATCACTCCAGGGGCTTGACACACCTGCCAATGATTCTCATTGCAACCCACCCACCCGAGGCGAGAACCATTGCAAACGATGAGAATCATTTGCATCCGTTCGGAACGATGCTTGCGCTGCAACGACTTAGGGTGACGCCGCTGTCGCGCCTATCTTTACCCACGCGCCTTCAGGAGGCTGACTTTCTGGATTGCCGGGCGCGAATAACGCTGAAGTTGTTCGCGATAAATCGGCCCGATCAATGCAGATTGTCAGCCGTGTCGTCCTCTCTCGGGGACCGACGTCGGCAGATGTGACTTTTTCGAACCAACGGACAGGGCCTGGCTCGCTTAACTCCTCCAGACGGTCAAGTAGGAATGCATTGTCGCCGAGAAATGGCACTCCGTAACGCGGTCCGGGCGGGTCGACGCCCAGCCCGCGACGGATCATTGCATCGGTATCGTCGTCAGTCTTAATTGCAATGACTGCGCGAAGCTCGGTTAGGAACTCCCGGCGGACAGGAGTGATGTTGTACTTATTACCTTTCGTATCCTCGGCACGTTCCTTGCCAGACGCCCCGACCGGATAATTGTGCAACTGTTGAAAAACAGATTGCACTCGTGGGAACGTCTCCCCCTCTAGAACTACCTCGCGGGAAGCGCGGCCCCGCAAGCGAAAGTCGGGAATTCCGATCGCCACTTCCATCATTGGCAACCCGGTTCGCGTCAGGCTTGCTGGAGTCTTGCCATCGTGGCCTTCTTCCCCTTCGCGCAGCCGGGTTTCGATCCCGGCAACGTTCAGGAGGAGTCCGTAGGCGGCCGATGGCGTGAGGAATGTGGCCGTTGGCCGATACCAGCCGGCAGTAAACGTCCGGAAAGCGGCGAACGGCGCATCGACGTAAACAAGCAGCATGAGTCACCCCCCGAGGAATCTATCGGCGACGACGGCAAGAAGTTTTCGTGGGTCGCGGTCAAGCGTAACGCCGCGCTCGGCAAGTTTCTTCGCATGGTCGTCTACCATGTCCTTGACGATCTTGCCGCCGATGAAGAACTCCTTCCCCGGATAGTCCGGCATTGGGTCGTGGAGAATACCGTCGATCACTTCGGGGAACTTGCCGTCTGGCGTGAAGCCGTAGGTCTGGTATCCAGCGACAAGTTGTTTCGTCAGGCGGACAACGATGCTGGCGGGTGCCATTTCGAAGTAGCTGCGCGCATGGTTGCCCGCCACGTCGTTGAGTTCGCCGATGGCCTGAAGGAGTTTCCTGGTCCACTCGGCTTTTGGCTCGCAGTCGGACAACGCCAGCGCGAAGGGAAACTGAAATGCACTAACGACAGTTTCACGATGCAGAAGTGCCGAGCTGGTTGAATTCTGGTAGGCGCTGCTTTCGACCGCCAGCGGCGATTGCGTGAAGACGGCGTTGTGGCGATACGGCTCGAGCGCCTTGGCCATGTTCATGCGTAGGACTGAGTCACGCTTGAACGTGAACCTCGCTGCCGCATCCTTGCCGCGCTCCGCGACCTTTTTCTCATACTCCTTTCTCTTCTTGTCATTGACGGCGACGAGGTAGCCGAAGAAAAAGTCATCCACGTACTTATCGACATCGGGAAGGCTGGCGAACTTGACGGCTAGCTGGTCCTCGTCGTGTAAGCGCTCGCGATTGCTCGGCAGGCCGTATCCCCTGAGGATTTCCCGAAGGGCATTGCGCATGCTCTCGGGCGAGAAGATCGGATAGTCGAAGCGGCCGTCTGTCACTTTCTGGATGACGGTACGGTTCAGTTCGGATTCCCCTCGGTAGTTGGCGGACGGAGCGGGGTAAGTCAGCACGGTGGCGAACAGGTTCATGGCGAAGCTTCCTTTGCATCAGGAGTTGGCGGATAAAGACATCAGCGTGAGTGTCTTCACATCTTCGGTACGGTTGAGCAGAGCGCGGCCGATTTCGATGTAGTGCTCCTCCGAGACATACTGTTTGGCAGCGAAGAATGTTTGGGAGAAGTGCTGGATAAACGCCTGATCTCGGCGAGAGCGGAACTCGTAAAAGAGCGATTCGCCAGCAGCGCGGCGCGCATCGTAGTAGTCCTTCGGCAGCTTATCCCAGGCGATCTTGTCGCCATCCTTGAACTTCTCCGGGTCGATTCCCGACTTCTCCTTCGCGCGTTCGGCGAGATAGGTGCGGGTGAGCCGGTGGATGAGCATCATCAGCAGGTCGTCCGGCTTTGGCGGCGGGTCGGTTTGCTTGGGGTCGGTCGGCATGGCTTTCAACACCTCCTGAATTTTTTTCTTCGCGTCCAGCCAGAACCACGAAAGGGTTGACGGAGCGTCGGTGGGAACGAAAAACGAGACGTCGCATTCGGCAAAAAGCTTGCCGAATGGTTGAAACCACGGGCGGTTCTCGAGAAGAGCAAGTATAAGGCCTCTCCGGAATAGCGGATTACCATATGGCGGCTTCTCGCCGACTCGGCCGACGATGGCGAGGTAGCGGGAAAGTAGGCCCGGCCGCGGTGCGACACGGCCGGCGGCCATCGTCTTGATGTTGTTACCCAGCTTGATTTGTTGCAAATACTCGACGGAACCAAGGCTGGAGGCCAACTCGGACCCTTCGGCTTTTTCGGCCGATAGTCGCGCCAAATGCTCGAGGAACGACAGCGCGCCTTCGGCTGGCAGATCGATGACGGCCTCCGCTGGACGAAATCCTCGCGCCGTTCTATCGAGTTGACCCAGCATTCGAGGATAGTCGGCCACGAATGCCTTCAGGTCGGCGACCTCTGGAATGGCCAAAACGTATGAAGCTTGCAGGAACTCCGATTTGCCTTCCCGCGTCACAACTTGGGGCGCGTAGACTTGGACGGTCAACGGCCAGAAATGGAGCAGCAACGACTGTTCCACACGTCCTTCAAAAGGCACTCCCTCGGCATTCACGGCCTGCGCACCAAGCCATAGCGAACCTGCGACTTCAGCCGTAAAGAAACTGTTCTTCTTCAAAGCTTTTTCCGCCTTGAGCAGATCCTTCCAGGCACTAGCCCCTTCGCCACAGGATTTCTGTTCCGCTCGTTCTTCAAACGGCTTCCGACTCTGTGGATTTCCCCGCGGGATCGCCCAGAGCATATCGCGCCAAAGCTTCAACCAAAGTTCCGGAGCATTCGTGATGTACTGTCGGAGGAAGTTTCCGCTGGCTTGCACTTGCGAGTAGAAGTAGTATTTGACCCTCACGGTCTTCTTCTTGACCGATCCATCCTCCGCCTTCTCTTCGATTTCTTCCTCGACGATCTCCGGCGGCTTCACCTCCGTTGCATTTGCCCATTTAGATTTGACGCGAACCACTTCCCGCGTCGCCGCATACACATCATCGAATAAGCACTGCACCGAATCAGCGGTGTACTCGATTGTGGCTGAAGTGCGCGTCCATTCGACAATCTTCGGAATCGCCTTCGGCTTGGGCGTTTTGCCCTCCATGTGCCGAATCTGCAACAGCAGACCGGCAAGCCCAGCCTTGTGTTGGGCCGTGGGCAAGTCGAACAAGTCGTAACTGATTCTCATGGAACTCGGCGCGGCTTGTTTTGCCATTACACGACTCCCCATTCACTCAACGGCCGATCGCAAAAGCCGACGGCCGGGTGGTAATGACCATCGACAGCAACGCCAAGGTGCGGCGGCAATTCCTTGTGTTTCGGATCTTCATTGTTGCGGGCCTTGGAATGCTTCCAGGGTACCGGCACGACGAAACCCGGTTTGTCCGCGCGCTTGGCATTCAAGTAAGGCACTACGTCATCGGGCAGCACGCAAGGACGGTTGAATTCCTCGCTGTCGCGGAAGTCCTCTTCCCCGCCAAGGGCGTAGGGACCGCTCTCCAGAAACATGCTGAGCGAGTCCCCGGGCGACGGTGGAACATCCACATTCCGCATGATCGTTTCCAAGTCGTCTTGAGATAAGTCGCGACCGTCTGCCTGCTCCAGGAATCCGTCCAGCCCCGCGAGCGGGTAGCTCCCGGCCTTCTTCAAATACGGGGCGTCTTCTTCGGGCTTGTAGACGAGTACATCGCCTGCAAACCCGAGCGGCCGCGGCTCCTGTTTTCGGTTGCAGCGGCCCATTCGCTGGACAAGCGCCGTGACGGGGCAGTCTTCGGTTACAAGCAAATCAACGTCGATATCCAGACTCATCTCGCAGACCTGCGTCGTGACGCCGAGCGCTGGGCCGGGTTCGTCCTTTAGAGCCTTCATTGTGGCCTTGTGCTGTACGACGCGGTCATCCAGCTTGTAGCGGCTGTGGTAGCAAATGACCGGCACGGTCTTATCGCCAATTCGCGTCGTGAGGTCCTCGTCCTTCGATGGCAGTAGCGGTACAAAGCGGGCGACAACCGCGTGGGCTCGCTTGACTTGGTTCACGACCCACAACACCCGCTTGCCCTTCTTCAACGCCTGGCGTACTGCCTGTTCGGCTTCTTCGCGCGAACCCACGCGCCGGAAACGATATCGCTCGTCCGATGCGATCTTCGCCAACTTGCCCGGCCGATCTTCGTAGGGAGTCAGTCCGCATCCGCCTTCTTCAAAAGGTTTCACCAGTTCTTCCCGCCGGTTCGATGGCAGGGTGGCGGTCATGCACAGAACTGGCACATCGAACTCTATCAGGAATGCCTTCAGTGCCGAGAACATGCTGTTGTCGAAACTGTGCACTTCATCGATGACAACGACCGAATCGGCAAGTACCGGAAGCATACATACCGGCCCGTAGCCGTATTGAAGGAACGCGAGGAACTGATCGACTGTCGCTGAGAAAGCCCGCCGGCCCCAATAGCCGATCGCGAACAGCCTCCGGTCGGCCTCGAAGTTCCGTCCGGTACGCGGGTCGTTCTCGTTGTCGAACATTCCCTCCAGATCGAATTCGCTGGTGCCGTGCATGAGGGCCGCCTCGGCCTCCGGTGCCCACGACACATAATCCCGGAACCCTTCCGTTGCGGTGGCACGCGTCGGATAGAGAAACAACACATGCCCCACACGGCGTTTCGCCTGCTCCTCGATCCACCGCCAGGCCGCGAGCGTTTTTCCGCTGCCGCATGGCGCGAGCAGCAGCGACCGAGCCGGCACTCGATTCGGGTCCGCGCAATGGTCCTGAAAGTCGTTCCACTCGAACGACTTTTCAGGAGCCTCCTTCTTGATCAATGCGTCGATTTGTTGAGTGCGAGGTTGAATCACTTTCGTCCACACAGAATCAGCATCCCAAGCCTTTGTGTCGTCGAAAACTCCGTCGACCCAGGCTGAGATACCCTGCCCGACTCGCCGCAGGCCCGACCCTGTCGCGTCGGCCGCGATCAGGGCCGCTCGAACGGCGTGCAGCATCCGGCGGCGGGAATTGTCTCCGCGCTCGCGGTCCTCATCCAACGATCCACGAAGATGGACCAGTTTTTCCATCACGGCCTTTTTGCTGCCCATTCGCCTCGTGCCAATCAGTTCGATAGTCCAATTCACCGGTAAGCCATCAAGGCAGGGACCAGAAGTCAATTTGAGTTGCCGAGCGCACTCACTGGTCAATCGCTGAAACTCGGGTAGTTCGTGATGCGACCGGAACTGCGTGTTCCCATTCGCCAAGCTGGCGAAGGCGTACAGTTTCGCTTCGTCGCCTGTAACCTTTAAATGATGCGTCATGACCGCCGACAGAACGATTTCGCGGTCGAGTTCCCGGCGTTGGCCAAGCCAGTCCCACACGGGCGGATGGCCAATCAGCAGCGCACTGAAATGCTCATGCCGAATCGCCTGCTGTCCGTTTCCGCTCAGCACCCGCTGCATCCCATCGTTGGCCTTGCCCCAATCGTGCAACAACTCCGCCGCAAGGAGATTCCAATAGAACCTCGGCCATTCCTCAAGCTTGATCTTGAAGAAGCGCAGCCAGCATTCGCCCAAACGCGTTGGCTTTTCGGCATTGCCGAACAAGGCTTCGCCCGCTTCAACTACGTGAAACGTGTGTTGAAGTAGCGTAATGCCGCTCGTATGAAACTTGCCCCAGAGCGTACTCATCTCACCCCTCCCCTCTCATCGGCCCGAAGAACCCGCAGCCGATCCGCCCGCGGCCGCCGAGGCCCAGCTCTTGCAGCTTCAAAGAGTCCGCGGCGCTAAGCCCCTCCACCTGCAGGGCGAAGCCGACGATGCGTTTGCCTTTCACGCGGACGACGCGGCGGCGCAGCTCACCCGCACGGGGGCCACGCGTGATGAGGGGAAGCGTGGGTTCGCCGGTGATGTCCAGGTCAGCGAGTTTGCGGCGGGCGACTTCGAGGAAGCGCGTCGGGTCGTCGATGACACGGCCGAGCGGGCGCGGTTGGCTCGACTTGAACGTGACGGTGCGCGAGTAGAGAGTTGCGGCAGGGATCAGCATGGCGACCGAGGGCGTGCCAAGGCGGATGGAGTGCTCGCCAATTTGCAGCGCACGGCCCGCAAGAGGGAGGACGTCGCGGATGGCGGTATCCGGCACGCGTACCCTCCAACGGGAATAGGCGTTGATCGCCAGCAGGCCGCTGCCGGCATAGTCGCCGGTGACGGTCGCCATGCGGATGCCGGACGTCGCATCGTGCAGCAACGGCACAAGATGCGATGCCGCTGAGTAGAGAAGATAACCGTGGTCCGTTGGCAACGATTGGCCGAGGACCGGAAACAACATTTCAACGACCATGGGCAGCCTTTCGTGGTGCCTCGAAAGGGGGCATGCCGAACGTTCGGCAGGGAAAGTTAAGTCGAACGCGAACGATTCTGTGCGACCACACAATGAATTGCAATGTCGGTAGCGGAAAGTTTTCTTGGAATTTCCCGATCCAGGTGTTGAGTGAAGTCTGTTGGACACACACCAGAGTGACCGTGGTGCTGGGTCGCTTTCAAATTGGGATAGGTGAACGTGCGGGTCACCCGAGCGCGCGAGGAAGCGCATGTGGCGACATCAATCCCCGATATCGTGTACCGGAACCTGCCAGCCAGTGAATGGCCAGTAACGGCCTACTCGAATGTGTGCACGAGCCCCTCCCCGTCGCCGTCGACGGGATTCTGCGTCTTCAACGTGTTGCTCGATCTTCGCATGCTGCTTGTTGATGGTGATGAGTTGTTCGTCGATGAGATGACGCTGCCGCTCGTTCTCGCGCCGCAGCATGAGCAGTTCGTCGTCGATGGTGGCGGATGCGTCCGGCATGAAGTGAATCTAGGACACATCAACGCATCGACAAGTGAACATGCGTCGCGCATTCGACATGTTTCAGGCGGATTTCTGGTAGCGCGGCCGCTGGCGTGTCCGGGCGGGGTCGATGCCGCCCAGGATCATCGCCAGTTCCGTGGCACTGATGCTCGCGGCCTTGTCGTCGGAGGTGGGAAAGCGGAACGTGCCTTTCTCGAGCCGGCGCAGGTAGAGCGCGAAGCCGTCGCCCTGCCAGGCAAGGATCTTCAGGCGGTCGCCGCGCTTGTTGCGGAAGACGAACAAATCGCCCGACAGCGGATCGCGTTCGAGGCCGGTCTGCACGATGGCGGCAAGGTCGTCGAAGCTCTTGCGGCCATCGACGTGCGAAGTGCACAGCCAGATGCGGCCGGTTAACCCGAGGGTCAACATGCGGAGGCCTCCGCAGTGAGGCCACGGATCAACCGAACCGCATGCGTCTCATCGGCCCCCGTCGGCACCCGCACCATGACGCCCGACGGAAGCACGACTTCGATCACCGCCGAAGGCACTACGGTGACCGGCACGAACGCGGGCATGGCCGACTTCGCCACAACGCGATCACGCCGGGCAAGCTCGCGCCGCCACGAGTAGAAGCTCGGCTCGCTGATGCTCCGCGCCCGACAGAACGCCCGCACCGACAACCCCGAGCGGCCAAACGCTGCCAGAATCCCCCGCCACCGCCGCTCCAAGCCCAGATCCCTCGCCCAACGCCCCCGCGCCATGGCCCGCCCTCCTGAAAAAGGAAGGCAGCCAGCCTACCCGCGCGACGCGGGCCGCGCGAAGACGCCGGTTGGCCGGGCGGTTACCCAACACGCGGCCACCTGACCAAAACCGGCACGTCCGATGGCCAGGCGCATACGATCGGTCCGCAGGTACCGCTGCTGCACCACGTTGCTCGTGTTTGTATCGGCCCACACCTGCCGCATGTCGTCGTACGCAAAGCGAGTGATCGTCGTTACCCCGCCGAGCCTCGCTTCCCGCTGCACCCGCTGGCCAAGTGCATCATAGACGTACGTCCCCCGCGATTGCAAGGCACCGGCCAGCGTATCCTGCATGGCCGTCATTCGGTTGCGCACGTCGTACGTGTACGTCACCAACTGCCCATTGCTGATCTTCGTCTTGCCGGTCTGGTTGCCGTTGGCGTCGGCCGTGTAGTTCCACACCCCATCGCTGGTCATGCGGTTGGCCGTGCCGGTGGCGTACCCCGACATCGTGCGGTTGCCGTTCAGGTCATACGTGTAGGTCACGACCGCATCGTTGGTCACCTGATCGGTCACGTCGTACTGGTACGTCGTCGGGCTGCCGCCGTTCAGGGCTTCCGAGGTGATCCGCCCCGCCAGGTCGAAGGCATTCACATACCGCGCCAGGCTCGTGCCGCTTCCATTGAGATGCTGCAACCCGGTGAGCCGACCCACCGCGTCATAGCCCATGGTCGAGTAGCCCACGGTGGTCGTGCCGGCGAGGTTGCTGTAACGCGTCAGCCGGGCCACCTCATCCCGCACCGTATACGCCGAGTCGAGCCGCAAGGGCGTCTGGCTCGGCCCCCCGAACTGCATCGTCGTTGTCCGGTTCAGCACATCGTACGTCCGGGTCGTGATCCCCCCGAACGAGTCCTGGACCAGCGTGCGGTTGTCCGCCGCATCGTATGTGTAGGTCAGGGCCGTGCCGAACACATCCCGCCCGCTCGCCGGCCGGTCGAGGGCATCGTACGTCCTCGTCACCGTGCCCGCACTGTTCGCTGCGGTCAGCAGGTTGTTGTTCGTGTCGTAGGTGAACGTCAGCAGGTTCACCGCACCGCCGCCCCCTACGGCGTACCACGCCTCGGTCGTCTCGCGGTTCAGGATGTCGTAGCCGTGGGCGATCCGCTGACCCA
>Ga0335394_10004809_pt1 | contig 15358 bp, 11 predicted proteins | sample MAT03_FD_205741 | JGI IMG/M metagenome (GOLD analysis project Ga0335394, IMG submission 205741) | Freshwater microbial communities from Lake Fryxell liftoff mats and glacier meltwater in Antarctica - MAT-03 (spades assembly) (version 2) ...
GGAATGCCCTGTGTACTCAATGCGGCTTCGAAAGAGGATTCATTGATGTCTTCCGGTTTGATTTTTCCCTGGTAGGCTTGTTCGGCCAGGATGCGTGCTGCACGCAAAATCTCCCACTTGGCCGAGTAGTTCAGGGCCAGCACCAGGGTAATACGTTCGTTGTTTTTGGTTTGCTCGATCCCATCGATCAACGTTTTATAGGTCTTCGGCGGCAGGGCTTCGATGTCGCCAATAGCCATCAGGCGTACCTTGTTTTTATTCAGGTCGCGGATTTCTCCTTTAATGGTTTCTACCAACAGGGTCATCAGGGCCGTTACTTCGGCCGGGGGGCGATTCCAGTTTTCAGTGCTGAATGCATAGAGCGTCAGGTATTCCACGCCAATTTCTGCGGCGGCTTCGGTCACTTCGCGGACACTTTTCACGCCGCTCCGGTGCCCAAGTACGCGCGGTATACCTTTTTGTTTGGCCCAGCGTCCGTTGCCGTCCATAATGATGGCAATATGCCGCGGTACTTTATCGGGTATGATGAGCGACTTGATCTCGGACATAAACGCTGAGAATTTAAACCCTGCAAATGTAGTCAAAAGCGGGTAAAGCCTGCCTACAGCCCTGAAAACTTACCTGAAAAGCAAATTTTAAACACCTTGGGAATTTTTATGAAAGCATTTCGCGCAATGTTTTGAAAAAACTGAATCTTCGCCGCGGCTCACTTGCAAATCAATTCACCACAAAGGACACAAAGTTTCACAAAGTATTGGTTAAGAAAGTTTTGTGAAACTTTGTGTCCTTTGTGGTGCGTTTTTAAGGACGCCCAAGCCGAATTTTAACCCGAAATTTTATGCACACACAAGCCCGACAACAATTCAACGCCGCTTTTACCCCTGAAAAATACCAGGCTTTTCTCCATACCATGAACACGGCCTACGGCGAAGCCGTCACGTTTCGGGTCTGTGAAACACCGGTGTTTGTACCCGCAGCACTCAAAGCGAAACTCATACAGGGAGTGGAAGATATTTGCGCAGTGCTGACCAGGCCCGATTTCAAACAGCGCAGCGCAGCGGCCCTGCCCGAACACCTGCGGGTACCCGGCGAAGACGAACACCCGATGTTCCTGCAACTCGATTTCGGGATTTGCCGGGATTCGAACGGCCATCTTACGCCCCAACTGATTGAAATGCAGGGATTTCCCTCGCTTTATCTCTTCCAGCACCTGCTGGCAGAATCCTACCGGAAACATTTCGACATACCCGCAGATTTTAACCACTTGTTCGGCGGATTGGACCAGGCGGGCTACATCGAGTTGCTCCGGGAAACGATTGTCGGCGATTCCAAACCCGAAAACGTAGTGTTGCTCGAAGTGGAGCCCGAAAAACAAAACACCCGTATCGATTTTTGGGGCACCAGTAAACACCTGGGCATCAAAGTATTGTGCCTGAGCAAAGTCAAACGGGAAGGCCGCGATCTGTTTTACCTGGACGAAAATGGCCGAAGGATAGCCATAGAGCGCATTTACAACCGGATCATTTTTGACGAACTGGAAAAGCGCAGCGACCTGCCCCGGGAATGGGATATGACCACAGAAGTGAACGCCGAATGGGTAGGGCATCCCAACTGGTTTTTCCGCATCAGCAAACATACGCTGCCCTTTATGCGCTCGGCTTTCGTTCCGGAAACGCATTTTCTGAACGAACTCAAAAGCATACCCGCTGATCTGGAGAACTGGGTACTCAAGCCCCTTTTTTCCTTTTCGGGCCAGGGCGTATTGGTCAACGTCACTCCTGCCGATGTGGCGGCGGTGCAAGATCCCGCCAATTTTATCCTGCAACGAAAAGTACAGTACGAGGCCGGCATTAAAACGCTCAATCCGGAAGAGCCGTCGAAATGCGAGATCCGCATGATGATGATCTGGAAAAAAGGTTGGGACAAGCCACGTTTGGTCAATAACCTGGTTCGAATCAGCAAAGGTGAAATGGTGGGTGTGCGCTATAACCAGGGCAAAGATTGGGTGGGAGCAAGCTTAGGCTTTTTTGAACCATAAACGATGCAACTTTTTTACACGCCGAACATACTAAATGGCTTTGCCCGCTTCGACGAAGAAGAAAGCCGTCACCTGCTCACCGTACTGCGCCGCCAGCCGGGCGACCATCTGCGCCTGAGCGACGGGAAAGGTTATTTTTATGAAACGGAATTGACCGAGGTAGGCAAAAAACAGGCGGTTGCGCGTATCCTGTCCAGTATAGCCGCGCCGGCAGAACGCCCTGCCCGCTTGCACATAGCCATCGCGCCTACCAAACAAATCGAGCGCTTTGAATGGTTTTTGGAAAAAGCCACAGAAATCGGTGTGGATACTATAACGCCCTTGCATTGCCGGCGTTCGGAACGCGACACCATCCGGCATGATCGTCTCGAAAAAGTGCTGGTATCGGCCATGAAACAATCGCTGCGGGCTTATTTGCCGGTTTTAAACCCCTTGACGCCGTTTAACAAATTTATTTCCATCATCAGAGAAGATCAAAAACGAATTGCCTGGTGCGATACCGAACCGATGCCCCATTTAAAAGAAAGCCTGCAAAAAGGCATCGACACCGTGATATTAATCGGCCCGGAAGGAGATTTTAGCCCGGAAGAAGTACAAATGGCGCTGCAAAACGGCTTTTCCGCGATCAGTTTGGGCTCCGCGCGTTTGCGCACGGAAACAGCTGGTTTATTATCGGTAGCGGTTTTTAATCTCTTATAAAATCAGGTTTTCTACCTTCGCCTCATGGCACGCAAGAATAAGTACGTTTGTATACACGGGCATTTTTACCAGCCGCCCCGGGAAAACGCCTGGCTTGAAACGGTGGAGCAACAGGAAAGTGCGCGCCCTTTCCACGATTGGAATGCCCGCATCAATTTTGAATGTTACGCGCCCAATGCAGCCGCGCGTATCCTCGACGAACAAGGCTGGATCAACAAGATCCGCAACAACTACAACCGCATTTCTTTCAATTTCGGCCCCACGCTGCTCACCTGGCTCGAAGAAAATGACCCCGAAACGTATATGCTGCTCCTGCAAGGCGATCGCCGCAGCACCGAGCGATACGGCGGGCACGGTTCGGCCCTGGCGCAGGTACACAGCCACCTGATCATGCCCTTGTGCAACTACCGCGACAAAGTGACGCAGGTGGATTGGGGCATCCGCGACTTCGAATATCGCTTCGGGCGTTACCCGGAAGGCATGTGGCTGGCTGAAACCGCCGTCAATACCGAGACCCTGGAAGTACTGGCGGCGCATGGCATTCAGTTTACTGTGCTGGCCCCCCGGCAAGCCAAGGCTATCCGTTCTTTTCCCGATCCGGCGTCTGCCATCCCGGCCGCAGCCTGGCGCGACGTGAACGCCGAAAACATCGATACCCGCCACCCTTATTGGTGTCTGTTGCCCAGCGGCCGCCGCATCGCCTTGTTTTTTTACCATGGCGCCATCGCCCAGGAAGTTGCTTTCAGCGGCTTGTTAAACAGCGGAAAGGGCTTCTCCAAACGTATGATGAGCCTGTTCGACGACAACGAAGAGCCGCAATTAGCCCATATCGCTACAGATGGCGAGAGCTACGGCCACCACCATCGCTATGGCGAAATGGCTCTGGCAGACTGCCTGAACAATATCGAAGCGGACGGCCAGGCCACGCTGATCAATTACGCTCAGTTTTTGGAGTTGTTTCCGCCCAAATTTGAAGTTCAAATTCACGAAAATTCCTCCTGGAGCTGCGTCCATGGCGTGGAACGCTGGCGAAACGACTGCGGCTGTAATACCGGCGGACATCCCGGCTGGCATCAGCGCTGGCGCAAACCCCTGCGCGATACGCTCGACTGGCTTCGCGATCAGCTGGCGCCCTTGTACGAAAAAGAAGCCGCCAGGTTCCTGCGCGATCCCTGGGCGGCCCGCAACGACTACATAGAGGTAATGCTCCACCGTCAGAACGGCGCGGTGCAGACTTTTTTGAAGAACCATGTCCGCCGCGCACTGAGTCCGCTGGAAGAAGTAGTTGTGTTGCGGCTGCTTGAAATGCAGCGGCATGCGGTGCTTATGTTCACCAGCTGCGGGTGGTTTTTCGATGAGATTTCAGGCATAGAAACCAATCAGATTCTGCAGTATGCCCTGCGGGCCATGGACTATGCGCAAGACCTGAAAGGTGTTGATTTGCACCGGGAATTCGACCGACGCCTGGCGGAGGCCCCGAGCAACTCCTATCCCAACGGAGCGGTCAGTTACCAACAAAACGTGGTCCCGACGCGGGTGAACCTGGAGCGGGTGGCTATGCACTTTGCCGTTGCTTCTTTGTTCGACGACAATCCTGCGGACCTGGATTTGTTCAACTACACTGCGGGGGTGGAGTTTTTTGAAAAAATAGAAGCCGGTACGCCGAAATTCGCCGCAGGGCGTTTGCAGATACGCTCCCGCCTTACCCATAAGGAAAAAACATTCGGATTTGCCGTGTTGTACCTCGGGCAGCAGCACATCATTGGCAATATCAGCGGCGAAATGAACCGCACCACCTTCGATGCGATGCGTGAGCGCACCAGCAAGGCTTTTCGCGCCGCCAATCTCGGTGAGGTGATCGGCATTTTGCAGGAGTATTTCGGACCGGAAAAATTTACGATCTCCAGCCTCTTTGCAGACGAACGAATCAAGATCATCCGGGAAATAACCGAGCATAGTTTGTCGCTGGCGGAATCGAATTTTCGAAACGTCTTCAACGACAATTACCAGTTGATGACGGGCCTGCAGGATGCAGGTCTCAGTTTGCCGGATGCCTGGCATAACATCGGAAGCTATGTGCTCAATGCCGATTTACTTGCCTATTTCGATAGCGATAATACATCTGATCCGCGCAACCTCCGCCGCATCGCGGATGATATGCGCCGCTGGGCGGTGAAAATCACGGATGAGGAAGCCCTGCGTCATACAATCGGCCAACGCATTTACCGGGAAATTGAAAAAATAAGCGTCGACGAATCCTCCCTGCCGCGGGTTAGATGGCTCAATGAAGTGCTTGGCATCGTTCAGGAAATGAAATTAAAACCAACCGTTTGGCGAAGCCAAAACGCTTTCTACCTGTTGACCAAGGGCCACCGGAAGGGGGAATGGGTTTTTGTAAATGAAGAATGGAAAACCGCTTTCGAGCAGCTTGCAGCCTTGTTAAAAGTACGATTGACCGTGGTTTGATCGCATTTTTATAGAATTTTTTGATTTTCACGGGATTAATACCCGACATTTGCACCAATAACATTCATGAGCCTGTCGCTGCCCGCGACGGGCTTTTTTTTCCAAATCCGGATCGTATCGCCTTCCACCATACGACCGCGCTAACCAAACCAGTACCGTATGGAAAATAAAGACAAAGGATCCCAGCCCGAAGGCCAAAACGGGACAGTCGGCCATAAAATGAAACAATGGAATAAGATCCGTGGAGAAAATGCCTGGACGATGTTCAAAGTCATGGCTGAATTCGTAGACGGTTTTGAAATTCTCAACAATATCGGTCCCTGTATTTCGATCTTCGGCTCGGCCCGTACCAAGCCGGGTACCTTTTATTACGACCTGGCGACCAAAGTGGCCGCCCGCCTGACCGAAGAAGGCTACGGGGTCATTACCGGCGGCGGCCCAGGCATTATGGAAGCGGCGAACAAAGGCGCCTGGATGAGAAGCGGTACTTCCGTGGGTCTTAACATCGACCTGCCTTTCGAGCAAAGTCACAATCCTTTCATCGCGCCTGCACTCAACCTGAAACACCGCTATTTCTTCGTGCGTAAGGTCATGTTTGTCAAATATGCCCAGGCTTTTGTGGTCATGCCCGGCGGCTTTGGCACGCTCGACGAACTTTTCGAGGTACTAACCCTGGTGCAAACAAAAAAAATAACGCCGGTGCCCGTTGTCCTGATGGGTGTGGAATTCTGGCAGGGCATCAAGGACTGGATCATTGAGGTCATGCTCAATCGCCACAATACCATTCATGCCCAGGATATGGATCTTTTCCTGTTGACCGACGATCCGGATGAAGTTGTGCGTTACGTCAACGAATTTTATGCGCAAAGCGAAGAAGAATTGTCGCCAAACTTTGATTTATAATGCAAATCGAATCCAAACTTCCGAACGTCGGCACCACGATCTTTACCGTCATGTCGGGTCTGGCCAATAAGTATGGGGCCATTAATTTGTCGCAGGGGTTTCCAAATTTTAACCCCTCGCCTAAACTGCAGGCGCTGGTGACGGAACACATGGCACGCGGCGCCAATCAATATGCGCCCATGCCCGGCGTGCCTTTGCTGCGCGAACGTATTGCGGCCAAGATTGAAGCGGTATACGGCGCTTCCGTCGATCCGGAAACGGAGATTACGGTCACTGCGGGGGGCACCCAGGCCATTTTTTGCGTGATCGCAGCTTTTGTCCGGCCAGGCGACGAAGTGATTCTGCTGGAACCATGTTACGACTCCTACCGGCCCTCGGTGGAAACAATGGGCGGTATTGCGGTACCCTACACACTCAAAGCCCCGAAATATCAGATCGATTGGACGGCGGTGGGGGCGCTGATCACGCCAAAAACCCGCATGATTTGTATCAACACACCCAACAATCCCAGCGGATCCACCCTGACCCGTGCCGACCTGGATGCTTTAGCCGGACTGTTGCGCAACACCAATGTGCTGGTCATGAGCGATGAAGTGTACGAGCACCTGATGTTCGACGGGCTGCCGCACGCCACCGTGTTGAACCATCCGGAGCTGCGCGAACGGTCTTTGGCGATCTATTCGTTCGGTAAAACATTTCACAATACCGGTTGGAAAACGGGGTATTGCGTGGCGCCTCCCATGCTGAGTACGGAGTTTCGTAAAGTGCATCAATTCAACGTATTCTCCTCCAACCATCCGGTTCAGGCTGCCTTAGCCGATTTTCTGGCAGACCCGGATGAGTACCTCGGCTTGCCTGTGTTTTACCAGCAAAAGCGCGATTTTTTCCGCCAGGCCCTGGCTGCTACCCGTTTTAAACCCTTGGGCTGCGCCGGTACGTATTTCCAATTGTGCGACTACTCGGCTATCAGCGACGAACCGGACCTGGAATTTTGCAAACGGCTGGTGGCACACTACGGCGTGGCGGCTATTCCGGTATCTTCATTTTTTTCGGATAAACGCGACGACAAGGTCATTCGCTTTTGTTTTGCCAAAACGGAGGACTTGCTGGAGCAGGCAGGGAAAGCGCTGGAGCGGGTTTAGCGTAAAGCGGGTAAATCCGCTACGTAAACAAGGCTCCTTTCAACTCCTCCACCTTTCCCAGGGTCATCACTCGTATGCCGTATCGGCCGGTATCGATGCCTTTCATGCCATATTTCGAGACGTAAATTTCTTTAAAACCCAATCGGTCAGCCTCCTGAATACGTTGCTCAATGCGGTTCACCGCGCGGATCTCGCCCGAAAGCCCCACCTCGCCGGCGAAGCAGATGTTGGAGGGTACGCTTACGTCCTGCAAGGAAGAAATAAGCGAGACAACGATAGACAGGTCGATGGCGGGGTCTTCCACACGGATCCCGCCGGCTAGGTTTAGGAATACGTCGTTGATGCTGAAAAAATATCCACAGCGTTTTTCCAATACAGCCAGCAACATAGAGAGGCGGCGCATATCGAAACCCGTGGCGGAGCGTTGCGGGGTGCCAAAAACAGCCTTGCTCACGAGGGCTTGCGTTTCAATCAGCATCGGGCGCAGGCCTTCCATGGTGGCGGCGACGGAGCAACCGCTGAGTTCTTCGTCTTTTTGGCTGAGCAACAACTCGGACGGGTTGCTCACTTCGCGCAGGCCGCTGGACTGCATTTCGTAAATGCCCATTTCGTCGGTACTGCCGAAGCGATTTTTCAGGGTGCGCAAAATCCGGTAGGTATTGTGCCGGTCGCCCTCGAATTGCAACACGCAATCCACGATATGTTCCAGGAGTTTCGGCCCGGCTATTTCGCCTTCCTTGTTGATGTGGCCGATGATGAACACAGCAATATTGGTTTCTTTGGCGAAGCGCAGCAATTCGCCCGCGCATTCCCGAACCTGGGAAATACTGCCCGGGGTACTGTCTATATGCGGGCTGCTCAGGGTCTGGATCGAGTCCACGATGAGCAGTTGGGGTTGTAAAGCCTGGGCCTGCTGCAGGAATTTTGCGGTGTTTGTTTCGGTCAGGATATAACAATCCGAGCGGAAGGTACCGACGCGGTCGGCGCGCATTTTGATCTGTTCTTCGCTTTCTTCGCCACTCACGTAGAGGATTTTAGCCGGCAATTGCATGGCGACCTGCAACAACAAGGTACTTTTTCCGATGCCGGGCTGCCCGCCGATAAGCACCAGCGAACCCGGCACGATGCCACCGCCGAGCACGCGGTTGAGCTCTTCATCGGGTGTGGCAAAACGTATCGTATTACCGCCTTGTATTTCCTTTAGCGGCACAGGCCTGGGCGATTCCGATTTGCCGCCTCCCGCCCAGGAACGCCGTTTTTCCTCGGTCGCCGTTTCCTTTTGGATCAGTTCTTCCTGATAGGTATTCCACTCGTTGCAATGGGGGCATTTGCCCAGCCATTTGGGCGAGGAAGCTCCACAAGAGGAGCAAAAAAAGATGGTGCGCGCTTTGGCCATGTTTTGAAGGGCTCTCGAAGTTGCCTTGAGCCCGCCAAAAGTACGGGGTTGTGTTTAATTTTTTACATAATTTAAAACAAATTGTTCCGACTCTCCTTGCAACAGGAGTGTGTACATACCCGGCGCAAGGGCTGGCAACTCAATAAGCTGGTCGCCGGCCTCGGCAAAAAAGGACTGTTCCAAAACGGTTTGGCCAAGCGCGTTCACAAAAGTCAGGTGAAAATTCTGCTCTCGAATCGTGTTCAGGTACAATTTGCTCTCTGCCATAGCCGGGTTGGGCGCCACGAAGGCATCGAAGGAACGGCGCTGAATAATCGCCTGGCGGATGGGCGAGTATTCGAAGGCCCCGTCGGTATCCAGCATTTTCAGGCGGTAAAAGAGGGGCGTATTTTGTTCGGGCTGTTCGTCGCGGAAAATATATTTGTTGACAGCGTCGCTTGCTTTGCCGTCCAGGATGCCGATTTGCTCAAAGCGCCCGTCATCGCCCGTGCTGCGTTCGATCTCGTAGCGGTCGAAGTTTTGTTCTGCCGTCGAGCTCCATTTCAATAATACACTTTCGCGTTCTGGAAAAGCTTGAAAATCAAGCAGTTCAATCGGGAGAGAAACGTTGGTCCCTTGCACATACACGGTGTAACTGCGCGGCGGCAAGGTGACATGTATTTCGCTGCTGGGGGTAATATCCGTGTATGTTGTGCCGGAGAAACCAAGCATGTCGGTAAAGGTGGTACCCGGCGTAGCGCCCCAGGAGGTGTTTACGACCTGGTACATATCCAGCGGGGTGCCGGAAAAATTGATGGCCACGATCACGGTTTTACCGCTGCTGTTGGCCTTGAGTTGATATATCAGGGAGGTCTCCGGAATGCCGTTGTTGCCGTTTGGAACGAAATACTGTGTGTAGGGTGTCCCTTGCCGGCTGAGGTAATCAAGCTCCGGCGAATTGAGGATGTAGGTTTTATGCAGGAATAAAAAAACACGTAAGCGCATAAAACCAGATAGATTTAGTGAAACATCAATTGTCGTCCGGTTTTATTGAACCCGCGGAAACTTCTTCTCCAGTCAATTTCTAATTGTCCTCAATTTCCGTTTCCAATGTCTCCTCATGCCGTCCTCCAAACCTCCAAAAAGCGTTGAATCAAGGCCTTGTTGTCCCGGTACACTTTGGCGCCCCGGGTAGAGGTTACGATGCTGCACGGCACTTCTTTCGACACGTCGCGTTGCGACAAGCCGCGGTCGAAGGCGTCGAATATTTTCCAGCGCTCCACCATCATGGCTCGTTCGTGCTCCGTGAAGGTGAGGTTTAGCAAGTCGTTGAATTCATCTTCGTCGCGAGCAGCGTGGAATAATTTGTACAACATGGATTGGGTGGTATGGTTAGGTATCTGCAAAGTTCAGCAGTACAATTCAATTTTTTTTGAAAAATAAAAATCGCGACACAGAATAAGGAACAGGTTTTAAATAAGGGTACAAATTTCTCCGGGAAATGTCCGTATTTTCTGTACCCTTATTTTGACACCGTTCCTAAGATTACCCGTGCGCTAAAAAAGAGAATATTCCCCAACGTTCCCTTAGAACATCATTCCCGTTAATACCTGTAATACTCCGGCTTAAACGGTCCTTCTTTTTTCACCCCAATATAATCGGCCTGATCCTGACGGAGCTCTTCCAGTTCCACCCCGATTTTCGCAAGATGCAAACGCGCCACTTTTTCGTCGAGGTGCTTCGGCAGCATGTATACTTTGTGTTCGTATTTGCCCACGTTCTGCCAGAGTTCGAGTTGCGCCAGCACCTGGTTGGTGAACGAGTTAGACATCACGAACGAGGGGTGGCCGGTACCGCATCCGAGGTTCACCAAACGGCCCTCGGCCAGCAGGATGATATCTTTACCGTCGATGGTGTACAGGTCGACCTGCGGTTTGATGGTCACTTTGCTGTGGCCATAGCTGCTGTTCAACCACGCCATATCAATCTCGTTGTCGAAGTGGCCGATGTTACACACGATGGTTTTGTCGTTCATCATGCGGAAATGTTTTTCCGACACGATGTCGCAATTGCCGGTTGCCGTCACAACAATATTGGCGCGGGGAATGGCATTTTCCATTTTTTTCACTTCAAAACCGTCCATGGCGGCTTGCAGGGCGCAGATCGGGTCGATTTCAGTCACGATCACACGGGCGCCGGCGCCGCGCAGGGAGGCGGCTGATCCTTTACCCACGTCGCCGTAACCGGCCACAACGGCCACTTTGCCGGCCATCATGATATCGGTGGCGCGGCGGATGGCGTCTACGAGGCTTTCCTTGCAGCCATATTTGTTGTCGAATTTCGATTTCGTCACCGAGTCGTTGATGTTGATCGCGGGCAGCGGCAGGGTACCTTTGGCTACGCGTTCGTACAGGCGGTGCACGCCGGTGGTGGTTTCTTCGGAAATACCGCGAATACCGGCTACGAGTTCGGGAAATTGATCCAGCACCATGTTGGTGAGGTCGCCGCCGTCGTCGAGGATCATGTTGAGCGGTTTGCCGCCTTCAAAGGCGAAAATCGTTTGCTCGATGCACCAGTCGAATTCTTCGGCATTCATGCCTTTCCAGGCGTACACGGGGATGCCTGCCTGGGCAACTGCGGCGGCGGCGTGGTCCTGCGTGGAAAAAATATTGCAGGAAGACCAGGACACCTCGGCGCCGAGTTCTATCAGCGTTTCGATCAGCACCGCCGTTTGAATGGTCATGTGCAGGCAGCCGGCGATGCGGGCGCCTTTCAGCGGTTTGGTTGCGCCGAATTCTTCGCGCAGCGACATCAGGCCCGGCATTTCAGCTTCGGCCAATTGGATTTCTTTGCGGCCCCAGTCTGCCAGGGCGATGTCTTTTACTTTGTGTTTGGGGCGGGATTCTGTTGCAACAGCCATGTGTAAAAAGTGTATAAAGGTGAGAGACTAGCTTCGATGAGCGGTTAAACGAAATTTCGTTTGGTTTTGTTCTAATAAATTGCGGTGCAAAGGTACAGTATTTGGTATACATTTTTCGAGGTATGATTGATGAACGGTGATTTTATACGTACCGGCGCAAAACAGTTTTGTGGGGACCGGGACGAATCCTCTACCTCAACCGGATGTATATGTGAATTATATAAATCCTTACCCATTAACATTTCAGCACTTATATCAGATCAATAATCCTGTATTTTTGTAACTGTAAATAACCGGCGTTCATCGTTTCCTCTCTCCTTAATGAATGCCATAAACCCTTTTTACTTAGGATCATTTCCGTTTTTTTAATTTTGTACGCTCTTTATGCCGGGCTTACGGCATTACATAATATTGCATTTTCACTTGAAAAACAGTATAAACGCTTAATATAAAACACCTTGCCTTTTCCCACTACCTGATTTTTTCACATTTTAAATCTCTTTCCAGACATGAAAAACAAGAATTTCCTACTCTCTTTGCCCCTGCTGACGGTCCTGTGGCTGTTTGCCTGCCACAAAGACCCGCCGCCTCCCAAGCCCGACCGCTGCCCCTGGCCTGAAATTACTACGGAAGGATTAAATACTTTCGGTTGCAAGATTAACGGAGAGGAGTGGGTGCCGTGTGTGGATTTGAATGGGTTAGTAGTTGGTCTTTTGCCTATTAATTCTCGATTGACAGAGTCTGATAGTAGTAATTCCTTTACTATTTCATTGAGTCGCAGTGTTTACGATTCAACCTACTCAAAGACAAATGCTAATGCGCTTATGACCATATGGCTTAAGCCTTGTGCTATAGGGCAGTTTGAAATTCCAGGTTTATTTGAAATCGCAAGGTTTGGATGGTACCCTAAGGATTCACAGTATGGCTACGAAAACATTGATACTCTTACGCTAAATTTCTTTAGAATTAGCCAGCTTGATACAGATAAAAACATTATTTCAGGGCAATTCCAAATGACTCTGATTGAGGAACAAACTGGTAGAAAAGTTGAAATCACAGATGGTCGTTTTGATGTCAAATATCATCCACAATAACATTTATAAATTTTCCAACCATGAAGAAAATAATTATTTTCATACTCTTCTCTACGCTTACATTTGTACTAAACGCTCAAGGGAATTCTAACCTCGTACAAACCCTCAACAATTTAGTTGCACCACTTGACAAAACTGAAATTGTTTCCAATTTTCTTTGGGATAAAGGCACGAATGGCTTCGCCGAACCTGCCATTTTTGATGGGATACAACGAGACTCCGTTTACCTTCAACCATTTACCTTCGGTTTTCTGTATGTTCAAGCGAGAAACGCTTATGTGGGCTCCGGGGCAAACCCTTTACCTCCTCCGGAAGTTTACATGAACTATGTAAACCGCTATGCTGGCACTGATACTATTCCGCTTGCCGCTCTCGCTCTGCACTACCATCGTATTCACGAAAATGCACTTGACACCGTTCCTTAGCATTCAAAACGAACAATTGTTCGACGTACCTGGGCGCATACAAAGTCCCTATTGGCAAGATACATTGCTCGCCTTCGCTCCTTTGAAATCGGATGCATGGCATACAACGGTGCATTTCATACTGCCGACCGATCTTGTCTGGCAAAACCTGGGCTGGTCCAGCCCCTTGCTGCAAGTGGACTTCAGCGACGGCCAAGGCTGGCAAACAATTACCCCAGACCAGACTTACACAATTGAGTACGATTCCGGAGGGATAAAGAAGATAAGCACTCGCATCCATCAGGGAAGCATAGTCCTTGAAGGACAGTCTATTATTTTTGTGGCTGAACCACCTGTACAAGAACGAGGAAATGGGCCTAATTACCCAAAAAATCCAGAGGAAATTATTCCGATCAATGCAGGTGGTGACATTCGCATTTTCTACGGCTCTCCTTGTAATAAATTGCTCAAACCATTTATCATCGTGGAGGGATTCGAATTAGTTAACAATCCAGATCAATTTAAAGACCGCCTCGAATATTTACTAAAAGAAGGTGATGTCATCACAGGTTCGCCCCTAAAATTCGGCGAGTGGCTCTTCGCCCAGGGCTATGACATCGTCTGGGTCAATCTCTTCGACGTGCAAGGCGACATCAGGGACAATGCAGCGGTCGTAAAAGCCGCCGTGCAGGCCGTAATGCCCTCAAAGCCGCCAACGGCAGCAGCGAACCCAACATGATCATGGGCGTGAGCGCCGGGGGCGTCATCACGAAATATATGCTGGCCAAGACCAATTCGGTCCCCTTCGACCACCAGTGCGAGAAATTTTTCTCCTACGATTCCCCGCTGCGCGGGGCAAATATTCCGGTGAGCATTCAGTGCCTGCTGCATCATATCAATCGCATCGCTTCCGAAAACGGGCAAAATTTGCTGGGGTCCAATCCGCTGCTGGCTGCTGCTTTCAATGCGCTCAACGGCCCTTTCGCGCAGCAATCCCTGCTGGCACGCTTTTCCTATAACGGACCCGGTGAGAACGATTGGGTCGTAAACAGCCAGACACACGATGACTTTCTGGCTGAACTTGACGGCTTGGGGGCTGTTCCGATCCGGCATATTGCCTTGTCGAACGGAAGCCCTGATAATACGACCCATGCAAACATTTCGCCGGGTTCACATATGTTTAACGTGAATACTTCGGGCTCTCAATGGTCGATCCCATATTGGGGCATCATACCGACTTTAATTGAGGTTCGGCTTAACGCCGACGGGTATGCCCTATCCGATGTTGCCAACCAACCTATCTACGACGGCTATTTCACGGTTAAGGTAGATGGTATTGCACTTAAACATTTTTCGCTTATCGTGTATACCGATGAGAACACCGAGGCATACGACACAGCGCCGGGTGGAACTAGTAACCTGGGGCTACCCCAGATAGCCGGCATGGACGGCAATCCTGTCCCTGATGTAAATATACCGATACCCTTGCTGGATCACTCGGTATCGATGAGCGACCTATCCGTTACGGTCGATGCTACCCATTTTTGCTTCATCCCGACCCGCAGCAGCATCTCCGCCGGGGAAGGCATATCGATCAACGGGGCGTTCTCCTGCGGCCAGGGGACTTCGGATCGCTGCACGATGAATACGGATCCGACGCCTTTACCGGGTCAGTACGGCGTTTCCACGCCGGAAGTAAACCAGGATCACGTTTACTTGGACGCCCGCATCGGCGACGTACTGGTGGATGAACTGGATGCCGCCAACCTGCTTCCCGGCGGACTTTTCCCAAGTAGTCTGTCCACTTATTACAACGCCGGTCTGCCCGTTCAATCGGGTATTCCGACCATTACGATCAGCACCGGGCTCGGCGAACTTCATATCAACAATGCCGGAAAAGTGGGTTATGCGAACACCGGCGACCCGGACTCGCCGATGGATCATTTGAACGCTTATACAAAATGCGATGCGGTCATTACCGTTGAAGAACGCGCAAAATTAATCATCGGCGCCGAACCCGATAATAAAGATGCCACGCTTCACGTAACAAAAGGTTCCATTGTTCATATAAAAGCAAACGGAACGCTGCGGATCAATACAAGTTCCGCCCTGATCATTGAAAAAGACGGAGAGCTTATCCTTGAAGCCGGCGCAATTGTCGAGCTCTACGACCAGCCGGGAGGCGCGCTCATCGCGTATGGACGTCCCCGTATTCATGTCAAAAGCGGTGGGAAGCTAACCTTTAGAGGCAACATCGTGTTCCGGGGCGACGGCTTTTTCGAGTTCGACAAGGGAAATGTGGTCAGTATGCCGTCTT
>Ga0335394_10004813_pt1 | contig 15353 bp, 21 predicted proteins | sample MAT03_FD_205741 | JGI IMG/M metagenome (GOLD analysis project Ga0335394, IMG submission 205741) | Freshwater microbial communities from Lake Fryxell liftoff mats and glacier meltwater in Antarctica - MAT-03 (spades assembly) (version 2) ...
TACGATCCGCGGCATCGAACGTTGAATAGCCATGTCTTCCGGCGACACCTGGGGGACGTCAACGCCCGCCTGGCCCGCTGTGGAGTGGAATGGACCTGCGATGCCGGATCTCAATCCCAGTTGTAGTCAGATAGGACAACATGGATTGAGCGCTGACGGTTGCGGCGGAGGGCGGCAAAGCCGACGTCGCCAAGCCGTTGCACGGATTGGGTTCGGGTGTCATGGAGATTGCGCTGCCGTATCGTGGTAACGCCTGGGGCGTCGTCTACGCAGTGCAGTTGGGCGACGACATCTGGGTCGTTCGCGCGCTCGAGAAGAAGTCGACGCAGGGCATCAAGACGCCGAAGCACGAGATGGAGATGGTCAAGGATCGACTGAAACGATTGAAGGACCTGTTGCGATGCAAACGGAAACGCTCGAAGTCATCCGCGATAGCGGCAATGTCTTTCGGGACCTCGAACTACCCGATGCCGACGTCTTGCAGCTGAAATCCATCCTTGCGGCGGAAATTATCAAGGTCATGGACCAGCAAGGGCTCACCGTCCGCCAGGCGCATGCGCGCACCAGGATTGCGGCGGCGGATTTCTCACGCATTCGCCGAGCCAACCTTAGTCGCTTCACCGTCGATCGATTGATGACGGTGATGAATCGGCTCGGGCAGCGTGTCGAGGTCGCCGTGAAGGTCAAACGACGCACCGCGATGGAAATGACGTTGGCTCGGTAGTGGAGGCCAAGACGCGAGACCCCGAGTTCGCCGCCGCGTATCTTTAAGGACGGGCTCGAGGAGGGCGATGAGGTGGAGCTGCGGCTGGCGCGCGAGCGGATTTGAGTCGGCGACGACGCGTGAAAGTAGCTCATCGAGCGGTGTTTGCTCGAATAGCGTGAGGCTGAGGATCTGTAGAGTTTCATAGAGCGAGAGGGGCAGCTTCAGACGTTTCTTGACGATGGCGACGAGCACGTCGACGGAGACGGCGATCCAGATCTGTGTCTTGACGGCGTTCTCTGACGTGCCGAAGAACGACTTGATGCGCAGGTGCTGCTTGATCCATTTTAAGAAGAGCTCGACCTGCCAGCGGCAGCGATACAGATCGGCAATGCTCAGGGCGGGAAGATTGAACTGGTTGGTGAGGAAGATCAGCCGCTTGTGGGTCTTCGGATCGCGATACTTGATACGACGGAGCGGCACGGGGAAGTCCTTGTGGGAATAGAAGCCACTCAAGACCACGGTTTGATTGCAGATCAAACCGGTTTCTCGATCCACCGGATGCGAGTAGCGGCGATCGGCTTTGAGGTTCGACTTGGCGCGCGTGACGAAGAAGCTGCCCGCTTCGTGCAGACGATGGAGACGCTGGAAGTCCAGGTAGCCACGGTTCATCAGGTAGTAGGCGCCGGGCTCGGGAAGCAACAGATCGAGGACGTTGACGTCGTGAAGCTTGCCGTCGCTGATATGGATGAAGCTGGGAATATTGCCGCGCAGATCCTGCAGCGTATGCAGCTTGATGGCCGCCTTGGTGGAGCGGAACGGCGCCCAGGAAAATACCGACAGGCACAGATCGATCGTGGTGGCGTCGAGCGCGTAGACGGTCTCGGCCAGGTCCACGCCGAGGGGCTCGTCGACATACAACTCGCGAGCGAGACTGATCAAGCGTTGGGCGAAGGTCGCGTAGATGCGCCAGTTGCGCGTTGCGTTGGCGTTCGCCAGCGTGTTGCGTGCGATCGATCCGCGGATACCCAGGTGATAAAGCTTGGAGGACGGTGCTTGCAGGCACGCCTGAATATCCCGCCAGCTCTCCCGATACGTCAGCTGCGCGAAGGCCATGCACAGGAATTGATCGAGACACGAGAAGCTCTTGACCTTGTGCTCCCCGGCGTCGTGCGCCACACAGCGGCGAAAGGTGCTGAGCGGCAGATGGCGCATGAGCTGCGCGAAGACGAGCTGGCCTTGATGCATCGAACGACTCCGCGGCGACAACCGCGGGCAAGGTGCGCGAGAGGCATCCGATGTTCAAATCGAGACCAGACCAGAAAGACATTTTTTAAAAGGCGGGTCAGAGGGTTAGGGATATCGACACGCGCAACGTTGGGACATTACTGATAGTCGATGAACACTTTCTCCCCTGCGCGGTGCACTTGGCGCATCGAGCGGGCGAGCGTGCCGCGATAGTCGTGGTAATTCAGACAGAACTGGCTGTAGCGGTACGCGTGTTCGCCGTGGCGGCGCGATATTCTTCCCACAGCAACTGCAGCGTCACGCCTTTGCGTTTCAGTTCCTGGTGGATCAGTGCGTAGTCGGCCTGCGCATAGTGTTCGCTCGGCGCCGCTTTCACGTACAGCAGCGCCTCCAGTCCGCTCTCGTCCAATTCCGCCGGCAACGGCCAGGCTAAGGACTTCTGTACCGCCTGCTGCAGCGTATTCGTCACCGCGCCCTTGGACACCCCCGTCGCCGCCGCGATCTTCTCGTGGCTGAGCTTCACCTCAAACTTCAGGCGAAGTATTTCCTTGATCTTGCGCATGGCACTCCGTTTGGCTGGCATTGGCTTCTCCGTTTAAAAATCGGGCAGCTTAGCCAGGACAATGCAAGTTCCAGCGCAAACGAGGCTTCCTTCCGGACGAACGTGACCGAGGGTTCCGGCAACGTGACCACAGATTCCAGCCAAAGCCGACAATCGGTCATCTTCAATCAGAATCAGAGGTCAGAATGGTCCGGAATACGCACATGTGAAAGTGGATGGCCGGCGAGTTTGGCATGGACCGGTGGCAGTGACGCCAAGCAGCGCGCCATTTTCGCGGGGATCATGTCGCGAGCGAAGGCAAGTGACTAGCCGTGGTTGGGCATGCCGTGGTCACGCTGTGATTGGATCGCGCTCAATCAGCGGCTGCCAGCGTAGAGCATAGAGCGAAGCGGCGCCGCCGAGGAAGCACACTGCGGCGGCGGCGAGTGCGATGCCGTAGGTGCCCGTGAGGTCATGCGTGAAGCCGAACAGCAGGGCGCCCAGGACGTTGCCGATGACCACGCCGGCAATCATCACCGCAAAAGTCGTGGAATAGTCGCGCAGACCCAGGTGCCGGGCGATGAAGAACGCGAGCAGATCCATCTCTGCGCCCTGGGACAGCCCCAGCAGGAGCACGGCGAGGACAACGGTCGTCATCACGCTGTCCGTGTCGATCAGCATCAGACAGCCCACCGCTGGCGCCAGCATCGCGACCGCGGCGACCAAGGGTGGCGATACGCGGTCGATCAGATATCCGCCGATCAGCCGCCCGATCAGCACCGCAGCCGCATAGGCCGAAAGCAGTCCCGCTGCAGTACGGATCGGAATGCCACGATCACTCAGCAGGGGCGTCAGCTGCGCCAGCAGCGGCGAACCTGCGACGTTGACCAGGATCATTGAGATGAACAGCAGCCAGAACACCGGTTTGCGAGCCGTGCAGCGCAGGTATGTGTGCCAGCCTTGTGAAATGCCTGCTGCGCCTGCCGTCAGGGCTGAGCTGCCGAAGGGCGTGGCCGGCGGCGGCTCGCGCAGCAGCCAGATCACGGCAGGTACTCCGACGCCAATGCCGATTGCCGCGAGCGCGACATAGCCCGCGCGCCAGCTCAGGGCGTCAATCAGCCGGGACAGCAGCGGCGGCAGGATGAACGCGAACACCGACACGCCCGCGAGGGAAATACCGAGAGCGAGCCCGCGGTGGCGCGAATACCAGCCGGTGATGATGCGCGTGTAGGTCATTCCTGTCGTACCCACACCGCCAAGGCCCATCAGGAACATGCCGACGTAGTACATAGTCAGCGAACCGCGCATCGTCGCCAGCGTCAGATAGCCGAGGCTCATCATTGCGATCGAGCCGAGAATCACGGGCCGGGCGCCATGGCGATCCGCGAGTCGTCCGATGAACGGCGCGAGGACTGCGGTCAGTAGGCCGGTAGTTGCCGCCGCGGCGATCTGACCGCGGGTCCAGCCGAACTCTTGCGAGAGAGGCAGCACGAACAGGCTTGAGATGAAGACGAAGACAGAGCCGCCGCTGCCTAGCCCGAGGGCCGCTCCGGCGACGATCGGCCATCGGCGCCACTCGTTGGTAGACGTGGCCAAAACTGTGTCGATACGTTGATCCTGATCGGACTGTCTGGTGCGGCAGCGCGGAAAAGATAGCTCCCACCTGTGACCGATGCAAGGTGCGGGGCGCTGTCGGCAGCTATCGTGCAGCGCGCACGGCACGCAAGGGCGTCGATCACTTGTTCTGAACGGAGCCCGGGTGTCGTCTTCGTGGCGTCGGACCAGCTGCGTACGAGCCTTGGCCGGGTCTAGGATGTGGCTGGGTTCGCATTCGTGCTTGGTACTGAGCCAAGATCAGCGGACGGCTGCGGGTGACGGGTTGGGTGCAGTAGACGTCATGCGGTTCGGTAGTGCCTGAGGCTGAGGCTGAGGCCTGGTCGGAGTCGATGCGTTTGAGTATTGAGGCGCAACTTTGGGGAGTCTGACGGATGGGCAGCACCGGAGCGATGCTGTGGCTCACGCTCGCGGGTGCTGTCACCGTCTGGGTTCGACGGCATGACCCTGGGCCATGCGTCACGCGCTCAGCGCTCGGGGCGGCCGCGTACTTCGTGCTCAATGCCGCGGTGCTGGCGGCGGGGCGACTGGTCTTCGGAGCGGATAGTACTTTCAAACCACCTTCGCTGCCGAAGCCCGCCAGAGCGGCATCCTGACTCCTGCCCACTCCCGGCTTGCTTCGGCCATGCCAACAGCCCGGACCGAGCGTCGATGCGAATCTTCCTCTCCTTTCACTGCATGGCAAGCGGCACTGCGACCGCCGAACTGACTTGCGGGCATGCACCTTCCCTACCGCCTGCGGGTTCCTCGGCAGCAAGCGATCGTCATCTTGACTCAGGAGCGCATCAGATCAGCCGCGCCTGTGTCGGCGGTGCCCGTGCGCCGAGCGGCAGCTCGGGTTGATGGTGATCCGGGGTCGTCTTCTGCAGGTGTGCCAGGATCTTCGCGATGACTGCCGGCGCCTCGGTGCTGGCGAGAATCGCAAGCTTGCCGCCGCAGCGGGCGCAGGCCTCGATATCGATCCCGAACACGCGATTCAGGCGCTGCGCCCGAGTCATCGCCACATGCCGCGGGGTGATCGGCTTACCCGCTTCGCCTGCCTGATCCGCGCCCTGCCCTGGGCGACCCATGCCCCGATGCGCCGGCGTCTATCGGCTGGTCGGGCAGCGCTATCCCGTATTCCGCGAGCTGTGGTCCAGGGAAGCTCGATCCCTTCCCGCCTACGTGGCGCAGGAGTTTGATGCCTACCTGAAGTGCGGCCGGCTGGAGGAGGGCTTCCTGCGCGTGCGTTGCGAGTACTGCCATACCGAGAAACTGCTGGCGTTCAGCTGTAAGAAGCGCGGGTTCTGTCCTTCCTGTGGCGCACGCCGCAGGGCCGAGAACGCAGCGCTGCTGTCCGACGAGGTGCTGCCCGAGCGCCCACTTCGGCAATGGGTGCTGTAGCTCCCCATTGCATGGCGCTTTCTGCTGGCCACCGATCCGTCCGCGCTCAGTCAGTCGGAGTGCTGGTCAAAAAAAGTACAGCACCGTTTTTCGCGATTCGGGCACAACCAAGAGCGGGGGCTTGGCCTGGCAGAGCGCTGCGACTAGTCGCGCGCGATCATGCGTATTACGAACCGCCTCTTGGCATCGATCAGGTCCCGCGACTGAGTCAAGATGACGATCGCTTGCTGCCGAGGAACCCGCAGCCGGTAGGGTGGGTTCATGCCCTCATCAGTGCGGACGGTCACGATGCCGCTTGCGGTGCCGCGAACGGGCGAGAGGATTCGTGTCGAGGCACCGGTCTGTGCTGCCGGCACGGCCGAAGCACGTCGGGAGTGGGCGGGATTCGGGATGCCGGTCTGACGGGCTTCGGCAGGGCAGATGGTTTGAAAGTACTGGTTTGAAAGTACGATCCGCGGCGGTTTACTTCATGCCAGATTCACTCACTCATGGTGACTGAATCACGAGTTTCGTAAACCTGCTGCGCGGCTTGGGACCGTTTCGGCTGGACCTGGAAGGTCGTTTGAATCTCCTATCCGCCGTTGACGGTGTAGCTACAAGTGGCTACAATACGTCTCATGCACACCGTTGGCGTCCGCGAACTCAAGAACAGGCTGAGCGAGTATCTTCGGCGCGTGCGGCTGGGAGAGCGCGTCCTAGTCACCGATCGCGGAGAAGTCGTGGCCGAGTTGCTGCCACCCGTGCAAGGGCAGGTCGATCCGGCGGTACCGGTGGGACTTCAGGCTCTGCATAAGAGGGGCCTCCTGACCCTGGGTGCTCCGGCTGGAACAGATCTGTATCCAGCGCTGCTGCGTAAGAAGGGCGAACGTCGACGAAGCGGCGCCCAATTGCTCGACGAGGAGCGCGGCTCGCGGTGAACCTCTACGCGGAGTCGAGCGCGGTGCTGGCGTGGCTCCTTGATGAGCCGACCGCACCGGCGGTACGCCGCCTGCTCGGCGAGGCCGAAGTCATCATTGCATCAGACCTGACGCTGATCGAGTGCGACCGCGTGTTGCTGCGGGCAGTGGCGCTCAAGGAACTGACGGAGGCAGAAGCCGCTGACCGTCGAGCACACCTCGTTTCCGCTGCTGCTCATTGGCAGGTCCTGCGAATCGCGGGCGAGATCGTTGATCGCGCGCGTGGGTCGTTTCCCGGCGATCCGGTCCGGACACTCGATGCCATCCATCTCGCATCGCTTCTTGTTGCGCGTTCGGCGGTCGTCGGTCTGCGGCTGTTGAGCCTCGACGAGCGCGTACGCCAAGCGGCCAAGGGGCTGGGTGTCGAAGTCGAGCCTGCCTGAGCGAGGCTGCTGTGAATCAGCGAGCAAATCGGCTGCCGAGCGGCGCTGCGAACGGATGGAGTCGTTCCGCATCCATCGTCGTCTATCGATTCCAAGCAGTAGTATTCGACGGCGTATCTGACGGTAAAACTAGCGCGCCCCGGCACGAATTCGCTTGCACTCTCACGCGTATAGGAGCCGGCGACGATTGAGTGGACAATACTGGCAGAAACCCTCTGTTCCGTATCGAAGCCAAACGCTGACTTGCCGCACGCTGGGTTTCCGAGCTTGAGTATTGAGTGTCGTGGGCCATCATGCGACTTGCGGAGTCAGCTTAAGCCCGAGCGCCTTCACGACCCTCAAGACCGTTCCAAAACTTGGATTGCCATCAGCTGACAGCGCCTTATACAGCCCCTCGCGCGTCAGTCCCGTGTCTTTGGCCAACCGGACCATGCCATACGCCCGGGCGATGTTGCCAAGGGCGACCGCGATGAAGGTCGGATCGTCGCCAGCTTCATCCATACAGGCCTCGAGGTACGCCACCATGTCCGCCTCACTCTTGAGATAATCGGCCGTGTCGTAGCGCGAGAACGTCTCCTTAACCCGCTTTTTTTTTGTTGCCATTACTCACTCCTTCCAGTCTTCAACGATTTGGATCGCCCGTTTGATGTCGGCGGCTTGCGTCCGCTTGTCGCCGCCACACAGAATCACAACGATCATCGATGCGTGTTGAAAAAAATACACGCGATAGCCCGGACCATAAACGACCCGCATCTCACTGACGCCCGAGCCCACCGGCTTCACATCTCCGGGGTTGCCGAGCGACAGCCGATCGATGCGTGCCGCGATCCGAGACCTCGCTTGCCTAACCCGTAGATCGGATAGCCAAGCATCGAATGTCGCGGATCGGATGATTTCGCGCGCGTAGTTTGTGTAATCCATAGATTACAGTATGTAAACTATAGGTTACGGACGTCCTATCTGCTGACTGCGCCCGCCGATCGCGCTGGCGGGTCGCGATGCGAGGTTTCGAGGTCTATCGCCTAATTGTAAAACCCTTCGTCTTGCACCCTTCCGATCTCAGCCTATTCAAGCCAACATTCTTGACGGTAAATCTGGCGGTTAAAATCCATTGGGGATTCTGCTTCCAGAATTGACCGGCATAAGCGCTTCCAGTCGGCACGAAAGTCTGCAAATAAAAGGCGTTTTCGCATGTAGGGATCGCCAGGCTCAGTGGAATCCCCGAAAGCTGCCGCTCGCAACTGGCCGACTTCGGTCCGTTCGGTACGGTGAAGCTGCGGGATACGGGATGGGACCGAACAGGGCGACCCCGGTGATCGATCAGTCTCTATTTGCGTTGGGAATACAGAAATCTGTATCATCGATTCATGAAGACAACGCTCGACATCAACGACCAGTTGCTCGCCGACGCCAAGACGCTTGCGGCGCAGCAGCGCACCACTCTGACTCGCTTGATCGAGGAGGGGCTGCAGCTGCGCCTTCGAACTCAGGCGGCACCGCGGCGCGGCAAACTCCGCCTTGCAGTTTTCAAAGGGCGCGGAGGCCTGGCGACCGGCGTCGATCCGCTGAGCAACAAAGCGATGTTGGCGGCATTGGGCGATGACGCCTGACGTCAACGTTCTCGTCGCTGCGTCGCGCAGCGATCATCCTCACCATGGCGTCGCGCGCAGTTGGCTCGAGCAGGCCGCCGCTGCTGCGGCTTCGGGCAGCAGCTTGATATTGATGCCAATGGTGCTTGCCAGCTTCCTGCGTCTGGTGAGCAGTCCCAAGATCTTCCACGAACCCACGCCCGTCGAGGACGCCGTGGCCTTTGTCGATGCACTGCTTGCGGTTCAGGGTGTTCACCTCGCGCCGCTTGGGCCCGAGTGGACGCGTCTGCGGCAGCTTTGCATTGAAAAACAGCTCAAGGGAAACGCCGTGCCGGATGCCTGGCTTGCTGCAGCGACGATTCATCTCGGTGAGCACCTGGTGAGTTTCGATCGGGACTTCAGGAAGTTTATCGGCAGGTCGCACTTCACATTGCTCGAAGCGAACGCCGGGTAATCAGCAATCAGCATCTATCGCCTTCTATTGCCCCCGAACAAAATGTTCTGCGGTAGATGTGACGATAAAAGGTGATGCGCCCCGACTTGGAGTCACGTGACTTCAAGGTCTTACAGACGCCGGCAACTGTTGAGTGGGAGTAGGTATCGACATCAATCGGCGTCTATCCGCGTAGCCGTGAAAGGGCGAACCAGAGACGTCGTAACCAAGCCACCCATCGAGGGGGCAAAAAGCGCTCAAGAACGCGCCGCGACGATGACCCGCAGCACCAGCGGGTGATGTTGCCCGCGGCGTGAGCGGATGGCGTGGATTTCCTCCTTCACGTCATCGCAGCGCCCGAGCAAACGCAATCCGCGCATCATGCCCACCTCACTTGCGCCGAGGCGGCTGACCGGGAACACCCCCAGCCCGCGCGCAGCAAACACCGCCATCAGTGCGCTGTCTTCGAATTCGCCGACGATGCGCGGCCGCAACCCCTGGGTCTCGAACCAGCGATCTAGGGTCGGGCGCAGCGCCGAATGGCCGGTGGGCAGCAGTACCGGCAGCCGGTTCAGCGATTGCGGGAACTGCTCCACATCGGCCTTGAGCGCATGGGCGGCTGGCCCGTACCACTCCACGGTCGACTCGACCAACCGTTCGCTCGTCAGGCGCAGGTTCGGGTTGCGCGGCGCCGACTGCCCGGCCAGCACCAGGTCCAGGTGGTGCAGCGCCAACTCACCCAGCAGTTGCTCGAATTCGCCTTCGTGGCACACCAGCCGCAACGATGGCGTGGTGAGCACCGGCTCCAGTAGCGCATGCGCGGCCAGCTTGGAAATGCCGTCCGACAGGCCGACCGCCAGTCGGGCGACCTTGCCGCTGGCTGCCTCGCGCACTTCGTCTGGGATGGCCTGGCCGATCTGGAAGATCTCCTCGGCGCGGGCGAAGGCTGCCTGGCCCGCCTCGGTCATCGCCACACCGCGACCGGCCGGCTTGAGCAGTTGGTGACCCAGCGACTTCTCGAGCTCCCGCACCTGGGCGCTGATGGTCTGCACCGCCATGTCCAGCCGCTCGGCCGCTCGGGCGAAGCCGCCTTCCTTGGTGACGACCCAGAAGTAGTAAAGATGACGGTAGTTCAGCATACGGATCTAACATCGGAAAAACCGAAGTCTAGATCTTCTTGGAGCTGGTTTGTTCGAATCCCAAACTGCTGGAGACTAGCGGCTGTTTTTATCCAACCAAGACGAACCCATCATGTTCTACGCACTCAGCTGGTTTGTGATCTTCAGCCTTCTTGCACTTTGGTCGCTGGCAGCCTGGGCGGTGAATGCCGTCGGCGTTTGGACGGTCTCGAATGCAGGCGCGTTGACTGGCGCCGCATCGGGCGTCGAGGGCATTCGTCTGCCGGAGTGGCTCGCCCCCTGGGTGTCGCCGGAGATCGCGCAGGTCATGACCTCGACGCTGTCGGGGCTGGCACCTGCTGTCGAGAGCCTGCTTCAGGCCGCGCCGGCGCTGGCCGGCGGCCTGACCACGGCGACCTGGGTGATCTGGGGCCTCGGCAGCATGCTGCTGGTCTTGCTGGGGGCAGGGCTGCATCTGCTCGTTGCGATGTGGCGCCGCCGTGGTGGCGGCGCATGACGGCAATCATGATTCTCTCGCTGGCACGACACGATGGCGGTACCGAACACGGATCTTGTGGCTGTCTGCGTGAGGCGGACCGCACTTTGGCGGGCTGAAGTTTCTAGAGACAGTGCCCGGCCATGAACATTCTGATGTTTCTCGGCGGCCTGATCCTGCTGGTCATCGGCGCCAACGCGCTGGTGCGCGGCGCGTCCAAACTGGCGCTGTCGTTCGGTATCAGCCCGCTCGTGGTCGGACTCACCATCGTCGCCTTCGGCACCAGCGCGCCCGAGGTCGCGGTGAGCGTCGGCGCCGTGCTCGACGGCAACGCCGACATCGCCATCGGCAACGTGGTGGGCAGCAACATCTTCAATGTGCTGTTCATCCTCGGCATCAGCGCCCTGATCGCGCCGCTGGTGGTCAACATCCAGCTGATCCGGCAGGAGGTGCCTATCATGCTGGGCGCGAGCCTGCTCCTGCTGGCGCTCACGCTGGATCGCCGGCTCTCGTTCATGGACGGGGGCGTACTGTTCGCTCTGCTGGTGGCCTACACCGTTTTCCTGGTCGTGCAGTCGCGCCGCGAGACCCGGGCCGCGAAGAACGAGTTCGCCAGCGCGATCCAGCCCGCCCGCGGCGGCGCCTGGGACAGTCACTGGGCAGCACAGATCGGCCTGATCTTCGCCGGCCTGGTGGCGCTGGTATTTGGCTCGGATTACCTGGTGCAGGCCTCGATCAGTTTCGCCAAGGCCATGGGCGTGAGCGACCTCGTCATCGGTCTGACCATCGTCGCCGCCGGCACCAGCATGCCCGAGGTGGCCACCAGCATTACGGCCGCGATCAAGGGCGAGCGCGACATCGCTGTAGGCAACGTCGTCGGCAGCAACACCTTCAACATCCTGGGCTGCCTCGGCTTGTCGGGGCTGGTGTCGGGCGACCTGGGCCTGGTGATGGCGTCGTCGCTGCTGGCCTTCGACATCTGGGTGATGTTGACAGTGGCCTTGGCCTGCCTGCCGGTTTTCATGACCGGCCGCGAGATCGCGCGCTGGGAAGGCGGCGTCTTCCTCGGCTATTACGTCGCCTACGTGGCCTACCTGACTCTGGCAGCGCAGCAGCACGACGCGCTGCAGGCCTTCTCGAGCGTGATGATGGGCTTTGTCGTACCGCTGACCTTGGTGACTCTGGTGGTGGTGGTGATCCGCCGCCCGGCCGCAGCCGGCGAGCCGTGAGCCGATGAGCCCTTCCGACGGACTGCTCTCTCGTATCCCCGCCCAGCAGGAAGGCGTTGACTAGCGCGCCAGCAGCGTCGTCATGTGGTGGCAAGTTCCTCTGCGCGCCGCGGCGGGAAGCTCAAGATCCTTGCCAGCATCGAGGAGCCAGCCTGTTTTGCACACGATATTGGCGACCGTTACCAGGTGGCGGTTCAGCCCGCTCGTCACCACGGCGGTGTTCCTGAAATACGAGTCCGTACTACTGAAACAGCGCTTATTGACGTGCCCGGCGAGAACGTAATAACATTGTTGATACTATGAAGGCATTACCGGTGACCGTGCGTCGGATCGGAAACTCGCTCGGCGTTGTGATTCCAAAACCCGTCCTGGCACAGGTCGGCCTGTCCGAGAAGGCTGAAATGACCGTCGAACGCGGAGCGATTGTCTTGCGCAAACCGCGAAAGGCGACGCGCTCAGGGTGGGCGGAGGCCGCGCAATCGATCGCCAAGCTGGGCGAAGATGAGCTCGTGATGGGCGAGTTCGGTAACGCGACGGATGCTGAGCTGGAGTGGTGAAGCGCGGTGAGATATGGCTCGTAGCGCTCGATCCCACGGTGGGACGTGAAATCAGGAAGTCTCGGCCTTGCATGATTGTCTCGCCGCCCGAACTCAATTTACACCTGCGCACGGCCATCGTTGCTCCGCTGACCAGCAAGGGTTTTGCAGCACCGTTTCGGGTACCGGTGATACATGCGGGAAAAAAAGGATTGATCGTGCTCGATCAAATCAGAACAGTGGACAAGGTTCGCCTAGTCAAGCGACTCGGCGCGGTCTCCGGAAAGACGCTATCGGCGGTCGCGGTCGCATTGCAGGAAGTGTTCGCCGAGTAGCAGCGGGTAGACCTTGGCGTCATCGGTGTTTGCGCCAAGATGCGCTCCCAAGCAACATTTTTTAGCGGTAACTCTGACGGTCAAAGCGTAATCAACGACGAACACGTGCTGGAAACAATTGAGCGGGAGTCAGGGGTCCCGCCGCTGATGGTGCGCCAGAGTAGCGCGAAGTTCAGCGCACAGATTCCGGGTGGAAACAGGCAATACCCGAACGGCAGTTTATTTCAGGTCAGATTGACTCACTGATGGTGACTGAATCGCGAGTTTCGTAAACTTGCTGCGCGGCCTGGCACCGCCTGAAGGCGGTAGGTGCCGCCTGGACATAATGCGTGCTCCACGACCTTGCTGAGCTTGGAGCGTGGTTAGATTTTCCTTGGCGCCCGCGATATTCGGCTCGGGGCCGTCGCGAGGGGCACGTTGGCGATCGTCTTGGCCTGTTCCGTCCGTAGTAGCTATTCTAGCTACCATGAAAAGCGTTACCGCCCTGGAGGCAAAAAACGGATTCGGCGCAGTGCTGGAGGCCGCCCAGCGCCAGCCCGTCAGCATTACGCGCAACGGCCGCCCCTCGGTAGTGATGATTTCCGCAGAGAGCTACGCCCGTCGGCAACGCATGGCGCGCCAACGACTGCGCTAGGCCATGCAGCGCGCCGGCGAACACGGGGCCGCTCAGGGCATGACCGAGGGCGCGTTGGACCAGCTGCTCGCGGATGAAAGCTGAAAGGCTGGTCATCGACAGCAATGTCTGGATTATTGCGCTGATCTCGCCCGCCGGAACAGCGCGTCGGCTGGTGGATGCTGTGCTGGACAACGACATCGACATCCTGATGTCGGAAGCGACGTTTACTGAGCTGGTGTCACGTCTGGATCGACCCAAGTTTGATCGGTACCGCGAACCTGAGGCCTGGAACTTGTTCCTGTCCGAACTGGTGGAACTGGCGCTCTGGCACGAGGATGCCGGAACAGCGACCGGCATCTTCCGTGATGCTGACGACGACAAGTTTCTCGCGCTCGCTGCGACCGGGCAGGCCGACGCGATCATCAGCGGTGACGGCGATCTGCTGGAGCTGGTGGCCCATGAGGGCATTCCGGTTCTCACGCCGGCGCAGTTTCTGCGGCAGCTGCGCAGCCAGTAGCGCTGAGCCAGGCAAAAGTGGCGAAGCCACGAATGCCAGCGCGTCTCTCGTGCTCTATCGCCACCGCCACCGCCATCGATCAGCCCATCTGCCAGGACGCACGCGATTTGGCGTGCCGATGTCGATCATTCGCCGCGTAGCCTGCGGGGTCCCTGTCAGGTTTCGGCACGCGCCTCATGCTCGCCGCCGCCCGTGCGCAGCGGCCACGCGCACCACCGTTCATCGATCCGCCGGGCTATGCGCGGCATCAACCCGAGACGCCGCTGCTGTATCGCCTCGTCGAGCAACACTATGCAGACTTCCGTGAACTTCGGGGGCGGGAAGGTCGGTCGTTACCTGACCATGTGCAAGAGGAGTTCGATGCCTACCTGAAGTGCGGGCGACTGGAGGACGGATTCCTGCGCGTGCGCTGCGGCAGTTGCCACGCCGAGAAGCGGGTGGCGTTCAGCTGCAAGAAGCGCGGGTTTTGTCCCTCCTGTGGCGCGCGTCGCATGGCCGAGACCGCTGCACTGCTTTCTGATGAAGTGCTGCCGGAACGCCCGTTGCGACAATGGGTGCTGTCGCTCCCCATTGCCTTGCGGTTTCTGCTGGCGACGGATCCGGATTCGCTGACGCTGGTATTACGTACCGTTTACCGCGCGATCGCGGGCTATCTGCTTCAGAAGGCGGGGCTCGCCCGCGCCACAGGCCACCCCGGTGCGGTGACGCTGATCCAGCGCTTTGGCTCGGCGTTGAACCTGAACATTCACTTCCACATGATCTTTCTCGACGGGGTGTATCTGCCGGTCGAAGACGCACCGCCGGTGTTTCGGCATGTGCCGGCGCCGACCGGCACCGAGTTGCATGAGTTGGTGCAGCAGATCGCCGCGCGCATCGGCAGGGTGCTGGAACAGCGCGGCCTGATCGAGCGCGACGTGGAGAACGCCTGGCTGGCCACGCAGGGGGAAGGCGGTCCGCTGGATGATCTGATCGGCCACTCGATTACCTACCGGATCGCGGTGGGTCCGCGCACAGGCCAGAAGCTGCTCACGCTGCAGACCGTACCGGCCAGAGCAGAAGAGGCCGAGCAGCAAGGTGATCATCGCAGCGCTGCCAACGCCGGCGGGTTCTCACTGCACGCCGGCCTCGACATCGAGCCGCATCAACGCGCCAAGCTCGAACGGCTGTGCCGCTACCTGAGTCGGCCGCCGATGGCCGAGGAACGACTGGCGCTGAGTGCATCGGGCCGGTGCGCTACCAGCTGAAGACCCCGTATCGCGACGGCACCACGCACATTGTGCTCGACCCGCTGGATCTGATGGCCCGCCTTGCCGCACGGGTGCCGCCACCGCGCATGCACCTGACGAGATACCACGGGGTATTTGCGCCGCATAGCCAACGGCGCGCCGCGGTGACGCCGGCGCACCGGGGTGTGGGCGGCGAACGGCAGTGCGGGGATCAGTCCACTGACAAGCCGATCACTGCGCGCCACGTCGCGATGAGCTGGGCGCAGCGCCTCAAGCGCGTGTTCGGGATCGAGATCAACAGCTGCACCGGCTGCGGCGGGAAGCTCAAGGTGATCGCCAGCATCGAAGAGCCCGACGTCATCGCGAAGATTCTGGCGCAGATCCTGGCGCAGATGGAGAAGATTGCGCCGGATGAGCATCGAGTCGAGCT
>Ga0335394_10004824_pt1 | contig 15331 bp, 12 predicted proteins | sample MAT03_FD_205741 | JGI IMG/M metagenome (GOLD analysis project Ga0335394, IMG submission 205741) | Freshwater microbial communities from Lake Fryxell liftoff mats and glacier meltwater in Antarctica - MAT-03 (spades assembly) (version 2) ...
CAATCACCAGATCGTGACCTGCTGCAACGATTTGCGCTGCTGATTGATGATTATTAATCAGGCGTTGCAAAATATCGTCCAAAATTTCGTAAGGCGGTAGAGAGTCTTGATCAACTTGACCTGGTTTGAGTTCGGCGCTGGGTGGTTTAGTCAAGACGTTTTGTGGGATGATTTCATGATTGCGATTTAACCATTGGCAAAGTGAATACACACGGGTTTTAGGAACATCTGCAATCACTGCTAACCCGCCATTCATATCTCCGTAGAGAGTACAGTAACCAACAGCCATCTCTGATTTGTTACCGGTAGATAGGAGAAGATAGCCAAATTTGTTAGCGATCGCCATTAATAAATTACCGCGAATCCGAGACTGGATATTCTCTTCAGCTAGTCCAAACTCAGTACCTGCAAACAAATCGTCTAAAGTTCGATCGAAGCCTTGCATTAACTCGCCAATTGGTAAAAGATTAGTCCTAATCCCTAGATTTTCGGCTAATGCCACAGCATCGCTAATGGAATGCTCGGAACTGTAAGGGGAAGGCATGAGAACACCGAGGACATTTTCTTTACCAAGTGCCGCAGTTGCGATCGCAGCTACTATTGCAGAGTCAATCCCGCCACTTAAACCCAATACTACTTTAGAAAAGCGACACTTACGAGCATAATCTCGCACTCCCAAAACCAAAGCTTGCCAAATTTCTTCATCTTCCAATTCATAGATAGGTGCTACAGAACCTAATTGAAAATCCCGTTGCACTTCGTCAAATTCAACTACTACTAAATCGGTATCAAACCCACGGGCACGACACATAACTTCACCTTGACGATTCAAGGCAAAACTACGCCCATCAAAAATTAGGTCATCATTTCCCCCAACCTGATTAGCATAAATAATCGGTTGTTGAAAACGGACTGCACTATGCTTGAGCATCCTTTCTCGAAGCTGCTGCTTGCCAACAGTATAGGGCGAAGCAGACAGATTTAAAATTAAATCTACGCCGAGAATTGCTAAGTCAGCAATGGGATTTACTGCATAACTACGCTTCCCCCAATATTCCTCATCATTCCATAAATCTTCGCAAATAGTTACGCCAATATGGATATTATCTAAAGTGAAATAATTGGCTTGTAAGCCTGGTTCAAAATAGCGACGTTCGTCAAATACATCGTAAGTAGGCAAAAGTCGTTTGTGAAAAACTTGCTTAACCTTGCCATCTTCTAACAAAGCCATGCTGTTAAATAAACTTTTACCACCACTAATATGTGCTTCGAGGTTTTGTTCAACAGTTCCTACCAACACAGCTAAATTCGGTGGTAAATCCTGAGCCAAGTTTTGTAAAGTGATGCCCATCGCTTCCACAAAACTAGGATTTAGTAATAAATCTCTTGGTGGATAGCCACACAAAGAAAGTTCTGGTGTCAGCAACAAACGCGCACCACTAGATACTGCTTGTTGTGCCGCCTCCAGGATTTTTTGGGCATTTAAAAGCAAATCACCGATAGTAGGATTAATTTGAGCGATCGCAATCTTCATTTTTGGTTAGTTAGGAGTTAGGAGAGAAGCGATTAATCGCGTCTGTACAGGGGTTGAGAATAAAAACTAATTGCTTTGACTTTTAACTTTCAACTCTATGTAGCAGTTTATTAAATAAACACCAAAGGCTTATCTTTTAAGGGAGCAAAAGCTTCGGCATCAAACTTATACAAACTAGCTGGACGACCAGCACCCCGTGATACTTTAATTCCGGTATCGCATAAAAAACCTAACTTGAGTAGACGCGCTCTAAAATTAGAATAATCGGAAAAATTGTCACCTAAAACTGTGGCGTATAACTGATATAAATCATTCAAGGTGAACATTTCTGGCAAGACTTCAAAAGCCACCGGACTATACTCTAATTTATTTCGCAATCGCCTGTGTCCATAAGCCAGAATTTCATTATGATCAAAAGCTAATTGTGGCACTTCTTTTACTGGATACCAAGCTATGCCAGTCATGCGATCGGCAATCAATTCGGCTTCTTCAAATCGCACTAGGGCAAAGTAACTAACTGATAGATAACGCACACCATAACTATCAGTTGCTTCCCGTGGATCGCGATTCGGCCCGCCAAATGTATACAGTTGTTCTAAATAGAGATTGTTGACCTTAATTTTCTCTGCCATAATGCGATAGGCGGCATCTTCTAAAGACTCTCCTGGACGTACCAAAGTACCGGGAAGACTCCAATGATTTAAAAATGGTTCTTGCTGTCGCATTACTAGTAGAACTAACAGCCGATTTTGTACAGTATCTACAGAAAAAATTACATTATCAACACCAACCTTGAAATCGGCCAAAGGTTGTTGGTTTAACGGAGTTGGTATCTTTTTTTGTGAACGTCCTGGCATTCGTACAAATGCTCTCGATTAATATAGGCAACTACAGGGGCTGTGAGGGCTTGAGAATCTCCATGTTCGCGGTACGCTGTTGAGGAAACATCTAGACCGGTCAGACTAGCGATCGCAATCTTCCCTCCCAGCTTTTGCACTACCTCTGAACTAGATTCATCTATTGCATATCCCGGTCGCGGTACAATCAGTAGTTGCACTTGCTGTAACAAATCTTCAATGCGATACCAACGTGGTAGTTGAGTCAGTAAATCTGAACCAATAATCAACGTCAATTCAGCATCTTCACCCCAACTAAGCTTTGCTTTTTCAACTGTTTCCAGTGTTCTGAAGCTACTCAATTCTTGTTCCAAAGCAATATTGTGCCGTGGCGCGTCTATATCCGCAATCAACAATCGCAACATTGCTGCCCGATGTTCTAAGGGTGTTTGATGAGACTTAAATGGATTATCTGCTGCCCAAACCGCTACCCAATCATAACGCTCAGACAACCAACTCAGAATTTCTTGATGTCCCGCAGTTGGCGGATCGGCACTCGTTCCAAACAAAGCAACTCTCATAATAATTCGTAATTCGTAATTAAGACATACTGAAAAAGTACTTCTTACCTCTGTGTACTCAGCGCCTCTGCGGTAGCCTACGGCAAGCCGCTGGTGCGTCTACGTTTCTTAGTCTCCTCAGTCAACACCCGTAACCCCTCAGAAATCTCCACTTCTACAGCCACCGGATGATCCAAACGCCGTGTTTGTTGTGGCAAACTGGCAACTGAAGCGGCGGTACGCTGACGAATTGTTGCCAACGACTCCAACGGCTGCACCCGTTCACCGTGTTGCACTACCAACTGCAACAAAGGTTCTTCTTCCACAGAACTTTCACCTAAAAGTCCCAACCTGTCTGCTTTTACCTTACCTCCCGTATACGAGCGAAAAATCTGCTTGCGCCCTGGATAAGTAACCTTACCACTCGACTGTTTCATCACTGGGATACCATCAATGTCTACAAGTTTATAAACTCCATTTACGGGCGAACCTGTAACTAGTCGCGTTCCCAGTCCATAACCATCAATCTGGGCCCCAGCTGCTTTTAATCTGGCAATTTCCCACTCGTCCAAGTCGCCACTGGCAAAAATTGGCACACCGGGCAGGAGCGATCGCACCTGTTTTGATAAGGTAACTAAATCTCCTGAGTCTAATCTCACTCCTGTTAATTGCATTTCCCCGGAATTGACTTTTTCGGCCAAGCGCTGGGCAGCAGCAATGGTATCGTAAGTATCAATCAGCAATGGCGCACCCGGAAAATACCGATGAAATGCACTGAAAGCTTGTTCTTCAGTGCCTTCTATTGCTGACAACGCCATCACCAGGGCGTGTGCCATCGTACCACTTGGCTTTTGTCCCAGTTGTAGCGCTGCTAACACATTAGAAGTGGAATCTAAACCACCTGCTAACGCCGCCCGCGCCGCCCACAAAGACCCTTGGGGACTAAATGCTCGTCTTGTGCCAAATTCTAAAAGTGTTGCTTGCTCCCCCGCTATATCGCGCAAGCGTGCTGCTTTTGTAGCAATTAAAGTTTGGTAATTAATAGTATTCAGCAGGTAAGTTTCTACTAGTTGCGCTTGCCAAAGTGGTGCTTCCACCCGCAACAGTGGTTGATTGGCAAACACAGCCGTTCCTTCTGGTACTGCCCAAACATCACCCGTAAACTTTCCCTCAGCTAAAAGTGACCAAAAGCGATCGCCAGCGTGAGCAAAAATTCCCGTTGCCTGTAATGCGGCAATTTGCGCGGAACTAAACCGGAATTTGGCTAAATATTCCAATGCCTGTGTTAGCCCCATTGCAATTAAATAACCAAAACCCTCTGGCAATCGTCTGACAGTCAATTCAAAGCTTGCCCGTCGTTGTTCTATACCTTCGCCTGTGTAACAAGCTGCCATCGTCAACTGGTAAAGGTCGGTCAGCAAGCTGTAATCATCCGCAGAGAGGTTTAGTTCCTGGTTCTGCTGGCTCTGCTGTTTATATACATAGTCCAAATCTGGCAAAGTTGTCATGCAAGAGCTTCCTTACAAGATGCTTCTTTTATTTATGGTAATATTTACCATAAATAATGTCAACTCCCGGCAAGTATATTTTCTGAGATTGCCGTATAACAGTAGATTTATAGGCAAATTAATACTAACTTCATAAAATACTTAATGTTTTTTAATAGTAATAGCTAGCAATAATGATAATCAAATAAGGTGGCTAATGAAGGGAAACAATATCCTTTATTTGCCAGCCTCTTTTCCCAACTGTGATTGAAGAAATAACTATGTTACAATTAGAATCAAGGAGAAAAGTTTGAGTTTTTGACAAGCTAAAGTATTGCGAAGTTATCTGAATAAATATTGCATATAGTTTCAATATATTGAGAATAAGAGCTAGCCTTGAATATCAGTATTAGAGTATAGGTAGCACAATTAAAGTGGCTCGAAAAAAGGAGTCCAATATTATGGCTATTTCCCAAATCATTGCGAATATAACTCAGTATATTTCTGAAGCTGCAATGCGGATTTTTGGGCCTAATGATGACGCTTATCCTCCTACAGGCGTACAACCTTTTACAGGTGAACCTTACGATAAACGTAAAGATGATAATAATTAGGTGCTGAATATAAAAATCTCTGCTGATAGGAGCGGGCAAGATGCCGGATTTTAAAAGCGACTATTTTGAGAACCATAGTTTTTAAAAGTAGTGGGAGCATCTTGCTCCCATATTGTAGTAGTGGGAGCATCTTGCTCCCATATTGTAGTAGTGGGAGCATCTTGCTCCCATATTGTAGTAGTGGGAGCATCTTGCTCCCATATTGTAGTAGTGGGAGCATCTTGCTCCCATATTGTAGTAGCGGGCAAGATGCCCGCACTACTTATTTATCGGTGTTTTATATCTCTGAAAAGATAAAAATAAGATGCTGACCTTCAATCTTTTTAAAAGCCGAAGAAACAAGGTTTTAAATATTCTCTAGTGAGAGTAATAAAAGAGCGTTATATAGCAATCCTATTTGATTTGTGAAAATCGCAAGACTCAGATCCCCGACTTCTTAGATAAGTCGGGGATCTCGTTGTTCACGAATGATTAAGTAGGGCTATAGTTGCAATTAAAAATGTAAATTTTACAAATTTTATTAACTTGACTTATCAGCGACAAAACATTAACATAATCTGGTTATGAATTTCAGATGATGTTTGTAAAGTCTAATTTATTAGTTGCCGGGCGATTAGAAATCGCGGCTACACAGACAAAACCTGCCTCCGCAGGTTAACAAACTCTTGATTTTGTATGCTTTCCACAGAAGTGGACTTAGCTTGTGTAGTAGCGAATTATATTCGCCCAATACTTTTAAAACATCCTCTGATAATATTTAGTTGTTTTTTATCGGGATTTTAATCTGAAAAAGTAAAGGTTTTAGCAACTCTGTGAGACTAATTTAGTAGTTTGGCAGGATGCATTTTTTACTTTTCAGATATTCTTTCATCTGGCTTAATTTGGGTAATTAAGACTACTTGCCTCTACGATTAGACGTTTGTTTTGTCTATTCGAGACATTTAATCACATAGCAAAGGAGTGAAAATTCATGAAGGCGAAACTTTTCAAGTTTTTGGGTTTACCTTGTGCTTTAGTTATGCTGGGTAATACACCATCTCTGGCTGACAGTGCAACTGGTACAATTAGGGAATATCATCTAAATAGTCAGATACCAGGAAGGGGTGTATGTCTTCAAATGAACCCTACATCACCAAGTGTTAGCGGTTGGATATGTTTGTGGAAGGATAATGCTTTGTACCAAGAAATTACTGATATACTTCTTGAGGGTTATTCGTCAAGAAAAACCTGTTTGATTGGTTGGAATACTTATCGCGGCGGTCTGGCAGCTATTGATGTTGTAAGCTGCTATAATTAAGCGTTTCCACAGTTGAAACCAAGTACAGGCTTTGAGCATTTCAACCGCAGACTAACATCTGTCAAGATAAAATTGATGGGGTGAATAGTTACTTAGGCTATAGCAATCTTAGAGGTTGTTTGAAAAGTGTCTCGCTGTGACTTTAGGCGTTTTTAGATCTCCCCTAACCCCCCTTAAAAAGGGGGGAACCGGAATCAAAGTCCCCCAATTTATCGGGGGATTTAGAGGGATCTAAAACTTTTGATACTAACAAGAGGACTTTTCAAACATCCTCTTAAATCATTTGTGAAATCTTCTCTTTCTCCACTTCTCTACGAGACGCTGCGCGTAGCTTGCTTCTTTGCAGGAGTACGCGCCCTTTGCGGTTCGTTAAACAAAGTAATTTTCACAACTCAGATAGGATTGCTATAGTAGTTTGCCAAAGGAACGAATGCGGGGTAAGGGAGAAAGGTGTTTTATCCCTTACATTCCGCAGGTTGGCGAGATCGCTTTCATAAATTTCCTGAGTTTCAGCCCATATAGGTTGAGCGATGCGTAGATTGGGCTGCGCCAACGTCAGAATAGTTGAGAACACTGTCAATAAGCTACAAAAAACATAAATTGGTAGTAAATGCTCATATCAGTTATCCAACAAAGGTTTGAGGCTATAACCTACCATAAATATCTGAGAACGAAACTAAATCTGCGGAATGTCGGTTGAACTTAAAACTGTCCTGAGTATTGGTAGATGAACACTGTTATGAAGTATAAACTCAGTCTTTCACAAAGTTTAATGACTCTTTTAGCTACTGCTACAGTTTTGCTTGTAGGCCCCACTAATAGTGCTTTTGCGATACCTGAAGCCTGTAATGGGAGTTTGGGAATACAAGCTTTAGGTAATTGGCCTGGTTCCACAAGTATGACAGCCTTAGATGGCAGGCTGTATATTACCCAAGGTCAGGGATTATGGCGTGTTAACCCCTGTGATGGGAGTTCGATAAGACTAGGAGCAGGGGATTGGACTGGTTCCACAAGTATGGCTGCCTTAAATGGCTGGCTGTATATTATCCAAGGTGGGGTATTATGGCGTGCTAACCCCGATGATGCGAGTTGGATCAATCTAGGAGGGGGTTGGGGTGGTTCCACAACTATGACAGCCTTAAATGGCTGGCTGTATATTACCCAAGGTCAGGGATTATGGCGTGTTAACCCCAGTAATGGGAGTTCGACAAGAATATAGGTTACAAAACCTCTGGCTTAACTCCCAATACGGTTCGGATACATCCGTGAAAGGTTAAGATAAAGCGCCTTTTGTCAATCAGTTAAAATACTCAAGATAGTATTAATAAAAATGATAAAGTCTTTGATAGCTTTATCCTTTCCCCTTTAACATTTCACCAGCCCAAACCCAGCAATTTTTTGACAATTCAGGTCATGTGGAAAAGCCCACGAAAAACCTAACCCCCTAACCCCCTTCCCGACGCGGGAAGGGGGAAAATTCAAAGTCTCTCTCCTTGTAGGAGAGAGACTTAGAGAGAGGTTTCCAGATAACCTGAAAAGTCAGAGCAATTTTAAGTTGACAAACTACTCAGAGCGATCGCATCTTATCCCATTTCACTCAATGACAAATCGCCCAGCCGTAAATATTTGTTGTGCCGTTAGTTGCAAGTTGTGAAAGATTGAAGAAATAAGTTGCTCGTTGTTTTGAAACAACTGTTTTTGATACTCATCCTCTATTAGGGTACAAATTGTCACCGTTGGCTGTTTAGGTTTGCCAATATATTCTCTGCCACCAATACCCAGATAATCAACAATCCAATATTCAGGAACTCCTAACAGGGCATAATCTTCAACCTTACGGGCGTAATCGTTCTGCCAGTTTGTACTCACAACTTCCGCAATCACTTTGATTGAGTTTCCTGATGTAATTACAGGTTGTTGTTGCCATAATGGTTCATTAATTAATTGAGTTTGGTCTAACACAATCACATCGGGACGAAAAGCTGTTTCTGTTCCTAATAGTTTAATTAAACAGCGATGGGGGATAAAGTAACTTAGATCCTGACGATCAATTTCTACATTCAGTTTTCGCCCAATCAAGGCAGATACTTGCTCGTGTGGCCCGGTTGGTTCCATCTCAATTAATTCACCATCAATTAGTTCATAGCGATCGCACTCACCGTAATGGCTAATAAATTCATCAACGGTTAGAATTATTGAGGCTGATTGAACCATTGCGATTATTCCTCATGATACATTTATTGACGCTTTGCCGCTTTGCCGCTTTTAAGATACATTTTATAGCGATGAATTATGCTCAATATAAGAGCGGAGAGCGGAGTTAATTAGAGATTGGTAGCCTTTTCCTTTGCTTTTAAACCAATCCAAAATATCTTGATCTAGTTGAATCAATGTGGCTTCTTGGCTAACAGGTTTTACCATTTTGGCCGTTTCCCAGAATTGCCGATCTAATTCAGGAATATCTGAAGTATCAATCGCTGTATCAGGGATATTTTGGAGGTCTTTAAGTCGATTGGGCGAGATACTCATAGTAGGTTCTCCTTTCTTTGGGGGTGGCTTTTCGGGCAGAGATTAATCGAATTTTGTCGTTTCTGTCTGTATGCGCGACGGTAATAATTACAACGCCTTGGATTGAGCCAATACTAGTTTCTCGAATTTCTTCATAGTCGTACCGTTCATCAATTGAGGTAAAAACAACACCGTCAAATATTTCTGTAGCTTCTTCAAAACTAATGCCATGTTTCTGGATATTTTGTTGGTTTTTATTTTTGTCCCATTCAAATTTCATTCAACTATACATAATCAATATAGAATCAAGTGTAATAAATAAGATAAAGGCGTGAGGAAAAAACTCACACCTTTTTATTTAAACTTTTTTCCCACCGCCTGCTAAGAGTTCTAGAATGACTCCATTTGTCCAGCCGAAACCAACTTCGTTAGAACTATATCCAAAGGAGATTTCGTCAGAAACGTTGGCAGAACAGCGTTCAACATCATATTTCTCAACTAGGGTATTGTGACGCTCGAATTCTTTAATTACCATAGCCAAGAATTTGTTGGCAATGCGATCGCCTTCTGTATGATACCCATAACGGTGAAGTCCCTGGACGGCAATGAACGTCAATGGTGCCCAACCAAAGGGAGCATCCCACTGGTTTCCGGTGATATGAGTACTGGTAAGAATTCCGCCTGGGGCTTCAAACAAAGAGAGGTTTTCCACGACGCGCTGGGCTTGGGCTTGAGAAGAAATTCCTAGCCATAGGGGATAAAATGTGGTAGCAAATTCGTAGCGGCGGCGTTCTCCACTCTGGAAGTGGTAATCAAGATATAGTCCCTGTTCTTCATCCCAGAGACACTCATCGATGCGATCGCGGCGGATATCTGCACGATCGCGCCATTGCTGTTCCAGTTCTTTGTTCCCCAAAATAGCGTTAATTTGCCCCAAGTCTTGTTCTACCTGATACAGCAAACTGTTGAGGCACACAGGAGCGTAGTGGAGGATATCAGCACTGAAGGGGCCAAATCGGTTAGTGATATCAAAACCGGACTCGCGCATGGTGCGATCGCCCCTGTAAAATAGGTGGGTCAGTTGGTTATTTTCGCGATCGTAGTAAAGATTAACGTCGTAATCGTCAACCTCAAAGGTTTGGTAATATTCCTTGACGCGATCATAGTGGCTTTTTCCCTCCTCATCTCGCTCGGAAAACAAAACTTCTGGCGCGGGGCCTTCCCCAAAGGCATAAAATCTGGATAAGCCGGTTGCGGGATTCAAATGGGGCGGTACTACCCAGTAATAGTAAAATTGTTCTAACAGGGGGACGGTTGATCTCAACCACTCTTCATCCTGGGTGTGCTGGAATAGTGCCAAAACCATCATGCTGAGGACTGGAGGCTGCGATCGCGACAGCATATAAGTCCGGTTGGAATTGAGGATAGTGCCGTAATGCTTCACCTGGTACAACAATTGGTCAACTTGGCTTTGCGCTAGATCCCATTCTTCATCGTGCAAAAGCCCCAGTAATATAAAGTAGCTGTCCCAGCCATACATTTCGTTAAATCGACCACCTGGTACTACATAAGGGCCTGGTAGATATAGTAAGCCATGCTCTTTAATCGCTTCCGCTTCAGTTGGCAAAGTGCGAATTTGCAGTCGTTGCATATCCTTGGAAGATAGCGATCGCTCTAAGATAGCCTGAATGTTGGGACAATCTTCTGAGGGGGAAATGTAGACGATCCAAGGAGTATCGGTTTTGTGGTCTAGTTTGGTATCTTTGGCAGATTGTAATAAGTGTTCGTGCGATCGCGTTAAGGTTTTCCAGGTTTTTTTGATATGGAGGCGCACGGTGTCTATCTGCGTGGTGGTGAGTGTTGGGGTGATCATAATTTAGAATTTTTTTAACGCAAAGGGACGCAAAGGGAATCGCAGAGGTACGCAGAGGTTTTAGGGGGTTTTCTCTGCGTGGGGTAGATTTATGTTTTTATTGGGCACTACTAATTAATAGGGCGACTGGGAAATGGGCGAGGGCTGATCCGATGGATAGGGTTTGGGTGGTTTGTAAGGGTTGTTGAGTGAGGACGTTTTTCCAGGTGGGGGAAGTTCCAGGGGGGAGTTGCAGGTGCGTATCTTGCCATACTGATAAGCCGTTGGGGTTTTCTCCTGGCTGGATGAGGTTTGTTAAAAAGCGAGGCGCGATCGCGATCGCTGTTTGATTGCCTTCTTGTCGCGCAAAGGCGATTATGTGATTGGCGTGGGTTCCCTGAACTTCTAAGGGGAGATAATCGCCGTCCTGGAATAATGAGACATAGTTTGTTCTGGCTTGGAGTAATTGAGCCGTTAAAAACAGTTTGATTCTGCCGTCGGTTTTATCACTCAGCAATTCTTGAATTAAACCCAGAATGTCGGTTTTCACCTGTTCGCGGATGGCGCTTAAGTAGGTGCGTCGCTGTTCAAAATCCACGGGACGACGGTTGTCTGGATCGACTAGGCTTAGTTCCCAAAGTTCTGTTCCTTGGTATACATCGGGTACGCCGGGAGCGGTAATCTTCAGTAGAGTTTGGGAAAGGGAATTGAAGATACCATACTCTGCAATTCTCCCTTGAAAGGGACGAAAGGCTTCTAGAAATTCCCCGGAGAGGGAAGGGTTGAGTACTTTTTCAATGAAGGAGGTACAAGCTTGTTCATACTCGCTATCAGGTCGCAACCATGCTGTATGGACTTTCGCTTCTCGAATTGCCTTAATTATATAGTCCTTCACCCGTTCCACAAAGGATGCATGTTCGTGTTCTGCAAAGGGAAATGCCCCTACTAAGGTTTGATAGAGAAAATACTCGTCGTTGCGATCGGGCATAGCGAAGCCGTGGCGATGGCTACGATGTCCTCGATTCATGGCACTCCAGGTATTTACCTGCTGATCCCATTCATCGGGGATTTCTGAGAGGATATTCAATCTGGCCCGCACATCTTCGCCGCGTTTGGTGTCGTGTGTGGCTGTGGTGTTCATTGTGTGAGGCCAGGTTTCTTGGTGCTGTTTGTTAAAGGCATGAAATTTGGCTAAGTCGATGCCAAAATGACCAGGATTTCCCCCGACTTCATTCAGCGACAGCAACCGATTGTAAACATATAATGTGGTGTCTTCTACGCCTTTTGCCATTAACGGGCCACTGTATTGCTGCATCCGTAAGACAAAATATATCCACTGTTCGCGTTCTGTTTGAGTCAGAGAATTATCAAACTCTAGCAGCATTAACTTTTCAATAAAGGTCAGTTCGTTCTGCAACAGGGGCGCTTGTTCTTTGGCTTGGCGAATTACTTCTTGAATGGTAGCGCGATCGCTATCCCCAATCCCATCGGGTGTAATGTACGTGCGGTAAATCGGGAAGAGTGTCAAAACTTCGGCGATCGCTCTTTTTAATCCATTCAGTGTAAAATCATTGCCATAGCGATATTTGCTGGAAACGTTCTTTAACAAAAGGGCCAGATTGTCGATATCACCTGCTAAATTCTTTTCCAATATCAGGTGTTTTTTATCCTTTACCACCGATGCATAGTCTACTCTGGAACTGATAAAGTTTTGGTAAATTTTATCGAATGATAATTCATTTTCAACTTGACAAAATACACCATTTACATAGTTGAGAAAGTCATATCCAGATGTTCCTTCAATTGCCCAATCTTTTGGCAATTCTTCGGTGATTTCTAAAATCTTCTCGACGGTGATATAAATATCTCCCATCTTTTCCCGCAGCCTTTCGAGATACTGGATTGGGTTATAAAGTCCATCAATATGGTCAATCCGTAAACCAGTGAATATTCCTTCTTCAACCAGCTTCTGAATTAGGCTGTGGGTATTATTAAAAACCCGCACTTCTTCAACTTTCACGGAAATCAATTCATTGACAGTAAAGAAACGACGGTAATTCATTTCCTCCGCGCCAACTTTCCAAAAGGCGAGGCGGTAAAACTGGTCATTCAGTAATTCATCTAGGAGGTTAAAGCTTTCTGAATTACCGGGTTCTCCGTTGAAAGTTTGGATATTTTCGTCAATGAACTCGCGGATGGCATCGTTTGTGGTGTAGAGTTCCCAAACCAATCCTTTAATAAATGCGATTTGGTCTTGTCGCTGTTTTCCCGCAACCTCTGAGGGCACATTTTTGAGAATGTAGAGAATCCCCAATAGTTTAATAAAATCGGGATGATTGCGTCCCAGTGTGCGGGTGAGTTTACCCAGATTAGAAGTGATAAATTTTGTGTAAGATTCTAACCGGAGTGGCAGTTTCAAGCTGTAATAGTTGACGGTTAAACCGTTTTGTTCGTATTGCAGTTGAATGTGTCCGTTTTCCAGGGATGCACCATAGAAATCTCCCAGCAACGGCGCGAGAATTCGCTCTTGGCGATCGCCAAAGGGAGCATTCCAAGAAAGATCGAAGTAGTCGGTATAGCTGGAATCTGGGCCGTGTTCCAATACGTCCATCAAGTAATCGTTTTCGCTGCTATAGGCCATGTGGTTTGGCACAATATCTTGTAACCAGCCCATACCAAGGGATTGAATTTCACTAACTAATGCATCAAAGGATTCATTAGTTCCGAGTTCTGGGTTAAGTTGAGTGGCATCTACTATATCGTAGCCGTGCGTACTCCCGGAGCGTGCTTTGAAAATGGGGGAGGCGTATAAATCGGAAATACCTAAATCTGCTAGATAAGCTGCGATCGCTTTGGCGTTGTCAAAGCCAAACTGAGGTGTAAACTGAATTCGATAAGTTGCGGTAGGAATTCGCATGAGTTTCTTTTAATGAGAGATTGGGGAGTAGGTAGTCAGGGGGAAGAGGGTTATATCATGTCCGCTTGATTGCTGATTAAACTTGAAGAACCCCACCCCGCCAAAGCTGTGCTTTGTCTCCCCTCCCCGCTTGCGGGGAGGGGTTGGGGGTGGGGTTCTTTCTTTATAGGTAATTTGGCGGACATGATATTATTTGAGGGAATTTGAACCTTTGAGCTTGAACGTTGAGCCTTTTTACTCGAACGTTGAACCTTTGAGCTTGAACGTTGAGCCTTTTTACTCGAACGTTGAACCTTTGAGCTTGAACGTTGAGCCTTTTTACTTGAACGTTGAGCCTTTTTACTTGAACGTTGAGCCTTTTTACTCGAACGTTGAGCCTTTTTACTCGGACGTTGAGCCTTTTTGCTCGAACGTTGAACCTTTTTGCTCGAACGTTGAGCCTTTTAGCTTGAAACGTGAGGTTATAAGGCTGAAACGTTAAGTTCTAACTCTCCCCCTCATGCTTTTTCAAAGAGTACTAAACTAGTAGGTTGCAATTTCACTTCTTGGCCTACAGACAGATGTTCAGGAACTTCAGAACCATGCCCAGACCATGAGGTATCAGCAGAGTCTAACAATTTATTAGCATTATGCTCAAACGGCAGAGTCACTGTCACGGGAGACGAATTGAAATTCATCACAAATATTAGTTCACTTGATTCGCACCAACGACGCACGATAACTAACTGCTTGTCTTCATCGCTAGTCGCTTTGATGGAGTTGCGATCTTGATTCAAAAGGGCTGGATGCGTCTTGCGGAAATTAATTAACTGACGATACCAATCCCATAGAACTTTGTGCTTACCGTTATTACGTAATTCCCAATTGAGTTTAGACTTTAGGAAAGTTTCTGCCGATTCGGGATCTGGGGGATCATTTGCGAAGTGAAATGCTTCAAACTCTTGTTTGCGTCCGGCTCGAACTGCTTGAATTAAATCTGGATCGGAGTGACTAACAAAATAAATGAAGGGTGCTGTTTCGCCGTATTCTTCTCCCATGAACAACAGGGGTAAATTGGGCGACAGCAGCACAGCCCCAGCAGCTAACTTTAATCCCTCAAAAGAGATTCGCTGGCTGAGGCGTTCTCCTTTCATTTGATTGCCGATTTGATCGTGATTCTGAATACAGATTGTAAATTGTGATAAAGAGCGATCGCGGCAAGATACGCCATGATATCGTTTACGGTGTGGTGCATACTTCCAATCGTAGACAAAAGTATCTTCATAAGCTTTTGCCAACTGAGCAACTTGCCCAAAATCTTGATAATATCCTTGGCGATCGCCTGTCAACAGTGCGTGTAATGAATGATGAAAATCATCACTCCACTGGGCATCAAGACCATATCCACCCAATTCTACTGGACGAATTATTTGTGGATTATTCAAGTCACTTTCGGCAATTAGATGGCGTTTCCATTTTTGCCCTTGTTGTGAAAAATGATGAACTGCTTCCGCTAGTTCCCACAGAAAATGCTTCGCCCCCAAGTCGTAAATTGCTTGAACGGCATCCAGCCGCAATGCATCTATGTGGAACTCGCGCAACCAGTAAAGCGCATTTTCGATAAAATAATTTCGCACACCCTGACTATGGGCATCGTCGAAATTCAGCGCTTCGCCCCAAGGCGTTTTATAGGTTTTAGTAAAGTAGGGTGCGAACTGACTCATATAGTTGCCTTCTGGCCCAAAGT
>Ga0335394_10004826_pt1 | contig 15323 bp, 18 predicted proteins | sample MAT03_FD_205741 | JGI IMG/M metagenome (GOLD analysis project Ga0335394, IMG submission 205741) | Freshwater microbial communities from Lake Fryxell liftoff mats and glacier meltwater in Antarctica - MAT-03 (spades assembly) (version 2) ...
CTGCGGCTTGGTTGGAAAACCCTCGATCTTGTTGAGGTCCTTCAGTTGTTTGCCGGGAATGCCAGTCCACCAGTCACGTCGCAGACTGCCGCTGCCGTACGTCGTCACGGCGGTGAGCGTGATCGCTTGAGAGGTGGCGATGTCGCCCTCCTGCGTGACGGCCCGTGCGCTGAGCGACAACGCGCCAGCGGTCGGAGTCCAGGCATAGGTCCATGGCGCGGTGGTCGCCTCGCCCACTTTGCTGTCGCCGTTCCAGTATTCGACCCGCGCGATGCCCGCGTCGGATGACAAGACGCCGCGCAGAACCAATTCACGTCCGGCATACGGATGGCTGTCCGCCACCACGCCGACCAACTTTACTTGCAGCGGATCGCCGACCGACTTGGGCGGCAGCGGGCGGAGGGCACTCACCTCAGTGGATGGTGGAGTGACGACGACTTCGGGATTCTTGCGCTCGGGCGTGGGCAATGAAGCCACGGGTTGCGTCGCGACGACTACAGCAGGAGGTTTCGGCGGTATGGCACTGGAGCTATTGCTCGCCAACAACCCGATGACGCCACCGAGCACCAACACTCCCGCGATGATGTACGGCAGTGGCGAGGCACGACGCTGCCGTTTCTTCTTCACCTCGGGCCAGTCCGACTCGTCCTCGTAGTCGATCTGCGCGCGCGCACTGGACGGGCCGGAAGACTTGCCCGCACTGGGCGGAGCTGACTGAGCGGGCAGCGGGCGGGGAGTACGCAGCTTGTCGTTGCTGACCGCTCGCGGGACCACGGGGATGCGCACCGGCGCACTGACCACCACGCGACCCGCGGTTGTACTGCCCGCCAACGCCTGACGCGCCAGGACAGTGGCGTGGGCGCGGGTGAACGGCATGAACACCGTCCGCAACGCCACGTGCACGCGCATCTGCCGCGCCATCTGCTGCACGTGTGCGGAATCACGCACCAGATAATCCGCCATCAGACCACGCGACGCGTTGTCGATGATGCCGCTGAGCAGGTCCTCGATGATCGGCGGCAGATCGCGATCGCTCGCCGCCGGCGCTTTGGCCACCCCCCGCCAATCACACCGCGCCCGCGCGGCGACCAGGGCATTGGCGAGTGCCGGGACATCGATGCCCTGACGGGCGGCGATAAGTTCAAGCGACAGCCGATCGCGATAACGCGCCTCCAACAATCCCCGTGTGGTCTCCGGCAAGGCCTCGCGCAGCGTCGCGAGTTTCAACACGCTCGCTTCGCTGCCATCGGACAAGGCCACCAGCGAATCCTGGGCGAGGCGTTGGGTGGTGACATCCTGTACCGTGAGCGAGCGGGCGAGGACCAGTTGCAGATGCTCCGCCAGCGGCGCCACCGCCACGGCGAACAACCACTCGCTGAACGGCTGCGTTCCGTCGAAGTCACTCAGGCAGCCAGAAGCCGAGATCCAGACCCCGAGTTCCAGCGGCGCTATGGCTGAAAAAGATTCGACGTGAGCCGCCAACAGCAGGCGCAAACCTGGGGCATGAGTCAGAACCAAATCAGCAAAGGCCTCGAGGTTGCCCGTCGCGGCTTGCCGTACCTGCTCCTGAATGTCCTGCGCGTGCTGCAATGCCTTCCTGATGTTCCGGGTAATGCGGTCGTTCCGGGTCGGGGACGAGCGTGAGGAAAGGTAACCTGGGTGAGTGAGGGACTCAACAGGGGAAGGGTTGGTTTGGGGGGAGTGGTATTATTGAGGCGGGTGGCGAATGCGGATTGCCGGATGCCGGATGCCGAATGCCGAATGCCGAACGCCGAACGCCGAACGCCGAACGCCGAACAATGCCGCTACGTCGGTCGGATGATCAACCGCCTCATCGCGCGGCTGGACGCCAGCGGATGACGACCGGCGACCAACCAATAGTGCACATTGATCCTATAACGTCAGTAACGGGTTGAAGTACTCGTGTACCCCCCATAACCACCGTCACGCGAAGGAACTCTGCCATGCAAATCGTTCAGCACTTCGATCAGTTCTGGGTCGACATCAATCCGATAGACCTCTGGCGGCTTGGCAACGCAACACATGGCCGCTTCGATCATGCCAGGATTCCGAACGATGTTCGTTCCTATCAGAAACTGTACGCCAACGGCCGATTGGTCGAGATGGTCAAGGCAGATGGTGGTGGGCTGAGTGTTTTCACTGGACCAAACCCTGAAATGGACGGGAAGAACTGGTACATGGTCAAACGCCAAGCCATCATCCCCCTGGGACTTCGGATCACTCGCGACTATCGCTATGACAATGGATTGGAGCACTACACGCTCGCACCTATTCAAGACATGCCCATGAAACTCTATCTGATGAAATTGGTCGTCATGGGACGCAAAGCAGTTTACCAGCGAATTGCGAAGGGCAGTCATGAAACTAAGCGGAAGTGACTACTCACGGATTGCGACGGCCCTGCGTTTCCTCCGGGAAACGCACGAGCGCAAACTGACCACCATTGATGAGGATCATGATGAATGGGCCAACCTTCAAGAAGACCTCCAGGGCCTGAAAGACACCGAACAGAAGATCGTTCAATTGTACCGCGCGACTTATGGAGATGCTGTCGCATTGTAGGCCCCGGTTTGGGCCGAAGGCCGAACGCCGTGAGAGCTTGATTGATTCGGCGAAATTCAGCCCTTTCGTCACCGCTCGCCAGCAATTTTCGCGCTCTCCCTGTCCGTACCGCCAAGTCATACCATCGATGTTGGATTGTATCGTTCGACCTAGAATTGGTCTGCATAGGCAACAGAGTCAGAACCCAACCACGCCATGGAATAAAATGCCAACAACGAACGGATCAGATAAGCCATTTACCAAGGCGTTGCTCTTGCGCGGTGAGCACATCACCCGCGACTCATACCGCTTTTGGGGAATAGAGTCGAAGGCCACAACTGGCGACATTGCTGAATTGGCCTCCGATGCGGCCTCCCTCGTGGCCTATGAGATCATTGCGAAGAGTCTTGAAATTCTAGGTCGGAGCGTAGCCGACATAACGCCCAAAGAGACTGATACGCGCTCACACCTCATTGTCGCCTTTAGCATGCTCGCGATCATTTATATTCGGAAATGTATCGCTGACGAGGGGATCTCAATCGAACTCAAGCGATTGATGGTGAGGACCAGCAAGATGTTCTTTCTCGGTTTTAGCGAGAGTGACATCTTGTCCGGCATCCGTGGTGGCTCTGGTGCGTTTCAGCAACTCATCAGCTCCGATAACAAAGTCATGGCTGACTGGAATGACACTCTCCAGAAGGTGCTATGGGCATATGTCCACCAATGGACCTCGCTCGACCCGCTTCTGAAGCGACGAGATCTAATGCCCGCTTTCGGAGAACTCCTTGGCACTCTCCTGAAAATGGCTGACTAATGGACCTATGGCACGTCTGACTCTCACCTTGTGATCAGCTAGCTCGGAACCACTAACCACCCCGGGCCTGAGCTCATGACAGGAACAAGGATAAATCCCCTCACTCCTCCCCCACCACCTTCCCCTTCTCCTCCTTCTCAATCCTCCCCGTCCCCGTCTTCCCCTTCCCGCGTTTCCCCGGCGCCGCGTCCATCACCTTCTGCGCGGTCTCGGTCTTCTGTGACGACAGGTGATGGGTGAAGCCCTCGAAGTGGATGCCGGTCGGCACCGCCTTGGCTGGGAAGCCGAACCATTCGATGGTTTCCAGCGGCACCACAATCACGCCGGCTTCCAGGTGTTCATCGCCGTAGATCTCAATCGTCACTTGGCAGGTATCGAGATCGATGCCGATGACCTTCTTGATGCAGAAGGATGAGAAGCCCACGGTGCTGGCGTGCAGGAAGCAGCTGCCTTCGGGGAACTGGTCGTTCTCCAGTTCCGACTGCACCTCCACCAGTTTCATGACGCGCTGGGACTGCAGCCAGAGTTGGGGCCGCTCCGACTGGAACTTGTCCAGGGCCATCTGCTGGTGCATCTCGCTGAGAACTTCCTCGCGGACCTTGGCCTTGTTGGTCCTGGGGGAGTGCTTGGTCATATGTGCCTCAGGTTGGTAAGGCTGGACGACTCATGCAAGTTCGCAATGGATTGGCCTCCGTCTGCCCCTCATCACGGGCATACACGCACCTCCTCGCTGGCGACGGGGGCCGACCGGCTAGGGTGCCGTCCTTCCGCCTTCATCCCTGGACCAGGAGCCACCCATGACGACCGCCCAGACTAAATCAGCCCGCGCCTTCAACTTCAGCGCCGGCCCCGCGATGCTGCCGCTGGAGGTTCTGGAAGCCTCGGCCAAAGCCCTGATCGACTTCCAGGGTAAAGGCTTCGGCATTGCCGAGTGCAGCCACCGCGGCAAGGAATTCGACGGCGTCATCGACGAGGCCATCGTGCGCGTTAAATCGCTGCTCGGTCTGGGCGACACCCACGACGTGTTGTTCCTGCAAGGCGGTGCGACTCAGTTGTTCACCACCATCCCGATGAACTTCGCTACTGGTCCGGTGGACTACCTGGTGTCGGGCGAATGGAGCCAGAAGGCCGCCAAGGCCGCGCAGGCTGCCGGCGCCAAGGTCAACATCGTCGGCACCACCGAGGCGTCGAACTTCGACCACAGCACGCCGGCCAACGAGTGGACGCTCGACCCCAACGCCGCGTACCTGCACGTGTGCTCGAACGAAACCGTGCACGGTCACCGCCTGCCGCAGTGGCCGACACACCCGAACCTGATCATCGATGCGTCGAGCGAATTCATGTCGCGCCCGCACCCGGCCAAAGACGCCGCGCTGATTTACGCCGGCGCACAGAAGAACCTCGGCCCCGCCGGCGTGGTCGTCGCCATCGTGCGCAAGGACTGGTACCCGCGCATCGCCAAGAACGTGCCCGCGCTGTTCAACTTCCAGAAGCAGGCCGAAGCCAAGAGCATGCTGAACACCCCGCCGACCTTCGGCATCTACATCCTGCTGGAAACCTTCCGCTGGTTGGAGAAACAGGGCGGCCTAGCCGCGATGGAAAAGATCAACGAAGAGAAGGCCGGCGCGATCTACGGCGCGGTCGATGGTTCAAACGGTTACTACAAAGGCACCGTCAGCGTGGCCGCCCAGCGCAGCCGCATGAACCTCACCTTCCGCCTGCCGAACGAAGAAATCACCGAGGTATTCATCAAGGACGCGGCAAAGCAGGGCATGGTCGCGCTTAAGGGCTACCGTACCGTCGGCGGCATCCGCGCGTCGACCTACAACGCCATGCCGCTGGAAGGCGCCAAGGCGCTGGCGGGGTTCATGAAGGATTTCGCGGCGAAGAACGGGTGATCTGTTCAGCGTACTGAATGCGCAACGCGTGACGCCCGGAGGTTTCCTCCGGGCGTCTTCGTTTCATGAAGTCGGTCGGTCGCGATGGGCGGCGAGATGCCCGCGTACCAACGTCGCAGCTTGATCTGCCAGATCCGCAACATCGCCAACCAACCAACGGATATCCGACCACCCACGGTACCACGTCATCTGGTGCTTGGCGAGGTTGCGTGATTTCTGCTGCACGAGCGTGAGAGCCCGGGCGAGGTCATATTCACCCCGCAGATGCGCGAGCACTTCCTTGTAGCCAACTGCCTGAGCGGCTTCGGGGCTTAAACGATCGGCGAGTGAACGCACTTCATCTACTAAACCATTGGCGAACATCGCTGCCGCACGTGCATCGATGCGCGCGTAGATGGCCTCGCGTGGCCATTCCAAACCGATGAGCAATGGGGCGATGTCCGTACGACGCACACCATCAGTGGTGTGAAATGACGAATACGGCTGACCCGTGAGCGCATGAACCTCCAACGCGCGTACCAAGCGGCGTTTGTCATTGGGATGGCGATCAGCGGCATAGACGGGATCGACGCGCTGGAGTTCGGCGAACAACGCCTCGCCACCCTCGCGTTCATAACGTGCTTCCAACGCGCCACGCACCGCTGGATCACGTGGCGCACCGGCGGACAATCCTTCGAGCAAGGCTTTCACGTACAGCGGCGTGCCACCGGCAACGATCGGCAGATGCCCACGTGCACGGATGCCGGTGATGGCCTGCTCGGCCAGTTCCAACCAGCGCTGCACATCACAGCGATCCGATGGTTCCAGCACCGAGATCAGGTGATGAGGAACGCCCTGCTGTTCCGCCGGCGATGGCTTCGCCGTGCCGACATCCATGCCGCGGTAGACCGCGAAGGCGTCGGCGCTGATTACTTCTCCGGCGAAACGCTGGGCTAGCGCCACCGCGAGCGCGCTTTTCCCCGACGCGGTCGGACCAAGAACGACAACGATCGGCAATGCCATGGGCAACACTCTGCGAGCAGCCTCAACCACGCCAAGCCGTTCACTGGCCAGGGTGGTGCTCGACCGATCGAAAGAAGCGTGCTAGGACAACGACGGAGCACATCCCATGAAAGATTTCTTCGCCTTTCGCCTGATGATCACCGCCGGGCTGATAAAGGTGCTCTATCCGCTCGGGGCCATCGGCCTCATCGCGCTGACGGTGATCCCTTGGTTCCTTGTTCCGAAGGCAGAAGCAGCGCCGAGCCTAATCCCGCCGATGTCCTGGGATCATGGGTTGCTGTTCCTGTTGTTCGCCAACATCGGTTGGCGCATCTTCTGTGAGCAGATGATCGTGTTGTTCGCGATCCACGAATCACTCAGCCGCGGCAGCAATACCAAAGGCTGAGGTCAGCGCGATTTGCCCTGATTGCGCGCTTCGGCAAGTTTCGCGTTGGTGCGATAGAGATGCGCCAGCACCTCGGCCAGGGCGCGGTACAACGTCTGCGGGATCTGCACATCGATATCGAGCACGCCGAGCAGACGCACCAGATCCTTGTCCTCATGCAACGGAATGCCGTGTTCCTGTGCCAGGGCGATGATGCGTTCGGCAATATCGCCTTGGCCTTTGGCCAGCACGCGTGGCGCAGATTCGTGCGCGTCATCGTAACGCAGCGCCACCGCGCGACGGCGGCGGGCTTCACGAGTGGGATCGTCGAAAGGACTCTCAGCCATGACTGAGATCCTCGATCAGATCGGCGATGCGCACGCCCGCGGCTAGGCCAAGTGCTCGCAGGCTGTCGTTGAGATCCGGCAACGCCTCGGCCAACGCGCCGAGCGCCGGACCGGTGGCGAGCACGGTGATCGCCATCGGGCCGTTCTCGATGCCAGAGATACGCACGCTCAGCGGACCAAGATGCGTCAGTTCGGCATCGACACGCAGAAACGTCGCGGTGCCGGCACTGGTCTGACGTTCGGCCACCGCAAGGCGCGCCGGCAGTGGTTGGCCCATGACCTGGAGCGGCAGGCCGAGCACGATGTCGTAATCGATCAACGCCTGCGGTTTGACCACGGTTTCCGCCGCTTGTTCGCGCATGACGTGGGCCACCGCCGCGTCGAGTGCCGGCTGTGGCGGTTGGCGTGTCGCGCTATCGATGCCGGCGCGGATGGGCTCGATTTCCTGCACCGGCACATCAAGGCGATGCAACAACGTCGGCTCGGACTTGGGCGGCACTACCTCACCCGTTTCGCGCGGTCGCACACCAGCCAAGGCCAAGGCTTGCAACACCGCAGTCGCGCCACCACGCGCCAAGTCAGGCACCAGTGTACCAGCGAGCGTGGTAGCCGTCGGCACCAACGGCACGGTGATCATCGGCGCGGGCGCCGAACTCGCAGGCACGAGCGCACCAGTGGCGAGCGGTGGCGGCTGCGTCGACCATGCGGCTGGTGCCGGAGTCGCCACCAATGGCCGCGGTACCTGTACGTTTGCCGACGGCGAAGGTGGAACAGAAGGTTGAGCAGATGGTGGAGCAGATGGTGGAGCAGGCGAACCTGCGGCTGGTGGAGCCGGCGGCGATGGCGGCGATGGCGGCGGCGCGGTGGTCGGCGTATCAGCCGGCACGCCAACGATCGGCGAACCGACACCAACCACCGGCAACTGAGGACCAAGTACCGGCAACTGACTCACCGAAACTGGCGGCTGACCGACGACCGGCTGCTGGCTGCCAGCCACCGACTGCTGACCGCCTGCCGTCACCCCCGCACTTGTGCGCTGCGCCACCCGCTGCACCTCCGCTACCTCTGCTACCTCCGCCAACGCCGCCAACGCCGCCGCGGGATTGGGCAATGCTCCCGTCGCCGAACGTTCCGCCAACGCGATGAATGGCGGCAGCGCTGGCAACCCGGCCTGTGCCAACAACGCCAAAGCCTGCGCCCGCTGCGGCACCTGCGACGGCGGCAGCGCTTGGAGTTGAGCCACCGCTTCCTTAAGTCGTACTGGATCGAGCGGTGCACCTGCCTGTTCGAAAGCCTGGAGTGCGACCGTCGCCAACGCGGTCGACGGCAAACCGAGCGCGATGGCGCGTGATGCCGGACTGCTGGTCACTACGCGCTGATCCGGCGCACCCGTAGCCATGATGCGCAGCACCGGTTGATCACCGCCGCTCTGCACCATCAGTTTCACCAGACTGTCCGGCAACAAGGCGGTCGCGCTGTTGGCTATCAGGGTCTGTCCCCGCAGCGTGAGCGTGACGTTGCCATCGCCCAGCAGAGCCCCGACCCGCGCGGTCAGGATCTCTCCCGGCGCCAACGCTGCGGTCAGCAGCTTGGCGTTGGTGAGTGCGATCTCCCTAACCAATGCCCGCACATCGGCGGGCACCTGCCCTGGGCCGATGCCGCCAATATCACCGATCGCCATGGCGCTGTCCTAGGTTCCGATCGGCCGTTTCAACCGAACACGTCGTCGTGTCCAAGGCGAGTGCGCAGCACCACCAACACCCGACTGTGGATCTGACAGACGCGGCTCTCGGTGACACCGATGATCGCCGCGATCTCCTTCATCAGCAGATTCTCGAAATAATAGAGCTTCACCACCAGGCGATCTTGTTCGCTCAGCGTGCCCAGGATCTGCGCCACCAAGTGGCGACGGTCCGCCGCATCAATGTTGCGATGCGGATTAGCACTGTCGTCGTCACGTTTCGCCAGCGTCGCTCCCAGGCGGGTGTCTTCGCCCACCGGCGTGTCGAGGCTGATCTGCACCGTCAACTGGGCTTCACGTTCGATCTCAGCGAGCTCACTTTCCTCGACTTCCAATTCCTCCGCCAATTCTGCGTCGGTGGGCAGACGTTGCAGCGTCGACGACAATTCCTTTACCGCGTGATGATAAGCCTTGGCGCGTTCGCGCGCACCACGGGTCACCCAATCGCGCGCGCGCAATTCGTCGATCACCTGGCCACGGATGCGCATCACCGCATAGGTGCTGAAGGCATTATCACGTGAGGCGTCGAAACGGTTGAGCGCGTCGATCAGACCGATGACGCCGGCATGGAAGAGATCATCACGGTCAACATTCGGCGGCAGATGCGCGGTGATGCGATCAACCACTGTGCGCACCAAGGGCAGGTGACGCAGGATCTCCTGCTCACGTTCATCAGCGCCGCGGACGCTTTCTGCCTGACGGTAGGCTTTCATCGGATCGTTGCGTACGCCGTTGCTCATCGTTCAGTCCTCAGCGCCGCTTCGCGGAAGTGGCAGAAGCCGCCGCCGCACGAGCCGGTTGCACCGCCGCAGTGGTCGCAGCGACGGCCTGTTCCTTGGCCAATTGACGTTCCACGAGATCGCTGGTCATACGTTCGTTGATCACTCCGGTCACCATCCGCAGGAAATAGCCGGCAAGCCACATCGCGACCACCGCACCCAGGGCGGCACGCCAAGCGACCGTGGCCGGATCGAAGCCCTGCCATAGCCCGAAAGCCAGCCACACGAGGCCGACCCACAGCAGAACCCGCGCTTGAATGGCTAACAGAGGCACGTCCACGGACCGGATCTCCAACGACGGATGGTCGCGGGGTAGTGTACCCCGCGTGCACTAACAACGCAAACCGGGGACCAAATATTCGGCGTCCGCAGGCCCGGCTTGGGGGGAAAACCAGCGGCTGTCCTGAAGTCGTATGCATCGGACGCTACATTTTCGGATTGGCACCGCAGTGGAGTAGACTTCCGGAGCTGCGGACCTGCGGACTTCCGGGCCAATCCTCCACCCCGCACTTGCGCCCCCAGGGGTTCTGGAGGTATCTTCAACCCGTTGGCAAGCCGCTTGCGTTAGGGCCCAGAACAAGGAGCACCTTACCATGCTGTCCACTCTCAAGGAACCCACCGTGGCCACCCTCACCGTCCAGACCCTGCTGAAAGGCCCAGTCGAAGTGGCAGAGGATCAACTCACCACCTTCGTCACGCCGCTGCTCGGCTTCCCACAGCTCAAGCGCTGGTTGTTCTACCAAACCCAGGCTGGCCCGACCTACTGGATCCAGTCGGTCGAAGATCCCAAGGTCGGCTTCTGCGTGCTCGCACCGTTCCAGGCTGGCCTTGATCCGGATATCGAACTCGGCAGCGAAGATGTCGGCGACATCGGGGCCAAGGACGTATCCGACATCGATGTCTTCACCATGGTGGTACTCGACAAGGATCCGAGCCAACGCCGCACCAATCTGCGCGCCCCGATCCTGGTCTGCCGTAACACTCGCATGGCCAAACAGGTGGTGCTGCAGGACACCCGCCTGCCGATCAAATTCTTCCTCCGCGATCTCAAACCCATCGGACGCTGACTCATGCTGGTCCTCACCCGGCGCATTAACGAAAGCATCGTGATCAACGGCGACATCGTCGTCACGGTGCTAGAAGTCGGCCGCAACGGCCAGGTGCGCCTGGGGATTGAGGCTCCGCGCCATTACCAGATCTACCGCCGCGAATTGTGGCTGGAGATCGAACAGGAAAACCGCAACGCGCTTGCCAGCGCGCTGACGGATGCCACGGCGACGACGCCACCGGCGGCGGAAAAGCACAGCACACCCAAGGACGAACCAACGCCAACCGGCGGTTCGCGCAAAACCTAACCTCTGGATCCTGGTGGCCCATGGCTCTGACCCGCGCATCTTTCGAAGACATCATTGAACGCATCCACACCATCCCGTCGTTGCCCGAAGTGGTGACGCAGGTGGTGAAGCTGGTTAATGATCCGAATTCCGACGCCCGTCAGATCAATGCGATCATGATGAAAGACGCGGCGATGGCGGCGAAGATGCTGCGCATGGTCAACAGCGTCTATTACGGCCTGCCTGAACCGGTGAACGACCTGGAGCAGGCGATTGTCATCCTGGGCTTCAAGACCATCCGTTCGATCGCGCTGTCGATTTCGGTGCTCAACCTCTTCCAGCAGCAGAACGCCAATTTCAACATGAAGGCTTTCTGGGCCCACAGCGCGGTCAGCGCCTGCCTGTGCCGCTTGGTTTCCGGCAAGGCGCGCATCTGCGACCCGGAGCACGGCTTCACCATCGGCCTGCTCAAGGACCTGGGCAAAGTCATCCTGGCGGAAAACGCTCCGGAAGAAACCCGCGCCGCCATCGCCGTCGCCCGCGAATACCGCTTCGGTTTCACCAAAGCCTGCCGCGAAGTGATGGACACCGACGACGCCGAGATCGGCGCGTGGCTGATGCAACACTGGGAACTGGACAAGACCCTGGTGGAGACCATCCGCGAGCAGAACGTCCTCAGCGCGACCACCAAACAGCCCAAGCTGGTGTCGATGTGCATGCTCAGCAGCTACCTCTGCGGCCTGAAGAAGATCCGCACCAGCGGCCAATGCGACGAGCCGCAGCTTGATCCGGCGGTGTGGCCGCACCTGGGCATGGACAAGACCGCGCTGGTCGAAGTGCTGTCGGTGATCAACGATGAGGTCGAAAACGCCCGGCAACTGATGTCGATCGCCAGCTGACGCGGGCCACAAAACACTGTTCGTGCGGCTCGTGCGGCTCGTACGGCTGCGAAGGCAGCGGCAGACGACACTCGCCCGCACGGTGGATCCATCTAACGTTCCGCTATGCTCAGCATCCGCGGCGTGACCAAAAAGTTCGGCTCGCTCATTGCGGTCGACAACCTGACCCTGGAACTGCCCGCTGGCCACGTCCACGCGTTCCTCGGTCCCAATGGCGCGGGCAAGACCACCACCATCCGCATGTGCACCGGATTGCTGCGACCGGACGCCGGCAGCGTCAGCGTGGGTGGTTTCGACGTGGCGACCCAGGGCGTCGAAGCACGCCAGCTGCTCGCCTACGTACCGGATGAACCCTACCTCTACGATCGCCTGACCGGGCGCGAGTTCCTGGACTTCACCGGGCGGGTGTACGGACTCGCGCGTGATCTGTACGAACAACGGCTGGCGGAAGTCAGCGCGCAGTTCTCGCTCGATGGTTTCCTTGATCAGCTTTCCGATGGCTACAGCCACGGCATGCGCCAACGGGTGGTACTGGCGGCGGCGGTACTGCACAAACCAAAGGTGTTGATCGTCGATGAACCGCTCGTCGGCCTGGATCCCAAACACATCCGCATCGTGCTGGCGCTGCTGCGTTCGATCGCTGACGGTGGTGGCTGTGTGCTGATGAGCACCCACTCGCTCGCCACCGTCGAAGGCGTCTGCGACGGCGTGTCGGTGATGGATCACGGGAAGATGATCACGTCCGGAACGGTGGCCGCGCTCAAAGGTGATCGTGATCTGGAGTCGAGCTTCCTGGCGCTCACCGAACACGAGGTGCCACCGGCTCCGCGCGTCCCATGAGCCGCAGCGGTGTCGTGCACGTGCTGGTCGATGCCCACAACGTGCTGCATCACGACCCGACGCTGCGGACATGGATGCACGAACCGGAACGGGCACGCAGCGAGTTGGAGCGCCTGCTCGCTGGACGCCAACACCTGCACCTATTCTACGACGGCGGCCCCGGTGGCGAGGTGCGCACCTCGCATCGCCAGGGCTTGGCGATCGATTACGCCGGCACCGGCGAAGCCGACGACCGCATCGTGCGCTGGTTGCAGACCAACCACAGCCGACGTGCCGTGGTGGTGACCGACGATGCGGAACTGCAGCGACGAGTGCGCACGCTCGGCGCCGGCGTGGCGGATGCGCGCGGGTTCCTCGACAACCTGCGGAAGGAACGCGATCCGCGGGAAGATCGTGGTCCACTCAGCCCAGGGGAAGTCGACGAATGGATGCGGATCTTCGGCTTGGACCGCGATTCCAGCGCCTGATCCCCAGGCCCCAGGAGTGACAGCGTCACTTCATCTGACGGTCGGCGAAATCGGCAAACCGCAGCCAATCGTATTCCGTGAGGTCGTGTTTGCCGGTACGCAGGTGGTAGCCGATTCGCCCGTCGTGGATCGGTGCTTCCGGCGCCGGAAAAGTCGTAGCGGTGAAACCACTCTGGCCGAACAACGCCCACACCGGCGCGGCGGCGATGCACGCGCGAAACTCAGCCTTGGGATCCGCCCAGGTGTCTTCGGTCGCGCTGGCAACGTACACCAATCGCGGCGCGATGCTGGCGATCAGCTCGTGCTGATCGAACGGCAGCTGATCTTCACGCTCATTCCACTGCTTGTACGTGGTGGTGAACCAGTGCGGGAACGACGTATTTATCTTGGCGATGCGTTCCCCCTCCTTGCCGCGTGAAATCGCTGCGCCGGTGCAGCCGGAATTGTTGGCGACGGTCAGCGCCACACGTTCGTCCTGCGCACCACACCACAACGCGGTCTTGCCACCGCGGCTGTGGCCGACCACGGCGATGCGCTTGGCGTCGATACCCGGTTGTTCGATCAATGCGTCGATGGCACGGCTCGCACCCCAGGCCCAGGCGGCGATGGTGCCCCAGGCATCATCAGCACGTGGCTTTCCTGGTTCGTCGAACACGCCGTGCACGCCGTTCTTGAAACCGTCATCTTTGTCCGGATCGATGTCATCGTTGTAGAAGGCCGCCATCGCGTAGCCGCGAGCGATCATCTGCTCGACCGGCCAGAACGGCGAGCGGATCTCGCGCGTCGGATCGATATGTTTGTCCGCCGGGCGATTGCAGATCAGCAGGAAGCAGCCGACGGGCTTGTCGCGTTTGGTCGGCACGAACAACACCAGGTTCATACCGCCATCGCCACCTGGACCTTTCCAACCAAGGCGAAGCTGCCGGCGATCTGCCAAACCACCCATTACTCCCGACGCCGCTTCGGTGATGGTAATGGTCATGCCATCGGGGCGACCGACCGGTGCGCGGCCGTAAACGTGGTGGCGGAACAGTTCCACCAGCTCCGCCCGCCGTGCCGGCCACTCCGCCGCACTGGCGACCCGCTTCCCGTCACTTGCGACCAGCGGATCCGGCAAAGCAGACTCCCCGCTCACGGCGAACGAAGCCAGGGCCAAGAGCAGAAGCTGGAGCTGGAGCAGAAGCTGGAGCTGGAGCTGGAGAACAGTGCGCATGACGCGGTCTTCCCGACATGGGTGAAGGATTCCAGCCTGGAGATACGCTGGACTCCGCTAACCGTCGCACGCGAATCGGCACCCTTCTGGGCGTGCAGAATCCCCGGTCGCACCCGACAACCACGGGCACCAACGTCATGCGTTACGCAACGTCGCGCGACGTTGCGTTGCGCGTGTGCGACACTGGACCGCATCTAGCGGCTCCTTGATCGCTGATGTGTAACCTCCGCCCCACGTGACGGATGATTCAGGACCTGCTCACCGATCCCGTCCTGGAGGTCCGCCATGTCACCGTTCCATCGTCAACCCTTCGCCGTGTTGCTGCTCGCGTGTTCGGTGCTGACCTCCGCCCATGGCGCCGTCGGCGACGGCTTCTGGAAAACCGACGGCAACAAGATCAAAGATGCTGCCGGCAACGTCGTGCGCTTCAGCGGCGTGAACTGGCATGGCATGGACAGCGAAAACCTCATCCCGCACGGGCTGTGGGGCCAGGCGAATCCGGCGCGCGTGCACTCGATCGAGAACCACCTTGACGAGATGAAAGCCAACGGCTTCAACCTCATCCGCCTCGCCTTCAGTTCCGAGATCTTCATCCCAGGGCAGAAGCCGAAACAGACGGCGATCGATCCGACCAAAAACGCCGACCTGCTGAACAAGACCTGCATCGAGATCCTCGACCGCATCATCGCGTCAGCCGGTGCGCGCGGCATCCGCATCATCCTTGACTACCACCGTCTGACCGGCGGCGGAGCGCCAGAGGACGGCCATTGGTACGATGGCGCCCACCCGGAATCACAGTGGATCGCCAACTGGAAGTTCCTCGCCAACCGCTACAAAAACGATCCGACCGTGGTCGGTGCCGATCTGTTCAACGAAGTGCACGGCGCAGTGACGTGGAAGGCCGACAACGTCGACGTCGCCAACAACTGGCGCTGAGCGGCAAAACGCTGCGCCAACGAGATCCTCGCCATCCACCCCAACCTGCTGATCTGCGTCCAAGGCCTACACTCCTACAATGGCGTCGGCGGTTGGTGGGGCGCGGTGCACCTTGGCTTGAAGGATC
>Ga0335394_10004828_pt1 | contig 15322 bp, 14 predicted proteins | sample MAT03_FD_205741 | JGI IMG/M metagenome (GOLD analysis project Ga0335394, IMG submission 205741) | Freshwater microbial communities from Lake Fryxell liftoff mats and glacier meltwater in Antarctica - MAT-03 (spades assembly) (version 2) ...
GTGCCGTGAAGCCCACCTTCGCGGTCGTGTCGAGCGGCTATCGCAATCGCTTCGGGCATCCGCGCGCCGATGTGCTGGCGCGCTATCGTGCGGCGGGCGCGCAGGTCGTACGCACCGATCACGATGGCGCGATCACCTTCACGTTTGCTGCGGACGTTCCTCTGCGCGCCACATCGGCGCGACAGAAATCGTTGCGCTATTGGCATGACCCGCCGGACAGCAAGGCCACGCCGCTCGACTGACGGTGCGCCCGCTGAGCCAGCGGCGTGCACGGGGACTGCTACACTTTCGCGCCATGCGAATCCTCCAACCCGCCGGTTTCCTGCACCGCTGCTTCACGTCATTGCTGCTGTTGTCCGGTGGGCTCGCCGCACTCTCCGTACAGGCGCAGGACAAGGCCAGGCCCGAGGCCATGCCCGAGGTCAAGCTGTCGACGGCACAGTCGCCTGCGTTCCCGCTCGGCAAGGCCGCGGCACGCTGGGCGGAACTGATTAATCAGATGCAGGCCGCCACGTTTGCGATCAAGCTGTACCCCGGCGCGACGCTATCGGGTCGCGATCCGGCGCGCGAGTTCGGCGCGCTGAAGGACGGTCCGGCCGACCTTGCCGTTGGTTCCGCACTGGCGTGGTCCGCACAGTTCTCGTCTGCTGGTGTGTATGCGCTGCCATGGCTCTCGCCCGACGCGTCGCAGCAGGAGGCAGTGGCGTCCAGTCGCGTGCTCTTCGACCTTGTCGCAGCGCGCGCGGAGCGGTCCGGTGTCATCGTGCTGGCGGTGGCGGCTGCCGGCGATCGCGTGCTTGCCACCACGAAGAATCCGGTGCGTATGCCTGCCGAGGCCGCCGGCTTGAGGCTGCGGGTGACCGGCGTGCCATTGGCGATCGACACGTGGGCGACGCTGGGCGCGCTGCCGCAGTCGCTCGACTTCGCGGCCGCGCAGGCGGCGCTGACGGCCGGTACGCTCGATGGCCAGGATGCGTTGCCGACAGCGCTGGCTGCACAGCGCATCACCGCCACCGGGCAGCGGATCGTCACGCGCGGCGGCGGTTTGTCCGACGCCATGATTTTCGCGGTGCGAAAGCCAGTGTGGGATGCGTGGAACGATGCACAAAGGCAGCGGGTGCGTGCCGCGGCGCTGCAGGCGGCGCGTGAAGCGCAGGCGCCCGCCCGGGAAGACGCGGCTCTCGCGGAACTGGTGAAGCAGGGCGTCACGCTGGTGACGCTCGCGCCGGCGCAGCGCGCGATGTTCCGCGCCGCCGTGCAGCCCGTGTGGGACAAGTGGACTACCGCAATCGGCCCGGACGTCGTGGCGGCGGCGGAAGCAGCGGTTGCCGCGGCGGTGGTGGCCGCGCCACGTCCAGCGCAGTGAGCAACGACCTGCCCCCGTGGCGGCGAGCGACTTGGCGCTCGTTCAGCGCCAACGGCAATCGCTACTGCACGAAGCGCCCGATGCGCACCGCGGTCTCGCCGCGCTTGGGATTGCGCGTGGGCATGATCAGCACCGCGTTGTCGTAGGGTGTCGTGACCGCTACGGCGCCGTCCTGCGCCAGCAGCGTGCCGCGCGCGGGGATTACCGCCAAACCTTCCACCGCCGACACGAAGCGAAACTGATCACTGGTGATCGTGATGACATCCGTCACCTCCACGGCCAGTTGCGGCGGCAGCGGCTGCGCATCGAGATGCGCATCGAGGAATGCGGCATCGAGCATGCCGAAATGCCGCAGGAAGCGCAGCGTGGACTGGCGCGCGACGTGCGGGGCCGCGCGCTCCCAGTGCTGTCCGCATTCGATCAGCAGCGCGTTGCGTCCCGCCTCGGGATCGTCGAAATCGCCGTAGTCGCGCAGGCGCTTGCCCGCGGCATGGCCGGCGTCGATGATGATGTGGCGCGGCACGCCCACCGCCAGCGCCAGTTCGAGACCCTTGCGCTGCCGCCCCGCCAGCGCCAGCGGCGGGCAGGGGTCGGTCATCGAGTGCAGGTCGAGCAGGTAGTCGGTTTCGTCGTAAATGGGCCGAAGCTCCCGGGCGCGCTCCAGGTCGCGCGATTGCCGCGGCCCGTCCAGCACGTCGGGTGACCACAGGCGGTTGAAATCCTCGTCGACGCAACGCGATGAAAACGGATCGTCGGCATTGAAGCGCTCGTACGCGGCCACGTTGGCGAACGAGACCGTCAGCGTGCCCCGGGTCGGACGCACTGACTGTTGCAACAGCCAGTCGTTGGAAATGGCCCCGCACACTTCGTTGCCGTGGGTAAGCGCCTGAATGGTGACGCGCGGACCCGGCTTGTTGGCCTTGAAGCGCCACACGTACGGAATACCGGTATTGCCAAGGCGCCAGCGGTCGAGATTTGGAAACTCGACTTCGATGGCGGCGGCGCGAACCCGTGCCGTCATGCGGTGACGCGATCGCAGAGCCGCTGCATGAAGGCCTCGCATTGCGCCAGCTGTTCCAGCGCCACCCATTCGTTGGGTTGATGCGCCTGCGCGATATGGCCGGGGCCGCAGATGATGGTGGGGATGTTGGCGAGGTGGAACAGCGACGCCTCGGTGCCGAAGGACACCTTGCCAACACCTTGCGCATGGTTGCAGGCACGTCCGAACGCCGCGATGGGGCTGCCATCCTGCGTATCGAAGCCTGGCATCGACGACAGCGCATCGAACTCGATGGTGGTTCCCGGTGCCACCGCATGCATGGCCGGCAGCATCTGCCCGGCGAGGGCGCGAACCTCGGCAAAGAACGCCTGCGGGTCATCGAAGGGCAAATGGCGGATCTCGAAATCGAAGGTGCAGTCGCGCGGCACGATATTGAGCGCCGTGCCGCCCTTGATCGTGCCGACGTGCACGGTGGTGTAGGGGACGTCGTAGGCGTCGTCCTGCCCGTCGCCATCGCGGAAGTCGCGTGCACGTTGGGCGATCCATGCGACGATTTCGCAGGCGATCTGCACCGCATTCACGCCATGCGGCGTCAGCGAGGAATGCACCTCGTGCCCGCGCACGCGGCAGCGCCAGCTCTGCTTGCCCTTGTGCGCCACCACCAGTTGCATGCCCGTCGGCTCGCCGACGATGCAACCCGCGGGCGTGACGCCGCGCGCCACGATGTCGCTAATCAGACGGCGTACGCCGATGCAGCCGATCTCCTCGTCATAGGACAGCGCGAAATGCACCGGCTGGTTCAATCCGCGCTTCACGAAGTCCGGTACGTAGGAGAGGCCGATGGCCGAGAAGCTCTTCATGTCGGTGACGCCGCGGCCGTAGAGCCTGCCATCGCGCTCGACGACGGTGAACGGAGCGGTGTCCCACGGCTGCCCATCCACCGGCACGACATCGGTATGCCCCGACAGCACGATGCCGTTGGTAGTGGCGTTGCCGTCGCGTGCGGGAATGGTCGCGAAGAGATTGGCCTTGCGGCGGTCGTCGTCGAACGTCAGCGTGGACGCGACGCCAAAGCTGTCCAAATATTTCCGAATCCAGTCGATCAGCGCCAGGTTGGAGTCACGGCTGGTGGTATCGAAGCCGATCAGCGTGCGAATCAGGTCGATGGACCGCAGGTCTGCGGCACGGAGAGCCGTCGCCGGCGCCGGCGCGACTTCCGCCCGGTGGGCAGGAGCGTTCATGGGCACACCTTCTTGCGCGCAAAGAACGAGCATAGCACCGCGGGACGCCGACGCTTCCCGGGCGTATCGGCGCCCGTTACCACGCGGATTACGCTACGTCAGTACGCCCAACCGCGGTCGGTAAATGCGTTGACGGCGACGAATGGTCGCGGCGATACGACGACGCGCGGCGCGAACACCGGTCGCGGTGCGAAATACACCGCGCGCGGCGCGACGACGACCCGTGGTGCGACCCAGACCGGCGGTGCCAGGACGACAGGTCGAAAAGCGACCGGACGAAAACCCACCGGGCGGATCATCACGGGGCGCATGAACGGCCGCGCGACGGGACGAAATGCAGGGCGCCAGGCGGGGCCGAAGGCCGGTTGGCCGGCATTGATGGCAAAGCCCGGACCACCGACGGACACGCTCCAGGCGACGCCGCCGGCGGCGGCGGGGAGGGACAGCGCGGCGCCGCCGAGGGCGATCGCAACGGCCAGTGCGGTGCGGCGTAGTGTATGCATGGACTTCTCCTTCGCATGAGGGGGCAGCGGCAAGGCCGGGAAGATGCCCTCGATGGGAGAAAAACGTCCGCCGCAACGGCGCGGTTGACGGTGGCGGGCCCCGTAACCCCGGCGTTACAAATCGAAACGCCTTGCGCTATGCTTCGCGGCTGACCGATGTGACGTGCCGCAGCCCCGCAAATCCGTCATCTCCGGTGGCTCAACCATCCCGTGCCTCGATTCAACCCGTTTTCTGCGCAGGAGCGTCTTCCATGACCATGTTTCGCAAATTGCTGGCCGGCCTCGTGTCTTCCGCACTGGCTGCGACCGCGCTGGCGGCCAACCTGACGATCGGCCTCGGCACGGACGTCACGGCGCTCGATCCGCACTATCACAACCTCACCCCCAACAACAATGTGGCGTCGCATCTTTACGGCTACCTCGTCCAACGCAACGAAAAGTCGCAGCCGATGCCGAGCCTCGCCACCGAGTGGAAGGCCATCGACCCGACGACGTGGGAGTTCAAGCTGCGCAAGGGGGTCAAGTTCCACGACGGCAGCGAATTCACGGCAGCCGACGTCGTGGCCTCGATCGAGCGCGTGCCGAAGGTGCCGAACAGCCCGTCGCCGTTCACGGCGTACACGAAGCAGATCACCAAGATCGACGTGATCGACCCCTACACCATCCGCTTCAAGACGGCGCTGCCGTATCCGCTGATGCCGTCGGACATGACGCAGGTCGCCATCATCAACAAGAAGTTCGCCACCGCCAGCACCGACGACTTCAACACAGGCAAGGCCGCCATCGGCACCGGTCCCTACAAGCTCACCAAGTTCACCAAGGGTGACCGGATCGAGCTGGCGCGCAACGATGCGTGGTGGGGCGGCAAGACGCCCTGGGACAACGTGACGCTGCGCATCCTCACGCAGGATGCCTCGCGCGTGGCAGCACTTCTGTCGGGCGACGTGCAGGTGATCGAGAACGTGCCCACAGCCGACGTGGCCAAGCTCAAAACCGACAAGAAGCTCGGCGTCTTCCGCGGCGTCTCCGACCGCCTGATGTACGTGCACATGGACAGCGACCGCGCCCTCACCCCCACGGTGACGGACAAGGACGGCAAGCCGCTCGACAAGAATCCGCTGAAGGATCCGCGCGTGCGGAAGGCGCTGTCGATGATGATCAACCGTCCGGCGATCGTCGAGCGCGTGATGGAAGGCGAGGCCATTCCCGCCGGCCAGCTGGTCCCCGACTTCCTGTTCGGCGCCACGAAGAACCTGAAGGTGGAGCCGTTCAACCTTGAAGGCGGCAAGAAGCTGCTGGCGGAAGCCGGGTATCCGGACGGCTTCGGCGTCACGCTGCATGCCACCAACAATCGCTATGTGAACGACGCCAAGATCGCGCAGGCCATCGCGCAGATGTGGACGCGCGGTGGCGTGCCCACCAAGGTGATGGCCATGCCCTCGGCCACGTTCTTCCCGCAGGCGACCGATCTCAAGTTCAGCCTGCTGCTGGCGGGGTGGAGCACGGGCACCGGCGAGTCATCGTCGTCGCTGAAGGCGCTGCTGATGACGTTCAACAAGGACAAGGGCTTCGGCACCGCCAATCGCGGCCGCTATTCCAACACCAAGGTGGATGCGCTCACTGAAGATGCATTGCAGATCGTCGACGATGTAAAGCGCGAGGCGTATCTGCAGCGCGCCGCGGAGCTGGCCGTTGGCGACACCGGGCTCATTCCGCTCCACTTCCAGATCAGCCTGTGGGCCACGCGCGATGGCATCGTCTACGTGCCTCGGGTGGATGAACAGACGCTGGCGTGGAAGTTCACGCCGAAGAAGTAGGCCCACATCGTGAACGCGCCCCTCGCCTGGCCGGCCGTCAAGACGCCGGCGCAGCACTTCATCGGCAATCGCTGGCATTCGCCTTCAGGCCGCGCCGAACTGCCGATGGTCGACCCGTCCGATGGCGCGCCGTTTGCGTCCATTGCACGCGGGAATGCCGCCGATATCGATGCGGCCGTGCGTGCCGCGCAGGGTGCGCGCGATGGCGCGTGGGGCAAGCTTGCGCCCGCCGCGAAGGGGCGTTTGCTGCATGCGTTGTCGCGGGCCATCCTCGACCATGCGGAGGAACTGGCGCTGCTCGAAGCCCGCGATTGCGGCAAGCCGTTGAAACAGGCGCGCGCCGACGTGGCGGCGTGTGCCCGTTACTTCGAGTTCTATAGCGGATCGAGTGACAAGCTCCACGGCGAGACGATTCCCTATCCGCAGGGCTTCACCGTGTTGACGTGGCGCGAGCCGCATGGCGTCACCGGCCATATCATCCCGTGGAACTATCCGCTGCAGATCTTCGGCCGCTCCGTAGGCGCGTCGCTGGCCGCGGGTAATGCGTGCGTGGTGAAGCCCGCCGAGGACGCGTGCCTCTCGTTGCTGCGCATCGCGATGCTGGCGGCCGATATCGGTTTGCCTTCGGGGGCCCTCAACATCGTCACAGGGCTCGGCACCGAGGCCGGCGCCGCGTTGGCGAAGCATCCGGGCATCCAGCACCTGTCGTTCACCGGTTCCGCGGCCACCGGCGTATTCGTCACCCATGCGGCGGCGGAGCACCATTGTCCCGTGACGCTGGAACTGGGTGGCAAATCGCCACAGGTGGTCTTTGCCGACGCTGACATCGATGCCGTGTTGCCTGCGGTTGTCAACGCGATCGTGCAGAACGCGGGCCAGACGTGCTCGGCTGGCAGCCGGTTGCTGATTGAACGTTCCATCTACGAAGACGTATTGGCCCGGCTGGGACAGCGCTTCGCTGCGCTGCAGACCGGCCCGGCGCTGGCCGATCTGGACTGCGGTCCGCTGATCCGCGGCACGCAGTTGCAGCGCGTGCGTGGCTTCCTGGCCGATGCGGCGCGCGATGGCATTCCGGTCGTGGCGCAAGGGCAGGTCGTCGGCGACGCGCCGGCGGACGGGTTCTACCTGGCACCAGTGCTGCTGCGCGATGTTCCCGCCGATCATCGCCTCGCGTGCGAGGAAGTGTTCGGCCCCGTTTTGTCCGCGATGTCCTTCACCGACGAAGCCGACGCCATCCGCCTCGCGAACGGCACCGACTTCGGCCTCGTGGCGGGCGTCTGGACGCGCGACGGCGCGCGCCAGTTGCGCATGGCGCGCGCGCTGGCCAGTGGACAGGTCTACATCAACAACTACGGCGCGGGCGGCGGCGTGGAATTGCCCTTCGGTGGCGTCAAGCATTCCGGCCACGGCCGCGAAAAAGGTTTCGAAGCGCTGTACGGATTCACGACCCTCAAGACGGTGGTGCTGCGGCACGACTGACCAGCGGACCGATCCACCGCCGGCAACGCGCCGGCGCGGCGGACAACGCGCCTTCAACACAGGAAATCACATGAGACTTGCAGGCAAGACGGCCGTGATCACGGGCGCCGGATCAGGCTTCGGCCGCGGCATTGCGCAGCGCTTCGCAGCGGAGGGTGCGCAGGTGGTCGTCAATGATCTCAACGCGGAGAACGGCGAGCACACGGTGGCCGACATCGTCGATGCCGGCGGCAAGGCGCGGTTCTGCGCCGGCGACGTTGGCAAGGATGCCGACGTCAAGCGGCTGATGGATTTTGCAATTGCCGTCTATGGCGTCATCGACATCGTCGTCAACAACGCGGGCACCACGCACAAGAACCAGCCGATGCTGGACGTCAGCGAAGAGCTGTTCGACCGTATTTATGCGGTGAACGTGAAAAGCCTGTTCCTGACCGCGCGGCATGCGGTGCCGCACATGCGCACACGCCGCAACGGCGTCTTCATCACCATCGCGTCCACGGCGGGTGTGCGGCCGCGCCCTGGACTCACCTGGTACAACGGCAGCAAGGGTGCCGCCATCACCACGTCGCGTTCGATGGCGGCGGAATTGGCAAAGGACAACATCCGCGTCAACGTGATCAATCCGGTGGCCGGCGAAACGGCGATGCTCGCCGACTTCATGGGTCAGGACACGCCGGAGCGCCGCGCGCAATTTGTCGCGACGATTCCGCTCGGGCGGTTGTCGCAGCCGTCGGACATTGCGACCGCAGCGCTCTTCTTGGCGTCGGATGAAGCCTCGTTCATCACCGGCGCCTGCCTCGAGGTGGACGGCGGGCGCTGCGTCTGACGATTCAGTGCACGGTGGCTCGCGCCGCACGCGCGGGCCACCTCTAAGCAGGAACAGCGTAGCGGGGCAGCGGCACCTCGACTTCCAGGTGGCCGTCGGCGCGGGCGATGGCCGGCGCCGGCTCGATTCCATGGAAACCCGTCCGATGGCCTGCTCGATCAATGGCCGCGCCTCTGGGGTGATTGTCTGGAACAGGATCGGCCGCCCGTCCCGAAGGTAGAGGTCGGGCAGGGGGACCAGTGGGATCACGTTGAACATGGCGCGGGCTCCTGGGAGTGAGGCTTGCAATAAAAGCATGATAATAATATTATAGTTATCATGGCAAGATATTCCAGTGCTCACAAGGAAGCCACCCGCGCCCGCATCCTGGCCGCCGCAGACAGGCGGATCAAGGCGGACGGCATTGGCGCCACGTCGGTGGAGGAGGTCATGCACGACGCCGGCCTGACCGTGGGTGGCTTCTACGCCCACTTTCCCTCAAAGGAAGCGCTGGCGCGCGAAGCACTGTTCGACGGACTCGCCCGCAATGTCGAGCAGATGTTCCGGCAGTTGGACCCGATCAAGGACCCCCGCGCCTGGGCGCGGGCCATGATCCGGGGCTATCTGGCGCAGGCGGAAGCCCCGTCGCTGGCAGGCGCCTGCCCGCTGACGGTGTTGCTGGCCGACGTGGCGCGGAGCGACCGCGACACGAAGAACGCATTCGGCGCCGCCACCAATGCACTGCTTGAGCGCATTTCCGAACGCTTTCCCGAGGTCCCCGGCATGACGCGCCGCGAGGCCGTGCTGACCGTGTACTCGAGCAGTATCGGCGCCGTGATGCTGGCCCGCGCCATCGCCAGCGCCGAAGCGCGGCGGCGCATTCTCGCCAGTACCGAGTCGATGCTCGTGCGAATGCTGGGCCTCTAAGCCCGCCAATGTCCGGCTAGTCAGGCGGCGCGCGATCGCTCCCGGCGGCCGGGGTCACGCGATGTTTCGACCTTGACTGTTCCGCCAACCACCGGCCGGCCTCGATTGAAGAACTGCTCAACGAAATGACTCACGACCGCAGGGTGGATTAGCGAAGCGCAATCCGCCTTCGGGTTTGATTCAGTGGATCAAGCTGGCAGGGGAGACGCGTCGGCCGATATCTCAGACAAATGCGACGAGCTCGCGCCAATTGCTGCACACGCCTTGTTCTGATGTATGCCACGAGCGCGCAGGCACCGGTCCGCGGCGCGCCGTGGTGCACGGCAACATCAATTGCGCTTATCCGCGCATTCGCACAACGGCTTTGCGTACCGCGGGCTATCTGCCGACAATGCAACGGTTCGGTTCGCTCCCAAGACTGCCATGTCCAACCTTGTTCCGCCCCACGGAGGAAGCACCCTCAAGCCCCTGATGCTGGCGGGGGAGCCGCTCGCGACTGCAATGGCCCGCGCGCGGTCCCTGCCGACACTCAGGGTGAGCGCGCGCGAGAAGGGCGACCTGATCATGCTCGGCATAGGCGGCTTCACCCCGCTCGATGGCTTCATGTCGCGCGCCGACTGGCAAGGGGTGTGTGACGGGTACCGGACGGCGAGCGGACTTTTCTGGCCGATCCCGATCACGCTGTCGGCCGACGCGGAAAGCGCCGGTGCCATTCCGCCCGGCGCCGAAATCGCTCTGGTCGACCCCGAAGACGGTGCGCCGCTGGCCATCATGACGGTGACGGAAAAATACGCCATCGACAAGGCGCACGAATGCATGGCCGTGTTCCGCACCGCCGATCCCATGCATCCGGGGGTCAAGATGGTCATGCAGCAGGGCGAGGTGAATCTCGCCGGCCCGCTGCGGGTTCTCTCCGACGGCGGTTTCAAGGCGAAGTACGGGGCGCTTTTCATGACCCCCGCCGAAACGCGGGCCGCCTTCGAGCGTCTCGGCTGGTCGCGCGTGGCCGCCTTCCAGACGCGCAATCCCATGCACCGCTCGCACGAATACCTCGCCAAGGTGGCGATCGAGGTCTGCGACGGTGTGCTGGTGCATTCCCTGCTCGGAAACCTCAAGCCGGGCGACATCCCGGCCGAGGTGCGCACTCGCGCAATCGCGGTTCTGATCGAGAAGTACTTCCGTTCGGACACCGTGGTTCAGGCAGGCTATCCGCTGGACATGCGCTACGCCGGCCCACGGGAGGCGCTGCTGCACGCGTTATTCCGCCAGAACTACGGCTGCTCGCACCAGATCATCGGCCGCGATCACGCGGGCGTGGGCAGTTACTACGGCCCGTTCGACGCGCATCACGTCTTTGACGACATCCCGCGCGACGCGCTCGTGACGCAGCCGCTGAAGATGGATGTCGCGTTCTGGTGCTACCGTTGCGGCGGCATGGCGTCCGGCCGCACCTGCCCGCACGAGGACAAGGACCGCCTGCAGGTTTCCGGCACGCAGTTGCGCGCCTCACTGTCGCAGGGAGCGCCGCTGCCACCGGAGTACAGCCGCCCCGAGGTGATGGAGATCCTGCGCGAGTACTACGCGTCCCTCGGCTAATTGTCCGCGGCGCGGCGCTCGACGGACTGCATCGCGTTCAAGCGCTCCTTCGCGAACTGCACGAAGCCATTGACCAGACGCGACTGAAATCGCTCCTTTGGGTATACCACGGTCAGATTGCGGATCAGCCGCGGCGCGAGCGGCACCTGCACCAGGTCGCCGAGGCGGATCTGCTGCACCACCGTGACCCGCGACATGATGGCGAAAGCCACGCCCGTGGCTACCAGACCTTTCAAGGCCTCCGGGCTGCCGAGCTCCATGACGACCTGAAGCATGTCCGGCGCAACACCCGCCTTCTGCAGGTAGTGATCGATGACCTCGCGCGTGCCCGAGCCCATTTCGCGGCTCGCGTAGGCGTGCTGCGTCAGCGACTCCGGCGTCACGCACTGCAGCCTGGCCAGCGGATGGCCCGGCGCGCAGGTGACCCGCAGCTCGTCCTCGCAGCAGAAATCGGTCACCAGCGAAGGAAGGTGGGAGTCGCCTTCGATGAAACCGAGGTCGAGGCTGCGGTCGGCGGTGCGGCCCTGCACCGCCTCGGAGTTGGCGACGAACAGCCTGGGAACGATCGCCGGATGGCGGGCCTTGAACTCGCCGAGGATCTGCGGCAGCAGGAACTCGGCGATCGTGGTGCTCGCGCCGATCAGCAGGGGGCCGGCCACCTGGCCATCCAGCTCCTTCAGCCGGGTGTCGAGTTCCGCGGACAGCGCCAGGAGCCGATCGGCATACGCGAACGCGATAGTGCCGGCGTCGGTGAGCAGGATCCCCCCCTGCGCCCGGTCGAACAGGCGCGTGCCGAAGTGCTCCTCGAGCTGGCGGATCTGCGAGGTCACCGCCGGCTGGGTCATGAACAGCGCCTCTGCCGCCTTGGTGAAGGAAAGGTGCTTTGCGACTGCGTGGAAGACCTGGAGGCGTCTGTCGGCCATCGCCTATTCAAGCACAAAAAAGGAGCCCCCATAAGGCGGCCTCTCGCAACAGGTGCGAGGCGAGCGGGCGAGAGTGCTGAACTTGGGAGCGATGTTCTGCGACGCCCAGACCACTCCTATTGCAGACCCTGAGGCTGCGGTATGACCCCTACGGCCGTTTCGGCGTCTTGTATTCGACTTCCTTCTGGAGCGGTTTCCAGACGGTTTCGTATCCAACAAATCCCTTGTCGTTTGGCGCCATCTGACGCGTTGTAAAAAAACGCGTGTGGCCGTCGGGAACTTTGGTGGTGGGCTTTTGCTCGCTCATAAGTCACCTTTCTTGCCGTGAAGTCAGGATTGTAAGTGCAAGTGATCAAGGCCGGAAGTTTTCCGATGCCATTCAACACTGCTGCTTAAACAGGTCTCATGAGTGACGGGTCGATATCCGCGTTCGCATTGATCGCCTCGCCCACTCTGGTCTCTTCATCAGTTGCGTCGCGCACGGTCAGTATCTCGAGCGTAAAGACGACCTCTCTGCCGCAAAGCGGATTGTTGCCATCGAGAGTCAGTGTCTCGTCGTCCATCCGCGTCACGATAAAGCTGCGGGTCTGGCCCTTGTCGCTTTCCATGAGGATGGAGGTTCCGATTTGCCGATACTCCTCGGGGACGTTCTCGATGTGATCGCTAAAGACCAGCGACTCGTTTCTGGGACCGAAGATCTGATTGCCATCGATCGGCACTTCAATCACGTCGCCAGCGGACTTGCCCTCCAGTTCCCTATGAACGGAAGGGGCCAGAATTTCGTTGTGTCCGTGGACATAGCCCAACGGGAATTCGACCCTGGTGAGGACATGTCCCGACTCCCTGTCGGTCACCTTGTAGGTCAGTTCGACAAACTTGCCCTCATGGATGGATTCACTCATGTCGGATGCGGACGACCTGCTCAGAAGATGGATGCACCAAAGATCTTGACCTCTTCATTTTCATAGCCGAGGACAAGTCGGCCAAGCCATTCGCCTTGTTTCTTGGTGCTCCGCTGCCGGTAAAGAACCGTCACATGTTCGCCCCGGCGGATGATGCCGAGCGAGTCGATGTCTTCAGACAGGCTTCTCGCCAGTTCACTGTTGGCGAACTGGTGGCCCGCCACGACTTGATTCATGGCAAGCGCGAAAGAATTGGAGAAGTTCTTGACGAACTCTCCGTATTTGCCTTCGTTCGAATGCCTGACGAGGTCGCGCCACAGGGGATCGGCAATGGTCCGGATCTCCTCATCGGTTTTTTCAATGATATTCACACGCGGCTCTTCGAGACCGGATGCGGCCAGCTGCACAGGGATCACAACAGACGACATGCCAGTTCCTCTTGCATCAGACAGACGTTCAACGCGAGCATCTGCCCGGGGATATTGCTACTCGTCATCCGACACCAGGTGATAACAAGGCGCCTTCTCCATCGTGTATTCGCCGGTGTTCGGATCGCGACGCGAAACAGTCAGCACGTGCCAGTTTTCATCATCCAACTTCATGGCGTCGCCACGATAGTAGTAACCCGGCCAACGGGTCTCCTTGCGGAACAGCGTGTGCTGCGTGACGCACTCAGCAGCGCGATGACGGTGCATCAATTCCCACGCACGCAGCAACTCGTGAATATCCGCAGCGGCCAGGCTCTGCAGGTCTTCCTCCATGATCTCGAGCTTCTTGAGACCGATATTCAGGAGCTTCTCGTTGGTCATGTAGTTGACGGTCACTCCGCCGCAATACTCGTCCATCAGCTTCTGCAGACGGTCGAGGCCCTGCTTGGGATTGATGTAATGCGGGTTGACATCGCCCGCCACGATCGTATTGCGGTAGATCTTGTAGTGCTCCAGGGGCTTGAAGATTTCTTTCTTGCGGCGGTTGATCTGCTCATCGGATACGACAATGCCTTCGCCCTTTCCATCGTCGATGTATTTGCAGGCGGCCTTCGCGGCGAGCCGACCTTCGGTGAACGAGCCGGATGAGAAAGCGTGCGGCGTGCCGCCGACGGCGTCACCGGCGCCGAACAGACCTTCGATCGTCGTCATGCGGTTGTAGCCCCAGAAATACTCGGGCGGGGAGACGTCCTCGGGACCCGAGCACCAGGCACCCGAGCCCGTCGCGTGGGAGCCCATGACGTAGGGCTCGGATGTGGTCAGCTCGGGATTCTCGTGCTTGGGATCCACATCGGTAGAGGCCCACAGAACCGCCTGGCCGACGGTCATGCCGAGGAAGTTCTCCCAACCGACCTCCTCCAGATGGGGATCCTGGAAGGCCTTCATGGTCACCATGTGAATGGGGCCGCGGCCGGCATTGACCTCGCTGATAATTGCATGGTTTCGCAAACAGGTCGGGATTGGCCGATGGGTCAAGTGCGAAGCTTCCGGATCGAGATATTCCTTGCCGACCATTTTCTGCAGTTCGGGGAACCACTTGGATTCGTACTCTTCGCCCATACCGTTTTGCGTATAGGTCTTCAGGTGCAGAAAGTAGGCGCCGACCGGGCCATAACCATCCTTGAAACGCGCCAGCACGATGCGATTTTCCATCTGCGTCATTTTGGCGCCGGCGTCGATCATGAGCCCGTAGGCAGACGCGGACGACCAGGGCGCATACCACGTGCGGCCGGAACCTTCGCCCACGGAACGCGGTTTGAAGATGTTGGAGGCGCCGCCCGCGCCGCAGATCACGGTCTTGGACTTGAAGACGTGGTAGTTGCCAGTGCGGACGTTGAAGCCAACGGCACCGGCAATCCGGTTCTCCTTGGCGTCGTCCATCAGCAGGTGGGTGACGCAGATGCGGTTGAATACCTTGTCCGCCGATTTCTTGGCGGCCTCGGCCACGATCGGCTTGTAGGACTCGCCGTGAATCATGATCTGCCATCGCCCTTCACGCAGATAGCGCCCGGTTTTCGGGTCCTTCATGATGGGCAGGCCCCACTCTTCGAACTGATGCACGGTGGAGTCGACGTGACGGGCCATATCGAACAGCAGGTCTTCCCGCACCATCCCCATCAGGTCGATGCGAGCGTAGCGGACATGGTCCTCCGGCTTATTTTCGCCCCAGCGGGTGCCCATGTAGCAGTTGATGGCGTACAGACCCTGGGCGACCGCCCCAGAACGATCGATATTGGCCTTCTCGGCAATGACGATCTTCTTGTCCTGACCCCAGAATCGGGCCTCCCATGCGGCACCCGTGCCGCCAAGGCCTGCACCGACGACCAGAACATCGATGTCGTCTTCGATGATCGTTTCGTAAGCCATCAGTAGTACACACCTTTCTTCATCGTGAGACCAGCGGCCTCTAGTGTATGCAAGCCGCCGTCATCCATGCGGATGAATCCCGGCTCGCTGTACAACAGATGTCCGTCGCGCATTTCCTGGCTGGGGCCGGGAACATCCGCGAGCTTGGGGATCGCGGTCCCCCAGGGCTTGGTGGTGATGGGTGACAGGAAGTTCTTTTCCGTACCGTTGCGGAACTTGATCTTCCAGGCGATCGTGCCTTTCTGTTCGTCTCGGTCGACACGAACGCTGTGACCGAGCGGCGCAAAGTCGGCATATCCGCGCACATCGATCGCATTCTGCGGACAAGCCTTGACGCAGGCGAAGCACTCCCAGCACATGCTGGGTTCGATGTTGTAGGCACGGCGATAGGTCTTGTCGATGTGCATGA
>Ga0335394_10004830_pt1 | contig 15316 bp, 9 predicted proteins | sample MAT03_FD_205741 | JGI IMG/M metagenome (GOLD analysis project Ga0335394, IMG submission 205741) | Freshwater microbial communities from Lake Fryxell liftoff mats and glacier meltwater in Antarctica - MAT-03 (spades assembly) (version 2) ...
TCAGCCGCCCGAGGCGCTTCAGCGCGGCGAGAACGAGCGTCGGCAGTCGCTCCGGCGGCAACTGCATCAGCCGGCAGCACGTCGCGTCCACGGCCACCAAGTCGGCGCCCATGACGAGCGCGCCCACCGGCTTCGCGGTGCCCATCAGCGGCCCGTCGCCCTCCATGCCCACGATGCCGTCCACGATCGCCAGGTGCGGCGTGCAGGTGCAGGCGATGTCCACGATGCTATTGGGGATGCCGCGCCAGTGGAGCTCGTTCTTCGGCCAGCCGTAGCAGATGCCGGGAAGCGTGCCGAACAGGTTCTTCAGGCTCAGCGTCGCCCCGGCCCAGTGGTGCGTCTTCAGCTTCGGCAGCGAGATCAGCACCTCCGCCGACGCGACGGTGCGCGACAGGTACAGGTGGTCGAGCCCGGTGAGCCGGCCCATGTTGGGGAGCTTGACCGGTTCGTCGTGGTTGATGTCCACGAATCGAACGCCGTGCTTCTCCAGGACGGCGCCGAGGCCGCTCTCCTTCACCAGGAACTGCACGTTCCGCCAGTGCCCCGGCCCCTCCGCGACGACTACCTCGGCGGCGCCCTCCGCCTTGCACAGGGTGATGACCGCGTCGATGACGCGCGGGTCGGTGTTGATGACTTTTTCGCGGCGGTACTCGACGAGGTTCGGCTTCAGCACGACGCGCTTGCCGGCGAGCGGCACCGCGGCGCGGAAGTGGGCGTACTGCGCCGCCAGGATGTCCGCGAGCGGGGCGTCGTAGTCGGCGGCGCGGGCGATGTGGACGGCGGACATCTCCGGCAGCGGGCGGAGGTTGCCGATCTTGTTCAGCACCCAGTTGCGGAACTTCCCCTTCATGCGCCCGAAGAACGGCGGCGTCGGCGGCGCCTGCGGCTGCGGGCGCGGCCCGCTGACGACGCCGACCGTCGGCGTGTCCGCGAGGCGGAACGGGTGGCGCGTCGCGGTGCTGAGCGCGAGGCCGGCCAGCGCCAGCCGGTAGGGGCCGGCACCGAGGCCGTCGGTGCGGTGGATTTCCTCGCCGAGGGCGCCCGCGATGCGCTGGTCGAGTTCGGGGAGGAACGCCGCGGAATCGCTGGGGTCGGCGGCGAGGGCGAGCTTGGCCCAGGCGAGGTGTTCGAGGTCGGTCGCCTTCGCGGCGTGAACCCGCAAATACCCCTTGGCGGCATCGACGCGCGGCTCGTCGGTCACGCCCTGGAGCGCCAGCACGAGCACCGCCGTCGGCCCGGGGATCGGTTCGGTGCTCTTGCCGAGCACGACGCGGTTGCCGTAGTTGGCGCCGCCGCTGTCGAAGGCGCGATCCAGCAGCAGCTTCAGCCCCTCGGCCACGCGCGGGTGCGCTCCCTTGCCCGCGGTCCGGAGTGCGAGGCACGCCCACGCCGTCGGCTCGACCCATGCGAAGTTCGCTTCCGCCCAGCCCCAGCCCTTCAGGGTCAGGTCGATGTCGAACGCCATGTCCTTCTCGTCCGTGCCGTCGATGACGCGGCTCTCGGAGCGGAGGAGGGTGTCGGCGGTGGCGGCGAGGCGGTCGGCGCCGAGGCCGAGCGCCTGTTCCGCGAACAGGACCAGCGCCGTCGGCCACACGGCCTGCGGGCGGCCGCGGGCGAGGCGGTATGTGCCGTCGGCGGTGCGGTTCGCCTCGATGGCGGCGATTCCGGCGTCGATGGCGGCGGCGTACTTCGCGCGGTCGGCGGACAGCGCCAGCACCGCAAGGGCGGTCGGCTCCAGATGGGCCGGCTGGCCCGGCTGATAGCCCCACCCGCCCCCGGGGACGGCCAGTTCGGCGAGCCGGTCGAGGGCGGTGGCGACGGTCGGCATGTGCGTCGTCTCGGGCGAGTGATGCTGCCAGGGTAGGACACGATCAGCGCCGCGGGAGCTCCACCCGGTTGCGGTCCGGCGGCTCCACCCCGTGCAAATGCCGGACGAAGAGGTCCTGCGTCCTGCGCCGCCCGTAGCCGCCGCCGTCGGAGTGGCCCATCCCGGGAACCATCAGCAGCTCGAAGTCCTTGTTCGCCTTCACCAGCGCGTCGGCGACGCGGAAGGTCGACTCGGGCGGCACGTTCGTGTCCATCTCGCCGACGATCAGCAGCAGCCGGCCGCGGAGGCGGTGGGCGTTGTCCACGTTCGAGCACGCCGCGTAGTGCGGGCCGACCGGATACCCCATCCACTGCTCGTTCCAGCTCGCCTTGTCCAGCCGGTTGTCGTGGCACCCGCACGCGGCCATCGCCGCGCGGTAGAAGTCGCCGTGGAACAGCAGCGCCCCCATCGCGTTCTGCCCGCCGGCGGACGTGCCGTAGATGCCGACGCGCTCGGCGTCGTACCACGGGTAGCGCGCCGCGACAGCTCGGTGCCACAAGATGCGGTCGGGGAAGCCGGCGTCCTTCAGGTTTCGCCAGCACACGTCGTGGAAGGGCTTCGACCGGTTCGCCGTCCCCATGCCGTCGAGCTGCACGACGACGAACCCGAGGTCGGTCAGGGCGCGGTGCCACGTGAAGGCGCGAAACGCCTTCGGCACGTGCGACCCGTGCGGCCCGGCGTAGATGTACTCGATCACCGGGTAGCGCTTCTTCGGGTCGAAATTCCGCGGCTTGCAGATCAGGCCCCAGATGTCGGTCGTGCCGTCGCGCCCCTTCGCGTGGAACACCTCCGGCAGCCCGCCCTCCGCCAGTTCGGACGTGTCCGCGGCTTCCAGCCGACAGACGAGCTTGCCGTCGGCGCAGCTCCGCAGCTCCGTCACCGGGGCGGCGTCCACGCGGCTGTACGTGTCGATCAGGAAGCGGCGGTCGGGCGAGTACAGGACGGCGTGCGTGCCGTTGCCCGCGGTCAGCGCCACGAGGCCGGTGCCGTCGAAGTTCGCCCGGTAGTGGTGGAGGTGATACGGGTCTTCGCCGGCGTTCTTGCCGCCGGCGCGGAACCACACCTGACGCTTCTCCTCGTCGATGCCGTCGATGCCGCGGACGACGTACTCGCCGCTGGTGATCGCGCTTTTCCGCTCACCCGTGGCGGCGTCGAGGAGGTACAGGTGACGCCAGCCGCTCTTCTCGGTCGCGTGGATGATCTCGGCCGACTTCGCCAGCCACGTCACGGCCGCGAAGTTGAACCCGTCGAAGTGCTGCGTCCAGACGAACGTCTCGCTCTTCTCGTCGATCAGGTTGCGCACCTCACCGCCGCGGGCCGTCACGGCGACGAGGCGGTGCCGCTGGTGGCCGCGGTCCACCTTCTCGTAGGTGAAGCGACTGCCGTCCTTCGCCCAGCGCACGTTCGTCACGCCGAAATCGACCGCGGGGGCGTCCGTCTTCAGTTCCTTGCCGGTGGCGGGGTCGAACAGGTGCGGCTCGAAGCGCGTGAAGCGGTCGCCGGGCTGCGCGTACGGGCGGGTGTGGAGCACCGCCCGCCCGCCGCCCTTCGGCGACGACTCGACGAAGCTGACCTCCTTCCGCTCGCCCGGCTCGATCCGCCACGCGACGAGCGCCTTCGAGTCCGGCGCCCAGTTCAGCATCCCGTAGGCGGCGCCGTCCCGGCCGTCCTTCGTGAGGACGGTGTCCTTCCCGTCCGCGTCGCGGAGGATCACGTTGCCGTCGCGGACGAGGGCGGTCCACGCCTTGTCCGGGGAGCGGGCCTCGGCCGACTTCCGCGGGGGTTGTTGAACGCTGACGGCGAACAACTCGGGGGCGATGACGGGGCCGTCGGGAAAGAGGGGGTCGGGCTCGACGGGCTCCCCCGTGCGCGGCACCCCGGGGCGTTGCCCCGGGCTATCCTGTCCCAGGCCTTCGGCCTGAAGACTGTCGGCCTCATCTTCACCCTGAAGGGGTGGGATAGCATAGCCCGGGGCAACGCCCCGGGGGGCGTCCGCGGTGCCGTTCGCCCCCACTTGCTTCGTGCAGTCATACGTGATCAGGTCGCACGCCCACTCGTCGCGCGCCAGCGTGAATCGTACCCGCGTCACGGCGTCGTCGAGGGTGATCGACTGGAACGGCAGCCGGTCGGCGGCGTACTCCTTCCCCGCCGCCTTCGACAGCCCCGCCGCGAGCTTCGCGTGGTCGAACGCCGGGCGGCGCGTCCCCTTCGCGGCGTCCACCAGGATGAACTCCTTCGTCGCCGCCTTCAGGTCGTTCCGGTACCAGAACTTCGTCCCGTCGGCGAACCAGGTCGGCGTCACCTTGTCGCGGTAGACGCGGCCCGGCGCCGGCGGCTGGGCGGCGCGGCGGTCGGCCTCCTTCAGGTCGGCCGGGGTGGGGACGAAGCGCGGCAGCGGCTCCGCCGCCGGCAGCGGCCGGGCGACCACGGCGGCGAGCAGCACGGGGAGGAGCAGCGGGGCGAAACGGAGGGGCATGGAAACACTCCACAGACGCACGAAAGCCCGGGGACGGCCGTCCCCGGGCTTCGCCCGAGAGGAGCCGCTTACCCGAGTTGTACCGACTTGCCGGGCTTCACGTCGATGACCTGGAGTTCGAGCGTCCGGTTGCCGCGGAAGTCGTTCACCTTCGGCGTGAACGCCACGCAGCACTCGCCGTTCGCGGCTACCAGCTCGTCCAGGCGGTCGGCCATGTTCCACGCCACCGCCCGGAAGCTGGTCTCGCCCTGCACGGCCCGGAAGCTCAGGTGCTTCTGCACCTCGCCGCTGCCCATCCGCCGAAGGTTGTCGGCCTTCAGCCCGGCGGCCAGGAATCGGGGCCGCGGGTTCTGGGCGCCGTAGGGCTCGAGCCGGTCGATGTCGCGCAGCAGCCCCCACGTCACGGCACTCAGCGGCACCTCAGCGTCGAGCGTGACCCGCGGGGCCGGCGGGCCGTCGCCGTGGAAGTGGTCCGCGGCATAGGCGGCGAAGGCGTCGCGCAGCGCGGGGATGCTCGCGGGCCGCAGCTTGAACCCGGCCGCCGCCGCGTGCCCGCCGTGACCGATCAGATGCGCCTCGCACGCCTTCAGCGCCAGGTGCAGCGGGAACCCCGACACCGACCGCCCGGAGCCGACGGCGATGTCCTCGTCGGTGCGGGTGGCGATCACCAGCGCCGGCCGGCCGTAGCTTTCCACGAGCCGGCTGGCGACGATGCCGACGACGCCCTGATGCCCCTCGTTCCAGTCCGGCGACCACACGACCAGCCCGGGGGCCGACGCCAGGTTGCCGGCGTCGATGATGTCCTTCGCCTGCTGGGTGATCTTGCGCTCGAGCGTCTGCCGCTGGCCGTTCAGGTCTTCGAGGTACGCGGCGAGCTGCTGGGCCTTCCCGGTGTTGGTGGTGGTCAGGAGATCGACCACCATGCGGGCGCACTGCAACCGGCCGGCGGCGTTCAGGCGCGGCCCCAACCGGAAGCCCACGTCTTCGGCGGTGATCGGCTTCCGCTCCTGACCGGGCTCGGGTCGGCCCATCGCGGCGTCGAGCAGCGCCCGGAGCCCGACCGTCGGTTTCGCGGCGATCCGCTGGAGCCCGTGCTTCACGAGCAGGCGGTTCTCGTCGTGCAGCGGCACCACGTCGGCGACGAGGCCGAGCGCGGCCAGCCCCACGGCGTCCATCAGGAACTCGCGCAGCTCGGGGCTGGTCTTCGCGCCGCCGCTGGCCCGGCGGGCGATCTCCCACGCCAGCTTCAGCGCCACGCCGGCGCCGGACAACTCGCCGAACGGGTACGTGCTGCCGGGGAGCCGCGGGTGAACCAGGCACGCGGCCCGCGGGAGGATCGGGACGCCGTCCGCCCCGGTCTTCATCTCGTGGTGGTCGGTGATGATCAATTCCAGCCCGGCGGCCCGCGCCTCCTCGGCTTCCTCGATACTGGCGATGCCGCAATCGACGGACACGACCACGGACACGCCCGACGTGGCGAGCTCCCGCAGCCGGGCGGAGTTGAGGCCGTACCCCTCCGACAGCCGGTGCGGGACGTGGTACTCGACGGCCGCGCCGAGTTTGCCGAGGAGCGTGACCAGGATGGCGGTGCCGGTCACGCCGTCCACGTCGTAGTCGCCGTAGACGCAGATGCGGCGCTTCTCCACGATCGCGCGGAAGAGTCGGTCGGCGGCGCCTGGCACGTCCGGCAGGTCGGCGGGGGCGTGGAGGCCGGACAGGGAGCCGTCGAGGAAGCGGCGGGCGTGGTCGGGCTCCGAGACGCCGCGGTTGAGGAGCAGTTGCGCCACCACCGGCGACACCCGCAGCGCCCCCGCGAGGCGGTGGGCGGCGTCGGGGTTCTGCGGGAGGAGCCGCCAGACCTTCTCGACGCGGGACACTCGGGAACTCCGGCGACAGGTTCCGTTGCCGCTTGCGGCTTCGCGCTGCCCGGCGCGAAGCCGCAAGCGGCAACGGCACTGACCTAACCCTCCCTTTAGAACGGATGTTCACCGCCCCGGCAACCCCAACACGGGCAGCGGTCACGGCCGGACCGCCTCACACCCCGCACCGCCGTCATCTCTTCGCCCACCTGCCGCCCTCCCGCAGCAGTCACCCCTTCGCCGTCCGGCACCACCCGGCCCGTTCTTCCCCGCGACTTCACCAATTCCGTCCCCTCTGGTCAGGTTCGCTCCCGTGCGGGTCGATACCAGAGGTGCGTCCGCTTTCGATCCCGGGCGCCGGTGCCGCGCCCGGGTTCTCACCGGTCGGTACCACACCCCGTTCCGCCCCGCGAGGAGACAGCACCAGTGAACGCAGCGATTCTCCTGATGGCCTCGGCCGTGACGGCCGGGCAACCCCCGGCGGCCGAGGCCGCCCCCGCCCCCGCCCCACCTGTGGTGGTCGCCGGCTCCGGCGGCTGTTCCGGCGGCGACTGCGGCCCGGTGGCCTGCGGCTGCGACGTCGGCTGCAAGAAGGTCGGCCTGCTCGACAAGATCAAGTCGCGCCTCGGCGGCCGCAAGCAGCACTGCGGCTGCGACGCCGCCCCCGCCTGCGCCCCGGCGCCGGCCCCCGCCTGCGCCCCGGCCTGCGACGACTGCGGCCGCGCCCCGCGGGTGAGCATCCTCGACCGGCTGAAGGCCAAGTTCGGCAAGAGGAAGGGGTGCGACACCTGCGCCCCGGCGTGCGACGGCTGCGGCGCCGCCCCCGCGGCCGCCCCCGCGGCCGCCCCGGCGGCGGCCCCGACGACCGCGCCGACCCCGGCCCCGATGCCGCCGCGGACCACCCCGGCCCCGACCCCGCCGAAGGCGGGGCTGGTGGTTCCGGGTACGGTCACCCCGGTGTCCGGCGGCGCCCGGCTGACGGGCACCCTCAGCCCGTACTGACCGGCCGCCGGCGGTCGGGCTTCGCGGCCGGCCTCACTCCCGACCGCGGGAGGGGGTCGGCCGTTACTTTTTGATGAAGTGTTGAAATCCCGGCCTTCCACCCGGTCGGGCCGGCATTAGGATGGGGGTGGGGAACACATTTGGCGGCGGGGCGGACGTTCTCGGCCGGTGCGGGGCGCGGCGGACGCGCACCCCGGGCGGGGGCGGCACACGGGGGCACGGATGAACGTCGCGGCCACGGTCAGCACCGCAGGGGCGGAGCTGGCGAATAAGATTGCGCGGCTGGTGGAAGAGCGCGGCTGGAACCAGGAAGACTTCGCCCGCATCTCGAAGCTGAACCGGCACACCGTCCGGCAGATCCTGCTCGCCGGTCCGAAGCGGCGGCTGCGCAACGCCACCGTCAGCCAGTGCGCCACCGCGCTGGGCCTGACCGTTACCGAGCTGCGCAACCTCCCGTTGGAGCGCCTGCTGCCGCGGATGCACGGCAAGCCGCCGGCCGACGAGGAGGCGCTGAAGCTCCTGTACGAGCGGGCGACGCTGCCGGACCTGACCGGCTGGCTCGACCGCAACAAGGACCGCGCCGCGCAGCTGCACCCCGAGGAGGTGCAGGAGCTGCTGGACATGCAGGCGCCGGGCGGGCCGCTGGAGAAGTTCGGCGTCGAGAACTGCGTGGAGCTGCTGGAGCGGCGGCGGAAGCTGGTGTGCCAGGTCCGCGAGATCGCCGGCACCGAGTACCTCGACCTGGTCGAGCAGCTGGTGCGGCTGGTCTACGACAAGGTGAAGGGGCCGCGCCGGTGCTGAGGGCGCTAGGAAAGCCCGGGGACGGCCGTCCCCGGGTGTATCACTCCGGCTTCGTCGGGTTGCTGCGGATCAGCCGGACGAGTTCCAGGTACTTGTCCCGCACGAACGGGTTGAGTTGGTCGGCCAGCTCCTCCCCGAGGTTCCGTGCCTCGATCAGATACTCCACGTCGTTGATGTCCTTCCCCCGTCGCGGGTGCGTCATCCCGGACGCCAGTTTCAGTTCGACGAGGGTCGGGAGGTTGAGGAACCACACCCCACCTTCCTCGACCCGAACGGTCGTCGGGTCCGGGAAGGCGACCGGCTTCGGTAGGCCGTCGCCGGGGAACTCGCCCGTCGTCAGGAACTCGACCTTGACCCCGGATTCGGTGTCCCGAAGGTGCTTGCTGCCGGTGAACGGGGGGAGATAGCCGAACCCTTCGAGCCGGTCGTGGACGACCTTGAGGTTCTCTTTCGTTACCAACAGGCCCACGTCTTCCGTGAACCGCCGGTAGCCGTGGAAGTACATCGCCATCCCGCCCACGACGGCGTACGGGACGCCGATCTCGTCCAGCCGCTTGGCAGTCCGCCGCATCGCCAACTGGACGGCGCTTTTGTCCTCGAAGTGCATGCTGCCCTCCCTCAACGCCCAGTTGAAATCGCTATTCAGCCGCTCCTCGTAGGTGACGAGCCCGGTCATGCTCACGTCTCGTAGCTGATGCGGCCGTGGCGGGTGCTGCGGCTGATCCTGTCGCTAGCATACAGCCCCGCCAGCACGAACTCCACGCAGCTCGCCCGCACCGCGTCCGACTCGCCGGCGTTCACCTCGAACGCCTTCTCCCACGCCTTCGGCACCCGCTTCATCCGCGGGGCGTAGTCCGCACTCGGCAGCATGTCCCCCACCTCCACCTTCACGCCCTTGCCGAACACGTCCGTAATGTCGTCCAGCCCGTGCTTGTCCACGTACTCCTCGAACACCGCCCGCACCGCCTCCGCGACGATGCTCTCCAGCACCTGCTTCTCGCTCATCTGGTGCGCGCCCATCAGGTCGAGTTCGAGCTTCCCCAGGGCCGACGTCGGCAGGTGCCCCAGGTCGCTGATCCGCGGCACCGCCGGCTTCTCGCCGAGCCGCACGCCGCGGTGACGGGCGCTCGCCACCATCGTCCGGTAGTTGGCGATGCTGAACCGGGCACTCACGCCACTGGATTGATCCACGTACTTCGACTTCCGCGCCATCACGCTGACCTGCTCGACGATCTCCTTCATGAAGTACGGCACGACCACCGGGTACTCGCCGCCCATGTCGGGGCCGGCCTCCTGCTCCATGATCTCGATGCCGAGCGCCCGCTCCGTCGGGTAGTGCGTCTGAATCAGCGACCCGATGCGGTCCTTCAGCTGCGGAATCACCTTGCCCGAGCGGTTGTATGTCGTCGGGTTCGCGCTGAACAACACGAGCACGTCGAGGTCGAACTGGATCGGGTAGCCGCGGATCTGCACGTCGCGCTCTTCGAGGATGTTGAACAGCCCCACCTGGATGAGTTCGTCGAGCTCCGGCACCTCGTTCATGGCGAAGATGCCGCGGTGCATCCGCGGAATGAGTCCGAAGTGCAGCGCCTCCTCGGCGCCCATGCTGGTGCCGGTCGCGAGCTTGGCGGGGTCGATCTCGCCGATCACGTCCGCGAACTTGGTGCCCGGCGCCAGCCGCTCGGCGTACCGCTGCTCGCGCGGCCACCACGCGATCGGCACCCGCTCCTCGGGCGTGTTCGCCAGCAGCTCCTTCGCGGCCCGGGTGATGGGCTTCTCGGGGTCTTCGTGGACGGGGCTGCCGGGGATGTCGAGGTACGGCACGTCGTCGAGAAAGCGGACGAGCGCCCTCATGAGCCGGCTCTTGGCTTGCCCCTTCTCGCCGAGGAACAGCATGTCGTGCCCGGCCAGCACCGCGACGCTGACCTCGGGGATGACCGTGTTCTCGTACCCGACGATGCCGGGAAACAGGTCGTCGCCGCGGGCCAGCGCGGCGATGTAGTTGGAGCGGAGTTCGTCTTTCACGGACCGCGACTGCCAGCCGGACGCGCGGAGGTCTTTCAACGTGGTCGGTCGCGGGGTCACGGTGCTTCCTCGGTGTGGGCGTACCCCGCATTCTAGGCGGGGTCGGAAGCGCCGAACAAACGCCCGGACCGGTTATACTGGACGCATGACCCCCACCCCGCCGTGGCCCGAAGCCGCGTACCGGTTCGACGCCCTCGCCGATGTGACGACGCTGGCGCACGCCGTGTTCCGGCGCGTGTGGCGAACGTCGCTCGACGAACCCGGCTTCGCCCTGATCCGCTTCCGCGTCCCCGTCGGGTCGCACGAACTGCGACGATTCCTGCTCGACCTCGCGGCGGCGTTCCCCCTGGAATTCGTGCCCGAACGGCTCGGCCGGTTCGACCAGCAGGTGAGCAGCCGGTTCCACCGCGACGGGGCGCCGCCCGCGTCCCTGCTCTTGCTCGGCTACGAGGCGTCGCGGGTGCGCAGTCGGGTGTTCGCCGCCGACGCCGAGCGCGCCGCGGACGCGGCCCGGGTGCCGGTGAACGAGTACCTGGCGGCGCACAACCCGATGACGCCCGCCGGCGAGGCCCGGATGTGGCCGGTGGCGACCGAGCTGGCGGTGCCGGTGGGCGAGCCGTTCGTGGTGGTGCTGAACAACAGCCTGCTGCCGCCCGGCCCGGATCGCGTGCTCGGGGTGCTGCACAAGGCCGAGGTGCCCGACCCGGACCCGACCGCGGAGCGGGTCATCAACTCCGTCGGCTTCATGCGGGTCGGCGACCCGGTTGGGATCGCCAAGCCGGCGGACTCCGTGGCCCACTTCCTGGCGCGAGCGGACCTGGACTGAATCGGGTAAACTACACCGAAACAGGAGGAGCCGATGCCGCTGCGCGACCACTTCCGCCCGCCGATCCTCGGCCGCTTACCGTGGCGGTCGTTGCACAGCGGGTGGTGCTCCGAAATCACGAAGCGGCTCAACCGGCAGATGCCGCCGGGCTACTACGCGCTCGAGAACCTGAGTATCGACGGGGGGTTCGAGATCGATATCGGCGCCGCCGAAGGCGACTCGCCCGGCGGACGGGGACGAAGGGACGGGGGCGACGGCGGGACGGCGGTCGCCGCGGCACCCGCGGTCTACACCCCACCGGCTTGCCTCGGGTCGTGCGCCTACGTTGCACCGGACTTGGCCGAAATCCGGGTGTTCACGACCGACGACAATAAGGTCGTGGCCGCAATCGAGTTGATTAGCCCGCGCAACCAGGATCGACCGGAATCCCGCGACGACTTCGTCAGTAAGTGTTTGAACTACCTCGCATCCGGTGTGAGTCTCGTCATCGTCGATGTCGTCACCACCCGGCGGACGAACTTCCACAACGCACTGGCCGAGGCGCTGCGCGGACCTGCGGAAGTGGAACTGCCCGACGACGAGTACCTGTACGCCGCCGCCTACCGACCGACGGGGGAGAGCGGGAAGCCCCGAATCGAGTTCTGGGCGAACCCACTCCGAATTGGCGAACCGCTACCAACAATGCCGCTCCGGCTGGTGGGTAACACGTTCCTCCCGGTCGAGTTGGAGGCGACGTACACGCTGACGTGCGAGGACCGACTACTCGGATGACGTGGGGAACGAAACCGCCGCTTGCGGCTTCGCGGGCGGGGCCGCAAAGCCGCAATCGCCAACTCGGGTGTCAGATGCTCAGCACGCCGGTGCTGTCGCCGAAGCTCGCGGCGGGGGCGCCCATCCGCTGGAACAGCGCCATGTAGAGGTTCATCAGCGGCGTGTCCGACCGCTTCGGGAACAGCAGGTGACGGCCGCTCTGCACCGTGCCGCCGCCCTTGCCGCACAACAGGATCGGCAGGTCGTCGTGGTTGTGGCGGTTGCCGTCGCCGAGGCCGCTGCCGTACACCAGCATCACGTTGTCCAGCAGCGTCGAGCCGTTCGCCTCCCGCACCGCCTGCATCTTCCCCAGCAGGTACGCCAGCTGCTCGGTGTGGAACGTGTTGATCCTGGCGATCTTCGTCAGCTTCCCCGGGTCGCTGCCGTGGTGCGACAGGTCGTGGTGCCCCTCCGGCACCTCGATGAACCGGTAGCCTCGGTTGCTCCCGTCGTTGGCGAACGGCAGCGTCACCACCCGCGTCGTGTCCGTCTGGAACGCCAGCACCATCAGGTCGCACATCAGCCGGATGTGGTCCTTCACCTCGCCGGGGATGCCGGCCGGCCGCGGCGCGTTCGGCGTCGGCGGCGGGGCGCTCGCCGTCGCCCGGGCGCGCTCGATCCGCTGCTCCACCTCGCGCACCGACGTGAGGTACTCGTCCAGCTTGCGGCGGTCGCCCTGGCCGAGCGTGCCGTTCAGGCGGCGGGCGTCCTCGGCCACGAAGTCGAGGATGCTGCTGCTGTCGGCGTCGCGGCGGGCGCGGGCGGCGGCCCGCTCGCCGCCGCCGGCCCCGAACAGCCGCTCGAACACCGCCTTCGGGTCCACTTCCTTGGCGTTCGGCGTGCTCTCGCCGCGCCACGACAGGTTCGACGAGTACGCGCAGCTGTAGCCGCTGTCGCAGTTCCCCGCCTGCCGGCCGCCCTCGATGCCGAGCTCCAGCGACGGGAACCGCGTCTGGTCGCCGATCACGTTCGCCACGTGCTGGTCGGCCGACATGCCGACGCGGATGTCGGCCCCGGACGTCTTGCGCGCCTGGCGGCCGGTGAGGAACGAGCTCATGGCCCGGGCGTGGTCGCCGGGGCCGTCGCCGTTCGCCCGGCCCTTGTCGAGGGTCATCCCGCCGATCACGTTGACGTGGCTCTTGTACGGGTCGAGCGGGGCCAGCGTCCCCGTCAGCCGGCCGAGGGCGCCGGTCTCGGCGGGCGTCCAGTGGGCCAGGTTGACCCCGTTCGGCACGTACACGAACGCGACGCGCTTCGGGGCGGCCGCGGCGGCGCGGGCGGACCCGGCCGACTGCGCGAACCCGAGCGACTCCAGCCACGGCAGCGCGACCGCCGTGCCGAGCCCGCGGAGGACCGTCCGGCGGCTGATGGGCGTACTCATTCGCTCCGTCTCCCCTTGCGCTTCTGGAACGGGTCCGAGGTCACCACCGCGAGGACGTAGGCGGAGAACCGGTCCTGGCTGCCGCGCGCCCGGCCGACGACATCGTCCAGGGCACACTTGTCATAGTACTCCAAACCCCGGCCCAACGCGAACGTCAAAAGCTTTTCGGCCAGACACCGACGGAACTGGTCACTCTTTCCGACCAAAACCTTGCGGAGCTCCGCCGGGCCGCTGAACTTGATGCCGCCGATCAACTCGCCGCTGCTGTCGATCGGCTGCTTGTTGTCCTGCGTCCGCCAGCCGCCGATGCCGTCGAAGTTTTCGAGGCCGAAGCCGAGCGGGTCGAAGCGGGCGTGGCAGCCGGCGCAGCTCGGGTTCACCCGGTGCTGCTCCATCTGCTGCCGCAGCGTCCCCTTGAGCTGGGGGGTCGGCGGCAGGTCGGGCACGTCCGGCGCCGGCGGCGGCGGCGGGGTGCCCAGAATGTTTTCGAGAATCCACACCCCGCGCTTCACCGGACTCGTGCGCGTCGGGTTCGAAGTCACGGTGAGCGTGCTGGCCATCGTAATGACGCCGCCGCGGCGGTTGTCCGGGAGCGTCACCTTGCGGAACGCCTTCCCGAACACGTCGCGGATGCCGTAGTGCTCGGCCATCCGCTGGTTCACGAACGTGTAGTCGGCGTCGAGGAACTCGAGCGCGCTGCGGTCGTTCTGCACGACGTACTCGAAGAACGCCTCGGCCTCGCCGACCATGCCGGTCCGCAGCGCCTCGTCCCAGCCCGGGAAGAAGCCCTTGTCCGGGGTCAGCGTCTTGAGGGTCCGCAGCTGGAGCCACTGGCCGGCGAAGTTCTCGGTCAGCGCCTTCGCCTTCGGGTCGCGGAGCATCCGCTGCACCTGCGTCTCCAGCACGTCCGGCTTCCGCAGCTCGTTCGCGCCGGCGAGGCGGAACAGCTCCTCGTCGGGCATGCTCGACCAGAGGAAGTAGCCGAGCCGGGTGGCGAACTCCCAGTCGTTCAGGGTGCGGACGCCCTCGGGGTTCTCGGGGTCGTCCTCGATCCGGTAGAGGAAGTGCGGCGAACACAGCACCGCCTTCAACGGCAACCGGATGGCCTGGTCCCAGGCGTCGCCGCGGGTGACGGCCGAGTCGTACAGGCGCAGGAGCCGCTGCACCTCGTCCGGCTGCACCGGCCGGCGGTAGGCGCGGCGGGCGAAGTTCGTCAGGACCGCCTCGGCGGCCTTGCGGGCGTCGGCCGGGCCGGTCGGGCGGGCCACGAGGATGAGCTTCTGCCCCTCGGGGATGTTCTTGTCCACGTACCCGATCGGCCCCTCGATCTCCAGGAACTCGACGCCCAACTCGCGGGCCGACTTCGTTTCCTTGTCGTCCTTCGGGTTGATGAACGCGAACGCGACGCGCTTCTCGCCGGCCTCGAACCGGGCCTTCACTTCGTAGACTTGGGCCTTCCCCGGCGGGGCGTCCACGGTGAGGGTCTTCACGTCCTTGCCGTCCACCCGGAGCACCACCTTCGGCGCCTCGCCGGCGACCTTCGTGCCGGTGGCCTTGAGGCGGATGGCGTAGTCGCCGGTGGCGGGGAAGTTGAACCGCTCCAGGAACGCCGACCCCTCGGTGGTGAAGAGGATCTTCGGCTGCCCGTTCGGGCCGTCCTTCTTCTTCGCCTCGCGCGGGATGACCTGGATCGCCTGCGGCCGGTTGGTCTGCTTGTCCTGCTGGACGGGGGCCGGGCCGGTGAGCGCCGCGGCGAGCACCTTCTCGGCCGCGGTCATGTACTTTTCGAGGAGGATCGGCTGGAAGGAGAGCACGTCGCCGATGTTGTCGAAGCCGTAGCCCACGTCGTCCGACGGGAACTCGTCTCCCGGGCGGATGCTCACGCCGCACAGGTCGCGGACGGTGTTGTTGTACTCGGCGCGGTTGAGCCGCCGAAGGGTGACGCGGCCGGGGTCGCGGTTGAGGCCGCAGTCGACTCGCGTGAGCGCGGTTTCGATCCAGTTGATGACGAACTCGCGCTCCTCCTTGGTCGGCTGCTCCTTCTTCTTGGGCGGCATGTCGCCGGCGGCGAGGGCGTGCTGCACGGCCCCCCAGTCCTTGCGGTTCTTGCGGGCCTCGGCTTCCGTCTTGAAGCCGTCGAGCGCGAGCCCGCCGGCCGCCTTGTCGCTGTTGTGGCAGCCGTTGCAGTACTTGTTGAGGAAGGGGAGAACCTTCTCCTTGAACGCCGGGTCGTCCTTCGCCGGAGCCGCCGCTTGCGGCGGTGCAACAG
>Ga0335394_10004833_pt1 | contig 15314 bp, 13 predicted proteins | sample MAT03_FD_205741 | JGI IMG/M metagenome (GOLD analysis project Ga0335394, IMG submission 205741) | Freshwater microbial communities from Lake Fryxell liftoff mats and glacier meltwater in Antarctica - MAT-03 (spades assembly) (version 2) ...
ACCTCCTGGGCTTCACTTGCTACCGAGATCCCTACCGCTAACATGGCGTAGTAGGCGATACCCTCTCGAGGTGCGGTCACTGCTAGCCATAGAATCGGCAATAGCAGAATACACAAATCGTAGTGGTAGGTATGCGGGCTTAACAAGATAGTGGTGCCTAGCACCAGCATGGCTTTTTCCGGCGAAGCAATCGCGTGCTTGCGATCTTCAAATACGCAATAAAGCAAGTAAATGGAAAGCGGCAAGCAAAACCCCCATTTGCACACACCGATCATGTTGTTTGGCATACTGTATGCCAAAGTTAGCAAATTGCAAGACCAATCCAATCGGTATCCGATGTTCTCGGCGTAGCTGCCTGCAGCATTTATCCCTTTTGCGAAAGCGATCCACGTTTCAAGGGGGAGTATACAAAAGGCGGTCCCCCAGAGGATTGCGACGCTGTTACTGGCACCTGCAAAGAAGGACCAGCGTCCATTGCGAAGCAAAACTAGAGGCAGCAGGAAAAATAGAGTTGGTTTGACAGAGAGAAGCCCAAACACCATCCCTGCCAAATAGTCTCGGTTTGTTTGCAACAAACGCCACGCAGCACATACGATCAGCAACCAAACTACGCTTTTCTGGCCGAGTGTGATCGAGAATAGCAGCGACGGGAATAGAATCAAGCCAAGCCACACGAACTGAGTTTTCGCCAGGGATTGAGTAGCTTTTTCTGCACTAGAATCGCTTGCGTAGCGATTTGCAATGTCCGCGATAAGCTTAGCGGAATACCACGCGGCCACGATCAAAAAGAGCAACCAGACTACGACCGCCCATCGATAGGGGATGCATGCTAAAGGACTAAAGAGCATGTAATGCGGTGGAGGATACACAGGAGGGAAATACTGATCGGTTTTCCATGCAAAACCGACAACCGTGGGATCATACTGCCAAGCCCGAAACGTTTCTGTGTCATACAGTTCCGAAGCGTGGCCGGTCAGAATCATTCGAGCTCCGACCCATTCCTGCAAAAAATCCGCTCCGTAAGCGTTAGCAGTTTCCTCATTGTTCCATTGGTAGTTTGGGGCAAAAAGAAGAAAGGTACAAGTGACGGCTGCGAAGACCGCCAACTGCAACCATTGCGAAGGTTTCGAGCGAGTCTCCGTTGGCATTTAGACAGCTTCTGTGGTTACAGGGGTGACGTTTCTTAGGTACGCGCGTTGGATGGTCAGGCACAACTCGATCAGGTCCTGTAACATTGGGAGCAACGAGTCCCAGTCCGCGATAGCCTTTCTGTCCGCTTCGCTAGTCAACTCGCCGATAATGGCTGCAATGGCTGGCATATCTATGGTTTTTGCGATGTCCTGCAAGGTTTGCAAACGCGTCTTGAGTACGGCGGGGTTGCGAGAATCGAAGCTGTGAATGACTCGTTCCAACTGGTATCCAATCATGATCGCATGCTGGTCACCCATGCAAATGTCCATGCTTGCCCCTGCTGGCCGCCATCCGAACGGTGCATTCAAGAATTTTTCTAACAATGCTGGGTCGTAGAGAGTTCCCGCATCACGCTGTAGTCTGGTAATCGCTTCGTCATGATTGCATGGGGCATCTGCGAGCTCAGAGGTCATTGCATCGTACGCGTTTACGATGGCGATAATGCGTGAGCCTAAAGGAATGAATTGTCCGTTCAAGCCATCGAGACTTCCAAAAGGTTGATGTTGGTATTTTAGGATGTCGAGAAGCTCCGGCGAATGAAAGGCTACCTTGGCGATCTCGGACCCGACGCGAAAATGAACCGCGAGGAGTTCCTCGTTTACGTTGTCTAGCCGATGCAGCTTCGCGATTGCATTGGGGTCAGGCGTCCCAACGACTCCACAATCATGCAACATGGCTGCGATCTCGAGCGAGTACAGTTCGCCCACGGATAGTAGTCCACGTCCTAATGTCACGCTCATTTCGGCAACTCGATGTGAGTGAGCAGCGATGTGTGGCAATCGATGCGAGATTGCCGCGTTGAGTGTCACCACGGAGTGATAGGAAATCGGATGTTCCTCGATTTCGATGGACGACAGTTTTGTTATTTTCTCGCGTTCGGCTTTGAGCGCATCGAGTTCCATTTGACGGCTCCAGCATCGAACCGCATTCCTTCCACCATGTTTGGCCGCATAGAGCGCACGGTCCGCTTGCTCGATCTGTGATTGGGTATTGGGAGCTTCAAATAGACTGCTTGAGACACCAATACTGGCAGTCACTTTGAAGGGATCAGCAAGGTGTTCTTCGATGCCTTTTCGGATACGTTCTGCCATGGCAACTCCATCCTCCACCGTCGCAGATTCCATCATGACACAAAACTCTTCTCCACCGTACCGGGCCAAGGTCGCCTCTTTACCGATCAGTCGTTGAACGGTTTTGACCAGATCTTTCAGCACGCTATCTCCCGCCGCATGCCCATGTTGGTCGTTCAGTTTCTTGAAATGATCGACGTCCATCATGATGGTGATAAGGCCGCGATCACCGTCGTTTCGATTCGCCCAAATGGCATCGATCTTTTCAAAGAGCGCACGACGATTGAAAGCGCCTGTCAACCCATCGCGAGATGCTAGCTCATGAAGGACCTCGTTCTGCCTGCGAATCTGCTCCCTGGACGTTTCCAGATCGGACAGAGCTTGCAAAAGATCCTTCCGCTGCGACTCCATCACCGAAATATTCTCGAAGCTGATCAAGGCTCCCGAAACGCGTTCATCCCCGTCCAAGACGGGGGTTGCATTCACGACAAAACTTAGCTCTTGTCCATCTTGAACAGTCAAATGAACTTTGACCGCCGTCTTTTGCGCGTGTTCTCTCAAGGTAAAGTCCCAAGGCCACTCTTCGTCGGTTTCCCCTCGCCAGGGCATTCGGCTCAAGCTTTCACCCAGCAACTCGTCGGTTTTTCTATCGACGCTTTTTGCAAACGATTCATTCACCAACAGGATCTTGCCGTCCAAGTCCAGAATCACAACACCACCCACGATCGTGTCAAGTGTGTTGCGAACCCGCTTGGGAACAGCGCTCTTGGGATCGAGAACGCTGAGCGCTTGGGTAAGGAAGAAGGAGAAGCTCCCAAAGTTGAGTGCGAATCCTACCAACAGCAATAGCAACCACTTCATCAAAGTCGAACCAAAACTCTGGGTGTGCGGATCAAAGGCAATTTCTAATTCCGCAAAAGTCTTGGCGCCCCGATCGAGCGGTACCCGAACTTGATTGATGTTGGATGGAGCTTCGGGAGCGAGCGTCCAATGGCGATTGTGATCTGGGCTGGCGTAGAGAACCATTCCATCTAACCTCAAAATCCGCATGCTCTTGAGATCCGCAACTTGCATTAATGCGGTTCTGCAGGATTTTTGTAGACCCGCATTGTCTTTGTTGGAAAGATGGACACAGCAACTGGCGGCAAGCTGGCGGCTGATGTCTTGACGATCTCGCTGCGTTTGATTGTTCTCAAACGGAATCATTCCGGAAATGCCACCCGCCAGCATGGGTCCAAACGACATCGTCGCAAGGATGATCGCCATTTTGTAGGTGATCTTCAGCCGAGGCATTGGGACAAATCCGGAAAAAAAACGATTGGGGGCACGAGAACCGAGGAAACAGCTTGTAGCAGGTTAACGTTGCCTAAAATTGGGCGATGGAGGCGGCTCCACCTCTAGAAATCGTGACTTACCCTTCTTTTTGCGCAAACTGTACCAACGGCGAGGGCTTTAGCGATTGCAACACCAAGGCAAGCCTGTGTGTGGGATACCTAAGGAATGCGTAGCACTTTTCACGACGACTACAAACTTGAGCAAGCTATCCGGTTTGTATCGAAGAATCGCATGATGCCCAAGAATCTGATTGTTCTATTAGGTCTGGTTCAATTAGCCCCATCCACCAAGGCTTAAGGGATCTACCTAACATCCATACGGCCAAGTTTCGATACTGATGGATAACCGTAACTCTGTTTTGTTTTTCCAAGGAGGGAAGAGCAAGAATTGCGGTTGTACGGAGAACGATGTGATCCAGATCCTGGGGAAGTTGACTTCACCCACACACACAGTCTTGGCAATGTCCATTCTGTGCGGAGGGGTTTCGTTTGCGCAAAGCGATCCTCAATCTTCCCAACTTCCGACCTACGAACAGCCGAGTCCATTGCCCGACCACGCTGTATCTAGCAAGGATTTCGAGCAATACGTCGGTATGACTTCCGAAGGATCTAAACCCTCGACGTTCGCTTCACCATTTCCGTCTGCTCCTACGGCTGCTGCTCCGATCGGTGCTGTTGCCCCCTCGGTAGATCGTCAGCAATCAAGCTCACAAAACGTGGGTTCACCAAACGAAATGGTTCCGGCAGCTCAGTCCATACCGTGGTGGCAACGAAGGGGACTCGAAATGCTGCTCGTCGCTGATGGAAGCAAAGTGCAGCAAGTCGACTTGGAGCAACTCATTTGGCAATCGATGCAGTATTCGCCTCGCATCCAAAGTATTCTGTTAGTACCGAAGATTCAGCGGACAGATATCAATGCAGCGCTGGGGCAATTAGATCCGCGTAGATTCGCTCAAACAAACTATCACGACACGTCCGACCCTGTCGGCAATACCTTGACCACCGGCGGACCGACTCGCCTGAACGAGCAGTTTTGGGAAAATTCTGTCGGGATTCGGGACCAAAATCTACGAGGCGGCAAGACGGAGCTGTCACAGATGTTCGATGCTCGTGACAACAACTCTTTGTTTTTCATTCCCAAGAATCAAGCGGATACTAAGCTCAGCCTAAACTACACGCAGCCGCTCATGCGTGGCTCCGGCAGATATTACAACACTTCGTCGATTCGTTTGGCCGGCATCAAAACGAGAGAGTCGATTGCGACAGCCAACCAGGAGCTACAAAAGCACGCCATGGATATTACAGATTCCTATTGGGATCTTGTCTTGCAACGCTATCTGCTCGCACAAGCCAGTGCGGGCAAAACTCGTTTAGAGAGTGTTCGCAAGCAACTCGAAAACCGAAGGGGACGGGACCTGATCAAAACCCAGATTGGTCGAGCCGATTCCGCAATCGCGACTCAACAAGGGCAAATCGCAAACATACGTGCAAATATCAAATCGCGGCAAGAGAATTTGAGACGGCTGGTCAACGCCCCCGAGCTAGCTCAAGCGTATTGCGATGAGATTATCCCGCTAACGACTCCGGTCGTCGAGTTACCCGGCGTCACTCTGGAAAGCGAACTCACCGACGCATTACAGTACCGCGGCGACATTTTGGCGATCCAGCAAATGATTCAGTCTGCCATTGTTCAAAAGAACTTGGCGACGAACGAGCTTCGGCCCAAGCTTGATTTTTTGACCGATAGCTATGTGCGAGGACTGCGCGGCGACAACGCGTTTGCCCAGTCGTTTGGGAACCAGTTCGATACTGGACGACCAAGTTTTGCGACCGGACTGGTCTTCGAAACACCTGCAGGAAATCGAACTGCGAAAGCAAACGTCCAGTCTCGAGAGTTGGAAAAGCAGAAATTGCTCTTAGACTATCAGGAAAAACTGAATCAAGCTCGAGAAGATATCGTCTCGGCGATCAATTCTTCGGAAGCTACTTACGAGTCGGTCATTGCTGCCGTCATCGGAACTTTCGCATCGTTAGACGAAGTCGATGGACAAACCTCCAAGTTCAACGATCCCTTCGGAGACAATCCTTCGATCAGCCAGGTGTTAAACGATTTGGTAGATGCAGAGAATCGGCTTATTCTTTCCGAAGCTTCTTGGGCGCGGGCTCAAACTCAACACATGCAAGCCCTAGCCAGAATCAAGTTCGAAGCCGGAACACTTTTGACGATCTCAGCCGAGTAGATTGGACATGGCTATCGAGGGCAGATACTCTAATGGGAAACCTGAGGCCTCTGAGTTCCTGAATTTATGCTCATCCCGTATTCGACCGACGCACCGATTTATCACTACCCAATTGCGACAGTCACCCTGATCGTTATCAATGTAATCGTTTTTTTTGGTGTCAGTGTCGGCGTGTCTGAGGTATCGCCTCAAGTTGCATTTGAACTGGAACCTGCTCCCGATTGGCGAGAGGAGCTTTTGCTCCAATATGGCCAAGGCTTGAGGCCCTGGCAGTGGATTACCAACATGTTCATGCACGCAAATATTGTGCACCTTGTCGGCAATATGATCTTTCTGTGGTCCTTCGGTCTTGTGCTGGAGGGGAAAATGGGTTGGCTTCTGTTCTTGACCGTTTACGTCGGCATGGGCTGCTTTCAGTCCTTCCTGCTCCAAACTTCGCTCTTCTTTCTCGATGGCGCATCCTTGGGAGCATCGGGGGCCATTTTTTCGCTGATGGCTTTGGTCGTTATCTTCGCCCCGCTCAACTGCTACGAAACGGTCCTTTGGATCATGATTCGCCCCTTGTTCTTCGAGACCCCCATTCTTGTATTTTGCGGCTTCTATCTCGCCATGAACCTTTTCTTCTTTGCTTTAAGCGGAGCAAGCTTTGGTACCGAAGCCCTCCACTTAGTCGGATTCTTCGTCGGGATACCGATGGGTCTAGTCCTTCTGTTCCGGGGCTGCGTCGACTGTGAAGGTTTCGATATCGTGTCGCATTACACCGATAAGAAAGGAACCGAGTCGATTATTGGAGTCAGGCAGCGCAAAGTCCGTGAGGCGAAACGCGACTCGCGCGAGTTGGCAGCTCTACCGAAAATCGATCAAGCGCAATTGCGAGTCAACCTGTCGGGCCAGATCGATCAAGCGATCCAGGAGGGAAACGTCGATTTGGCGGTCGCTCTTCAAAGCAAGATTGCCTCCAACAACCTAGGCGCGACTTGGAAAGAGCCGCAGCTGATGTCTGTCATCCAGCACTACATGAAGACAAAAGAATATGCCAAGGCCGAGCGCTTCCTAGAGCGGCACATCGAACTTTTTGACGACCATCGATTTCCGCTCCAAATGCGGTTGATCAAGATATGGCTTCATGCGGAAAGGCCTCGACACGCGTTGACCTACATGCGCGGCCTCAATCTCGCGTTCTTGAGCGACCCTGAAAAACGAGATTTGCGAAAACTGGCGGAATACGCCCAAAGCCAGATCCAATCGGGTGTACTCGAAGCGCAGTAGATTTTTTGGGGGATTAGACCGCTGCAGCTAAATCTTCCCGTTTCAGCTCTTCGATCAACGGCCAGAGTTGATCGATATCTTCGTGGAACAGATTTCCAATCAGGACATCCGTGATGAGATTTTTCTTTTCCGGATACCTACGAACCAATCGTCCGAAATTGAGCCCATCGTAAAATGCGCAAACGAGATTACGCATTCGATTCATGGCATTGAGATGCGCTGGCTCCCACCGCCGTAACCTAGCCTCGCACGGATCATTGGCATCGAGCGCGTCTGCAATGGAATCGGCCGCCATCGACGCCGAAGTCAGGGCGAGCATCACGCCCGAAGAATAGAGTGGGTCCAAGAAACCGAAGGCGTCTCCAACCAACACCCAACCATCCCCGGCTGCTTTCTTGGCTTTGTAAGAATATTCCTTTTGCGCTTTGAATTCTCCCTCGCGGACGGCATTCAGAAGCCTGGGTTGCAAGCCGGGACAACGGGCTACTTCTTCCATATAGATCGCTTCGAGATCCTTCGAGACTCGATTCTTAAACAAATAGTCAAAGCCGGCAACCACTCCAATGCTGACCACATCGTCATGCAACGGAATGAACCAGAACCATCCCTTCTTTTCCTGTGTTTGGATAACGATTGTTCCACCGGCATCGAGTCCGGGCTCGCGTTTAGCACCTTTCCAGTAGGTCCAGATGGCAGCCTTCTTAAGGACAGGATCCCATTCCCGCAAATTCATGCGGTCCATCACGATCGACGATTGGCCGCTGGCATCTACGACGACTTGAGCCCGTACCTCTTTCTCGTCGGCACTTTCCGTTTTAACCTTCACTCCGACCACCCGCTCTCCGTCGGTTAGTACATCTAACACCCTGGCTCCCTCATGCACGGTTACTCCGTGCTCCCGAGCATTGTCGAGCAACATGTGATCGAACTCGCTTCGCAGTACTTGCCAAGACTGTGAGCGTTCATGCGGATCGTATTGGCTAAATCGAAACGGCTCCGAAAGTTTGCCGTGCTCGCTAATGAATTGCACACCATATTTCTTGGTGAAATGACTGCTTTTCATTTTCGGAAGCATACCCAACCGCTCGATGACCGGAAAGCAGTACGGTATTAGCGATTCGCCGATATGAAACCGAGGAAAATGCTCTCGCTCATACACGGTGACCCTGTAGCCACGCTTGGCGAGCAACGTCGCCGTTGCAGATCCGGAAGGGCCCCCACCAATTACTATCACATCGACTATCACATCGCATGCGTCGTTTGTTCGAATCATTGGATCACTCTGAAAATGTTTGTCGCCAAAAAATTGAAAGCTCTTCCCTTTACCAAGTGCTGTTTTCGGGTTCATGGGGAGCGCGGACCTTGCGCAGCAGATTGCACAGCTGCGTTAGCTCCTTATCTGACAAATGCCCCAACTGCGCAACATGCGAGTCAGCGAGAGGCTCTGCGATTTCCTTTAGTACTTTCCTTCCGGACGCAGTTAGCTTGATCAATACCGCTCGCCGGTCGTCGGTCGATCGAACGCGTTCGATCCATCCAGACTGTTCCAATTTATCTAGTATTCGGGTGATATCCGGAGCGCGGGAAACCAATCGACTCGAGATCACCAACGTCGGCATCGGCTCAGGAAAGCACCCTTGAAGCAACCGCAGCACGTTATATTGCTGTGGAGAAAGTCGCCACTGGCAAAAGAGCTGGTCCTCGATCGATCGGAGCCGATCGTATGTCCGCCAAAGCGAAAGGTAGGCTTCCTGCTGCAAAGAATCGAATTTTCTCTGCGTCGGAGCGTTGCTTTGGAAACTTTTTTCGGCAGACGTATCTCCCATACCTTCATAATAGTCGTCTGAACGACTATTGTCCAGACAGGAAAACCGCCAACAAGCTGCAAAAATCTTCGGAACCATAAACGCGACCTGGTTCCGAATTTCTAGTAAAATGCGGAAGAGGCGAATTCAGCAAAGGTTTGCCGATGGTGGATTTCCCCTTTTTTGGCTCAACGAAACATGCTCTTTGACTCCCATGAGATTTTGATTCGTGCCAAGGAGGGGGACGAAACGGCCAAAGGGGACCTGCTCAATCGGTTTCGTCCTTATCTGAATGTGATAGCGCAGCGATTGCTCGACGGACGATTGCAAGGCAGGCTCGACTATTCCGATGTGGTTCAGATTACCTACCTCGAAGCCACCAGAGACTTCGCCAGTTTTCGGGGTGATTCCGTGGAGTCATTTTTGGCTTGGCTTCGCAATATCTTGCGCAACAATGTAGCAACGGCGCACCAGCATCACTTGGCAACTCAGAAACGATCTGCTCGCAAAGAGATAAATTTGCGAGTGAGTTCGGAATCGGGTGGCAGCTCGTTGGGGATGCAGGATTTGGTACCGTCGGAATCGTCATCCCCAAGTCAGAGGATGATGCGCGATGAAGCATCGGTCGCCTTGGCTGTATGTTTGGATCGGATACCACAGACACAGCGAGAAGCCATTCGCATGCGATACCTGGAGGGCATGTCACTGAAAGAAATCTCGGAACGCATGGAGAAATCGGAGATGGCAGTGGCGGGGTTGCTCAAGCGGGGATTGCGAGCACTGCGGGATGAGATAGGTAAACAGAACGAGCTAAGCGCATAGATACTAAGCGCATATGCACATTGGGTTGCACGCAGGCCGCGCGCAACGCTTTGGAGAGGTTACTGAGCTATCAAGCCGCACCGTTGTTCGGATGCGATTTTTTCCAGTGTTGCAGTCCTGCCCGGATCTCCTTGAGATGCATCCAGTGGCCATGCGTCTTTGAAGTGCTGGAAACCATCGTCTCCGGTGAAATTTCTCCCTTCTCTATTTTGTGCAAGAACTCGGATTCCGCTATCGGACCGACCGTTCTTGCTTTCCCGAAGAAACCCTTTTTCATAAAGAACCAATCCGCTGACATAGCCCATTCTCCCAATCTGAAACAAAAAAACAAAAAAAGACTGCGGTTAGACAGTGGGCAGAATAGGTCTTGACGTACTTTTGGCTCCATTCCTCAAACACACTATTTTAACAAATGTGTCGGATCAAAAACGGCATTTTCGCAAAATTAGCGACTTCCTGTCCGTTGGCAGTCTTCGTCGATGGATGCGCGATCAGCTAGAAAGCAGTTTTGCGGTCTGTTCGATTGCTTCGCTCGGAATAGTGTGAGGACCGTTGAATTCGATAAGATCCCCCGTGCATCCTAGCTCGATGAGCAATTGGTGAAGCCATCGGCCGGTGGCGATAGGGAGAATGGGATCCATCCGCCCGTGAGACTGCACGAATGGCAGCGAGAGCGCATTCTCTTGAGCGGATTTGCGCCACAGGGATTCGCAAATCAGAGCACCTGAATAGAGAAGTAGTCCGGCAATCGGCTTCACATCGCCGCGAAACGCCGTATCGGCTGCGAGCATAGCTCCTTGCGAAAAGCCGCCCAAGACGACAGGTACCTCGGACCATTGGTGGTTGGCTCTGCATTGATCAATACATTTGCAGAGCTTCGCCCTAGCTTGGTCAATGCCTTCTGGCACCGCGTCCCGCATCTTGTCAAAGGAGTTGGTTTCCGACATTTGCATCAGCTGAGCCATGTTTAACCGCCACCATGCGCGAGCGCCAGACATTCCTTCGTCTTCCAAATCGACGGGTCCCTCTGGGAAGAGAAATGCCGGCTTGGCACCCTCGTCCGGAAGAGAACGAAGAATATCCTCGAACAGGCCTAGCAGGTCCGAGCCCGAAGCGCCAAAACCATGGCAAAGCACCACCAAGTACGATGGAGTTACCTTCGCAGGCTGAACCAACACGGTCTCTAAAGAACCTAGGGTAGGTCGATCTAGCGACCAAGCTTCCGGATCGAATCGCATCGTATACTTTTTCAGGAAGGCCGGACGCGATGCCGAGCTTCTCAACGAGGGACGCAGCCAATTTGGGTTCGCTGCACTATTTGATTTCCTTGAGCGACATCCATGATAGATAGCCGAGGATCGCAGAGCATACCAAAAAAGAAAGATCCATTAAGAGGCTTGGAAAACGAAAAAGAGCTCCCATGCCAGCCAAGGACATGATGAGATCTAGCAAAAAGAGTAGGAATACTAAACCAGCGACCACAAGACCGCCAAAACACAACATTCTGGGCATCAATTACCTCGGTGCTCTTCAGGGATGCTCCCAGTGAGGTGCGTCCGTGTCTGGGTGGCTAGCGTGTCCGAAAAAGGAAATTATCAGGCCGAGCCTTCGCTACTGGCCGAGGGCTAGTATAGTTGAAGTTTTTCGACTGTCATGGGCCATCTCCCTCACGATGTGTTTTTCTCCAGAAACCTACCGTTCACAAGCAGAATCATTGGAAAAGCGGGCATGAACCTACCCAAAAACCGTGCTCGAGAGTCCCTTCGAGAGCTAATGCCCGTTTCAAAAAAGTACGCCTACTTCGATCACGCTGCTGTCGGACCCATCCCTCTCAATACTGCCAAGGCCATTCGAGCCTGGACGGATCAGTCGTTATTCCAAGGGGATACCTGCTGGCCGCAATGGTCTGCAGCGGCGAGTCGGCTCCGAAACTCAGCTGCCGAATTGCTCCACTGCCAATCGTCGGAGATCGCCCTCATCCCCAACACCACCTTCGGCATCAACATGGTCGCGCAGGGCTATCGCTGGAACTCGCCAGCCCATGGCTCAGAACGGGCCAGAGAAAGTGTTGTCGTCCTGAGCAACGAGTTCTCCAGCAACTTGCTCCCCTGGTTGGCGCTCGAACGTCGCGGTATCGAAGTCCGCAGAGTACCTGTCGATCTCTCCGGCGTGATTTCCCTAGACGCAATCCGGAATTCGATCGATCACACGACGCGGTTGGTCGCAGCCAGTTGGGTAGGCTACTTTAGCGGTTTCCGTCTCGATCTCGCCAAACTTTGCGATATGGTTCATTCCGCCGGAGCACAACTCTTTGTCGATGCAATTCAGGGGCTGGGTGTCTTCTCACTCGATACCCAGCAGATCCCAATCGACTATCTGGCAGCCGATGGCCATAAATGGATGCTGGGCCCCGAAGGAGCGGGACTGCTTTTCATACGCCAAAAAAATATGGACCGTCTTGAACCGCTCATGCAAGGCTGGGGCTCGCTGGAGTCATCGCACCATTTCCAAACAACCGATATGAGACTCAAGAACGATGCGTCGCGTTACGAAGGTGGATCGGCCAACCACGTCGGCTTGATTGGATTCGGAGAGAGTCTCCGGACGTTGCTCGATCTGGGCTGCAATCAAATCCTCAATCCGGTCGCAGAAGCCGTGCTGGAGAACGCGGCTCAACTCGAAATTCGCCTTAATTCCGTCGGAGCCAAAGTGCATCGCGCCAGGAGCTCTCCTCAACTCGACCATGAATTGTCAGGGATCCTGACTTTTGATGTGCCTGGAGTCGATCCCAATGCCGTGCGGCAGCGACTAGCGCAAGGAGAAATTGCGGTTAGCGTACGCCACGGGCGCGTCCGAGTAGCCGCACACGCGTACAATAACGAACAAGATATCAGCCGTCTCGTTGACGTCGTTCAAGATATCATTACCCACAGTTGAGAAAGCGAATCATGAGCATGGATCCAGCCTACAACCCGTACACGCCAGTTGCGACCGATCCGACTGCATACTCGGGTGGCCTGCAACCGTTGAAAGGTTTCCCCAAAATAGTATGTATCTTTTTCATTATTCTTGGCGCGATCGGGCTGCTCCAATCGGTTGGGACTGTGTTTAGTATGGGTTTAAATGCCGTGCTTGCAGCTCAGCCCGGCGAAAAGCAAATCAACCCGATCGATTTTGTTCCTGGAGGCATGATCATGTCGATTCTGCTGGCTGTCATCAATTTCGCCGTTTCGGCGACAGAACTGGTTGCTGGAGTATTGAGCCTGAAGCAGAAGATTTTAGGCGCGAGACTGATTCGCAAGGTATCGGCCGTCATGTTGCTGGTCAAAGTCGTCGAGACGGCATTCGGATGTTTTGCGGGGGTTTATATGATCGCGCCCGTCAAGGAGCAAATGGCCAAACAGATGCAGAACAACCCAAATCCACCCCCATTCGACCCGGGCGTCTTTGTCGAAGTAGGAGTCTACGTAGGTATCGGGTTCTCCATCTTGATGGGGCTAGCGATGTTCCTATTCTACCTCTTTTCGTTCTTGAGCTTCGGCAAACGCGAGACGCTGGCGCAATTCTCTTAGGGTACATGCAGCTATGCCATCCGTACTGAGCACCTCCAAAGCGGTTTACACCGGTTCGTTCGATCCGGTAACCCTCGGCCATTTGGATATCATCGAACGGAGCGCTCGACTCTACGCTTCGCTCGTTATCGGCGTCGGATTCAATTCCGCCAAGCAGTCCTTGTTCACGACCGATGAGCGAATCGATCTGTTAAAGCGAGTGACTCGACATCTACCGCATGTGTCCGTCGAAGCATTCGATGGGTTGGCTGTCGACTTTGTTCGCAACATCGGCGCCCGAGTGATGGTACGCGGGGTGCGACCGCTGACCGATATTGCAGCCGAGTTCACTATGATGATGGCCAATCGACAGCTCGATGCTGAAATCGAAACGGTCTTCCTCATGGCGGATGAGGTCTACGCGCATGTATCGAGCACTTTGATCAAACAGATTGCCAGCCTAGGTCATGGACGTTCACTGGATCGGTTCGTGCCGAGCGAGATCATTCCAGCCTTGATGGAAAAAGTCCGAGCGACTCAGGATCTGTGAGCCAACTATTTCGTCCTCTCGGAACAGGCCGTTCGCACGACCCACATGCGGGATTGGTAATTGAACGAGGAGCGGGACATGAGGTTTGGGATACGGACGGACGATCCTATATCGATTTCGTCGGTGGCTATTCGACTTTGAATCTTGGACATGCCCATCCAAGGCTGATCGCTGTCGCCCAAGATCAATTGCGAAAGCTGTCGTTCTATACCGGGGGAAATACACCGGAACGCAATCTGCTAGAAGCACAAATCGCAAAGCTGTTCGAAACTGGACTCAGCTGCCAAACTGGACTCCCTGCGTTGTATCCAGCAACGGTGACCGGACCTGCGATCAAGGTTTGGCTGAGTACAACCGGCTCGCGCGCAGTCGAGATCGCTTGGAAACTCGCCTATGCCAATCGTCCTGGCTGGCTGATGCGTTTCGATCTGAGTTACCACGGTCGGTCACTAGCAACGGCTCAGATCACAGACACTCTTCGCAGCGATGCTCTCTCTGGAAGTGCGTTGACCGACGCAGGCGTACAATCTCTTCTCGGCATCATTCCCTTCCCTCGCTGCGGCAGCACCTGCGATGGCAGTTGCACACAATGCGAATCTAGTTTGGCAGTGGCACACGATTGGCTAGCACATCATCACCATTCCACTTCGGCCATGATCCTCGAGCCCGCAATCGGCGCCCGCGGCTATTATTTCGCGCCTCCGAGATACTATCGACGATTGGTCGCGATGATTCGCGAGCATGGAGTGCTAGTGATCAGCGACGAAGTGCAAATGGGATTGGGGCGACTCGGCGCGATGGTAGTATCGCATGCCGACGGGTGGTTTCCTGATCTACTGGTACTGGGCAAGTCGCTAGGAGGCGGGCTGCTTCCGATTTCTGCGGTTGTTGGTCACGCGGTCGGTATGGATCGATTGCCGCAAGGAATCGAGTCTGAGACCTTTGCAGCCAACCCGCTGGCCTGTCGAATCGCTCGAGAGACACTTACCCTATTGAATGATGAAAATTTCCTCATGCAAGTGCGGTTCGAGGGTGACCGATTTCGTTCAGCACTTCGAAATGCGCTACCAGAAGTCTCGGTGGACGGTCGCGGTCTGGCGAGTGTTATCGACCTGGCTGGGATTGCGGGCCATCCGGCAGAAGTTGCCTGGAACTGGGTGAGTCGGTTACGCGAAAAGGGTCTGCTGGTACATTTATCGGGGGTGAATCGCGATCGCATCGTCATCACACCACCGCTCAACGTTGGAGCGAGTGTGCTCGAGGCTGCTGTGCGCAGCTTGAGCGAGAATTGGATCCATCGATAGGAATAGGTAGAAAAATGCTTCTTGGTGAGCCGCAACATAGTCCATACGACTGGCGTTTCCAAATTTTTGGCTTCCCAGTGCGCGTCACTTGGCTCTTTTGGGCTCTGAGCGCCGCTCTGGGCTATAACTCGGCCATGTATCTACAACGGCTCTATGCCATGCAAGATGTGCAAGTGAA
>Ga0335394_10004836_pt1 | contig 15305 bp, 8 predicted proteins | sample MAT03_FD_205741 | JGI IMG/M metagenome (GOLD analysis project Ga0335394, IMG submission 205741) | Freshwater microbial communities from Lake Fryxell liftoff mats and glacier meltwater in Antarctica - MAT-03 (spades assembly) (version 2) ...
ACGCCTGGCGGTCGGTCGACGCCATGGGTGTCGACTCCATCTGGACCTGGGACCACTTCTACCCGCTGTACGGCGAGCCCGACGGCACCCACTTCGAGGGTTGGATGACGCTGGCGGCCATGGCCGCCGACACCACCAACGCCACCGTCGGGATGCTCGTCACCGGGAACACCTACCGCAACCCCGAGTTGCTGGCCGACATGGCCCGCACCCTCGATCACATCAGCGGCGGTCGGGCCTATCTGGGCCTCGGTGCCGGCTGGTTCGAGCGTGACTACGACGAGTACGGCTACGAGTTCGGCACGGCTGGGGGTCGCCTCCGGGCGATGGAGGCGTCGCTCGAGCGCATCAAGGCCCGGCTGGCCCAGCTCAACCCGGCGCCGGTCGGCGACCTGCCCATCCTCGTCGGCGGGGGTGGTGAGAAGGTGACGTTGCGCATCACCGCGCAGTACGCCGACGCGTGGAACACGTTCGGCCCGCCCGAGAACTTCGCCCACAAGAGCGCGGTGCTCGATCAGTGGTGTGCCGATCTCGGTCGTGACCCGGCCGAGATCGAACGGACGGTGGCGGTCAACGGCGGCGAGCTCGATCAGGTCGACGCCTTCCTCGAGGCCGGGGCCACGCACCTGATCCTGATGAAGGGCACCGAGGGAGCGTTCGCCTTCGACGACCTCGAGAAGCTTCTCGCCCAGCGCTAGGAGCCAAGGAGAGGACCCACTTGCCGGTCTCGAACATCTGTTCGATACTGGGAGGGTGGCCGTCCCCACCGAACTGCGTGCCCTGGCCGACCGGGTGGCCCCGGTCGCCCTGGCCCGCGACCGGGGTCTGCCCGTCGTCGAGGCCCTGCAACCCCTGGTCCCCGATGCCGTCCTGACCCGGGGGTCGGTGGTGGGGGTCACCGGGGGCCTGGGCGCCACGTCGCTGGCCCTGGCTCTGGCGGTCGGCGCATCACGGGCCGGGTCGTGGACGGTGGTGGTGGGCCTGCCCGAACTGGGTCTGGCGGCGGCGGCCGAGATGGGCGTGGTGCTCGACCGGCTGGCCCTGGTGGCCCTTCCGCCTCACGATCCGGCCACCTGGGCCCCGGTGCTGGCCGCGTTGGTGGGAGCCGTCGACATGGTGGTCGTCGACGGGCGGTTGCGGTTGCGGGTGGGGGAGATCCGCCGCCTCGCCGCCCGGGCCCGTGAGCGCGGGTCGGTGCTGGTGCCGGTGGTGCCGGGTCCCGACGGCGCGCGTTCTCCGCGACGCCCCACGGTGGGGGAGTGGACGACCGATCTCACCCTCTCGGCCACGGACGCGCGGTGGGAAGGCCTGGCCGACGGCCACGGCTACCTGCGGCGTCGTCGGGTGACGGTGGTGGCCGAGGGCCGGGGCCGGGCCGCCCGCGCCCGCCGGGCCGACCTGTGGCTGCCCACCGCCGGAGGAGGAGTGGCCCCGGCCGCGCCGGCCTCTGCGGTCGCCGCGGCCGCCGTTCCTGGGGGACGGGGCGAACGAGACACCGACGACGTCCTCGAAGCGGCCGTGGCCCGCACCGAACGGTTCCTGCGCTCGGTGCCCGCCGGAGCGCAGGTGTCGTGACCGCGGTACGCACGTTGGTGCTCTGGTGCCCGCACTGGCCGGTGGTGGCTGCGGGGGCGGCGCCGACCGAGCCGGCCGTGGTGGTGCGGGCCAACCGGGTGGTGGCGGCCACCCCGGCGGCGCGGGCCGAAGGAGTCGGGGCCGGTCAGCGCCGTCGCGAAGCCCAGGGTCGGTGCCCGGCGGTGGTGGTGCACGAGCACGACGAGGCCCGTGACGTGCGGGCCTTCGCCGCCGTGGCTGCCGCCCTCGAGCGCTACACCCCCCGCATCGAGCTGTCGCGGGCGGGCACGGCCGCCTTCCCCACCCGGGGCCCGTCGCGCTACTTCGGGGGCGACACCGCCCTGGCCGCTGCGGTGTGGGCCACCGTCGACGACGTGATGGAGGAGTGGGGCTGGGCGGGCACGGCCGGGGTGGGGGTGGCCGACGGACCCTTCCCGGCGGCGCTGGCGGCCCAGGCCGCCGCTTCCGGCATGGAGGTGGTGGAGCCCGGAGGGTCGCCGTCGTTCCTGGCGCCGCTGCCCGTGGGCACGCTCGACCGTCCCGACCTGGCCGACGTGCTCGTGCGCCTGGGTCTGCGCACGCTCGGTGCATTCGGGGCCCTCGACGCCGCCGACGTGGTGGCCCGCTTCGGAGCCGACGGGCGCACCGCCCACCGCCTGGCCCGCGGCCTCGACGAACGGCCACCGGCCACGTCGCCTCCGCCCCGTCACCTCGCGGTCGCGGCCGACCTCGACCCACCCGCCGAGCGGGTCGACGTCGCCGCGTTCGTGGCCAAAGGGTTGGCCGACGAACTCCATGCTCGCCTCGATGCCGACGGGCTGTCGTGCCGCCGGGTGGTGGTGACCGTCGAGACCGAGCAGGGCGAGGTGCACGAGCGGGTGTGGCGCCACGAAGGGGCGCTCGGTCCAGGCGCGGTGGCCGACCGGGTGCGCTGGCAACTCGACGGTTGGCTCAACGGCCCCACGGCCCGCCGGCCCACCGGTGGGGTGGTGCGCCTCGTCATCTCCCCCGACGAGGTCACGGCGGCCACGGGCCGCCAACTCGGGTTCTGGGGGGGCGAGTCGGCGGCCACCGAACGGGCCCGCCGGGGCCTGGCCCGGGTACAGGGTCTGCTCGGCCCCGACGCCGTCACCGTGCCCGAACCCAGAGGAGGACGGGGGCCGGCCGATCAGGTCGGCCGGGTGCCGGCGGCGGCCGTCGACGTGGGCGAACCCCGGAGTGCCCCGGCGGGCGCGGCGGCACCGTGGCCTGGTCGGGTGCCGGCCCCTGCCCCGGCGGTGGTGCCCGCCGCACCCGCACCGGTAGAGGTACGCGACGTCGAGGGTCGGGTGGTCACCGTCGATGGGCGGGGCGCCATGAGTGCCCCACCGGCCGACATCGTGCTCGCCGGCCGTGACGTCGGCGCCGTGCAGGCGTGGGCCGGCCCGTGGCCGGCCGAAGAGCGGTGGTGGGACCCCGAGGCGCGGCGGCGCCGGGCCCGGCTGCAGCTCCAGCTCACCGACGGCCGGGCGGTGCTGGTCTTCGTGGAGGGCGGTCGGTGGTGGCTCGAGGCGGTCTATGACTGAGCGTCCCCGCTCGGCCCGAGCGCAGGGCAGCTTGTAGGTTCGGTGTCGTTGTCCGGGTCGGCGCCACGCCGGTCCCGTCACCCTGTGAGGCGAGCATGACCGTCACCCAACCGTCGAAGAGCCAGGCCTACGTCGATGACCGGCTCCACGTGTTCCACTCGTGGTCGGCCCAGGCCCAGATCTCGCCCGTCGTCGTGGCCGGGGGCGAAGGGGCCTGGTTCTGGGACGACGAGGGGCGCCGCTACCTCGACTTCGCCAGCCAGCTCATCTACCTGAACCTCGGCCACCAGCACCCGCGCATGGTCGAGGCGCTCGTGGACCAGGCCCGCGAGCTGGCCACCATCGCCCCCAGCTTCGCCAACGCGACGCGTTCCGAGGCGGCCCGGCTCATCACCGAACGGGCCCCGGGCGACCTCGACATGGTGTTCTTCACCAACGGTGGCGCCGAGGCCAACGAGAACGCCGTGCGCATGGCCCGTCTGCACACCGGTCGGAACAAGGTGCTCACCACCTACCGCAGTTACCACGGGGCCACGGCCGCAGCGATCGTGGCCACGGGCGACCCGCGGCGCTGGCCGTCGGAGCCCGGGCCCGGTGGGTTCGTGAAGTTCCTCGGGCCCTACCCGTACCGTTCGCCGTTCTGGTCGAGCTCCGACGCCGAGGAGGGCGAGCGGGCCCTGGCCCACCTCGACGAGGTCCTGATGTTCGAAGGGGCTCAGAACGTGGCTGCCATCATGCTCGAGCCGGTGGTGGGCACGAACGGGATCCTCGTTCCCCCCGACGGCTACCTGGCCGGCGTGCGCGAGCGCTGTGACCGCCACGGCATCCTGCTCATCGCCGACGAGGTCATGAGCGGGTTCGGCCGCTGCGGCGAATGGTTCGCCGTCGATCGTTGGGGCATCGAGCCCGACCTGTTGACCTTCGCCAAGGGGGTGAACTCCGGGTACGTGCCCCTCGGGGGCGTGCTCATCTCTCGTCGGGTGGCCGACACCTTCGCCGAACGTCCTTACCCCGGCGGGCTCACCTACTCGGGTCACCCCATGGCCTGTGCCGCCGCGGTGGCGTCGATCAAGATCTTCGAAGATGACGACATCGTCGGGCGGTCCCGCCGCCTGGGCGAAGAGGTCTTCGCCCCGCGCCTGGCCGAGATGGCCGAGCGCCACCCGTCGGTGGGTGATGTACGGGGCCTCGGCTGCTTCTGGGCGGTGGAGTTGGTGAAGGACCGCACCACCAAGGAGATGCTGGTGCCGTTCAACGCCACCGGTGGGGACGTTCGACCGATGGCTGATCTCATGGCGGTGTGCAAAGCTCACGGTGTGTGGCCGTTTGCCCACTTCAACCGCTTACACCTGTGCCCTCCTCTCGTGATCTCCGAGGCCGACGCTCATCGCGGCCTCGACGTGATCGATGAGGCGCTGGCGTTGGCCGACCAACATGTGAGGACGACATGAGCGAGACGATGTGGATCGAACGGGCCCAGAAGGCGGTCGGTGACGCCGACACGATCGTGGCCGCAGCGTGGTTCCAGCCCCGCGGCACCTCCGGGGGACTGATCGGGGGAATGACCGGAGGCAACATGATCGCCGGAGGCGGCCTCATCGGCACGGCCGTGGGCGTGGGCGCGGCGGTGGTGGGCATGGGGGCGGAGAAGGCCTACGACAACCACCTGGCGTCGAAGGGCGCCGACGAGCCGGTCACGGTGCCGTTCATGACCATCGTCGGCGTCTCGGCGACCCGGATCTACGCCTGGCGATCGTCGAGCGAGCACCTCCACAACATGCCGGGGGCGTTGCTCTTCGCCTACGACCGCGACCAGGTTGCGGTCACCGTGCACTCGCGGGTCTCGGTGCGCACCTTCGAGGTCGAGGACCTGCACACCGGCCAGCGGTGGGAGTTCGAGTCGCCTCGGATCAACGGCCACCTCAAGTTCGTCGTCGACGCTCTGCACCCCGATCAACCCGATCAGGAAACCGCGGCCGCTCCCTGAGCCGTGCTGACGGTGATCGAATCACTACCCAGGAGTAGATTTCCCCAACAGGTCCAGCCTGCTGGACCGGCTGGCGGGCCGGCAGACGAGTCCAGGAGAGGGGCATGACCCCAGCGATGACCCCACGTCGGGCCACCCGGTTGGCCCTCGTCGCGCTCGTGGCCGTGCTTGGCATGTTGGCCGCCACGGTGGCCGGACGCTCGGGTTCGGACCCGGTGGCGGCGCCCACCTCGACCACGTCGGTTCCGCCTCCCACGAAAGCCGGGCCGGCACCCGTCGAGCCGACCGCCGAGCCGACCGCCGAGCCGATCGTGCCGCCGCCGGTCACCGTGGGCGCGGCCCCGGTCACGCCTTCCACCAACCCAGCGGCCGCCGACCCGGGCCCGCGTCAGGTGCCCGTCGACCCGGTGGTGGAAGAGAAGGTGGCGGCCGACGGTCAGACCGCGGTGCTCGTCGACCTGGACGTGCCCGACGGCCTCTCCCCCGAGGAGCGTTTCGGTGTGGTGGCGGCCGCCGCCGACGAGGTGCTCGCCGGGCTACCGGAGGGCAGCTACTCCGCCGCCAAACCCACCGGGTCCACCCCGGCCCTGGCCCTCACCGTCGACACCGCCGGCCTCGATGCCCTGCGCACGGCGTCCTCGGCCACCCGCGTGGCCGAGGATCGGGTGAACGTCGCCTTCTCGCTCAACGCGCCGACGTCCATCCAGGCCCCCCAGGCCTGGGCCCGGGGGGCCGACGGCGGCGGGCAGGTGATCGCCGTGCTCGACACCGGCGTGGCCCGCACCCACCCGTACCTGATGCGAGGCACTACGTCCGACGTGCTGGCCGAGGCGTGCTTCTCGTCGTCGTCGGGCACGGCGCTGTCCTCCTATTGCCCCAACGGGGTCACCCAGCAGTACGGGACCAGTGCCGCCGCTCCGTGTCCCGCGCCCGCCGCCGAATGCCTGCACGGCACGCACGTCGCCGGCATCGCCGCCGGCGGCACCGGCGCAACGTCGTACAACGACCCCGTCCCGGGCTTTGCCGCGTCGGGTATCGCCCCCGACGCCCGCCTGCTCGGGGTCCAGGTCTTCTCCAAGGGCTCCCCAGCATTTTGCGGCGGATCGACCTCGTGCCCCGTGGCCTTCGACTCCGACATCATCCGCGGTCTGGAGTGGGTGGGCGGGCAACAGGCGACCTACCCGGGTCTGGCCGCGGTGAACCTGAGTCTGGGTGGCGGCAGGTTCAGTCCCACGTCGTCGTGTGATGCCCAGAACGTCGCCATGAAGAAGGCCATCGACGATCTCCGGGCGGTCGGCATCGTCACCGTCGTGGCCAGCGGTAACAATGGGTGGAGCGGCTCGATCAGTGCACCGGCGTGCATCTCGACGGCCGTCGCCGTCGGCGCGGTCGACGATGTGACCGGTCGGGTGGCGTCGTATTCGAACATCAGCGCTGATGTCGACATCCTCGCCCCGGGCTCGGCGATCCGGTCGTCGATTCCATCCACGTCGATGGGGACTCTCTCGGGGACGTCGATGGCCACACCGGCGGTGGCGGGGGCGTTCGCGGTGCTGCGTGAGGCCCGTCCCGACCTGACCGTCGACGAACTGCTGTCGGCCCTTCAGGCCAACGGCACCTCGGTCGCCAGTCGGCTCTCTTCGTGTCCCACCACCCTTCCCAACGTGGCGCTGAACACCACGCTCGACAATTTCCGGTCGTTCAGCGACACCGTGTTCACCTCCGCCGCGCCGGTGCGGGTCATGGACACCCGTTCCGGACCTGGTGAGACCGGCAAGGTCGGGCAGGGGCAGTGCCGCCCGGTCGACACCGTCGCCGCGGGAGTGCCGTCGGATGCGGTCGCGATCGTGGCCAACATGACCGCGGTCGGACCGACGGCGGACACCTTCCTCACCGCGTTCACGTCCGCCGGCCCGCCCAATGCGTCGAACCTCAACGTTCCGGCCGGTCGTATCGTGCCCAATCTCGTGACGGTGAAGGTGAACGCCCAGGGCCAGTTCCAGGTGTACAACTTCGCCGGTCAGGTCGACGTGGTCGTCGACGTCGTCGGCTGGTATCGCCCGTCGACGGGCATCGAGTTCCGCTCGATCGCTCCTGTTCGTGTCCTCGACACGCGCGTCGAGGGAGATGAGATCACAGGGGGGACCACACGACCGGTTGATGCGACTCGTGCCGGGGTTCCCAGCGGGGCTTCTGCCGTGGTCGCCAACCTCACCGTCACGTCACCGTCGGCCTCCTCGTGGTTCACCGCGTTCCCCAACGGGCCTGTTCCCACGGCGTCCAACCTCAACTTCGTCGCCGGCCAGACCGTGGCGAACCTCGCCATCGTGAAGCTCACTCCGGACGGCACGTTCCTGGTTGCCAATCAGGCCGGCACGGCCCACCTCGTGGTCGACGTCGTGGGGTGGTTCGCTCCCGGCGAGGAGGCCCGGTTCACCCCGCTCAGCCCGGGGCGCGTCATCGACACTCGTGGCGGTCCGAAGCTCGGCGCGGGCTCCACGAGAATCGTCGATCCGTCACCGGCCGGTGTTCCTTCTTCGGCGACGGCCATCGTGGCGAACGTGACCGCCACCCAGCCCACGGCGGAATCGTGGCTCACCGCTTTCCCCCAGGGTGTGGCTCCCGATGTGTCCAGCCTCAACTTCGTGGCCGGTCAAACGGTACCGAATCTGGTGACGGTGAAGCGGGCACCCGATGGCACGTTCCGGATCCGTAACCAGGCCGGGTCCACCCACGTGGTCGTGGATGTAGCCGGGTTCTACGAGTAGCGCCTCGGGCCGAACTCGCCCCAGCTCACCGGTAGTAGCCGATGGCGTCGATGATGAGGTCGGTGGCGCGGTTGGCGAAGGCGGCGATCTTGGCGCCCGGGCCGAGGGCGACGGTGGTGGTGTTGGCCACCACCGCGCCGGCGCTGGTCCAGTTGAGGTTGGAGGTGCTGGGGGCGGGGATGCCGTCGGGGTAGACGGTGAGGAATCCGGGCCCTCCGGGGGCGCCGCCGGCGGTGTTTACGACGGTGGCGGTGATGATGGCGGCGGAGGCGTCGGTGGGGATGCCGGAGTTGTTGGTGGTGAGGGCGATGCCGGTGCGGGGGGTGTTGGCGGTGAGTTTGGTCTGGGGGGCGATGTTCGGTGGCTGCCCCGGTCGACTGTCGTAGACGCGCGTCGGGGTGGGGAGCACGGTGAGTGCCCCGGCCGTGGCCGGCCCGGCCAGGCGCACCCACGTGCCAGGCGTGCCGCCGGCGACGCAGAGCCAGAGCGATTCGTCGTCGTCGAAGTAGATCTCTCCCGCGTCGTGGGCATCGGTGCGGTTCGGCGGTGGGACGAGTGCCGGCATCTCGGCGGCCTGACGTAAGCCGATCTGCGCTCGTCCGCCGACGGCACGTACCCCCAGGCCGCTAGGGCTGTAGCCAGCCGTGCCGATCGTGCCACCCGCCCCTTCCCCCAACACTCCGCAGGTACCGGTCGATCGGCCAACGATGCCGATGCCCGTCGGGTCGGTCTTGGTCTCGCCCAGGACGCCGACGTTCTTGCCGACGCTGTAGGTGGCGACACTGCCTCCCGGGCACTCGATGTAGACGCTTACCAGTGCCTGGGCCTGGTAGATATCGACCGCCGGACGCAGAGAGCTCGATGTCACGCTCAGAGCTGTCCCGTTGGTGCTCGTCGCCGAGATCACCGGGGCACTGTTGGTGACGTTTCCGACTGCGGCGAGCGCTGATCCAGTGCCCGTCGCCTCGGCCTTGATGGCGGCGCCGGTGCCGGTGCTGGTGGCGATGACAGCGGGGGTGGCGGTGCTGGTGTCGAACGAGCCGGTGGCGGCCGCGGCGGGGGAGGCGGTGGCCACGGTGGCGGCGGCGCCGCCGAGCACGGCCCCGGCGGCCACGACACCGGCTCGGCCGAGGAGCCGACGCCGGTCGACTCGGACTGGCTCGTCACGGCGCGGTTCGTCGCGGCGCGGTTCGTCACGGCGCGGTTCGTCGCCGTCCGGGGCGTCGGTCGCTTCGGGTGCGGCGGGCCCATCGTGGAGCGTGGCGGGCGGTGTGAGCGGTGTGAGCGGTCGCGATTTCGTCGGGTCGGCCTCGATACCGGTGTCAGAGCCGAGGCCTCCGAGTCCGCCGAGCGCCTCCAGCCGCGAACTCGGTGTCGGCGGTGCCGGCGGTCGGGCTTCCAGCGCAGCGCTGAGTCGGGCCACGGTGGCCTCGAGCTCGGCCACCCTCGTGGCCAGGTCCTGGTCGTCGGGTGAAGCGGTCGTGGCGCCCATGCCCACTCCTTCGCCGAGGCACCGGGCCCATCCCGCCCCTCGATGGGGAAAGCGTAGAACGTGGATCACGGAGGGTGAGGCTCGCCTTGTGGATCGAACAGGCGTTCGCTACGGTGCGGGCATGGGGTGGAGAAACCCGCCGGTGCCGTGGGGCGAACTCGAACGACGACTGGGTGACGGGCCGCGGCCGGCCGGGGGTCGTCACCAACCGATGTTCCCCGGCGACGGAGGCGACAGTCCGGCGTGGTCGCGCAAACGCCCGGTCTACGAGCCCCCCGCTCCCGAACCGGGCCGGCGAAGGGGCCCGGTGCCCTACGCCGAGTTGCACTGCCACAGCCACTTCAGCTTCCTCGACGGCGCCTGTTCGCCCGAGGTGCTGGCCGAGGAGGCGGCCCGGCTGGGCCTCGAGGCCCTGGCCGTCACCGACCACAACGGGTTCTACGGCGTGGTGCGCATGGCCGAGGCGGCCCGCGAGCTGGGCCTGCCCACCATCTTCGGCAGCGAGCTCACCCTCGGCCGCCGGGCCGTGCCCGTGGGCGAGCCCGACCCGGGAGCCGGCACCGACGAGGCCCACCTGGTGGTGCTGGCCCGCGACCCTCGGGGCTACGCCTTGCTGGCCCGGGCCATCAGCGACGCCCAGTTGCGGGGCGAGAAGGGCGGCCCCCGCCTCACCCTGGCCGACCTCTGCGGCATCGGCGGCTCCGGCGCGCCGGCCGCCGACCAGGGGCACTGGCTGGTGCTCACCGGCTGTCGCAAGGGGGCGGTGCCCGCCGCCCTCGAAGGGGCCGGCCCTCGCGCCGCCGGGCGCCGTCTCGGCGAACTGGTCGACGCTTTCGGGCGCAACCGTGTGGCCGTCGAGCTTTGGGACCACGGGCACCCGCTCGACTCGGCCCGCAACGACGCCCTGGCCGTGCTGGCCGTGGGTGCCGGTGTCGATCTCGTGGCCACCACCAACGCCCACTACGCCACCCCCGCCCAGCGACCGCTCGCCTCGGCGCTCGCCGCGGTGCGGTCGCGGCGCAGCCTCGACGAGCTCGACGGCTGGCTGCCCGCCGCCGCCGGTGCCCACCTGCGCTCGGGATCCGAGCAGGCCCGGCGCTTCGCCCGCTTCCCCGGGGTGGTGGAGCGCGCCGGTGAGCTGGGTCTCGACTGTGCCTTCGACCTGCACCTGGTGGCCCCCGACCTCCCGCCCTACCCGTGCCCCGACGGGCTCGACGAGATGGGGTTCCTTCGCCGGCTCACCGAGGCAGGGGCCGAGCACCGCTACGGGCCCAGAAGCGCCGACCGCGTGCCCGGGGCGTGGCGTCAGATCGATCACGAACTGGCCGTCATCGCCCAACTCGGTTTCCCGGGCTACTTCCTCATCGTCTGGGACATCGTCGACTTCTGTAGGCGGCAAAGGATCTACTGCCAGGGCCGCGGTTCGGCGGCCAACTCCGCGGTGTGCTTCGCCCTCGGTGTCACCAAGGCCGACGCCGTGCAGCTCGGACTGCTGTTCGAGCGGTTCCTGTCGCCCGAACGCGACGGACCGCCCGACATCGACGTCGACATCGAGTCCGGCCGCCGCGAGGAGGTCATCCAGTACGTCTACGAGCGTTACGGCCGTCGTTACGCCGCCCAGGTGGCCAACGTCATCACCTACCGGGGTCGCTCGGCGGTGCGCGACATGGCCAAGGCCCTCGGCTACGCCACCGGCCAGCAGGACGCCTGGGCCAAGCAGGTCGACCGCTGGAGCGGTATCCGTGCCCTGGTCGGCGGTGAGGCCAGTGCCCGTGCCGCCGACTGCGACATCCCCGCGGCGGTACTCGACCTCGCCGCCCAGGTCGAGCACGCCCCCCGCCACCTCGGCATCCACTCCGGCGGCATGGTGCTGTGCGACCGTCCGGTGGTCGAGGTGTGCCCGGTCGAGTGGGCCCGCCGCGAAGGCCGCACCGTGTTGCAGTGGGACAAGGACGACTGCGCCGCCGCCGGGCTGGTGAAGTTCGACCTGCTCGGTCTGGGCATGCTCACCGCTCTGCACCGCACGGTCGACTTCGTGGCCGGCGCCCACGGCCTCGAACTCGACCTGGCCACCATCCCCCAGGACGACGCCGTCTACGACATGTTGTGCGAGGCCGATTCCATCGGGGTGTTCCAGGTGGAGAGCCGGGCCCAGATGGCCACCCTGCCCCGCCTGCGCCCCCGCACCTTCTACGACCTCGTGGTCGAGGTGGCCCTCATCCGCCCCGGGCCCATCCAGGGCGGGTCGGTGCACCCCTACATCCGCCGCCGCAACGGTCGTGAGCCGGTGACCTATCTGCACCCGCTGCTCGAGAACTCCCTCGCCAAGACCCTCGGCGTGCCGCTGTTCCAGGAACAGCTCATGCAGATGGCCATCGACGTGGCCGGCTTCACCCCCGGCGACGCCGACCAGCTCCGTCAGGCCATGGGCTCCAAACGCAGCCGCGAGCGCATGGAACGCCTGCGCAGCCGGCTGTACGACGGCATGGCCGAGCGCGGCATCACCGGCGAGGTGGCCGACCGCATCTACGACAAGCTCGCCGCCTTCGCCAACTTCGGGTTCCCCGAGAGCCACTCGGTGTCGTTCGCCTACCTGGTGTACGCCAGTTCGTACGTGAAGCGGTACTTCCCGGCTGCGTTCTGCGCGGGGCTGCTCGACGCCCAGCCCATGGGTTTCTACGCCCCCCACACCCTGGTGGCCGACGCCCGCCGCCACGGCGTGGAGGTACGCACCCCGGGCCTGAACGCCTCACGGGCCGGGGCGGCGCTCGAATGGGTGGACGGCCAGCCGGCGCCGTGCCGGGCCGCCGGTCCCCCCGACACCGTGGGCCCCGACCCCCACCCTCCGGCCGACGACGACCCGGGCCTGTTGCCCCGCCACGGGATCGACGTGCCCCAACCGGCGCTGCGCCTCGGGTTGGCCTCGGTGCGCACCGTGGGCGCCGACCTGGCCGCAGCCATCGTGGCCGAGCGCGACGCCCGCGGCCCGTACGTGTCGATGGAGGACCTGGCCCGCCGGGTGAAGATGGGTCGCGACACCCTGGAGGCCCTGGCCACGGCCGGCGCGTTCGCTCGCCTCGCCGACGGCACCGGCCGGCCTCTCGACCGGCGCCGGGCCCTGTGGGCGGCCGGGGCGGTGGCCCAGGGTGGGGCCGACAAGCTGGCCGGGGTCGTCACCGGGGTCGAGGCTCCGCAGTTGCCCGGGCTCACCGACCGCGAGACCGCCGGGGCCGACCTTTGGGCCACCGGGGTGGCCCCCGACGGCCACCCCACCCGGTTCATCCGGGCCGAGCTCGACCGCCTGGGCGTGGTCACCTCCACCGGTCTGGCCGCGGTCGAGCCGGGCCGGCGGGTGCTCATCGGTGGGGTGGTCACCCACCGCCAGCGCCCGGCCACCGCTGGGGGTACCACGTTCCTCAACATCGAGGACGAGACCGGGTTGGTCAACGTGATCGTGTCGATGGGGTGCTGGACCCGCTACCGGCAGGTGGCCCGCACCGCGCCGGCGCTGCTGGTGCGGGGCCGGCTCGAACGGGCCGAGGGGGTCACCAACGTGATCGCCGACAAGCTCGAACCGCTGCCCCTCACCGCCGGCCTCCCGTCGAGCCGCGACTTCCGCTGACCGGACCGGGCCGTCGCCGACGTCGTAGACCCCGACGATCTCGTCGAGGTAGGGGTGGAGTACCCGGCAGTTCGCCACTGCCGGTAGCTCAGGGCAGTCAAGGCCGTCGCGACCGTTGCCCGACCTTTGTCAGTCCACCTTCAGCTGCCGGAAATCCTGGCGTGATACACGTTCGCTACGGTCCGAAGAGGAAATCGCCCGGAGGTGGTCTCGTGAGTGGAGTGGTGATCGAGGGTGGATGGGTCATCCCCGGTGGGTCCGTGCCCGGACCGATCGAGGCCGGCCATCTGGCCATCGTCGACGGGGTGATCGTCTCGGTGGGTCCGGGTACCGCTCCAGCGTCGGTGCCACGAGACGATGTCATCGACGCCGAGGGGTGCCTGGTCGTTCCAGGGTTGGTGAATGCCCACACCCATCTCTGCATGACGCTGGGTCGATCTCTCGGAACCGACGCGTCGCTCCTCCAGTGGCTCACCACGGCTCAGCTTCCTCTCATGAGTGTGCTCGAGCCCGAGGACTACGAGCTGGCCGTGACCCTGGGCGCGCTCGAGAACCTGCGTTCAGGGAACACCACGGTTTGCGAGGTCTTCTTCTCGAACCGGTTCGGCGACGCAACGGATGGGCTTGCCGCGGCCGCACTCGACCGATTGGGGCTGCGCAGCATCTTGTTCCGCTGTTCGAACGACCTGCCGTTCGCTCCGGGTTTCGTCGAGAGCCTCGATGACATTGGTAGGAGATCGTCTGCGCTCATCGACGAATGGTCGGCCAGCACCCGCACGGGTATCGGGGTCGGGCCGATCGTGCCCTGGGCCGCAACGCCCGACTACTGGGCCCAGACCCGCGAGTTCGCTGATTCGGGTGTGGGGGTGCACCTGCACACCGCCGAGACTCCCGAATACAACGACCTCATCGCTGAGCAGACCGGGCTGACGAACATCGGGCTGCTCGCCGACGTCGGGGTGCTCGGACCGGGGGTGATGTTGAACCACTGCATCCATCTTTCCGAGGCCGACATCGCACTGATCGCAGACCACGGTTCCCCGGTGATCCATGACCCGACGTCGAACATGATCCTTGCGTCAGGGGTCGCGCCAGTCCCGGCGCTGCGCGCTGCCGGAGTGACCGTGGGTTTGGCGTGCGACGGTCCCGCCTGCCACAACACCCAGGACATGTTCGAGGTCATGAAGGCAGCGTCCCTCCTGCACAAGGTCACGACGCGGGATCCGACCGTGCTGACGGCGTCCGACGTGTTCACGATGGCCACGGCGGGCGGGGCTGCTGCGGCCGGGCTTGGCGGGGTCACTGGCGCTCTCGAGGTTGGTCTCGCCGGCGATGTGGTTGTCGTCGATGCTCGCTCAGCGCACCTGGTTCCGATGCACGACCCCCTGGCCGCGCTCGTCTACTCGGCCCGCGCTGCTGACGTACGCGATGTCGTGATCGATGGTGAGGTCGTACTGCGTGACGGGGTCGTCCTCAACTTCGACGAGGAGGAGCTCCTCGTCCGCGCTCAGCTACGCGCACGAGAACTTGCCCAGGCGGCCGGCCTCTAGCCGTCATGTTCCTCGAGATGCGATCTTTCCGTAAGCGATCGGGCCTTGCTGCAACGAGCTGCGTGCGGGAGCGTGTGCGAGTCGCTCTCGGGTCGCCGTCGAAGTGGTCGCCCGGGGTGGTGCTGGTCAGGCCGTAGTGTGACGGGCCGTCGGCGCCCTGCGTGGCGCCGGCCCCGACGCACCACGGATATTCCCAGGGGGAGCCCGATCCGATGATCCTTGCCGAAGCCATCAACAGCCCGGTGTTCAACGAGACCGGTCTCGACCTCGGTCTGCTCATCCTGCGGGTGGTGGTCGGCCTCACCATCGCCGCCCACGGCTACAACCACATCTTCCGGGGCGGCAAGATCCAGGGGACGGCGGGGTGGTTCGCGTCACTTGGCATGAAGCCCGGCATCCTGCACGCCTGGCTGGCCAGCATCACCGAGCTCGCCGCCGGACTGTTGCTGGCCCTCGGTCTGCTCACCCCGCTCGGCGCGGCCGGGGTGGCCGGCACCATGGCCGTCGCCTTCGTCACCAACCATCGCAAGAACGGTTTCTTCATCTTCCGGCCCGGCGAGGGTTGGGAGTACGTGAACGTGTTGATGTGCGCCGGTCTGGCTCTCGGCGCCCTCGGCCCAGGGCAGTGGTCCATCGACAACGCCCTGAAGCTCGAGTGGGTGTCGGGCCCGATCGGGTTCGCCATCGCCGCCATCGGTGGCCTGGGCGGCGCCGCGCTGCTCCTGCTTCTCTTCTGGCGCCCCGAG
>Ga0335394_10004837_pt1 | contig 15304 bp, 9 predicted proteins | sample MAT03_FD_205741 | JGI IMG/M metagenome (GOLD analysis project Ga0335394, IMG submission 205741) | Freshwater microbial communities from Lake Fryxell liftoff mats and glacier meltwater in Antarctica - MAT-03 (spades assembly) (version 2) ...
GAGAACCCCGGCGATGGCCGCCGGGCTGACTGATCGTGTGTGGTCGGTGGCCGAGTGGCTGGCATACCCGGCCGTGCAACGAAAGTAGGCCACCACCGGTTCCGTCAGGAAGGGCATTTCTTGCGGAACGTGTGGTTCAAGGGGGCGTGGGGCGGCGAGTTCCTGTTCGCCCTGCTGCGCGAGGAATGGGCGGCACGCCTGGCGGCGAGGGCGGTCGATGACCGACTCGCAGACGCCCTAAGCCCTCCGCAGGGCCGCACCGACCAACACGGCGGCAACACTGTTACAGGAGAGTTTCAGCGATGAGGTGGGGAACGCGAAAGGGGCTGCGGCGTATATGCCACAACCCCTTGTGCTGCAACAGTGCCCAGGACAGGACTTGAACCTGCACGGTATTGCTACCGCCAGCCCCTCAAGCTGGTGCGTCTGCCAATTCCGCCACCTGGGCTTCGACAGTGAGAATTATGGAGGGTCACCGACCGGAATCAAGGGGGATCGTGAAAAGCCCATCCGTTGCAACGGGTGGACTTCGCCCCACTCACGCACACCCGTACCGCAGTACGCCGCGCATCTCGTCCAGCGTCACGACGCCGCCGGGGTGGAGAATCTTCGCCAGCCGCGTCAGGTTGCGGATCTGACGACCGTTCAGCACCGTCTCCGCCAGTTCCAGCACAGCTCCCTCCGTCAGGCTCAACCCCGCGGCGGTCAGCATCGTCCGCCAGATCACCGCCCGCGCCGCCTGGTCCAGGTCGGGGTAGTCGAGCCGCAGCATCACCCGGCTGCGCACCGCGTGGTCGAGTACGTCGGCCCGGTTCGTCGTCAGGAACAGGATGCCCTGGTAGTAGTCGAGCAGGCGGAGGAAGCTGCCGACGATCGCGCTCCGCTCCAGGTCTTCGCCGCGCTGGGCGAGGAAGATTTCGCACTCGTCGAACTGCAGCACCGCGTTCCAGCGGGCGACGCGGTCGAACACGCGGGCCAGGTTCTCCTCCAGTTGCTGCACGTTGGTGCCGAGCTCGCCCAGTTCCAGCACGTACAGCGGCCGCCGCGTCTGCTCGGCGTACACCTCGGCGGTCAGCGTCTTGCCGACGCCGGGGTTGCCGGCCGCGAGGATGACCACGCCGCCGTGCTTCCCCTTGATCACGTCGCCGAACAGCCCCTCGACCGGCGTGCCGAACACCCGCGACAGGATGCCGAGCATCTCGCCGGGGAGGTGAAGCTTCCCCATCGCCTCCTCGTCGAACTCGTAGGGGCGCACGTCGTCCACGTCGGCGTAGACGTACTGCTTGGTGTCGAGGCTGAACACGCGCACGAACGGCAGCCGGCTCATCCCCTCCTGGCTGCCGCCGTAGGGGGCGTAGTAGTTCCGCTGCTCCTCCGCCACCTCCAGTTCGGCCTCCACGACGCAGCGGCGCGGCATCTCGGCGGTGCCGAGCGCGCGGCTCTCCGGGCCGGGGAGCCAGCGGTTGCTGATCGTCACCACCGGACCGCTCACGACCACGACACTGCCGCGCTCGCGGCTGTGGCGCTCGGCACGGAGGAGCTTCAGGTTGAACTCGCCGGCCGTGGCCTGAACGCCGCGGTAGCCGAAGTGGTTGAGCACCTGCAACACCGTCAGCTCGCGGGCCATGCCGGCGTCGTCGAGGAACAGGTCGGGGTAGACGTAGCGGCTGAAGCCGTAGGCCGTCTCGCACATCGACAGCGTGCCGTGGACGAGCACGCCCTTGCTGAGGTGGTTGCCCTCGCGGTTGTCGTTGAGGAACTGCACGTTCAGCGTGACCGGGTACCAGCGGCCGTTGAGGAACAACTCGGCATTCGGCGTCTTGGTGCCGAGCATGGCGAACGTGCTGCCGAACTCGACTGGGTTGGCGACGACCGTCTGGTAGACGTGGTCACGGTCCGAGCCGTTCGCCCCGGACATGCCGTGGACGTGCATCACGATCACGGCGCGCTGGTTCGGCGACAGTCGGCTGTCATCGAGGAGCGCCCGCAGGGCCGGGGACGGAATCTGGGCGATCTCGGCGGCGACCGGCCCCTTCGCGGCGGCGCCGGCGAGGAGACGCTCCAGCGTGGCCCGCTCGGCCTCGGTGAGGATGGCCCGGTCCAGTGCCGACTTCAGGATTTCGCGGCCGATCCGCAGCTTCGCCATGTGTGTTACCTCGACGGGGCTCTACCGAGTGATTCGTCGCAACGGGGGGAGGTTCGCGGGAGGTGGGGGAAGTTTAATCCGGGGGAGGGAGAACGTGAATGTCGGGAGCTGTGGTTCCGCCGCTCGCGGCGTAGCACCGCGGTGCTACGCCGCGAGCGGTAAAGTCGAATAGGATACCCCTCCCCTCCCCTCCCCCGGGTCCGCCCCATGTTCATCTTCGAGAAGGCGCCGTTCAAGCAGTGCCACGCCTCCACAGTCGTCGAGCACGAACCCGGCAAGCTCCTCGCCGCGTGGTTCGCCGGCGACGCGGAAGGGGCCAAGAACGTGCAAATCTGGCTGTCCGCGTTCGACGGCCGGGTGTGGTCCGAACCCACCGTCGTCGGCAGCGAGCCCGGCCAGCCGACGTGGAACCCCGTGCTGTTCAAGAGCCGCCAGGGGACGCTGCGCCTGTGGTACAAGGCCGGCCCGAAGCCCGACACGTGGACCGGCTTCGACCGCACCTCCGCGGACGGCGGACGGACGTGGTCCGAACCGAGGATGCTGCCCACGCCGATGTACGGCCCCGTGCGGGCGAAGCCGCTCCAGCTCGCCGACGGGATCATCCTCGCGGGCACGTCCGTCGAGAGCTACCGGAACTGGACGCCCTACGTCGACCGCTCCGACGACGACGGCGGGACCTGGTCGCGCTCGAACCCGTTCCCGCTGCCGCGGCAGTTCGGTCAAATTCAGCCGGCGCTGGTGCCGACCGCCGACGGTAAGGGCGTCGTGGCGCTGATGCGGTCGCGGTCGCACAAGGTGTGCCGGTCGCTTTCCACGGACGGTGGCCGAACGTTCGCCGCCGCGGAGGAGATCGACGTTCTCAACCCCAGCGCCGGGATCGACGCCGTGCGCACGAGGGCTGGGCTGTTGGTGATGATCTACAACCCGACGATCGCCGCCCGCACGCCGATTAGCCTGGGCGTGTCCGCGGACGACGGGAAGACGTGGCGGAAAGTCCGCGACATGGAGACGGAACCGGGCGAGTACTCGTACCCGGCGCTGATCGAGACCGCGGCCGGCGAGTTGGTGATGACGTACACCTGGCGGCGCACGCACATCAAAGTCGTCCGCGTCGATCCGGCCACGCTCCGGTAAAATGGGCGGACCCACCCGGAGTTCCGCCTTGTTCTCGACCCCCGTCGGCCGCCTCCGCGTCGTCGCCCTCGCGGAAGGCGTGTCGTGCCTCCTGCTGTTCTTCGTGGCGATGCCGATCAAGTACGTCGAGGCGCTCGGGAATGACCCCGGGCCGGTGAAATACGTCGGGTGGGTTCACGGGATGCTGTTCCTCCTATTCGGGGTCGCCGGCTTGCAGGCGATGGCCGCCCGGCGCTGGAAGTGGACGGCCGCGGCTTGGGGCTTCGTGGCGGCGCTCCTCCCGGGCGGGACGTTCGTGTACGACGCCAAGTTTCTGAAGTCCGAACACGACCGCGAGCGCGCCGAAGCCGGTTCGGCAAGGGGTTTGCAGTGACCACACCGGACGTACCCGGAGACCCCATGGCCACCGCACTCCCGCGCCCGCAACTGATCACCGACGTGGACCCGAAGGCCGCGCTGCCGGCGGTGCGGGCGCTGACGAAGGTGATGGACACGGCCGTCACAATCCCCGGTACTCGCATCTCCTTCGGCCTCGATGCACTCCTCGGGCTCATCCCGGGCGTCGGCGACACGGTGAGTTCGCTGATCGGCAGCTACATCATCCTCGTGGCCCACCGGCTGGGGGCGCCGACGAGCGTGCTCACGCGGATGGTGCTGAACCAGGGGATCGACGCCCTCGTCGGCCTGATCCCGTTTGCCGGCGACCTCCTGGACATCGGTTTCAAGGCGAACGTCAAGAACGCCCGTCTCCTGGAGCAAACGCTCGAAAACCCCGGCCGCACCGGCCGGGCGAGTCGCTGGGTCGTGGTCGGGCTGTTGGTGGCGGTGTTCGCCATCGGCGCGGGGACGGCGTTGGTGGGGTACTGGGTCGTGACGAAGCTGTTCGTTTAAGTCAACAGGCGAGCGGCCCGCGTGAGCGGGCTGTTCCTCCGCGCATCAGTTGCGCGGAGGAACAGCCCGCTCACGCGGGCCGCTCGCCACTCGCACGTTCGTCGTACCCGTAGCGCTGAATCACGTCTCCCCACCGCTGCGTCACCTCGTCGCGGTCCGCGTCCGACAGCGTGTAGCGATTCGCCTCGTACCCTTTCGTAGCCGTCAGGTACACCCGCAACCGCGGCTCGTAGTCCGCGTACCCACCCAATCCCAAAGCGTCGAACACGCCCCGCATCTGTACCGGCGTGTCCCTCACCAACTCCTCGTAGCGCAGCTCGTGAAACTGCCCGCGCGGGATGAGCGGTTTCGCCTCTTCCAACCGGTCGTAGACCGTGCGGAACTCGCTAAACACCTTCTCGCGGATGCGGCCCGGGTCGCGCGGCGTCTGGAGCCCGTGCTTGCGGCCGAGCGAGTTCCACAGGTTGATCGTGGACGGGAACACCACGTACGGGTCGCGCACGATGTGGACGAACCGCGCGTCCGGGAACAGGTCGAGCAGCACCTTCACCCGTGCCGTGTGTGGCGGCGACTTCAGCACCAGACGCCGCGGGTCGCGGTAGGTCACGGCTTGCAAGAAGCGGCGAAACCCGCGCTTCCAACCGGCGAGCTGCGCCGGCGTGAGGCCGGACAAATCCAGCGACCCCGGGAACACCGGCGGCCGGTTGGGGAAGGCGATGTCCGCGTAGGGCGACGGCAACCCCAGCAGGCACAGGGCGAATTCGTCCTCCTGCGGGCGGTCCCAGCCGGCAGCCATATTGTCCATCGGCCGCTTGTCCGGCACCAGGAACTTCAGCGGCCCTTTGAGCAGGTGTTCCGTCAGGAGGAAGTGGTTCGGCGCGAAACACTGCAGGTACGTCGGGCTGGTGAAACGCGTGTCGAGGCAAAGCAGTTCGTGCAGCAGCGTGGTGCCCGTCCGCCAATGGCCGATGACGAACACCGGCGGCCCGACCAGTTCCGTGCGCCGCACGGCGTCGCCGTGGCGGCCGGTCGTGAACCAGCGGCCGACCATGTTCCCGATCGTGACCACCGACGCGACGGCGGCGATCCAGAGCTGCGGCGGGTGGACGGCGAAATGGTTGCGGGCCAGCAGTCGGAGGAAGGCGGGGTAGTCCGACCCCTCCCACATCCGCGGCACCCACGGGTCGCGCTTCGGGCCGGGGCCGGCCGGTGTCATCCGAAGCACTCCCGCCGGGAGACGAAAGGGACGTTGAAGCGAATCCCCCACCCCGGGGCAAGTCGGGAGCGCCACCGCCAAGATTTCTTGCCGCACGATGAAGACCGTAGACGCACGATCAGACAAGATCGGTTTGTTCTGATCGTGCGTCTACGGTCTTCATCGTGCGGCAAGAAAATCTCTGACGCTGCGGGCGGGCGAGCTGCGAAAAGGCCGAATTCCTCCAGCCGTTCGCCCTAGCGTCCTGGCGGCGCCGACAGCAAACTCAACCCGCGACGTGAGCGTGGGCGGGTTTTGTAAATCAACTTTACTAAAGCCGCTTTACAAAGCCCGGCTCGGCGAGTAGTATATCGGGAATCATGGCTCCCTCCGGTAACGGCACGATGCCCGTCATAACGACCATGCGGCCGGCGCTGGTCGGGCGGCTCAATGAACGACAGGTTCTCCGCGTCATCCAGGACCGCGGGCCGTTGTCGCGCGCGGAGGTCGCCCGCGAGTGCGGCCTGAGCCCGCCCACGGTGTCGAAGGCGGTCGCGTCGCTGCTGAGGTCGGGCCTGCTAGAAGAAGCCGACGCCCCCGAGACGGCTCGCGGCCGACCCGCGCCACGCCTCCGCCTGGCCAGCGCGACGGCCCAGGTGCTCGGCGTCACGATCGACGGCGGGCACTGCGAAGTGGTCTCGGCCGGGCTCGACGGCGAGTTGCACGCCGACCTCGTGACCGTCCCCACGCCGACGAGTTATCCCGCGCTGTTGGACGCACTCGAAGCAGCGGCCCGCACACTGATCGCGCGTCCGGGTGTCACCACGCTCGGGCTCGGGGTGAGCCTTCCGGGCCTCGTTGACTATCGTAAGGGGTGCGGCGTGCTGTCGCCGAACCTGCCGATCACGAACGGCCACGCCCCGGCCGCCGACCTGGCCGAACGGCTCGGCATCGACTGCACGCTGCTCCAGGAGTCGCACGCCCTTTGCCTCGCGGAGCGCGAGTACGGCCTGGCCCGCGGGCTCGACGACTTCGCCATGCTCGACGTGGGGACTGGCGTCGGCCTCGGGGTGATGAGCGGCGGCCGACTGGTGACGGGGCACTCGGGGTTGGCGGGCGAGATCGGCCACATCACCGCGGTCGCGGACGGCGGCCGGGCGTGCGGCTGCGGCAACCGCGGCTGCCTCGAAACCGTCGCCAGCGACCGGGCGCTGGCCCTGCGGGCGTCCGAGAAACTCGGCCGCGACGTGGACGTGGACGAGGTGATCGACCTCCTGACGGCGGGGGCGGTGGACCTGGCCGACGAGTTGCGGGCGGCGGTGACGTACTTGGCGGTCGGCGTGGCGGCGGTGCTGAACCTGTTCAACCCGGCGACGTTGTTCATCCACACCCGCCTGTTCGAGACGGACCCCGCCCTGTTCGCCGAAGTGGTGCGCCAGGCCGGCGCCCGCGCCCTGCCGCCGGCGTTCGCCGACTGCCGCATCGTCCCGGCGAAGGGGAGCAAGCGGCAGGGCGCCGTCGCCGGGATCGTCCGCCGCCTGACCGACGCCGTGGCTCGAGACGCCTAATTCGCCGCTTGCGGCGTTGCACGGAGCACCTGCGATGCGCGCCCTCCCGCCGCTCCTCGCCGCCCTGCTCGCGGCGTTCGTCGCCCACGACAGTGGCCGCGGCGCCGAGCTACCGCCGCTGAAGTTGCTGTTCCTCGGCGACTCCGCCGGCCATCAGCCCGCCGCGCGCTTCGAACAATTGCGGCCGGTGTTCGCGGCCCGCAACATCACCCTCACCTACACCGACAAACTCGACGACCTGAACGCCGCGAAGCTGAACCAGTTCGACGGCCTGCTGGTGTATGCGAACCACACGAAGATTTCGCCCGACCAGGAGAAGGCGCTGCTGGACTACGTCGCGTCCGGGAAGGGATTCATCCCCGTCCACTGCGCCAGCTACTGCTTCCTGAACTCGCCGGCGTACATCGACCTGGTCGGCGCCCAGTTCCGCAGCCACACCACCGGCACGTTCCGCACCACGCCCGTTCAGCCGGACCACCCCATCCTCAAGGGGTACCGCTCGTTCTCGAGCTGGGACGAGACCTACACCCACCACAAGCACAATGACAAGGACCGCACTCTCCTCGAAGTCCGCGAGGAGGCGGGCGTAAAGGAGCCGTGGACGTGGACGCGCACGCACGGCAAGGGGCGCGTCTTCTACACCGCGTGGGGCCACGACCAGCGCACCTGGGGCAACCCCGGCTTCCACAACCTGCTCGAGCGCGGCGTCCGCTGGGCGTGCAACCAAGACCCAGCGCTGGCCGGCACCTTTTTCGACCGCCCGGACATGACGACGGTGGCGAAGGGGCTGGCGCCGTTCGAGTACGTCCCGGCCAAGGTGCCGTTCTACCCGGCGGGGAAGAAGGGCGGCGCGAAGGGCGACCCGGGCGGCCGGATGCAGAAGCCGCTGCCGGCGGCCGAGAGCGTGCGGCACTACGTCACGCCGGTCGGCTTCGAGGTGCGGGCGTTCGTCACCGAGGAGAAGCTCGGCGGCAAACCGCTGGCGATGGCCTGGGACGAGAAGGGCCGGCTGTGGGTATCGGTGACGCTCGACTACCCAAACGAGCTCAAGCCCGCCGGCCAGGGCCGCGACCGCGTCGTGGTCTGCACCGACACCGACGGCGACGGCATCTGCGACACCGTCACCACCTTCGCCGACAAACTCAGCATCGTGACGAGCCTGCTGCCCTACGCCGGCGGCGTGATTGCGCACCAGGCGCCGGTGACGCTGTTCCTCAAGGACACGGACGGCGACGGTAAGGCCGACTTGCGCCAGGAGCTGATTCGCGGCTGGTCCACGGGCGACACCCACGCCGGACCGAGCAACCTGCGCTATGGGTTCGACAACTGGGTGTACGGGGCGATCGGTTACGCCGGGTTCAACGGCACGGTCGGAGGCGAGCGGGTGAGCTTCAAGCAGGGCTTCTACCGCTTCAAGGTCGAAGCCGACAACGCCGCCCTGAAGGTGACGAAGCTCGAGTTCCTCCGCAGCACCAGCAACAACACCTGGGGGCTGAACTTCGACGAGGCCGGTGAGGTGTTCGGTAGCACGGCCAACGGCTGCCCGCTGGTCCACATGCCGATCCCGAACCGGTACACGGAGAAGGTTCGCGGACTGAGCGCGACCCCGCTGGCGAACATCGCCGCCGACAACCATATCGAGCCGGTGACCGACCACGTCCGCCAGGTGGACTGGCACGGCGGCTTCACCGCGGCGTCGCACGTCGCGCTGTACACCGCCCGCACCTACCCACGCGAGTACTGGAACCGCACGGCCTTCGTGTGCGAGCCGACCGGGCACCTGACGGCGGCGTTTACCCTCCGCCCGAACGGGGCTACGTTTGCCGCGACCTACGGCTGGAACCTCGTGGCGAGCGACGACGAGTGGGCCTCGCCGATCGACGCCCAGGTGGGGCCGGACGGGAACGTGTGGGTGAACGACTGGTACAACTTCATCGTGCAGCACAACCCGACGCCGGCCGGGTTCAAGAACGGCGCCGGCAACGCCTACGAAACCGAGCTGCGCGACAAGACGCACGGCCGCATCTACCGCGTCGTCCACGGCGGCAAGGCCGACACCGGCCCGAAGCTGGCCGGGGCGTCGCCGCAGGAGTTGGTCGAGGCGCTGAAGCACCCGAACCTCGGCTGGCGGCTCCACGCCCAGCGATTGCTCGTCGAACGCGGCCAGCGCGACATCGAACCAGCGCTGCTGAAGCTGGTGCAAGATCAGACCCTCGATGAGACCGGGCTGAACGCCGGCGCCGTTCACGCCGTCTGGACCATGTCCGGTCTGCTCGGCGCGAAGGTGGTCCCCGAGGGGGGCCTCGACTTCGTGCGGGCCGGCGTCACGCACCCGTCGGCGGCCGTCCGCCGAGCTACGTACCTCGGCCTCGTAGCCAAGCTGAGCGACCACGCCGACGGGCTGATACCGGGCCTGACGCCGCGGTCGCCCTACGCCGACAGCGACGTTACGGTCCGCGTCGCGGCCCTGCTGGCCACCGCCGACCTGACGGACGCGGCGAACCTCAGCAAGGTGATCGCCTCGCACCTCACGGAGCCCGCGTTCCTTGACCCGGCCGGCCTCGCGGACGCGACTGCCGCCGCCGGCGCCGCCCACCCGCTTCGGTTCCTCACGGCCGTCGCCGCGACCCCCAAGGAGCGGCCGCTCCCGCCCGCCTCCGCGAAGGTGGTCGAGCTGGTCGCCCGGACGTTCGCCACCAACCCGAAGGCGCCGCCCGCGAAAGGCGGGATTGGGCCGGCGCCGACCGGCGGCGCGGCCGCTCAGCCGGCCGCGGGGCCATCGCCAATCGAGCAACTGTTGCGGAGCCTCGGCACGAACCCGCAGGCCGACGACGCCATCCTCGCTGGCCTCGCCGCCGGCTGGCCCGCGGGCAAGACGCTGACGCTGACGCCGGACGGCGAGAAGGCCGTCGGCGACCTCCTCGGCAAGCTCGCCACGTCGGCCCGCGGCAAGCTCTTGCGGTTCGCGGCGGCGGGCGGCGTGAAGGGGCTCGACATGCAAATCGCCGGCGTCGTCACTAGCCTCCTCGCCACCGCCGCCGACGCCAAGGCCGCCGACGCCGACCGCATCGACGCCGCGAAGTCGGTGATGGACTTCCGCCCCGACGACACCGACGCCGCCGCGAAGCTCCTCGCCGCGGTCACGCCGCAGACGCCGCCGACGGTCGCGGCCGGCATCTTCGAGGCGCTGGGGGCGTCGCGGTCGAAGGCCATCGGCCCCGCGGTCGTCGGCCGGCTCCGCGAGCTGCCCGGCACCGCCCGCCCCGCCGCGTTGCGGCTGGTGCTCGGCCGCCCGGACTCGGCCGCGGCCTTCCTCGACGCCGTCGAGAAGGGTCAGTTGCGGTTCGACCTGCTGGCCCTGGATCAGAAGACGGCGCTGGCGAACAACGCCGACAAGGCCGTGGCCGCGCGGGCGCAGAAGCTCCTCGCTCTCGGTGGCGGCCTGCCGAGCCCGGACCGGCAGAAGGTGATCGACGAGTTGCACCACGTCATCAACAAGACCGGCGACGTGGCGAAGGGGAAGACGGTGTTCACGGCCCAGTGCGCGAAGTGCCACAAGTACGCCGGCGAGGGGACGCAGGTCGGCCCCGACCTGACCGGCATGTCGGTTCACCCGAAGGAAGAACTCCTCATTCACATCCTCGACCCGTCGCGGAGCGTGGAGGGGAACTACAAAGCGTACCGCGTCGTCACCGCCGACGGCCGTACGCTCACGGGCCTGCTCGCCGGCGAGACGAAGACGTCGGTGGAGGTGGTGGACGCCGAGGGGAAGCGGCACCCGCTGAGCCGCGACGACATCGAGACGCTGGCCGAGACCGACAAGTCGCTGATGCCGGAGGGGTTCGAGAAGCAGATCAATCCGACCGAGCTGACGGACCTGCTCGAGTTCCTGACGCAGAAGGGGAAGTTCGTCCCCGTGCCGCTCGACCGGGTGGCCACGGTCGTGACGACGAAGGGGATGTTCTTCGAGGACGCGGGCACGGCCGAGCGGCTGGCGTTCGCCGACTGGAAGCCGAAGACGTTCAACGGCGTCCCGTTCGTGCTGCTGGACCCGCAGGGGGACAAGACCAAGAACGCGGTGATGCTGTACGGCCCGAACGGCAAGCGTGCCCCGGACATGCCCAGGAGCGTGTCGCTGGCCTACGCCGGGAAGGCGAAGGCCGTCCACCTCTTGAGCGGAATCGGCGGCTGGAACTTCCCCGCGTCGCCGAAGGGGACGGTGAGCATGACCGTCCGCCTCCGCTACGAGGACGGCAAGACGGAGGACCACGACCTCATGAACGGCGTCCACTTCGCCGACTACATCCGGCGGGTGGACGTGACCGGGTCGCAGTTCGCGTTCGCCATGCGCGGCGGGCAGCAGGTGCGATACCTGGCTGTGACGCCACGGCGGCCCGATGTGGTGATTCGAACGATCGAGTTCGTGAAGGGGCCGGACGCGAGCGCGCCCGTCGTCATGGCCGTGACCGTGGAATCGCCGTAGCCACAGGGTTTTCGCCGCTTGCGGCGGTGCACCGCCGCAAGCGGCGACGCACTCATCCGTGACACCCCCGCCCGCCGGACTCCAGACATGTTCCGCACCCGTCTCACCGCCGCCGTCGCCCTCGGGGCCGTCGCCGCCGCGCTGACCGTCCGCCACGCCGGCGGTCAGCCCGTCGCCGCGCCGAAGGCGTTCGCCCAGGCCGACGTGGACTTCTACGAGAAGGAGGTCCGCCCGATCCTCGCCGCCCACTGCCTCAAGTGCCACGGCGCGGACGAGAAGATCAAGGGCGGCCTCAGCCTCGCCACGCGCGAGTCCGTGGTCGAAGGCGGCGACACCGGACCTGCCGTGGACCTGAAGAACCACGCCGCCAGCCTGCTGCTCAAGGCCGTGGACTACAAGGACGAGTCGGTGCGGATGCCCCCGAAGGGGAAGCTCCACGACAAGGACATCGCCGTACTGCGGAAGTGGGTCGGCGCCGGCCTCCCCTTCCCCGCCGACAAGCTGACCGCGAAGGGCGGCCCGCCCAAGCACAAGGAGACTGGCGGCGTCGTCACCGAGGAGGCGAAGCGGTACTGGGCGTTCCAGCCGGTGAAGCGCCCGGCCGTACCGCAGGTGAAGAACCCGGCGTGGGTCAAGACGCCGATCGACGCCTTCGTGCTGGCGAAGCTCGACGAGAAGAACCTGAGCCCCGTTCGCTCCGCCGACCGCGCGGCGCTCGTGCGCCGGGCCTACTACGACCTGTGGGGGCTGCCGCCGACGCCGGAGCAGGTGGAGGCCTTCGTCAAGGACACGTCGCCGGACGCCTGGCCGAAGCTGATCGACGCGCTGCTCGCCAGCCCGCACTACGGCGAGAAGTGGGGCCGCCACTGGCTCGACGTGGTCCGCTACGCCGAGACTAACGGCTACGAGCGCGACGGCCCGAAGCCGTTCGCGTGGCGGTACCGCGACTACGTCATCCGGTCGTTCAACGCGGACAAGCCGTACGACGTGTTCGTCAAGGAGCAGATCGCCGGCGACGAGTTGCCCGGGTACAACCCGGACGCCGTGATCGCCACCGGGTTCTACCGCCTCGGCATCTGGGACGACGAGCCCGCCGACCCCAAGCAGGCGCTGTACGACGGCTACGACGACCTCGTGACCGTGACCGGGCAGGGCTTCCTGGGCATCACGCTGAACTGCAACCGCTGCCACGACCACAAGGCCGACCCGTTCCCGCACGCCGACTACTACCGATTCCTGGCGTTCTTCCGCGACATCCGCCCGTTCAGCGACACCCGCGGCGTCTCGTCCAGCACCAACATGACCGACATCACCCCGCCCGAGCGGCGCGCGGTGTACGAGGCCGAACTGCTGGAGCGGCAGGCGAAGGTCGCCGACCTGACGACGCAGATGCGCGCAGTCGAGGACGCGGCCATCAAGAAGATGCCGGCCGAGGACCAGCGCGCGAGCGAGGGGCCGGACCGGCCGCAGGTGGTGAACAAGGTGCCCGGCTTCCTCAGCGCCCGCGAGAAGGCCGACTACCTGGCGCTGAAGAAGGACCGCGCCGACCTGGAGAAGCGACCGCGGCCGGCGGGGCAAGAGTTCGCGCTGTCGGTGAACAACTGCGACACGCGGCCGCCGGCCGTATTCGTGCTGCCGCGCGGCAACCCGCACGCCAAGGGGGCCGAGGTACAGCCCGGCTTCCCGCAGGTGCTCGGCGTGCCGGACCCGACCATCCCCGCGCCTCCGGCCGGAGTAAAGACCAGCGGCCGCCGCACCGTGCTGGCGAACTGGATCGCGTCAAAGAGCAACCCGCTCACCGCACGGGTGCTGGCGAACCGCGTCTGGCAGGGGCACTTCGGCCGCGGCATCGTGCCGTCGTCGAACGACTTCGGCAAGCTCGGCGAGGCGCCGACCAACCCCGAACTGCTCGACTGGCTCGCCGCCGACGTGATGGACGGCGAATGGAAGCTGAAGCGCCTCCACAAGCTCATCATGACCTCGGCCGTGTACCAGTCGTCGTCCGCCGGCGACGACGCGAACCTGAAGGCCGACCCGGCCAACACCCGGCTGTGGCGCTTCCCGATGCGGCGGCTGACGGCCGAGGAGGTGCGCGACTCGGTCCTTGTCGTGAGCGGGTCGCTGAACACGAAGATGCACGGCGAGAGCGTGTACCCGAAGATTCCGAAGGAAGTACTGGCCGGGCAATCGGTTCCAGGCCAGGGCTGGAAGGAGACGAAGGGCGACGAGTCGAACCGCCGCACGGTGTACGTCGGTGTGAAGCGGTCGCTGCAGGTGCCGATCCTGGCGACGCACGACCAAGCCGACACCGACAACAGTTGCCCCGTCCGCTACACGACGACAGTGCCGACGCAGGCGCTCGGTCTGCTCAACGGCGAGTTCACAAACGAGCAGGCGGCGGCGTTCGCGGCCCGGCTGCAGCGCGAGTCGCCCGGCGACATACTGGCGCAGGTGACGCGCGCCGTCCGCCTCACGACCGGCCGCACGCCGCCGCCCGCCGAGGCGTCGAAGGACGCGGCGTTCGTGACCGAGCAGCGCACGCGCCACGGCCTGGACGAGCGGACGGCACTGGCCCGATATTGCCTACTGCTGCTGAACACGAACGAGTTCGTCTACCTCGACTGACACCCGGCCCGCACACGACCTCCGCAAGGAGTTGACCGATGACCCGTAACCAGTTCTGCGGCCGGACGCGGCGCGAGTTCCTGTGGGAGGCCGGCGCCGGGTTCACCGGGCTGGCCCTCGCGTCGCAGCTCGACCGCGACGGCTTCTACGCCCGCGCCTCGGCGCAGGACGGCCCCGCCCCCGCCGCCCCACCGCGGTCGTTCGTCAACCCGATGGCGCCGAAGCCGCCGATGTTCCCGGCCAAGGCCAAGTCGGTCATCTTCATCTTCTGCTACGGCGGCCCGAGCCAGGTCGATACGTTCGACCACAAGCCCGAACTGTACCGCCTCGACGGCCGCACCATCCCTGTCCGCACGTTCGGCCGCGGCGGCCACAAGGCCGAGGGGCGTGTGGTCGGCCCGAAGTGGCAGTTCAAGCCCTACGGCCGCTGCGGCAAGCTCGTCAGTGACCTGTTCCCGAACGTCGGCAGTTGCGTGGACGACATCGCGTTCGTCCACTCGCTGTACGCCGAGAGCCCGATCCACGGCTCGGCCCTGCTGATGATGAACAGTGGCCGCATCCTCAGCGGCCACCCGAGCCTCGGCGGCTGGGTCACGTACGGCCTCGGCAGCGAGAACGAGAACCTGCCCGGGTACGTGGTCATGCTCGACAAGACCGGTGGGCCGATCAGCGGGCCGAAGAACTGGTCGAGCGGCTACATGCCGGCGGCGTACCAGGGCGTCGTCATCCGCGCCGACCGGACGCCGATCCACGACCTCGCCCCGCCGCCCGGCTTCACCCGCGAGCAGCAGCGATCCCTGCTCGACCGGCTGAAGGAGAAGAACGAGGAGCACCTGGCCGCGCGCCGCGACAACACCGAGTTGGCCGCCCGGATCGCCAGCTACGAGCTGGCGTTCAAGATGCAGCAGCACGCCCCCGAGGCCGTCGATTTCGCCCAGGAGACCGCCGAGACGAAGGCGCTGTATGGCATCGGCGACGAGAAGACCGACGACTTCGGCAGAAAGTGCCTGCTCGCCCGCCGGCTCGTGGAGCGTGGGGTGCGGTTCGTGCAGGTGTACAGCGGCGGCGCCCACAACGACGACAACTGGGACGCCCACTCGGACATGGTCCGCAACCACGGCAAGCACGCCGGCGCCACCGACAAGCCGGTGGCGGGGCTTTTGAAGGACCTGAAGCGGAAGGGGCTGCTCGACGAGACGATCGTGGTGTGGGGCGGCGAGTTCGGCCGGCAGCCGACAGCCGAGTACGCCCAGGGGACGGGC
>Ga0335394_10004838_pt1 | contig 15303 bp, 11 predicted proteins | sample MAT03_FD_205741 | JGI IMG/M metagenome (GOLD analysis project Ga0335394, IMG submission 205741) | Freshwater microbial communities from Lake Fryxell liftoff mats and glacier meltwater in Antarctica - MAT-03 (spades assembly) (version 2) ...
TAGAGCATTTGCTTAATAATTCATTGAATTGTTGGCTTCTGCGCGATTGATTTCTCAGTAGAAAAGTCCCCCTCGTAGGGGGCTTTTCTCTTTTTGTGAGCTAGTATATATCCTCAGAGAGCTACTTTTGTAAGGGTAAATTACCCGTTCTGTCGTTTCTAAGGTTAGTTGTGCTGCCTTTTCCTGCCGGCGAGTAGGCCGCAGGTAAATGGCCCAGTTTGAATTTAGTAAAGTAGTAAGCTAAAACCCGGATAATGAAAAAAACACGTTTTGTTGTAACAGCCTTCCTTATAGGTTGTATTATGAATTTATCTTTTGCCCAAAAATCGAAAGATGGCTGGCAGAACCTCTTCAACGGCAAGGATCTGATCGGCTTCAAGCAACTGAACGGCAAGGCCAAGTACGAGGTGAAGGATGGGGCCATCGTCGGCACGTCCACCATGAACACGCCTAACTCCTTCCTGACGACGGAGAAGGATTACGGTGATTTTATTCTGGAAGTGGAGGTCATGGTGGACGACAAGCTCAACTCCGGCATCCAAATCCGCAGCGAGTCCAAGCCTGACTACATGGATGGCCGAGTACATGGCTACCAGGTAGAGATCGACCCCAGCGCCCGCGGCTGGGCGGCGGGGATTTACGACGAGGCCCGGCGCGGCTGGCTCTATCCGATGGATCTGAACCCGAAAGCCAAAACTGCCTTCAAGAACAACCAATGGAACAAGTACCGCATCGAAGCCATCGGCAACCACATCCAAACCTTCCTGAACGGGGTTCCGGTGGCCCACCTGATCGACGACATGACACCCAAGGGCTTTATCTGTCTGCAGGTTCACTCCATCAACAAGCCCGAGCAGGACGGTACGCAGGTGAAGTGGAAAAACATCCGCATCAAGACCGACAACCTCAAACTCAGCCCCTGGCCCAACGACCTGCGGGTGGTGAACATGGTTCCCAACACGCTCTCGCCCGAGGAAAAGGCGCAGGGCTTTAAGCTGCTCTTCGATGGCAACTCCCCCAACCAGTGGCGGGCCTACGGCGGCACCGACTTCCCGCAAAAGCGGTGGGCGGTCAACGACGGCAGCATCACCATTGCTAAATCCGACGGCTCCGAAACGGGCAACGATCTCGTGACCCGCGAAAAGTATGGCCCCGGCTTTGAATTTGACTTCGAGTTCAAACTCACCAAAGGGGCCAATAGCGGCGTGAAGTACTTTGTAAATGAAGATTTAGATTCCAAAGGCAAGTCAGGCCTCGGCCTAGAATACCAGGTACTAGACGACGAAAAGCACCCTGACGCCAAGCTGGGCGTGGTCGGCAACCGCACCCTGGCCTCGCTCTACGATTTGATTCCGGCCGAAAAACCCGGCAATTCAGTCAAGAAAATAGGCGAGTGGAACCGGGGACGCCTGGTCGTGCATCCCAATGGCAAAGTGGAGCACTTCCTGAACGGTCAGAAGGTACTGGAATACCAGCGCGGTGGCCCGATCTACCGCGCCTTGGTGGCTCGCTCCAAATACAGCAAGTACGAAGACTTCGGCCTGGCCAAACAAGGCAACCTCCTCCTCCAAGATCACGGCGATAATGTGATGTACCGGAGTTTGAAAGTGAAGGAGATAAAATGAGTACCTGAGTACCAAAGTTCCTGCGATCTGCCGAGTAAGCAAAGCTGATTTGCAATTTTCGTTCAGGTACTCAGGTACTCAGGTACTCAGGTACTTTTTAAAACAAACACTTAAACAGCATTAAAATGAATAAGAGAGACTTTTTAAAAACAACGGCCCTGGCTACCGCTGGCGTGGCTGCGGTGGGTTCCAACGCTTTCAGCGTTAAGAGCTACAACAAAATTATCGGTGCCAACGACCGCGTGCGGGTGGGCGTCATCGGCTTCTCCCAGCGTTTCCGATCGTCGCTGGCCCCCAGCTTCGGCGATCACTCCAAGAACATGAACTTCGAGTTCATGGGCGTGTCCGACATCTGGAACCGCCGCCGCGACGAGGCGGCTGCTTACTTTAAGGGCAAGGACTCAGCGGCGAGCGATTTTATCAAATGCCGCAACAATGATGAACTGCTTGACCGCAAGGACGTGGATGCCGTCATTATCAGCACCGCCGACTTCCAGCACGCCCTCCACGCGGTGGCGGCCATCAAGTCGGGCCGTGACGTGTACATGGAAAAGCCCTTTGCGGAATCGCTGGAAGACGCCAAGCTATGCCTGAAAACCGCCGAAGCTTCCAAGCAAATCGTGCAGGTGGGTTCGCAGCGGCGCTCGGCCCCCAACTACCACGCGGCCAACAAATTCATCAACTCCGGCGAGTTCGGGCCCATCTCAATGGTGGAAATGACCTGGAACGTCAACCAGCCGGGCCGCTGGCGTTTGCCCGAACTGACCAAGGAAATCCGCAAGGAGGACACCGACTGGGATCGCTTCCTGATGAACCGCCCCAAGGTGGCCTGGAATCCGCGCTACTATTTGGAATACCGCCTTTTTTACCCTTATTCCTCCGGCATTCCCGGTCAGTGGATGTCGCACCAGATTGACACCGTCCACTGGTTCTCGGGACTGGATGCGCCTCGCTCAGTATCAGCCAACGGCGGCGTGTATGTCTGGAAGGACGGTCGGGTGAATGCCGATACCTTCTCGGCGGTGTTTGAGTACGGGCCTTTCGATGATCCCAGCAAAGCTTTCCAGGTGATTTATTCTTCGAGAATGCACCAGGCGGCAGGTGATGTGAAGGAGTATTATTACTCCAACGCGGGCATGATTAATCTCGACACCAACGAAATTACGCCTGATGGCGGCCTACAAGCGGGGCCCGCCAAAGCGATGGGCATGAAGCCTAATTTGCTGCCCACCAAAAAACTCGGTGAAGTGGCCAAGATGGAAACCGGGGCCAACACGGGTGCCGACCCCATGACCTCGCTGCACATGCTCAACTGGATGGAGTGCGTCCGCAGCCGCAAGCAGCCCAACGCCCCGGCCCGCGCGGGTTTCAACCATTCGGTAGCTAATATTATGGCAACGCAAGCCCTGCACACGGGCAAGCGCGTGACTTGGGACGAGAAGAAGAGTGATATTGTGGTAAGCTAGGAAGGTTGTTGAATTGTTGAATCGTGTAATCGTTTAATTGATGTACTGTTGTGTATTTGTTTAGTTGATTTTCAAATCGCTTAAACAGGTACACAACTTTTTTTGACTATATGAAAAAGATATTATTGATGGTTGGCTTGCTCGCGGCTTCTGCCGCTGATGCCCAGCGGGTGGAGTTGATGAATAATGGGGCGGAACGGAAAGTGGAGGTCAGCGTGGACGGGAAGCCGTTTACGGCCTACATTTACCCCAGTACCGACGTATTGAGAAAGGCCGTCCTTTATCCGGTGCGGACGGCGCAAGGCACGCTGGTCACGCGCGGCTGGCCGATGGATCCGCGCGCTGGCGAGCGGGTAGACCACCCGCACCACGTGGGGGTTTGGTTCAACCACGGCGACGTAAACGGCTACGATTTCTGGAATAGCTCCAATGCCGTGGATCGTACCAAGAACAAGTACGGCGACATCGTTCACACGGGCATCACGAACCTAAAAAGTGGTAAGGGAAAGGGCGAACTGGCCGTGACCGCCGCTTGGGTGAGTCAGGACGGCGACACGCTTATGCAGGAAAAAACCACCTACATTTTCCGGGCGGAGGGTGACGAGCGCATCGTAGACCGCATCACGACGCTCACCGCGCAGCAGGACGTTACTTTCACCGATTCCAAGGAAGGGATGTTCGGGATGAGGATGGCCCGGCAATTGGAACTACCCTCCAAAAAAGCGGAGATGTTCACTGACGCCAACGGCGTGGCCACCAAGGTGGCCTCGCTCAACAACGAAGGCGTGTCGGGCAACTACCGCAACAAGGAGGGCGTAAGGGGCGACGATGTGTGGGGCAAGCGTTCGGCCTGGAACGACCTGAGCGGTAAAATCGGCAATGAGGACATCAGCGTCGCCATCTTTGACCATCCCAAAAACCTGGGCTATCCGGCCTACTGGCACGCGCGCGGCTACGGCCTGTTTGCCGTCAATCCCATGGGCGACAAGGAGTATTCCGGCGGCAAGGAAACCCGCAACCAAAAACTACCCAAGGGTGCATCCATGACGCTGCGCTACCGCCTAGTCGTGGCTTCGCACCATCTTACTGATTCGGAGATGAATAAGTTGGCGGGGGAGTTTGGGAAAGTGAAGTAGTCTCTTGGCTGTCGGCCATCGGCAGTCAGCTATCAGCTTAGGGTTTACAGAATTCAAAATATTTGAGAAAAACTAGCCCGTTGGATGCTATACCCAACGGGCTTTCTTATGTGCCTTTGTGCCTCTTTTATTCCCACCGCAACACCTCCGCCAATTGCACATTCGCCACTTTCCAACTTTGAATACCCACCGCCAAAGCGGCCGTGAGGAAAACGATTACATTGGCGGTTAAAAAGGGTAGTAAACCCGGCTGGAAAGAACCCGTGAATTCCTGCGTTTGCTGCAAAACCAATCGGATGCCTATAAAGGCGACCAGATTAGCGACTACACCCGCGGCGAGCAGCGAAAATAGGAAGCGGCGATTAACCAGCAGGATGATGTTCGCCACCGATGCGCCCAATACTTTTCGTACACTCACTTCCTTCACTCGCCGGGTGAAATGCTGCGCCGCAAGCCCGTACAGGCCCATACAGGCAATAAGCAGAGCTAGTCCGGCGATATAGCCGAAGCTGATAGCTAGGTTTTGGAAAGTCGTGTTGAAAGATTCAAAGACGTCTTTTTGGTAAAAATGCAGCGGCTCGGTACCAGTGAATTTCTTTTGCCAGTTCTTGTCCAGAAAGCCTGCAACTTTCGGTCCGCTGCCCGGCGCAAACCGCGCCACCAGATACTGGAACTTGGCCGGATTATTGGCCGCGAAAAGAACCACTGGACGCGCCGCGCCCGAACCTAATAATTTGAAGTCCTTCACCACGCCCGTCACCGTGAAAAGGTTTTGGCCTACGCGGATGGTTTGTCCCAAGGCAGCGCCTTGCCAGGTTTGGTTCTTCACAAAGGTTTCGTTGACGACCACCGACTGCGCATTTTCCGCTGCGCGATTTGCCACAAAAAACCGACCCGCCGCCAGTTGTAATCCCAGCGACTGCGCGTAGTCGGCCCCCACATTGTAGCGGATGATCCGCTGCTCGCGCTCACCAACATACACCAATTCTCGTCCCTGTGACTCGCCCACGTGGTCCTCGGTTCCGCCGACCGTCAGGACAAAAGGGTTTTCGGCTAGTTGATCTTTGATGATGGTGTATTGGGTGCTGTCCGTCAGGCGCAGCACCAAAGTTTGGTCGGGATCGTAACCCCAGTCGAGTTGATTCCATTGGCTGCCCGCGCTCGTGATGACGACACCTAGGATAACGGCCAGAAACGCCAGCACAAATTGCGACACCAGCAGCAGGCGACTAAGGACATTGTTACGACCAAACCGCAGCTTTCCCGCAAAAATAGCCACGGGCCGGAAAGCCGAAATGTATAAAGCCGGATACGCGCCCGACGCTAGGGCCGTGAAGCCCAAAATACCCACCAGAAACATCCAGAGCGGTAAGTTTTTGGCAAAAGCCAGCGAGATGTTCATCACCATGACATCGTTGAAAAGCGGCACCAGAAAAACCGCCGTAATCAGCAAACCAAGCGCCAGAGCCACGAGACAAAGCAGCAGGTTTTCGGTCATAAATTGAAAAATAATCTGCCGCCGCGTACTGCCCAAGACCTTCCGAACGCCGATTTCTTTCAGGCGACGGGCCACCGCCCCCAGCGAAATATTGACATAGTTGAAGCAGGACAAGCCCATCATCAACAGCGCCATCGCCGAAAAAATAATCGTTGCCAGCGGGTCGTTGGCCTCCGCCGGGCGTCGGTTCACTTGATGAGCATTGGGGGCCGGGTCGCGCAGGTTGTCGAACACGAACGATTCGATGGGTTGCTCGCGGTTGTTGGCGTTGTACCGCTCGACATAACGGCCTGTTTGTCCAGCTAGTTTTTTCGCATCCTGCGGGTCGCTCATTTCTACAAAAACGCCGCTGAGGTGGGTAGTCCAATCCTGATTTTTGAGGGCGGCGTGGGTGAGGTGATAACCCGTCAACAAGTCGAATGCAAAGCCGATGTTATCGGGAAATGACTCGGCCACGCCTTGCACGACATACTGCTGCCGTTCCTTGTTACTACCAATCACCGCGAACGGCTGCCCGACGGGATTCTGATTGGGAAAGTATTTCTCAGCCATTTCATGGCTCAGCACCAGCGCATTCGGATCGCGGAGCAGGGCCGGATTGCCATACTTTAACGGGAAAGTAAACATCTGGAAAAAGCCAGTATCGGCGTAGGTGATGCGTTCCTCGATCAGGCTCTCTTTGCTGTACACCAGTACGCCCTCGCGCTGAATCCGCACCGTCCGCTCGACCTGTGGAAAATCCGCCGTCAGCGCGGCGGCAAGGGGTGCGGGGGCATCGCCGAACGTCAGGATTTCACCATCGGTTTTGGTGGTGTACTCGACCATAAAAATCCGGTCGCCGTTGGCGTGGAAATCATCCAGTGTCCAGAAATTCCTGAGAATCAGGAAAACGGCAATCGCACTGGCTACGGCGATGGATAAACCGACTATGTTGATGAACGATGTTAGCTTACTGGCAACGAGGTTGCGGTAGGCGAGGAGGAGGTAATTATTCAGCATTGGCGCGTTTTGAGAGATTAGGGTAGAGGAGGAAAGGAGGAAAGATAGCTGGCGCAAGCCTCCTTTTATCCCTTCCTCCTTTCCTCCCTTTCTCCTTATTCAGATCGAAGACTCTTCACCGGATTGACCACCGCCGCCTTGATCGACTGATAACTCACCGTCAGAAAGGCCATGAGAATAGCCAGCAGGCCCGCTACGCCGGAAATCCACCACGGCATTTCTATATGGTAAGCGTAGCTTTGCAGCCAGCCGTCGAGGAAGTACCAAGCCACGGGCGCGGCGATTACCAAGGCCACCAGCACCAGTTTTAGGAAATCTTTGGATAGCAAAGTGGTGATGTTCACTACACTGGCACCCAATACCTTACGGACGCCGATTTCCTTGGTGCGCTGTTCGGCGGTGAAAGCCGCTAGGCCAAATAACCCTAGGCAGGCGATCAAAATGGCCGCAATCGAAAAGAATAGCACTAGGCGGGCCGTACGTTGCTCAGTGGCATAGAGCTTAGCCACGACATCGTCCAGAAATTTGAAATCAAAGGCTGAATCGGGAATAGATTTTTTGAAATTGCTTTCCAGCGCCGCCATATTATCAGTCAACTTTCCGCCTTTCATACGCACCAATAAATTGTTCCTGCCTTCGCCCGTATCGTTGTGGAAAGCGTAGGCACCGATGGGTTTGTAAAAGGTATCAAAATGGAAATCCTGCATGACACCTACGATAATCGCGTGGTCACGGCCGAAGGCGTTGTAGGCGGTTTTGCCTATGGCTTCTTCGGGTGTCAGGCCCAAAAAGTCGACGGCGGTTTTATTCAAGACAATCTGCACAATAGTGTCTTCATCTGATTTTCTTTCCGGAACCGTCGTACCCGCTAGTAGTTTGATACCCAGCGTTTCCAGAATCTCCGGCGTGGTTCGATTGGTGAGAAGAGCGATGCCTTCTTCACTTGAACCGTCTTTGGAAAGTGTCCGGCCGCTGGTGGTCGTGCCGGGATACGATTGCGCCCGTGCTACGCTACTCACAAAACTCATTCCTTCGTAGGTATTCAAAAGGCTATTGATCTGCTCGACGCTCTCCGCTCCCTGGGTGGAAATCGCCACGACTTGTTCGGCGTTATAGCCCAGGTTATTTTCTTGCACGAACTGCAACTGCCGATAGAAAACGAAGGTCGCGATCATCAGAATAATGGAGGCCGTGAATTGCGCCACAACCAGTCCTTTGCGCACCCAGGTGGCAGAAAAGCTGTTCTGCGCCCCGCGCCCGAACAGACTCAGCGGCGAAAACGACGATAACATCAGGGCCGGATACGACCCCGCTACCAGCGAAAGTACCACGATGGCCGCGCCTACGCTCGCCAGTACGGGAACGCTGAACAAACTATCAAAACTGATTTCCTTTTCGGCGATGGAATTGAACAGCGGCAAAAGCCCGAACAGCAGCGCGAAACCCACCAACACTGCCGCCGTGACCATGATAAACGCCTCGACGTAAAACCGCGCGACCAAGGTACCCTGCGTGGCCCCGACGACCTTGTTGATGCCCACTTCTTTGCGCCGTTTCTGCGACTGCGCCGTGGCCAGATTCATATAGTTGATGCAGGCAATGAGCAAAATGCCGAGCGCCAACGCGATTAAAATATTGACCTGCTGAATATCGCCGATGCGCGTCGTGCTGGAGTTTGAAATATTGGTAGAATACAGGTGGACGTCCGCCAAAGGCTGCAACCAGAAGCGGAACCATTGATTGTCTTTCTTGACATTTTTATCCAGCACCTGATTGATCTTGCCCTCCACCTTGCGCATCGAGGCATTCGGCTCGAGCAGAAAGTAGGTTTCGTAGCTGGCGTTGCTCCAATTCTGGCCTTCGTTGGCCCACTTGACGGTCGAAAACGAACCGATCAGGTCGGGATCGAGGGTTGAGTTTTGCGGGAAATCCTGATACACCGCGCTTACCGTCAGGTCGTAATCGTGGTCAACGTTGAGTACTTTGCCCACCGGGTCGGCCTTGCCGAAGTATTTGGTGGCGGTCTTTTGGCTGAGCATGATTTTGTTCGGGCCGTCGAGGGCGGTCTTGGGATTGCCGTACACCAGAGGCAGGTCGAAAATAGCAAACAAACCGGGGTCTGACCAATAGACCTTCCGCTCGGCAAACTTGTCCTGCCCACTACTCACGAAGCCCGTTTTGCCAAAATTGTGGTACAGCAAACGCGCGTAAGATTTTATTTCGGGAATCTCCGCTGCCATGTCCGGCCCGATGTTGTTCGGCACCGAGGCCCACTCGTTGCTCTCGCCGCCGAAGGTTGCCGTCAGCCCGACGCGGTAAATGTCCTCGGCGTGTTGGTGGTATTTGTCAAAGGACAATTCCTCCTTAGAATAAAGAAATAAATAGAGGAAAATGGCGACGCCGACCGACAGGCCGAGAAGATTCAGGGTCGAGAACAAGCCGTTTTTCAGCAGATTTCGCCAGGCGAGTTTTAAGTGGTTTTTTAGCATATTGCTTTATGGTTTATTGCTCCTTGAGGAGGAAAGGAGATGGGAGGAAAGGATGAAAGGATTTTTACCATACTTTTTGCACAAAAGCTTTGTGCCAAAAAAAAGATGGTTTGAAAATCAGAAGGTTAAGATAAATGTTTAATCGGAATTGTCCGATTCCGGACACTTGATTTTCAAAACCGGACAGTTGCCCAGATTTATTTATGTTTTGGAATGTAATGACAAGGCTGGCTGTCCGAAAACGGTCATTAGTGTCCGATTTCGGACACTAATGCGTTTCATTTTACCTATAACTATCTGATAATTAGAAATTATATTTTGTGGCACAGCCTTTTCAATTCTAATCTCCTTTCCTAGTACGCCAGCCCGGTCCTTTCTCCTTTCCTCCAATAAAAAATGCTTCGCAACCACTTAAAAATCGCCCTCCGCAACCTGTCCTGCCACCGGGGTTTTACCATTCTCAACACGCTCGGCCTGAGCGTCGGCGTGGCCGCCGCGCTGTTGCTGTTCATGGTGGTGCGCTACGAGACGAGTTTTGATACGTTCCACGTCAACCACGACCGCATTTACCGCGTCATCCGGCAGCAAACTTACCCGGATGGCAGCGGCGAAGTGGGGCCGGGTGCGCCGCTGCCCGTTACGGCGGCCCTGAAAACCGACATCCCGCAGTTCGAGCGAGTGGTGCCGGTTTTCGGCACCCTCGACCCGCAGATTACGGTGTTGGGAACCGACCCTAATTCCGGCGACCTCTCGACCAAATTTATCGAGGATAATGAGGGGCTAATGGTCGGTCCCGAATTTTTCAAAATGTTCAACTACCAGTGGCTCGAAGGTAGACCCGAAGTGCTGGCGCAGCCCAACGTGGTGGTGCTGTCGCGAAAGTACGCGGAGAAATATTTCAAGAATTACCAAAAAGCCGTGGGCCAGTACCTGCGTATCAATAACACCACGACTATGAAGGTGGGTGGCGTACTGGAAGATGCCCCGCAGAATACCGATTTCCCGCTCAACATAGTTTTGTCCTACGAGTCGAAACGCGCCAAGCCGGAACTGTTCGGCTTCGGCGAATTCGATAACTGGGGCAGCACCAGCAGCAATGACCAGATTTTCGTGCAGTTGCCCGAGAATTTTTCGGCGGCTATGGCCAATACTTTGCTCGAAAAATTCTCGCGCAAACACTACGACAAACGAAACGACAACGATAAAAAGTCGCACATCCTCAGCCCGTTGGCTGATATGCACCACGATACTGAACTGGATAATTACAAAGACCGAGCGGTACCTAGAGAACGTATCCGAAACATCGCCATCGTCGGAATTTTGATTTTGCTGATGGCCTGCATCAACTTTATTAACATCTACTCCGCTATGGCCAGCAAACGCGCCAAAGAAGTGGGCGTTCGCAAAGTGCTGGGTAGCCAAAAAGGCCAGTTGGTCGCGCAGTTCCTTACCGAAACTTTTCTGGTGGTACTGGCGTCGGTGGCCTTCGGCTTTGTTTTAGCCTACACGGCCATTCCGTTGCTGGAAACGATGTTCGATGTGCCGACCGACCCATCACTGTACGTCACGCCGGAGTTGGGCCTGTGGCTGACGGGGCTGTTGCTGGGCTTGACGTTTTTGGCCGGACTATATCCTGCCCTGGTACTTTCCTCCTTCTCACCACTGGAAGTTTTCCGTAAAAAATCTTCCAGCGGCTGGTCGGGTGGCCTGTCGCTGCGCCAAAGCCTGATTGTCTTTCAGTTTGCGGCGGCGCTCGTGCTGATTATCGGCACGGTCATCAACCTCCGACAGATGGAATACATCAACCAGTTGGATTTAGGTTTTGTGAAAGAAGGTGTTTACAATCTCAATATGGACACCGAATACGGTTCCCGCAACGAAACCCTGCGCAACGAGTTATTGCAAATTCCCGAAGTGAGCGCGGTTTCCTTCTCTTCGGATCAGCCTTCTTCCACCAATAACTGGGCTAGCAATTTTGCTTACACGAATCTATCGGAGGATGAGGATTTTCAAACTTCGATGAAAATGGCTGACGGTGATTATTTCAAAGCCTACGGCATCGAGTTTCTGGCGGGCGGTCCCTACGCCAGCAGCGACACCACCACTAAGTTCGTAGTCAACGAGCGGCTATTGAAGAAATTGGGGGTCAAAGATCCGGCTTCGGTTATTGGTCACGAGCTGCGCATGAGCAACTTAGCGCCCGCGCCCATCGTGGGCGTCATCAAGGATTTTCACACCAAGTCCGCCCGCGAGGACATCGCACCTATTCTACTCACCCAGCTCAGTAAGTTTTATTGGTCGGGGGCGGTCAAGCTGGAATCCAAAAATCTGCCGCAAACGGTAGAGAAAGTAAAGGCGGCTTACGAGAAAATTTTTCCTGAGGTGCCCTTCGTTGGCAAGTTTTACGAAGAAAACATTGAGAATTTCTACCAGGCCGAGCGGCAAATGGGCCTGCTCTACCGCATCTTCGCCGGGCTGACGGTCTTCATCGCTTGTCTGGGCTTGTTTGGTCTATCGGCTTTCGCCGCCGAACAGCGTACCAAGGAAATCGGCGTCCGCAAGGTGCTGGGCGCTTCGGTGCTGAGTCTGACGGCTTTGCTTTCCAAAGATTTCCTGAAACTGGTCGGCATCGCGATCGTCATTGCTTCGCCCGTGGCTTGGTACCTGATGAAAAACTGGATGGCCGAATTCAAGTACCAGATCGGTATTGAGTGGTGGGTGTTCGTAGTCGCCGCCGGACTGGCTATCTTTGTGGCGATGCTGTCGGTCAGCTACCAGGCCATTCGAGCGGCGTTGATGAATCCGGTGCAGAGTTTGAGGAGCGAGTAGTCTTCGGCTGGAACGCAAAAGGGCAGCTTCCTTGCCGTCCGAGGGCTAAAGCCCCCGGCAATTGATGGTAATTGACCTGATTTCTTGCATTTGCAGAATCCCTGATTGTCGATTCCTAGCACCTTAGTAACCTTACGTACACGTATACTATCTGAACAACTATGAATCCTAACACCGAATCTATCCTCTCCGCGCTGCCAAGCGAAAGCACCTCCATTGACTGGCCTCAACTTTTGGCCGACATCATCGTTGCCTTCGACTGCAGCACAGGTACTATCCATACACTGGACACCGAAACCCAGCTCCTGAACCTGCGGGCCCAGGTGGGGATTCCTGAATTTTTATTACCCAAAATGTCGCAGATTCCCATCGGCAAGGGCATGGCGGGCATCGCCGCCGAGCGCCGCGAGCCCGTAGAAATGTGCAATCTGCAAACGGATGAATCGGGCGTGGCCCGCCCCTCGGCCAAAGAAACCAAGGTGGAAGGCTCGCTGGCCGCACCCATGCTGCTCAACGGCGAGCTGCACGGCGTGATCGGCATTGCCAAGCCCGTGCCCTATGACTTTACGGAAGCGGAGATTGGCGATTTGATGAAGATAGGGGAGGAGCTGAGTCGGCATCTAGTCTAAAAAGCGGTTCCCCTACCCGGTTGATGTGCGCTTTCAGGTCTTGATTTTTTAGTCCTTCGTAATAAATCACGTCGATATAGTACGGGATAGGAATTTCCTCATTCAGGTAGCCTGCGATGTCTATAGCTGTTTTATGGTTGCACTTTGCACCTTTGATCGCCAAGTCGATGTCGCTACCCGTTTTGTAATTTCCTTTGGCACGACTACCGAAAACGAGTACCTCTTCCACTTCCGGGAAGCGGGCGAAGGCTTCGGTAAGTAGTCGGAAGCTTTTTTCTTGGATACCGAAAGGATTCATAGCAATCGTTGTAGTTTTTGGAATAATTCCTCAATGGCCACAAAATAGGTATCAACGATTAATCGGTAGGCTATTTCGGCACTTTCTTCGTCGTAGCCACGACTCATCAGATTTCTTTTTTGCAACATATCCAACCAAAGTTCTCCATCTAATAACTCGTAGTTAAATCCCGCCTTAATGACGTCGCGCGGAAAACTAACCGACACCGCTTGTGCTTCCAGATAATCCTGCACCGTTTTCCAGGCCAGTTCAAAAGTAAACTCATAGAACTGAATTACGCCCGCTTTTTCCAAGTCCGAGGGGTTTTGCGTAGCCACAGCGTCTTGTAAACGCGCGAGGGCCTTTTCAAAGTTTTGGAAACGCTGCTTCCAGCGGATGTCGGGGTTAGTCATGTGGTTGTCTTTTATTTAAAACCCAAAAACCAGCCCCGCCCCCACATTTACGACCGACACAAACCGCTTGGGGCTGCTGGTGAATTCCTGCACGACTACATTGTTGAGCTTGGCCGTGTTCTTTACGTCCTTCAACTGAGCGTTGGACCCGATGGCGTCGGCGGTGAGTTGAAGGCCCAGCCAGTCGGTCAGTCGGAAGCGCAGTGAAGCTCCGGCCCCGAAGCCGAAGGCGTTAGCCGACGCCTTCTGGATTTGCCCATCGACTGCCACGCCACCTGTCGAGGAATTCCCCAGCACTCTCACGCCTGGCGATTCGGCAAATATCCAGCCTCCCTGCACGTGACCTTCCAGCTCTACGGGGCCTAAGCTCAAATAGCCCGCCGGCCCTAGCAGCACTGCGGCCAGTTGCCAGGTCGTGGTTTCTTTCTTCCAAGTATAATTTTCGGGGTTATTTAACAATGGGCTAAACCGATCGATGAGCGGCTGCGCGTTGGTTGTGTTGGTATTTAGGTTGCCCGATAGGCGTAAACCCAGCCAGGAAATCACCTTACGCTCGTAGCTGAGTTGACCGTAAAAGCCCGATCCGGCCAGCCCGGCCTCGGGGTCGTTCAGGTTTTTGCTGGCGAACTGCCCGACGGGCAGGCTGTACCCACCCGAAAAGGAAACTAGGTTGTTTTTCTGCGCTGATGCATTCATCGGCAGCAACGCAATAACCCCGAGAAAGGCGCTAAGAAATGGAGCGAGACGAATTAGTTTTTTTTGTAAAAACATAGGATAATGAACGAATAAATAGAAACGACAAATGTAGAAAAATTACGTCTGATCGGTGCGAATCAATTACCCAAAACCTCCCTACCTCCTCTGGAACAATATTAGTAGCGTGATTTTACACCCAAAAACAAAAGCCTCATGGACAGACAAGAAACCGACGACGAAGCCCGCGCGACCAAAAAGACCGGCAATGTACTCTACTGGATAATAGGCATAGGCGTTGCGTTGATGCTCCTCGCCATAGTGTACGGACTGACTCGGCACGACGGCGACATGACTCCGAAAAGCGACACACCCGCCAGCCAAATGATGTCCGACACCGTGGTGGGCGATGGCCTGAGCGACAGCTTGGCAACCGATATTCAGCGCTAACTACTTGTTCAGGGCGTCCCATAAGACTTCGACCGGATGCAAGGCTTTGCGTCCGGTTCCGTCTTTTATCTGGTGGCGGCAACTCGTGCCGGGCGCGGCGATAATTACCTCCTCGGGTTGCGCTCTGACCGCTGGGAAAAGCACTAACTCACCGATTTGCATCGACAAGTCGTAATGCTCCACTTCGTAGCCAAAACTCCCCGCCATTCCGCAGCAGCCGCTCGGGATGAGTTGAACCTTGTAATTAAGCGGCAACGAAAGCACCTGCTTGGCGACCGATAGCGACGACAAAGCTTTCTGGTGGCAATGCCCGTGGAGTTTGACCAATTTCTCTTCCGTGGAAAACTGCGAACTGGCGATGTTTTTCTTTCCCATTTCGCGGGCCACAAATTCTTCAAAAAGCAGGGCGTTTTTCGCCAAACTCTGCACCGACGCTTTTAGTTCAGGTGCCACTAAATCGGGGTACTCGTCCCGAAATGTCAGAATAGCCGAGGGTTCGATTCCGACGAGCGGCGTTTCGTCGGTGATTAAGTTTTGTAAAAGCTGCACGTTCCGGTTGGCGATCTTCTGCGCTTCTTTCACCAAACCCTTGGACAAATAAGTGCGGCCCGACTCGATATGCTGGGGCAGCAGCACTTCGTAGCCTAGTTTCTCCAATAACCACACCATTTTTTGCCCGACTTCCACATCGTTGTAGTCCGTGAATTCGTCGGCGAAAAGATAAACTTTCCCCTTCGTTCCGGCTCTTTCCTGCAATTCTTTTTTTCTTTTCCCAAACCAACTCCGAAAAGTCTGCTTC
>Ga0335394_10004841_pt1 | contig 15299 bp, 13 predicted proteins | sample MAT03_FD_205741 | JGI IMG/M metagenome (GOLD analysis project Ga0335394, IMG submission 205741) | Freshwater microbial communities from Lake Fryxell liftoff mats and glacier meltwater in Antarctica - MAT-03 (spades assembly) (version 2) ...
TACCCTTCCGCCGCAAAGAGCAAGTGACGTGACCGATCTCCCCACTCGGGCGCGAGCACGCAAGGAGTGGCGAACTTCGACCTCCACTTGAACACCTATCTTTAATACTGTAGATCTTCTTCATATTCTCATAAATTGAGGGTGTCGTGGCGGTCAACATCAAGAACGAACGGGTCGAGCGGCTCCTCGATGAGGTCGCGGCCATGACTGGTGAGACCAAGACGGAGGCCGTTCGCCGTGCCCTCGAGGAGCGCCGCGATCGCCTCGCGCGCAGCGCCACGGAGCTCAATCCGGTCGACCGTTTGCGTCGCGTGTTGGAACGCGAGATCTGGCCGAGCATTCCGGCCTCGGGTCGCGGCACGCGACTGACGAAGGCGGAAGAAGAGCGCATCCTGGGCTACGGTCCAGTCGGCGCATGATTCTTGAAACCGGCATCGTGTTGTCGGCACGACTCAACGAGGACGCGCGCGGACTGCTGGCCCGTCTCCTCCAGGAGAGTCGCATCACCGTGCTTCACGTGACGGAGGCGCATTTCGGGGTCGCGATGGACGCGTGGCTGCGCTACGGTCGGGGGCGCCATCGTGCGGCGCTCAACTTCGGCGATTGCCTGTCGTACGCGATGTCGGTGGTGGCCGGGGAACCGTTGTTGTGCGTTGGTGACGACTTCCCGCAAACGGACTGTGTGCTCGCATGACCGCATCGTCATGAGCACCCTCAATTGACCGACCTCCGCGCGCAACTCCAAGCCACCCTCGGCAGCGGGTACACCCTCGAGCGCGAACTCGGCGGTGGAGGCATGTCGCGCGTGTTCGTCGCCCGCGAAAATGCACTCGGACGCGAGGTCGTGGTGAAGGTGATCGCGCCCGAACTCGCCGAAGGCGTGAGCGCCGAGCGTTTTACTCGCGAGATCGCCACGGCGGCGCGCCTGCAGCAGGCCAACATCGTGCCGGTGCTCACCGCGGGCGCGTCGGGTGGGTTGCCCTACTACACGATGCCCTTCGTGAAGGGCGAGTCGTTGCGCGCGCTGATGGCGCGTGGTACGGTGCTCACGCTGCACGACCGTGTGAACTTGCTGCGCGATGTCGCGCGCGCGCTGGCGTACGCGCATGGCGAGGGTGTGGTGCACCGCGACATCAAGCCCGACAACATCCTGTTGTCGGCGGGCACGGCGGTGGTCACGGACTTCGGTATCGCGAAGGCCATCAGTGCGTCGCGCACGATCGATGGTGCGGCGCCCGCGTCACCAGATGGCACGCTCACGCAGGCCGGCAGCAGCATCGGCACGCCGGCGTACATGGCGCCCGAGCAAGCGGTGGGCGACGTGGTGGACCATCGCGCCGATCTCTACGCGTGGGGCGTGGTGGCGTACGAGCTGCTGTGTGGCGCGCACCCGTTTGCGGGCAAGGCAGGCCCGTCGCAGTTGATTGCCGCACATCTGGCGGAGCTGCCCGCACCGCTTGCGACGCGAGCGCCTGAGCTCTCGCGCGAGGTGGCGGCGCTCGTGATGCAGTGTCTCGCCAAGAATGCAAGCGAACGGCCGGCCAACGCGAACGCGCTGTTGGAACGGTTGGCGAGTGTGTCTACGCCGAGCGCCGAACGTGCGGCCGCACCGGTGCCGGCGTCGCGGCGAGGCGCGATCATGGTCGTCAGCGTGGCGCTGTTCGCAGTGGTGGCTGGTGCGGTCTGGGTCGCGCGGGGTCGCTCACCCGGTGGCGCGGCTGATACGAACGCCTCGGCCACAGGTGGCGCGTCCGCGGCAGCGACGAGCAATGCCGCAGAGCCTGCCGGTGTGATTTTCGCGCTCGCCGTGCTGCCATTCGTGAACACCAGCGGTAACGCCAATGACGAGTACTTCAGCGACGGCCTCACCGACGAATTGGCGCATGGCTTGTCGAAGCTCCCCGGGCTGCGCCTGGCAGCGCGCACGTCGAGCTTTGCGTTCAAGGGCAAGACTATTCAGGCCGCCGAGGTCGGGCGCGCGCTGAATGTCGGAGCCATCATCGAAGGCACGGTGCGACGCGCCGGCAATCGCATTCGCCTCACCGCGCAGCTCACCAGCACGCGCGATGGGCAGCTGCTCTGGAGCGACGCCTTCGAGCGCACCGGTGGCGACGTATTTGCGGTGCAGGATGCGTTCACGAGCGCCATCGTGAGCGCGCTGACGCCGCGGTTGGCGGGTACCAGCGCGGTCAGCGGCAACCCATCCGCTCCCGTTCGTATGGAAGAGGCCCGCGTCGAGCGGTCAGCCGACGCGAGCCCCGTCGGCGTCATCCCATCGACACCCCTCGGCTTCACGACGCGAGGCACCAGCGACGCCGTAGCCTATGACCTGTACCTCAAGGGTCGCTTCTACTGGGCGCAGCGCGGGGCCGCACCCGGCGACAGTGCGATCAAGTACTTAGAGGCGACTGTACGACGTGACTCATTGTTCGCGCGCGGCTGGGCGGGACTTGCACTCGCCCACGTCATCCGTCCGAACTATAACGCGGCGGTGGATTTCGTGGCGTCCGATGCGCGTGCGGAAGTCGTGATACGCCGGGCGCTCGCGCTTGACTCAACGCAAGCCGACGCGCACGCGGCACGTGGATTCCTACTCATGCGACGTCTCGAGCTCGAACAGGCGGCAATCGCATTGGCCACAGCACGGCGGCTGGAACCGCAGAACGCCATCGCCGCGCACTGGTCGGCCATCCAGTTCCACGCCGTCGGTGACACCGCGCGGGCCGAGCGCCAGATGGAGGTGGCGCTCACGCTCGATCCGCTGTCGCCAACCACCTTCAATTCGCGCGCGATCATGCTGACGGAGCGTCGGCAGTTCGACAAGGCAAGGGAGAACTTCGAGCGCGTCGCATCCCTCAACCCGGCGTTTTACAACAACGGCACCGCGACGCTCATCTGGTCTGAGCTTGCTGACAGCGCCTACGCCGTGAGCCAGCGCAATCTCGCCTTCCCGCAGCGTGGACGCTTTGGAAGCCATCTCCTTGCGGCGGCCGCCTCACGGCACTGGGACGCGGCACGCACGCTGCGCGATCGCGTCAGCGCCAGCGGGCCAGGCATCACGTCGTACGACCGTGCCATGGCGGCCCTGGTGTTCGGCAACCGCGCGGCGGCCGCGGTGGCGTTCGTCGATCACCTCGAACACGGTGGCGGGCTCCCGAACCTCGCCTTTTCCGTTTGTTTCCCGCCCTACGACGCCATTCGCTCCGAGCCGGCGTGGAAGGCGTTCCTCGTTCGGCATCGGTTACGCGAGTGTCCGTATTCGTCGCCGTGGCCCATAGGGGCGCCGCCGCGATAGCCACGACGATGTGTCCTTCGGCTGTCGGAGAGTGGAGAGATATGGTCCCCGCCGGGCCATCCGATTCCGCCCGATGCGTTCCGACAGCTAGTCATGAGCGGCCCCTGGAGTGTATCCCTTTCACATGGCTGATTCATCGCCGCCGCAGTCCCCGTTGTCCGCCGCAAATGCCACGCTCCCCGAGTTTGCGGCGGTGCAGGCCGGTGATGAAGTGGCCTTTCGCGCGCTCTTTGACGCGCTGCTTGGGCCACTCAATCGCTATGCGCGGTCATTCGCAGACGATGTCGCGACGGCGGAGGATTTGGTTCAGGAAGCGTTCGTGAGGCTATGGGACCGCCGGGCGAGCCTCACCGCAGACATCTCTCTTCACGGGTATTTGTGTCGCACGGTGCGCAATCTGGCTCTCAATTCCCGACGCGATCGCGCGACGCGACAGCGTTTGCTTTCGGATCCGGCTGTGCATGACGGAGCCGCTTCGCCGTCGGCGCTGCCGCACCCCGATGCCGAGCTGGAGGGAGATGAGATGGGGGAACGGTTGGCGGCCTATCTCGCGGATCTGCCGCCTCGGCAGCGCGAGGCGATTCACCTGTCTCGTTTCGAAGGGCTCTCGCACAGTGAGGTGGCCATGACCATGGGCTGTTCTCCGCGCACCGTGAACAATCATCTGGTCGCCGCACTCTCCACGCTGCGACGTCGTTTGTCCGACGTGGGCAGTCTGGTGGCGGCCGTTGCCGTATGGCTGACATGACGCACGACCCGAATCCGTCCCGCCCGCCTGAGCTCGACGCAGCGCTTGCGTCACGCCCGGATCGCGACGCGCTGGCGCAGCTGTGGGACGTTCTCCCCCGCGCGACGCGTCTGCTTGATGAGCCATCCGCTGACGCACGCGGCGCGGCCTGGGACCGCCTGCGCGCCACGATCGGCGACCCGGCCAGGGTGCCCTATGCGGAAGATGTAGCGGCTCCGCTTATGATCGTGGACGACGAGGCCGACGAGCCCAATGAACACGCCACGAGTGATCGCACGCTGACCGCTCCAGCGGAGCCATCCGTCACGTGGTCCATCCCGACGCGAACCACACCGCGTTGGCTTGTGGCCGCCGGCATCGCAGGGCTGCTGGTCGCAGGAGGCGCGGGTGTACGCGCGGTGCCGGTTACGTTCGATGCGGCGCGTTCGGCGGATGCCGGCGTGGCGGCACCAGTCCTTGCCGTGCGTCTCGCTGACGGCAGCAACATCTGGCTGGAACCGGGAAGCCGTCTGACGGTCGCGCGCGCGTTGGGATGGCCCGGGCTGTTGCGCGCCTCGTCGCGCGATGTTCGGCTGTCGGGGCGCGGATTCTTTGCCGTGCAACGCGACGGTCGCCCGTTCGTGGTGCACACCACAGACGCTCACGTCACGGTGCTTGGCACACGATTCGACGTGCGCAGCGGGGTCGGTGCAACGAACGCATCACGTGGCACGCAGGTCACCGTCGAAGAAGGCCGTGTGGCGGTTGCTGCAGTCTCCGCGACCGGTACCACGGGTGCTGCCGTGGAACTGCGCGCCGGTCAGCGCATCATGGTGTCAGGCGCAGCACTTACGGCATCGGCCGTCCGCACGGTGACCGCGGAACGTGTCGGCACGTGGCGCACGGGTGGGCTGGCCGCACTCGACGAATCGCTCGATGCGGTGCTGCGTGAGCTGGCGACACGGTATGCCGTGGAGATCACACATGCATCGGACATCAACGGTGCTGCGACGGTGTCGTTGTTCTACCCGCAAGCCCCATCGGTGGAGACGATACTCGGCGACCTGTGCACGGCGCAGGGGCTGACCTTTCACCGGACCAGCCGCGGCTATCAGATCACGCGGAGTGGTGCGCGACCGTGACGCGTGGTCTGCGCAGATCCGTTGCGGTCTTTACATGCGTTGCCGCCACCGCCGCCGCGGAGTGCGTTCCGCGCACATTGAGAGCGCAGGAGCGAACGCCACGCGCGCAACCCGCGGCGACGAGCGCGACCGACAGCACGCACATCATATCAATGGCGTTGCTCGATGTGACCGTGGTCGACGCGCTCGAGCGGCTTTCGATCGCCGGGCGCATGAGTATCGTGTGGCAGCAGGCGAGTCTCGGTGCGCGCGCCTCCAGCCGCATCACGTGTCGTGTGGATCGTGGCACACCCGAGACGATGCTGCGCTGCATTACGCGCGCCGCTGAACTCGACTTTTACCGGTTGTCTTCGGGCACGTACGTCGTGATTGCCGCTGCCGAAGCGCCGCCAGGGTGGGCGTCGCTTGGTGGCTTCGTGGTAGACGGTGCCACCGGTGTCGGACTGCCTGCCGCGCGTGTGCAGCTGGCCGAGGTCCCGTACGCGGCCTTCGCCGGTGATGATGGTGCGTTCACCATTGCACGATTGCGACCCGGCCAGTACGCAATGACCGTACGGGCGATGGGCTACGCGCCGTTCACCACGACGCTTGACATCCCGCTGAACGCGATGCGTCGCATGCGTGTCGCGCTCACCCGACATGATCGTGGCACACGACCCATCATCGTGAACGGCATCCACGCTGGCGACGCGAGTGCAGCACTCGGGTCATCAACGGTTGCAGACAGTGCTGCACGTTCGATCATGGGACCGTCGCTCTTTCTGCCTGGCGCCGTAGCGCCGCTTGGCGTGTCGCGACGCGATGGTACCGGCGATCTTCATCTGCAAGGTGGTGATATCGGGGAACACCCGTGGCGTCTCGATGGCATTCCGCTCTACGATGTCACGACGCTCTCGGGGTTGCTCGGCGTCGTATCGCCGCTGGTGGTCGATCGCATTACCGTGCATCGCGCGGGATACGGGGCATCGGTGGGCAGCTTTACCTCCGGCGCCATCGATCTCACACACAGCCTTGGCGAACGCGCCAGTGATGCAGGCGGCACGCGGGAGATTCGCACGGACGTTGCCATCGATCCACTCGCCGCGACAGCGCGACTCTCGGGGCCACTGACAGTGGGGGCGGCCACAGGACGTGCCATGCTGTCGGTGCGAACAGGGATGTGGCAATACACGGCACCTCCGGCACTGGTGCGGGCGGTACGTCACTGGAGCGTGCCCGATCCCGTGTTGCTGGCGCGCGTGAGCGGTTTCGCCGCGTTGCCAGGCATGGAGCGGCTTGATCAAACGCAGTACGCGGGGAGCGTCGGTCGCGAAGCCGTCTCGCTGAACGATGTTCACGCGGCGACCACGCTCGACTGGGGCACGGCGCAGCAGCTCTCGGCGTCTGCGTTCACGACGGCGCAGGGCATCTCGTACGATGGCACGGCTGCCGACAGCGGCAATGCCACGCTGCACACCGCTGACGCCTATGGATGGCGCACGTCGGGAGCGCAACTCACACATCGCTGGCTGCTGGGTACGCGTGTGCGTCAGCGGATTCAGCTGCGCGCATCACGACACGCCCTCACTCACGATGTCGCCATGTCGATGGCCGCGGTGCCGCTCGGCATTGCCGGAGGTGAGCGCAACCTCATGACAGAAGCGACGGCCGCCGCAGAGTGGCGCGTACAACTGTCCGCGCGCACGACGGCAACAGCGGGAGCAGAAGTAAGTCGCGCGCACGCTGAGCTCGATATTGCCAATCGCGTGTTGCGCCCGCTTGCGCTGGCAAGTACGGTGTGGCGCGGGACGGTGATGGCCGATGCCACAACACGCTTGCAAGCCACCACATTCCTCGACGCCGGACTGCGCGTCACGCAGCTGCAGAGTGGTCGCAGCTACGCGGAGCCCAGGCTCGCGCTGCGCGGCGAAAGTGCATCGGCCGGCGTGCCGTGGAGTTGGCGCGTGTCTGCCGGCGGATATCACCAGTTCGTCACGCAGTTCGATGTGGCCAGTACGATGCCGGTCGCGTTCGTGCCGAGTGTGCGATTCTGGTTGCCTTCGGACGGATCGACACCGGTTGCGCAGGCCTGGCATGTGGCCAACGAAGTGGTATGGCGCCCGGCGCCCGGCTGGGAAGTGCGGGGGGAGGGATACCTCAAGTGGATGCCATCCATTCCGACGTTTGACTACGGCGCCATGTACGGCACGGCGGGTGCACCGTTCGCCAACACGCTTCGTGAGGCCGCGCAGTTCGTGCAAAGCGCGCGTGGCCGTGCGATGGGTGCGGGCGCCCGACTCATTCGCGATGCACAGGTTGGCCGGGGCCATTGGCGTCATGAACTTGCGTACGACATGGGGTGGGCCGAGCGTCGGTTCCCATCGCGCTTTGATGGAGCGTTGGAAGCACCGCCGTGGCTCGAGCCGCATCGCGTGCTTGCGGTGTCGGAACTCTCGCCGTGGAGCAGCCTCACGGCCGCCGTCCGCGCTCGCGGCGTGTTTGGGCGTCCGTGGGCCTTGCGACAGGTGTATTACGATCTGTTCAGCGCCGCACCGAGTCTTGCCGGATTGCCTATCGGCAGGCCGAGTGCAATGACGCGTCCAGCGGTCATTGACATTGATGTGGGTGCCACGTGGCGTCGTCGTGTACGTGGTGCCGACGTGGAGCTTGGTCTGAGCATCACCAACGTGATCAATCGCGCCAATGTGCTTGACTATGGGCTCCGCCGAAAAAGCGATGGGTCGGGATATGACATGGTTCCGCGGTTACTTCCGCGTCGTGTTCCCGCGGTGACGTTGCAGCTGCGCCGCTGACGCCACAAAAAGCCAGCGTCAAGACTGGTCATGTTGGTGCGATCGCGTGTTCTACTGCTGATCACGGACGGCAGCCGCCGTCCCATGTCCGCGTTGCACCGTCATGTGCAGCCGACGTCGATCACCTTCGATCACGCTCTCACCATACCACGCCCATGCTTTCGACCATCTTCTCACGCCGCAGCGCGCTCGTCCTGTCGCTGTCATTGCTCACCACTGGACTGGCCGCCTGTGGAGATGACGACACACCAGTCACGCCAACGCTGCAAACCATTACGCAAACCGCGGCGGCGACGTCGCAGCTGTCAACGCTCGTCACGGCACTGACCGCCGCCGACCTGGCGCAAACACTGAACGGCACCGGTCCATTTACCGTGTTTGCGCCTGTGAACAGCGCGTTTTCTGCGCTGCCTGCCGATGTGCTGCAGCGTTTGTTGGAGACCGGAAACAAAGCCATCCTCACGAAGCTGCTTACCTTCCATGTCGTCTCGGGTCGTTTAACGGCCAGTCAGCTGCAGAACGGCCAGACGCTTACCACCGTCGAGGGCACCCCGTTGCCGGTCACAGTGGTGAATGGCGTCGTGACCGTTGGTGGCGCACGCGTCACCACGCCTGACATTGGCGCCTCGAACGGTGTCGTGCACTTGATCGATGGCGTGCTGCTTGGCAGCCTTGATATCGTGGACAATGCGATCGTGCGTGGGTTCAGCTCGCTGGTGAGTGCTGTCAGCACCGCCGGGCTTGTGACTGCGCTGCGCGGTGGCAACCTCACCGTGTTCGCTCCCACGAACGCGGCCTTCGCCGCTATCCCTGGTGGCGCACCCACCACGTCAGCAGCGCTCACGCCCGTGCTCCAGTTGCACGTCGTGGCCAGCCGTGCCTTGTCCACGCAGTTGAGCAATGGCCAGGTGCTGCCCACGTTGCTGCCGAATGGCAACCTGACGGTGAGTTTGACGAGCGGCGTGCGACTCACGGGACCGCGGAACTTCGCAACCGTGACGACCGCCAACATCGTGGCGAAGAATGGGGTGATTCACGTGATCGATACGGTACTGCTCCCGTAGCTCGGCCTGCGGATTCTCGTCTGCGGGAGCACGCGAGGATCTTTGGCCACGCGCAGTCAGCGGCACGACGTGGTGCAGAGACGATGCACATGCAACGCCACCACGTCGTTCTCGTCCTTCACACGCAGCACTACGCGATCATTCCCGAAGGCAACCGGTTTCGCACCCATCGCGAGCTGGAGTCGGCCGGTCATCGCGCCGTCGCGGCGATACGAGGTCGCCACCGTTCCGCGCGTGCCGCTCGCGGCCGCCTGATCGACCACCCAGAGTGTGCCATCCGGGCTTGTGAACAACCCCACAACGATCGGCATCGAATCGGCGGTCGGCGTGAGCCGGGCGCTCTGACGTTGCTCGTCTTTGGTATAGGTGTCGCCGCCACCGCCCTCGCCCACGCTGTTCTCGATGTACTTGAACTGCAGCGCAAGTGCCCGTTCACGATCCTCTGCCGTGACAGGTCGTCGCTGCAGCGGAATGACAAGCTCGCGGAGCACGGTACCGGAGGGCGACCGCATCGTGATGGTGTAGGAGTCGCCGGAGCTTGTGGTGACCAGCGAATCCCACAGCACGATGGTCGCAAGCGGCGTGAATTGCAGCACCATGGACTCGCGGGTGGTCCGCCCGCGGATGCGCATGGGCACCGAGATCTGCGCCAGATCAGGGATGGACGCGATCGTCCGTCCGGCACCCTCGAGCGGCTGCACGAGCACGGTGGCCGTACTACGAAAAACCGTGTCGGCTTCGTCCCACGACACGATACCATTCGAGTGCAGGACCACGCGGCCGTCGGCGAGCATGCCCGCCAAATGTTCAGCGTCGCGTCTTGATCGGGTCCAGCGCATGGCTGGCGTGCGCGCGAACCGTCCATCCGGCAGCACCCAGTTCAGTCGGTTGTTCGCCATGTCGTTCAGGAACAACGTGTCGCCGGGCAGTACAACGACACCTCCGGGGCGCATGAACTCGCCAGGCCCCTTGCCGAGACGGCCAATGATGCGCTGCTCCTTGCCGTCAGCGCCAAATACCATGAGTCGCGCGCGGATGCTGGCGTAAGCGACCAGTCGGTTATCCGACAGCAGACGGACGTCGCGTACGTATGTGAGATCGAAATCACCGCTGCCGTTGGATCCGCCGGCGACAGCGAGCGGCGTCGTGTCCAGCACCACGGTGGGGGCGCGATCGAAGGCCTCGGCCGTGAACGTCAGTCGTTCCGTGCCGTCCGGCCGTTGTTCAAGCACCGGCAAGACCGCGGCACGTTCCGCTCCGTCGCGCGCGGATTGCTTTCCGCGGTCCGCTGTACTCCCGGCACCGCACGCGATAATGCTGAGCGCTGTGCAGGCGAACAGTGCGGCCAATGAGACGCGGCGGAAACGATCCGACATGAGTGCTCCAATCATTTGCGGTGAGACCAGTGCCTGCACCCGGACGCCGCTGGCACGGCGATCGTACGGCGATGGTGCGGCGATGTCAATGTTGTGGCGCCGACAACCCGCAGTCGGCAGGTTCGTCACCATATTTACCGGTCCGCTTCCACGTCTTCACACATCAAGTCACGACATGCGTACTTTTCGTCACAGCATTCCGTCCCAACGTGCCGTGGTGCGGCATCTGCTCGGCGCGGTCGGCGCTGCACTCGCATTGCAGGGATGTGCTGCGATCCACCGACCGCAGACGACTGTGTCGGCACTGCTTGCGGATGCGGACGTGGCGCGCACGACTGAGCGGCAGTTGCGCGACACGGTCGTGGCGCGGCTGGCGCGGCGAGCGGTCTCGCGTCCCGACCACACGATTGATGTCCTGATGCTCTCGGGCGGCGGGCAGAATGGAGCCTACGGCGTAGGCTTTCTTCGCGGCTGGCGCGAGCGGACCGATGCCCCGATGCCGCAGTTCGATCTGATCACGGCGATCAGCACGGGCGCGCTGCAGGCACCCTTTGTGCTTCTGGGATCATCGTCGGCGATGGACACGCTGACGTCCCTGTACCGGAACGCCTCGGAGCAGATAGCGCCGACGCTCGACTGGTGGTTCTGGCTACGCAAGACGGGTGGGCTGGTGAATACCACGCGATACGATGCCAGCGTCGCACGCATGGTGGACGTGACGCTTCGCGATTCGCTGCTGCGCGCCTTCCGCGAGGACCGTCAAGTGGTGTTCGGCACCACTGATCTGGATCTCGGCATCGGGCGTTCGTGGGATCTGCGCGCTGCTCTCGAAGGCGGTGAGGCCGGTCTGGTGCGTACGCGCGCGTTGCTCAAAGCGGCGTCGGCGATCCCTGCGGTCTTCCCGCCGGTGATCATCGAAGACCATGTGCATTCGGACGGCGGCATCGTATCGAACGTTCATACGTTACTGTCGCTGGACGACTATCGCGCGATGATGACGCAGGTGCGCGCGGCCGGCGTCAGCGGGCCCGTGACCGTGCGGCTGTGGGTGATCGTCAATGGATGGACGCATCCGGCGCCCGTCGTGATGAATCCGGCCAGCCGCAAACAGATCGGCGGTCGGTGGAGTGCCGTGTCGTTCTACCTACACCAGCCGCAGGTCCTCGAAGGTCTCGGCAATTTGGCGACGGCAGCGACGGCGACGATCAGTGGATTGGCGATGCAGATGAAGTGGACAGCGGTTCCATCAGAGACGGCGCTCGACCCGGCGGCCAACACCCTGTTCAACAAGCAGTGGATGCAACGGCTCGAAACGCTCGGTACCACGCGCGCAAAGAGCGCGTTTCCGTGGGATACGCTACAGTCCGCGTACGTTCGTCCGGCGCCGCGCGTGCCGTAGCTTGGTGGAGGGCGGTTCACCGCTGGGCTTGGCGCGAACCGGCGAGAGATCTAACGAACGAGCGGCGGCGTAGTGCTTTGGGAACGTAGGCATGTCCCCGGCCGCGCCGCGTTCGTTCGTGATTCGTGTGGCGAAGTATGACACGTCGACGCGAAGCATCCTGCAGGCTCGTCCCGTTCTCTCATTCCGGGTACTTTCGTGACTCGTCGTATTGCCACTCTGCCGATCCTGCTCGCGCTGTCGGTCACCTCGTTGTTCGCGCACGATATGTTTTGGCGACTCACGTCGTACTACGTGGCGCCGCGAACACCGATCCGCATGCCAGTATTGAACGGGACGTTCTCAAAGAGCGAGAATTCCATCGAGTGGGCGCGCGTCGCGCAGCTGAGCGTCACGACACCAACTGGTCGCGTAGCAATCGACAGCGCGCAGTGGGATTCTCGCGGCGACACGACATGGCTGAGCTACACGACGGGCGATGCCGGCACGTACGTCGCCGGCCTTTCCACCAAGCCCAGGGAATTCGTGCTCGAAGCGGAGGCGTTTAACCAGTATCTCGCCGACGACGGTATTCCCGACATCCTCGCTGCGCGCAAAAAAGATGGCCGGCTGCAACAGGCAGCGCGTGAGCGGTACTCCAAACACATCAAAACGATCTTCCAGGTCGGTGCCACGCGCTCAGACGCGTGGAGCTCGACGCTGGGCTATCCCGCCGAACTCGTGCCGCTCGAAAATCCCTATGCGCTGAATCCCGGCGCGACGATGCATTTTCGCTGTCTGGTCGACGGGAAACCGGTCGCCAATCAGCTGGTGATGGTTGGAGGCCGCGCGGGCGTCACTGGCGACGTGCGCTTTCGCGCACACTCACTGCGCAGCAACGCCGATGGCGAGGTGGCGGTGACGGTCGGCACGGCCGGGCGGTGGTACGTCAAATTCATTCACATGGCGCACGTTGATGATGGCCGAGTGGACTACGAGTCCAAATGGGCCACCATCACGTTTGAGATCCGGTGAAATCCGCCAACCAACTGCGATCCTACGAGTCTCACAGGATCATGACGCGCCGATAGCGGTCAACGTTCGTTGCACTTTGCGGCGATCGGCTTGCGCTGCGTGTCGAAGAGCGCCGCGAGGTCTCCCAACTGAATGTCAACCGCTTTGGACCCCTCGTCGTAGCGAGCAGGCACTTTGGCCGCACAGGATGCGCCGTTGAGCTCCAGCGTGAGCATTGCCCAAGTGATGTTGTGATAGGTGAAGTTCGCGTCAGTGCTCGCCTGGGCCGCCCCCCCCGCTGTTCATCTCACCAAGGCTGAAGCTTTTCGGTGCCGCGCCTGGCGGGAGCGTCATTTTCCATCCGATGGGACTGTGCTGTCGCCGTCCCGTCGCCAGGCCGCTCCGCGAGATGAGGACGTACTTCGATACAGTGATGTCAACAAGCGGGTAGGCGTGCGAATTCGACGCGTGGATGCGTGTTGCTATCAACAGGCCAGACGAGGCATCGCGCGGTGACTTAACACCTTCCTGCGCCGACACGACGGAGGCGACACTCATGACCAGATGTGATGCATACGCATGAATTCCTCTGGCGCTCGGCGCCGAGTTGTGGTGGTGGGGGACGCCGCGCGCGCCACCCTTGTGCAGTACGGCGCGTTTCGTGGAGAAAGTAGGACATCCGGTCGCTATGGCGATCGAAGACGGGCCGCGGCGCGGGGGCTTGCCGAGTCACGGGGGGCACAGTAGTTCACCGAGATGCATACTGACAGAAGCCTCCGCGTAGCGTCCCGCCGCCGCCTCCGACTCGCCTTCCTGGCGCTGATCGTCCTGCTCGTCCCGACGTCGTCCAGGACGCAGTCGCGCGGGTATTGCCCGCGCTTCGCGCGTGTGCCTGGGTACGGCGCGTGCGCCAACTTCGCCGGCAGCAGCTGTGGCTTCTGCGCCTACCGGTGCAACGACGAGACCGTAGTGCGCTGGAACGTGTGCGCGCTCTAGTGGCTCGCTTCGGTTGCGCGCTCGTGCTGTGGGTTGGTCTGGTCGCGTGTGATAGAAGCTTCGATGCGAACTCCTCTGCGACCGACGATGTACCATCCGCTCTTCGGAACGCGATGGCGGCGCGCACCGTCTATCCTGCCAAGCGGGAAGAGTGGCGCACCGACATCACGACCGACACCGACAGCACGATGGTGCCCCGGGTGATGCGGGCGAGTCGCACGGCGGTGGCGCTGTTACAGTCCTCGCCCACGCGCATCTCGCTGTTTGAACTGAATCGACAGGGCATGCTGCTGTCGACGCGCCCGGCCCGCATCGATGCAGTGCTCAATGCGCAGGTGCCTCGCGATATGCAGGCGCCTACGGACCTGTCGCGCGTCACTGACGACGGGGAAGTCGATATCGTCGACAGCGTCAGCAGCGAACTCATACGCGAGTCCATCGGTGGGTTTGTCTTCCGGCGTGAACTGCCGCTGTTGCGAGGGGGAAACGGTCGCCTGTGTACCATCTCGCCGTCGACGTTGTTGCATGTGCGATCGCTGGGCGACCGTCGGGTCCTCGAAGCGTTTACGCTCACCGCGAACGCCAGCGACGACGCATTGATCGGACGCCACCGCGTCACCGGCGCGCCGTCGTCGCGACTGCGTTTTGGCAGCGGAGACGTGCGGCGGTGCCTCCTCATCGCGGAGCGCGAGGTGCTGGTCGTCAGCGCGCCGACCGATAGCTTCGGAATGCCGCCACGGCTCGCGGCGCTCCGATCACCGGGCGGATTCGCGCTGCAGACCATCGACAGTGCGCGCGTCTCCGCCCGCGCACCCGCCGACAGCGCCGTCGTGCTGCAGCCGTTTGTCGTCGATGCGGCGATCGTCGACGGCGGCTTCGTGGTGCTTGTGGGCGTGTCCTCAGACCGACAGGGGCGCATTGTCGACTACTACGACGAGCGCGGCGAGTATCTCCAGAGCGCAATGCTTCCTTTCACAGCGTCGGCGATGACCGGCGCTGGTCCGCGCTTTCTGGTGTTACACCAGGACGAGCGGTTTCACTGGTGGCTGTCCTCATGGCTGACCCCGATGGCCGCACGCGGTGCGACACCGCCGCCCGCGCCGCCGCAGATCGATCAGGCGCCCTACCGACAACTGTTCGAGCCGCCGCCCGTACGGACGGCGCGCCCCAGGCCGTGAGGAGTGACGCTGGTCAGCCTGCACAGGCGGCTCAGCAGGAAGGCTACGCCAACCCTGTCAGCGGCGCGGTGCCTGCACCCCACGCTCCTGCGATTTGGGCACCAGCACACGCACACTGACGCCACGCGTCACCGACTTGCCGCTGACCAGATCATCGATCGTGACGTGCACGACGTGATTCCCGCTCAACAGGTCATCGAGTCCGAAGACGATATTCTCCAGCACAACCTCGCCGCCAACGGCATCGCGCACATACGCGACGTCTGGCGCCGTGGACTCGTCGGCGATCACGCGCGTACCGGCGCGTGCCGAGCCAGCGAGCACGTCCTTCATGTCG
>Ga0335394_10004858_pt1 | contig 15272 bp, 14 predicted proteins | sample MAT03_FD_205741 | JGI IMG/M metagenome (GOLD analysis project Ga0335394, IMG submission 205741) | Freshwater microbial communities from Lake Fryxell liftoff mats and glacier meltwater in Antarctica - MAT-03 (spades assembly) (version 2) ...
GCCTAACCAAGTTGCTACTGCTCCCCTGCAATTTGTAGCCTGCGACGAGCATCAGTTTGTGCTGCCCTATGATCGCATTGCTGACACCCGCCTTGACCTGCCTAGCCCCACCCTCGACGAACGTCGCAAGTTATGGAAGGCTGCCATCCCGGAATCGGCAGTCTGGCCAGCGGAGGAGTTTGAAACGCTGGTGGCGCGCTATCGCCTCAACGCGGGCGACATTAACGCCATCGGGCAGCGGAGTCCCAGCAGTGCGAGAGCAGCGGCAGCAGTCGCACGAGAGCTGACCCGGCAGCGGTTGGGCGATTTAGGACAACTGCTGGATTGCCCTTTTACCTGGGATGATCTAGTGCTTCCGACGAAGGTTTACCAAGACCTGGAAGACTTTACCTTTGAAGCGCAAGAGCGATCCACCTTTTGGGAATCGCCCCAGGCTCAACGCCTATTTCCCAGGGGAACGGGGCTGGTGGCGCTGTTTGGGGGACCACCAGGAACAGGCAAGACGACGGCAGCCCAGGTGATTGCGGCAGACCTGGAACTAGATTTGTTTCGGGTTGATTTAGCCACCGTGGTGAGTAAGTATATCGGCGAGACCGCCAAGCATTTGGGTCAAATCTTTGCACGGTCAGCCCGCATGAATGCGGTGCTGCTGTTTGATGAAGCCGATGCGTTGTTTAGCAAACGCACAGAGGTTAAGGACTCCCACGATCGCTATGCAAACGCCGATACGAGCTACCTGCTGCAACTGCTGGAGGACTATCGCGGCATCGTCATTCTGGCTACCAACAAGAAACAAAACATCGACCCCGCTTTCATCCGGCGAGTGCGCTATGTGCTGGATTTCCCCCGCCCAGATGGAGCACAGCGACAGCAGATTTGGCATCAGGTGATTGGGGAGTTGTGTGGGGAGGACTCGCGACAGCGGTTAGCTAGTCCCATGACAACTCTGGCGGATGGCGTGGAGCTGTCGGGAGCACAGATCAAAAATGCAGCCTTGTCCGCGATTTTCGTCGCTCGTCGCAGCCAGGAGCCGTTGGCCATGGCACATTTGCTGCGGGGAATAGAGCGAGAGCTGAGTAAGGAAGGGCGATCGCTAGGAAGCCGAGAAAAAGGGAGGTTCATGGGCAATGGCTGAAGGTATAACACCGACCATTCAAATCGGTCAGTTAAATCTCCGCATCCCTGGCAACAGTGCGGAGGTGGGGCATCGGGTTGTGAATGGCATGACCGAGCGTCTGGCTCAGCAACTGCCATCTGGGTTGCAGGGGCAATTTGGGGCGCTGCATCTGCGGGTGCTGCTGCCAACAGCGGCAAGTGAGGCCGATATGAGTGAGGCGATCGCGGGGGCAATTATCAATGCCTTGCAGCGGGGAACCCGGCTGAGTGAGACGAACCATTGAGGATCGGAGGAACTGAGCGATGACTTTTGCACTAACAACTAAATCCAAAACAAAGCCAGCAGCATCCGGGAAGCGTGCGGCTAAGCCCCAGCCAGTGCCGAATCGACCTGCTGTGGAGGCGCTGCCTGGGTTGGGAGGGTTGGGAGGACGTTCTGCGATCGCCCCCACCATCCAAGCCAAGCTCAAAATCGGTGAACCCAACGACAAGTTTGAGCAAGAAGCAGATCGCGTGGCAGATGAAGCCATGCGGATGCCAGATCCTCATACTTTGGAAAGAGCAGCATTCTCTAGCTCAGATTCTCCCAATCGCATCCAGCGAATGTGCACTAACTGCGAAGAGGAGCTAAAGCGCCAGCCAAAGCTTCAAGCAAAGGGAACATCTAGCATTACGCCTGAAGTTACTCCGGTGTTCGCATCTCGGATTCAATCCCTACAAGGGGGTGGGCAGCCACTACCTGCGTCCGTTCGAAACTTCTTTGAACCGCGCTTCGGTCACGACTTTTCGAGGGTGCGGGTGCATTCTGGTAGGGCCGCCGAGCAATCGGCGCGGGATGTGAATGCACATGCCTATACGGTTGGGAATAACATTGTGTTTGGGGCTGGACAGTTTGCACCGGGAACACATGAGGGGCAGCGCTTGATTGCGCATGAGTTGACACACGTTGTCCAGCAGAACGATGCTTCGCAGTCGGGTTTGCAACGGTCATCAGTGCCGACAGATCTTAATTGTCCAAACTACGAACCTAGCGAGAGATCAGTTTCGCATAGAGAGCCTGGGCACTTGGATCCCGATGTGGAACGGCTTGCGCCAGATAAACTACTCGTCGCTGATTTCGGAGTCGACTGGCGGCACATCAAGGGGTCCACCAAGAGCGCTCCAACGCTACAAGCTTGGCTCACCGCATGGGAGAGCGACAGCTCATACCGATTGAGTATCGTTGGTTACAGCGACTGTGTTGGTGCCGAGGGACTCAACACCGATTTGAGGCACGCCCGCGCGTCGAACGTCGAGGCGCTACTCGGCCCCGAAGCCAAGTCGCGGACCACCTTTCGCAGTATGGCCGCACTTGGAAACTACGTTACGGACAATAGCACGCCCGCCAATCGAGCTCGGAATCGCGGGGTGATTATCGAGTTTCACCGAGAATTCGACGAGTTTCCCGAAGAGGAAATTGTTGTTACCCCGCAGCACTGCGGGCCGGATTCTACTCAGTGGCTCGTCGACCAGATGAACCAGAACCGTAATCATCCGGTAATCAAGACCCGGCGTGAAATTGAGTGGCCGAAATGGATCCCCTTTTTCGGATTGGGATGGGACTACGGTGCGTTAAGCGATTTCGGCGATCTGGTCACAGATGAAGCACCTTGGGACTTCAAAATCAACCAAAAACAATGGCGATCCGATCCTGGTAAGACATGTCCTACAGCTCAGTGCGACAAGACCGTGTATCTCTGCGGCAAGTGCTTCTTCTACGATGTGCCGGGGAACATCCACTACGGTTACATCGGCCGAATGGCGTCAATCCGGGCATGGCTTCTTCACGCCGCAGCTGACGCGAAGCAGAAGGGCGGAAAAGATCCAGCGGATGACGCCGCAGCGATCGATATCGGAATCGCAATAGCCGATCAAGGCGCGACTCTCTGCGGCGAGATCGCTGCCCACGAAAATGAGCTAAATCGCGAAGGGGCTAAAGGATGTGGACTATGTCCCAAGATAAGCTGACTGGGTGTTGTGGGGTTATGACGAAACCCCAATGTAGCCCGCGTAGGATGGTAGAGCACAGCGAAACCCATCAATGGATCGCAGATGGGGGTATGACAGGTTTCGGCTATCACCTCTATCCATTTACAAAGGAAGTAACGATTTTGACAAATAAGGTATCGATTAAATGAATATAAAACATGACGAACTACTGGCTAAAAGGAGGGTGTTACTTTTTCACCATGGCATTAGCGGAGCGCCGGGGTCGACTGTTGACCGAACATATTCAAACATTACGTGCCACTTTCCGCGAGTTCAAGACCGCCCAGCCGTTTACGAAGGAGAGCGGCGGAGAAAAGGTGTCAGGAACCGTTTCTCCAGTCCCCAGGTTAGGTCGAGGAGAGATATTACTCTCCGCCCCTCCCAGTTAGATCCGGACATGCAGCTCGTTTCCGTGCATCCGGCTCCCGATATTCTTGGCTTTTGCTTTTGCTCATGTGGATGTAGTGCGAACGCTTTCTGCGTCACCCAAGAACAGTTCGAGTCCCCGAAATTTAGACCCTAAAGATAGCCGCCATGCCAGACACCGGATTAAAACGCAGCCCCAAATTTCAAAAAGGTGAGTTAGCCAACTATGGGGGACAAATTCTCGATTCACTTACTCCATCAGACCAACCATGGACGCGCAGTCATGAAGTAAAACCAGCATCAAGGTTTCCCAAGATTGTGATGTCGAGCGATACACCTTTCCGTACAGTACCGCTAGAGTTTGGAGTAGGGAATGGTAACTGTCTTCAATCAATGAAATGGGAGTCAGCGTTTACGGCGCGGATAATTGCAAGGCATAAAGGTGCCGGACTTCAGCCAGTTTGTGTAATGAGATTCGCAACCTGGGAGTTTTCTTACGAAGCAAGACCCAAGCTACAGCCGAACGGAATAGGAGGATGTCCAAATTCAGTCGGGAACGTTGCAGTGGCTGGAAGTTTGACCGTTACCCAGGAAGGAAAAGGACAGGGAACAGCTCCGTTTGAGTTGACCTTGAATAGTGGTCATGTTGCTAATACCATCCCAGAATCTGGGCGTATAGATGACAGACCAGGCTCTTGTTAATTGAGGTTATTCCGCAAGTGCGTATCTTGAACTGAACTCAATAATTAGTTTAGTAGGAGGTGGATCAAGGAGCCAATGAAGTGATGTAGATGCCAGAACCTAACCGCATACACGATAGAAAACCGTCATGATCCAAACCCCAACCCAACCCGAAACCCTATCTCTTGAGCTACCTAGAGCGATCGCCCTCCAGGTTACCCAAGAGCAGTTCGAGCTACTCTCAGCTGCAAACCGCGACTTAAAGTTAGAACGCACTGCTAACGGAGAATTAATCGTGAATCCCCCCACAGGGGGCGAATCAGGCAAGCGCAATCTCAGTATTAGCACCCAACTGGGTAACTGGGTTGAGGCACATGAAGCATTAGGAGAAGGCTTTGACTCTTCGACTGGTTTTAGACTCCCCAACGGAGCCGATCGCTCTCCCGATGCGTCGTGGGTCAGACGAGACCGTTGGGAATCCCTGACTCCCGAACAGCGCAAAGGCTTTGTCCCCCTTTGCCCAGATTTTGTGATCGAATTGCGGTCTGAATCAGATAGCCTTGCCAAACTGCAAAGCAAGATGCGGGAATACATCGCCAACGGAGCAAGACTTGGCTGGCTGATTGACCCACAGCATAAACAGGTGGAGATTTATCGTGCTGGGAAAGACGTAGATATATTGGAACATCCTACCGAACTTTCGGGTGAGGCGGTGCTGCCTGGGTTTGTCCTCACTTTCAAACGTGTGTGGATCTAACTAAAGCAGTGTTTTCCCGAAAATTAGACTCTGCAATTTAGACCCTAAAGCATAGCCCTAAAACGTAGATAACGACCATGCCTGACACCGGATTAAAAAGCAGTCCCAAGTTTCAAAAAGGTGCCCTTGTCCAACTGATCGAGGACATCGTGGGCGTGGTGCCGAATGTGCTTCCCTTTCAGTACAACCCCGAAAAGCTGTCTCACTCGCTGACACCGTGGAATCCCTTTGAAGTGGATCAAGCCCAACGGGGGGCGCAAGCTCCCACCGTTCAGCCGTTTGACCCTAAAGAAAGCTTTACCCTGACCCTGGAAATCGACGCCACAAATGACCTGGAAGACAGTAAGCCTGTGGCCAATCTGGTGGGCATCGCGGATCGACTGGCAGCCCTGAAAAAACTGACCTTGCCCAGTCAGGGCTTAATTGGCGACCTGATCGCCAGTGCCCAGGCTCTAGCAGGTAATTCTAGCGCTCAGGCGGTGCGCCCTACGGTGCCCGTGGTGCTGTTTGTTTGGGGGACGGGGCGCATAGTCCCGGTGCGTGTGACTAGTTTCTCGGTGGATGAAACCTTGTTTTCTCCAGCTCTGTACCCAATTCAGGCGACCGTGACGCTGGGGCTGGAAGTACTGACTCCAGATGTGTTTCGCTGCCAGCGGGGGATTGCTGCTGATTTAGCCGTCTCTGCGTACAACTTCACCAAGCTACAGGAGGACGCTCTGGCGATCGCCCACATTGCCAACAATCTGGATGCCATCCGGGGATTATTGCCGTTCTAACCATTGCTGTTTTAAGAGGAAGGATTTGATTTTATGGCTGTATTCGATGCTAAAAGCCGCTACGCGAAGAACGCTTCGCTTTATGAAGTTCGCGATCGCCGTGGTCGCAAGGTCATGGCTCTGACGGTGCCAGATCGACCTATACAAACCTTGCTGGGCGAACACCTGAAGCGAGAAGGTCAGCGTCTCGATCACCTAGCCAACTTTTACTTAAAAGATGCCAACGGGTTCTGGCGCATTGCTGAACTGAACGAGGTCATGCTCCCCGATGCCTTAGCTGAAGTAGACATTTTGAAAATTCCGACGGTGTTGTGATGGGTTTTGGTGCCATTATCGCCGCAGGCGAAAGTAACAAACTGCTGTCGGCCCAAGTGCTGGACTGCATTACCGAAGTGCGGGTCGAACAGTCCCTCGACGAACCGACGCGCTTCGCCCTTCGCTTTCAGGAAGACATCATTGATGGCGAACCAGCGATCGGCAGTATGCCGGAATTGCAGTGTGGGCAGATGTTGGCGATCGCAGTGCAGTCTGGCGATGCCATCCATGGTCTAGTGCGGGGTCCCATCACCGATGTTCAATGCTCCGTCATGCGAGGCGGACCGGAGTCGTGGTGTCAAGTCAACGGTCAAGATCTGCGGGTGGAAATGGATCGGCAGTGTGTACGCAGAGCCTGGTCAGGGCGAGCATCCGCCGCCGCCGAAACGATTCTCACTCAAACGTTCGATCGCGTCCAGGTGGAGCAAACCAACCTGATCTACGGCGCACCGCGATCGGGTACTAGCCAGATCAGCCAGACCTTAAACCAACGCACCACCAACGCGGCTTTTATTCGCCAGATTGCCCGCCAAAATAATCTGCAATTTTGGCTGGAGTATGAGTGTCAGCTCAATGGCTTAGACCCCACCAGTCAGTCTTTAGACATTACTGAAACGGCAAACTTGAAGCCTTCGCCACCTCGACCTAATGGCGCGACAGCCGGGGCATCTCCGGTAGATCTGATGCAATTAGTGCCAACGGTTGCGGTGGCCTTGCGGGTCAACGTTGAACCCGCTCAGTGCCCGAATGTCACTGCCTTTGACCTGACTGAAAACCCAGAACGCCCCAATCAGTTTGTCGGCACGGCCATTGATGACAGCAACCTGCAAGAACACCCTACCTCTGCCACTGACCTGCAGCCCGCCATCCGCCAAGACGGCACAGGGCTGACCAATAGCGGAGTCCAGCGAGATGTGTGCATTACTACCGCAGGCAACCCCACCGAGTTGCAGAATCGGGCCGAAGCCGCCCTGACCGAAGCGGGCTGGTTTGTTAATGCCACCGCCAGCACCACTGCTTACATGCTGGGCGATGTGCTGATGCCCCACAACGTGATCGAGGTAAAAGGACTTGGCTCGAAGCATAGCGGGCCTTACCAGGTTAGTGCCGTCACCCATGTGATTAATGCCGCTGACCACTTTATGGATATTCAACTGCGACGTAACGCCACTGGGGGAGAGTGAAATATGGACGATCAGGCGCTCATGAATGATATGGCGGCGGCGATGGAGGGTCGTTTTTTCGGCAAATATCGCGGCATTGTCAGAAGCAACCAGGACCCCATCAATCGCGGTCGCCTGGAAGTATTGGTTCCAGCCGTGATGGATCAGGAACCCATTTGGGCGACGCCCTGTGTCCCTTACGCAGGAGACAACATGGGGTTCTACACCATGCCGGAACCGGGAACAGGCATATGGTTGGAATTTGAGGCAGGGGATCCCAACTATCCCATCTGGGTGGGGTGTTTTTGGGCTGACGATCAGCTTCCCCAGAATGAGCGCAACACCGCCGCTACGCCACCGCTCAAAATCATTCGCAGTAAGGAAGGGTTGATGGTCACGTTGGATGATCAGCAAGAGGCGATCGCCGTCAGCGACAAAAATGGCAACAATATCATCACGATTGAGGTGCAGCAGGGAAAAGTGACTGTCAAAGCGGCGCAGAAGGTGGTGGTAGAAGCTCCCCAGATTGAACTGGTCGAAAACGCTACCCATCCGGTCGTATTTGGCGATAACTTACTGCAATACCTCAACCAGTTGGTGCAGCTCTATCAGGCTCATACTCACCCCGGCGAGCTAGCCCTGGGCGCTTTTCCGGTCACGCCTGCTCCACCCGTTCCCCCCTTCCCACCCGCGACGCCCTCGTTACTGTCAACGCGAGTCAAAACTGACTAATTTGCAGGAGAACAAACCCATGGCCCTCAAAGCAGGAACAATTGACGATCCGAGCAACAGCAACAGCATGGCGCAGGCAATGGAAGATGCCTTTGTTGCCCAGTGGCCGTTTGTGATGGGCGATCGGGATCTGCCCGCCGATCGGCAACAGATGCGACTGATGTTTGTGGCTGTGGCGCAGGGAGTGGTAGAGCACCTGAAGAGCAATCCCGATGCCTTCAAGGTAGAAGTGAGGTTGACAGGGGGGGGGACGGCAACAGGGGAAGTTACAGAAATTGAGTAGGTCAGCATGATGAACACGCCCATCACTGCCATCCGGTTTCCCATTGCGATCGACGATCGCCTGGGTCGGCTGGCGCAGGAAAATGATTACGAGCAGTACATTAAGCAATTGATCCGGCAGGTGTTGTTCACCGCCCAGGGCGAACGCATCAACCGACCTGATTTTGGGGCTGGGGTCAAACGACTGATCTTTGCGCCCAATAGCTCGGCCACCGCGTCGCTGGCCCAGACGCTGATTTATCAGGCGCTTACCACCTGGCTGGGCACCCTAATTCGCACCGAAGATGTGCGGGCCGAAGCGGATAACGAACGGCTCAATATCACGATCGCCTATATTATCCTGGCGCGACAAGAACGTCGCTTCTTGAACCTGGAGGTAACCTTCTGATGGCTAGCGAAGATCGGCTGACCCTACTGCTATCCCAGTCTGCTGTGACGGGCATCGACTTCATCCAGGTGGTCGATCCGGGTGACCAGACGGTGCTGCGGGTTTTCTTCCTCATCGATCCTGACCAGTTGGACGATCCGATCGTCAACCTTGGAGATTTACCCGTTGATGTGTCTCCAGAAACGGTCACGATTGTTAGCGTGCCTGGGGGCGAACATTTAGCGACTGTCCCGGTGGTTAGAGCGACCTATCAACAGGTGCCTGTGGATGGTCAATTACGCACTGTGTTAGAGCTTGAGACGACTGAGCCAGGAGACTTTTCGATCTATCGGCTAACCCTTCTAGACGAGCCAGAGCGGCAGATCGATCGATTTTTCAACGGGGTTGAGTTTAGCTTTAAGCAGGGCTGCCCCAGCTTGCTCGACTGCAAGCGCCCGGAGCCAGAATGCCCACCAGAAGAATGGGTGGATTTCCCAGTTGATTATCTGGCTCGCGACTTTGTCAGCCTCCGCAACGCCCTGCTAGATTTTGCCTCCCAACGCTACCCGGAGTGGACTGAGAAAATCGAAGCTGATGCCGGAGTAATGTTGGCAGAAATTATGGCGGCTCTGGGAGACGAGTTATCCTACATTCAAGATCGCTACGCCCGCGAAGCCTATCTCGAAACCGCCACCCAACGGCGATCGCTGCATCACCACACCCAACTCATCGACTACACCATCCACGAGGGACTGACGGCAGGTACTTTCTTAGCGTTAGCGGTCAAGCCTACAGTTGTCCACCCCGATGGGGCAGGACCAGGAGGCACCTTCGTGGCGGCAGGCAGCCGTGTCTGGGCACCGAGTCAGGGCGAGTTACCCATCCCGTTTGAATTGGGGAATGGGCTGGCAGATACCACCGCTGACGAGGGGAACCCAATCCAATTCTGGGTTCACTTCGCATGGAACGACATCCCCGCACACATCCCAGACGACAGCCAGCCCTGTCTACCCGTGGGGGCAACAGAAGTATTCCTGCAAGATTCCTTCCCGACCGCTGGGCAGATTCCCCTTGGAGCAGACCCACTCCAGTTTTGGCTGGGCAAATGGCTCCTTTTAGAAACCCGACCGCAGAATCCTTCGATCCCGATCCGCCGTCATCTAGTGCAAGTGGTGGATATGGAGCAAACGACGGATCCCCTGTTTTTGGATCAGAGTGACCCTCCTCAAATCACCACCATTGATATCACTCGCTTGCAGTGGGACGAGGCGCAAGCCTTACCCTTTGAGATGTGTCTGCGCGACTTGGTGGTACGGGGCAATGTGGTTTTTGCCACGGCTGGGGAGACAATCACGGAAAATTTCGGCATCCGATCAGATTTGGCTATGGATCAGGCGATCGAGCGTCAGGGTCCGCTGGACGATGTCGCTTGCCAACGCAGTGTCACCTTTCTGCATAGCCTTACGCAAACCGAAGCCCAAGGACTGGGGTGGTTGGGCGAATTACGCTCTGCTGAACCTGAACTGGAACTCCAAGAAGTGGATGCCGTGACGCTTCAGCCGCTTGACCCGCCCCAACTCTGGAAGTGGAGTCGCACTTTGCTCGACGCTCGCGGCTTCGAGGATGTGTTTACGCTAGAAAACGGCACTTGGCGGCCCATCATCGGCTTCAGGCGGATTGGCGAAACCATTTTCCACGCCGACTATGCCAGTGGTTCCGGCTTCACGATTCGGTTTGGGGATGGTGAATTTGGTCGCATTCCTACCGATGGGACAGCTTTTCGTGCTTGTTATCGCACCGGGTCAGGTATTAAAGCCAACTTACCTGCCGACACCATTACCAATCTAACCAATCCGGTAGACCCAACTCAGGCTGATCTCACAACTGTCCTGGATGCCGTGACCAACCCACTGCCGGTGACCAACGGACTTGACCCAGAAGATCCGACTGTGGTCAAGCAATTGGCTCCAGAAGCCTTTCGAGCCGTCACCTTTCGAGCCGTGCGCCCGGAGGACTACGCCGAAATTGCCGAACGACTGCCCTGGGTGCAACGAGCCGGGGCACGGTTTCGCTGGACCGGCAGTTGGCTAAGCACCTTTGTTACCGCCGACCCAGTCGGAGCCTTTGAGCTTAGTCCAGCGCGTCGCACGGAGCTAACGAGCGTCATGGATTGTGTCCGGCAAGCAGGGCGCGAAGTGTTTGTCCGCAATCCTCGCTATGTCAATCTCGATCTGAAGATCCGCATTTGTATTCAGCCGTTTGCCTATCCAGGACAGGTCAAAGCCAGGGTATTAGAAGCCCTCCTGGGGCGCAAGGGCATCCGTCCGACAAGCGGTTTTTTTCATCCTGACAACTTCACCTTTGGCACCCCGTTACAGCGATCGCAATTGGAAGCTGTGATCCAAATGGTGGAAGGGGTGCTAAGTGTTGAAAGGATGCGAATTCGAGCGCGGGGCATCCAGGATTGGCAAGACTTTAATCGCCTCACGTTTGCGGTGGGTCAAGACCAAAGTATTCGCCTGCAAAACGATCCCCGTTTTCCAGAACGCGGATCTGTCGGTATCTATGTCAAACACGAACAGCAGGAAGCCCCTGAGGAGAACTGGCCATGACCCCCTGTTGCCCCTGCGATGAACTCAAGCACCCTGGTAAACCTGAGATTCCGGCGGGTCTGACGACCCTGCCCCGTCAGGTAGTGGGCTTCCCCGACTATCGTCTGGCAATGCTGCGTGACATTCCGACCTATGAGCCTCTGGTTGAATGGCGCGCCCGCCAGGGCAACGACTTGGGCATTATGCTGCTGGAGATGTGGGCTTATGTATTGGATGTTCTGAGCTTCTATGATGAGCGCATTGCCAATGAAACCTATCTGCGCACAGCACTGCGGCAGGCATCTCTCTATCAACTGGTGCAACTGATCGGCTACCGTCCGCGTCCGGCGCTGGCGGCCACTGTCATGCTAGGGGCGATCGCAACTGGCAAGCAATCGGTGATTCTGCCCCCCCGCACCGGATTCCGCTCCGATGCCTTTGAGGGGGAGCCGCCGCAAATCTTCGAGACTGACATTGAACAGACGATCCATCCCTTGAGAAACGAATGGACTCTGGCTGAAATTCGCGACCCATTTCCCAGTGACGAATTGCTGCTCGACCTGGATGCAGTCCGCCTCGCCGAGGGTCAGTTAGTGCTGCTGCGCTGGGACAGCCAGTTGCAGGCGGGTCGAGTCACCCGCACCCAAAGGATCACTGCCCTGGATGGTAATTCCTATCTCAAGCTAGACCTTGACCCGACTCCCACGCTCAGCCCGACGGTCGAACTCCCGACGGTCGAAGTGCTGACCCCCACCCTCAATGCTGCTCCCAGCTTATTTCTCAGCCCAGCGGTTGTGGCTTCCTCTACGTCCACCCCCACCTTCATCGTTCTCGATACGGTGTATCCCCAGTTTGGCGACGGAGATCCCATCATCATTCAGCGAGGCAACGAGCTGCTAGCCACTACGATCGCCAGTGTTGTTCGGGTCGATGTGCCGGTGACGCAACCTGTCACAGTCGGAGATCCGATTCCCACGGTTCCCTCCAGCATGATTGGCATTAGCTCAGAGCTTCCAAATGAGTGGATCGCGACGCCTTCTCGTCTCATCATTCGCTTCCAGATGGTCAAAGGCGGCACCCTCACCCGGATCGCCAAAACCCAGTTGAACGCCTCTGATTTCTCATCTCTCGGCATTCCCCTGGCGGGCATTGTTGAGCCACTCCCCGTATCCACGCCGACCGCAGGTCAACTGTTGCTGCAAGATGCGAATGATATCGGTCTGCTGGCAGATGGCACCGTCACAATTACGGATCAAGGGGCAGGAGCGATCGCCCTGGATACCAGCACCCCAGCCTTTGACCCAACCCTGCGGACTCCTGTCACAGTCTTTGGCAATCTGCTTACCGCCAGTCGGGGTGAAACGGTGCTCAATGAAGTCTTGGGCAGTGGAGATGCCGCCCAATCCTTTCAGTCCTTTGCCTTGCGCAAAAATCCCCTCACCTATTTCAACGATCCCTCTGCTCCTAACGGTCGGCGGAGCACCCTGGAGGTTCGCGTCAACGGGATTCAGTGGACCGAGGTGCCGAGCTTTTTTGGGATGGGAGCCGAAGAGGAAGTCTACATCGTTCGCCAAAACGACCAGCAGGAAACCACGATCTCCTTTGGCGATGGGGTAACGGGAGCAAGAGTCCCCACGGGGATTCGCAATGTCACGGCAACCTATCGATTTGGTGCCGGAGCGGCTAAACCCCCGGTCGGTGCCATTGGGCAAGTGGCTAAACCCGTTGCCGGATTGCGACGTGTGGTCAATCCGGTTGCTGCGGGGGGTGGGCAAGCGGGCGATCGCCCCCAGGATATCCGTACCAATGCCCCCAACAGTGCTCTGATTCTGGGTCGTGCCGTGTCGCTTCAAGATTTTGAGGCGCTCGCCCGGGAGTTTGGCGGCGTGGTGAATGCGCGAGTGGAATGGGCTTGGGATCAAACCCTGCAACGAACCGTCGTCAAAGTTTGGTTTATCTCCGATGGCGGCAATATTGCTAAAGACCTGCAATCCTTTCTGATCGGTCAAGCCGATCCGACTACGCCGCTGGTGGCAACGGCAGCCACCGCCCAGACCCCTTCCAACCTGGTGATTAATTTGCTCGTTGATCCCCGGTTCAATTCGCAAACCGTGGTCGAGCAAGTACGCCAAGCCCTAATTGAGCCTGAAACCGGCCTCCTGGCACTGGCGAATATTCCGATTAGTCAGCCCTTGTTTCGCAGTCGCCTCTTCGAGCGGATACTAGCCGTCGAGGGCACCCAATCGGTGCAGGCAATGACCGTCAATGCCAGCCCCGCTCCCTTTGCCATCTCGACGGATGCCGGACGCTATCGCAACTTTTTAGACAGTTTGACGATTCAACCCATTACCGCCTCCACTGGCGGGGGAGCAATCCTATGACCCACTCCACCGATCCCCTCACTCCAGCACATGATGAGTTTGAGCGGTACTACACCGAGAAGATCTGGGACTGGATCCCCGCATTCTATCGAGATGAGGATGGGCTTGCTACCGATCCAGATGTGCTGAGAGAGATTGTTGAGATTCTAGCCCGACAGGCGGCGATCGCCCGCCGCAGCATCGACCGCCTGTGGGACGATGCCTTCATTGAACGATGCGACGATTGGGCGATTCCCTATCTGGGCGATCTGGTAGGCACCCGCCTGGTCAACGAACTCAATCGTCGGGGTCGCCGGGTCGATGTCGCCCGCACGATCTTCTATCGACGCCGGAAAGGCACACTCCTAGTGCTAGAACTCCTAATCCAGGATATTGCCGGTTGGGAAGGCACGGTCGTGGAAAGTTTCCGGCGGTTGGGGCGTACCCGTCATGGTCTTGATCCCGAACACATGGAGTTGTTGGGGTTCATCTCCCAAACCCCACCGGGGGGGTGGGCAAATCTCAGATCCGTTCATGGAGCCAATCAGGGAGAAACTCCCTTTGATGAGTTCGCCCATACCCCAGACTTCCGCCAACTGCGCGGCAAATTCGGGCGGTACAACATCCCCAAACTCAATTTTCATTTATATCGATTAGCGCCATTTGAGGTGAAGTTTGCCACCCCTGCTGACCTGGGCAATGGACGCTTTACCTTCGATCCGTCAGGGCGAGATATCCCGCTGTTTCGACCCGACCAGAGACTTGGCTCACAGGATTGTCGATCGCCCCAGGAATGGCAACTACCCGCCCCGATTCCCTGTCGCCTGTTGGGAGATGCCCGTTACACGATTTCGACAGACACCCTTAACGAGTTGGTCAGCCTGGGATTGGCACCCGTCGCCGCCGAGGAACTGTCTCGTTATGTCGGGATTGCGTTTCGCCATGAGGTACGACTGCGCCAAACGATCGCCAGTCTCAGTCATGCGGCAGCGATTCTGGCATTGTTCGATCGCCTCTTAGCCACGGCGATCGCCCCTGATTCCCCCAAGGCTTACCTGATTCCCAGCCCGATTCAACCAGACCCAACGGCGATCGCAGTCGCAGTCGGCGCTGATCCAAACCCTGCCACCCCTGGTTTTGAGGTGCCCCTTATTGAGCATCAACGTATCACCTCAGCCAATCTGGCAGATTGGGGAGCCAGCCTGGGAATGCTCCCCCCAGAAAAAACCCTGGCGATCGACCCCGAACGAGGACGATTTTGGTTTCCGACGGCACCCACTGACCCGGTCTGGGTACCCACCTATCACTATGGGTTGTCGGGCAATATTGGGGCAGGCACCTACGATCGGCGCGATGCCATTGTGACCGATGGCGTCACAGCGATTCCGGGGAGTACCGATCTGGGACCCGTTCCTTGGGCGGTGCCACCATCACCCGCTACGGGAGTCTTCGAGTTCAACGACAGCAAAACGTATCTCCCCGATGGCAACATTCTCGACATTAACCAGCTCACCCTTCAGGCAGCTAATTCTCAGCGACCCTATCTTAAGCGCATGGTTCCTGGCGGCATTGAGTGGGTGTTCCAGGCTGCTACAAAAGACCCAGTGACGCCCGGTACCCCAGAACCAGAAACCAATCGGCGCGACCTTACCTTAGAAGGGTTGTGGATCGGGATTGAAGCGGAGGGAAGCGCTCCTAGTGTGGTTCCTCCCCAGACTGCCTGTCCCCCTGCGTCGGT
>Ga0335394_10004860_pt1 | contig 15269 bp, 15 predicted proteins | sample MAT03_FD_205741 | JGI IMG/M metagenome (GOLD analysis project Ga0335394, IMG submission 205741) | Freshwater microbial communities from Lake Fryxell liftoff mats and glacier meltwater in Antarctica - MAT-03 (spades assembly) (version 2) ...
ATCCCATATTTGGACGTAATAACGTCATTTTAACATAGGCGAATTGCAAGTGTAAGCATAAACCGTCAAAGTAGGCTTGTAGATTAAGGATTAAGGCCAGTTTCGGTGTAGAATTGGTCAAGAAGCTGCTGAAAGACAGGGTCTTGCTGCGAAATTTCAACTGCGATTTTAAGCCAATATTCAGCACTGTTTAAATCACCGACCAAGCGATAAGCGCTGCCGAGTTCAGCATAAAAGGCCGGATTATTCGGGTCTAGCGAGGTCGCCTCGATTAAGGCATTCAGGCTGCCGATAGTGTCATTCAATGTGCGTAGGTGCAGCCCCCATACATACAAAACTTGTGGGCTATCCGGTGCAAGGGTAAGCGCTTGTTCAATCCACACCGCGCCATCTTTACCTTGTCGCTCCCGTGATAAGCCAAGATAAGCCAGCGCTTCAGGGTTAGGAGTCGTCACCACCGCTGCATAATTGAAGGCTTGTTCGGCATAAAGCCAAAGTTCATAATCCGCCAGCAGCCGCCCTACCTGCATACTGATAAGAGGCTCGGCTGGATTCGTGACGAACAGACGCACCAACGCGCGCGCCACCTGCCCATAATCGTCGTTATCGACAACGACTCGAAGATGTGCTTCCGCGCTGATCGGGTCACTCGCCGCGAGCAGCAGACCAAGCTGATAATTAGCTTCTACATCTTCTGAACTAAGTTCAATCAGCGCCTCGAAAGTATCCACTGTTTCCGTCCAGCGCCCTAGTTCAAGATACGTCTGTCCAAGCTGCCGCACCAGCGCCAAATCATCTTCATTACCGGAGCGACGGGCGGCTTCCCATTGAATCGCCGCGCCGGAAAGATCATTCATCTGAAGGCGCAAATCCCCCACTTGGCGATACAAAGTGGGTGTCCAACCGGATACTGACGCAAGCGCTTCAATCTGATAAAGCGCTTGCACAAAACGCCCATCATTGATATTGGCGCTGAGGCGGCTTCGTGCAATTTCGGCAGGTGTTTCAAGCGAGGTTTTGGCGCGAGAAAAAAGAAAAATCAGCGCGAAAATCACAAGGACGAGGGCGGTAATTTGGAGAAATAAAATGAGCAGCATCCAAGACGCTGCTCGTTCATGAAAAAACTTCATAAAATTTAGCGGGTTGCGCTGTTAAGTGCCTGCGTGACGACTTTTTCAATTTCATCGGAGGTAAAGGGCTTAATCAAATAGCTGTAAACACCTTGCAATTTGCCTACCAGACGGTTGGCTGGGTCGCCATACGCTGTAATAACGATGACAACAGGCATCCGCCCAAGATTGCCCGCTTGTTCCTGACGCTCTTTGATGGCATCCATAATCTTCCAACCGGTCATATCTGGCAGGCTGATGTCGAGCAGTACCACATCAGGACTCATCTCATTAAATTTAGCAAGCGCTTTCATGCCGTGTGTTTCATGCACCGTGACCATATTCATGCGTTCAAGCGTCGCCTGAATGATTTCCGCGAGTTCGGTGGTGTCTTCGACAATCAACACAATGGGCGGGTTATTTCTTCTGATAGAAACAACTTTATCCAGCATGGGCATGGTTTGTGTTTCGCCAGATCGATGCGAAGCGTCTTGGATATCGCCATTATCTCGGCCTTCAGCGTTGACATGGGCAGTCGCCACCATGCCTGTTTCGGAAGGCGGCGCGTCTTTCTCGGTATCGCTGACGACAACGGGAAGCGTGGTCGTTTTTAGCGGGCTAACAGGCTCTACGTCGTAGGCACTGGGTAAACCTTCCGCCAAATCGGTAAATTCTACAGGCGTGTACGCTGATTGTTGCATCCCAAAAGCCCCTGACTCACACTGCATTGCCAATGCGAAAATTATGCTTCATCAGGTATTATAACACACTGAATAAGGGTTTCGCTGTAAGAAAAGTTAAGAATAACAACCTTTTTATTTTTGGGTTTGAACATTGTTAGACAGGCTAAAAAATGACGATCCCAACGCTCACTTACCTAACTTCAATTGTCCTTAAACATCAGGAAGATTGTTCTTTGCTGGGGGCATATCAGGATGCCACACACGGGATAATCCTCTATATTGAAGAAATTTACAGTGCTGATGCGTGGGTGGCGCAGCATAAGGTCACGCTTAAGGGCAAATTTTTGGAGACTGTGGATGAAAATTTCGGCATGAACGAGCATATCACACCGATCACACTCCCATCGCAAGCGGTCAAACCGCAACGCGGCTGGCATACGATGACGCTGAATTATGCGGGGCCACGTCATCGCGGAATGCGCGAGGCAGAACGGGTGATGGATGTCGTCAAACCGCTTTCTGTAGCGATCAAGATGACGCTCGCGCAGCAGCTCAAGCTCGAAGCGCCGTTGTTTATCATCGGCATGGCAGAAAGTTATGTCCTCGCGGAAATCCCCCTGAGCCGTCCCAACCTCTTCATCGTGTGCCGCCGAATACGTTTGGCAGTCGCCCTGCCGGAGACAAAACTTGATGAACGCGGACAAACGTATGATTACGACACACAAGTGATTTACAGGGCGCATTTTCATCACCGCGACACGTCCAACGAAACACTGGTAGAAGACCTGCTTGAAGAACTGCCGGGAATCACACTCAACCGCCCGATGGACTGTTTGCTTTATGCCGATCATATTTTCATCGCGGATGGCGGCGGTAGAGACTTACCCAGCCGCATCCATGTGTGGCACATACAGCTTCCCGCTGTGGAAGAAAATGGACAGCAATGACGATTATCACGCGATCAAATATTATTTCAAAGGTACGCCATTTTGTACCGCTAATAGTGACGGTGACGCTTTTTGTAATAAGTCTGCCGACACAAGCACAAACCAACTCGACATTTCGGCAGGTCTGCCCGGCAGAAGCGATTCAATTGCGTGGAGAAGATTTTCAATCTGACGGCCTCATCCTAACGACTTTCGACGGCATAAGACTGTGGGTTTACGATGTCATCCGTGATAGGCGCTATCCGCTAGAAAACACCAATACCTGTGGCCCACACTGTCATCTTTCACCCGATTTCCGCTGGATCACCTATTTAGACGCGACCAATAGTTATTCTAAAATGCGACTTGACGGCAGCGAGCGCACCCCGTTGGTCGATTATGCTTCGGAGGTAAGCTGGTGGTCAACGACGACACTGCTCATCTGGACACCCGACCACCAAGCCTATTTACAACGTGAAAACCAAGCAAGCCGCCAACCGTTGGATACACGAGGCATCGTCAACATTCAGCCGGGAGGATTATGGGGTTTATTTGTTGAGCAAAATGAAGATGTGTTCGTGCGCTCGTTGGTTAATTTAGAGACATGGGACGAAGCAGACGCAACAAGTATCGCATTGGGTGTTGATATGACGTATTTTAACGTGGCGGCATGGTCGCCAGATGGCGAGTGGCTGGCTTATATCGCGCCGAACGCAAATTCAGACAGTATAAGCAGCGAAATTTTTGCCATTCGCCCCGGTGATGCTGCGCCGAGCCAATGGACGAATCTCACAGCAAAATACGGCGCTGTACGCATTAACGGACGGGCGGTAAGCGAATTAAGCTGGTCGCCAGATGGGGCTTATATTGCTTTTTGGGTCATCCCGTTAACGGGTGAAAATCCCGAAGTCGATACAGGAAATGCCGTTATCCATATTTTGGATGTCGAAACGCGCCAAATCAGTGTTTACTGTGATCTCGGCATTACGACGCACACACCCGTCCCGCCGCGTTTGATCTGGTCGCCAGATGGGGCTTATATTGCATTCGGCGCAAACATCGACGGGAATGAGGAAGGTAACTTGCTGCTGGCCTTAAATAGGGACGATGGTATATTCACGCAACTGAGCGCGGGAATTGCGCCAGCTTTGGGCAGTCCTGATGTGGTCGCTTGGGGCTTACCGCCGCAATGATGACATGGCGTTTATGGAGGGCGCTGTTCTGGCCTTTTGTGGAACATCCGATTTATCGGCGTATTGTTCGTTCTAAACGCCGAATCGTGACTGTCAAAATGCGCGATGCCATGATTATGCCATCTATATTCCGGCGCAGTTCGCCGTTGTGGGGCTTTTTCGCAGGTGCGGCGATGGTCTTCTTTGTATGCTCCGGCGGCTGGCTGATTGTACTTCCGCTTGTGTGCTTAGCACCGCTGCTGATGGTCAGTGTCGGGACACTCTGCGGCCTGATTTGCGCGATCAAAACCAGCACTACCCTGACCAAAGAAAGACAAGATGGAAAATTCGATCTGCTCGGCCTCGCGCCTTCAGGCATCACCGGCGCGACATGGGCAGTTTGCAGCGCGATTTATCATAACAGCGCTTTTATGACGCAGTTGAGAGACTTTGCACGGGGTACTTACTTGGTACTGACCGTCGGCACATTTTTCCTATTCGGCACGATTATCCTCAACAGCGGCACCAGCGTGATTTCTAATGCCCCGATCAATTTCTCCAGTCTGTTGATCCTCGCGGCGCTCTATATTGATTTGGTTCAGTCGATCCTCGTCGGCAGCGTGATCGGTATGATTATCCCCACCTATGTGAGCGCTGAATTTGATGCGCGGGGATTATCACTTGGGGCATTTTTGGCGCTGCAATTTTTAACGTATATTGTCGTGGCGCTTATCAATTTTTTCCTGCTCAATGGTGTATTTGATTGGCAAGGGAATCTAGTCATTTCCCTCGTGCGGTTAGGTATATTTTACCTCACCCGCGAAGTGATGATTGTTTGGTTATGGGGATTTCTGGCGCGGCGGTTGGAAAGCGACCTCAAAGAATTGAATGAGGTTGCGAGAATTAGCGCGTGATTACGATTCGGCTTTGGCGAGCGTTACGTCACCCCCCGCTTGAGCATCCCCTCTATCAACGGCTTGTGATGGGACGACTAGACGCGCTGCCGTGTATCGCATGGGGGTTAGCGCTCCTCGCCGCACCCTTCATTTTGCTGCCTGCCCTGCTGCTGATCGGCACAACTTACGGGTTTATCTGGACGATGAATATCAGTCACGCCATCGTGCGAGAAAAATCCAGCGGCAATTACGATCTGGTGAATCTGACCCCATGCGGCGAGTTTGGGCAAAACTGGATCATGAGTACAGCCTGTGTTCATCGCAACCAAGCCTATACGCGCATCAACAGTTTCGGGCTGTGGGTGCTGCGGATTGGAGTCCCGCTGAGTTTCATCATTCCGAGTGTTGGCGGAAATTCTCCCTATGGCTATCGCAGTGTCATCTTTATGCCATTGATCGGGGCGACTGTTGTTGTCGTGATGCTAGTCGATCACTATCAGTCGATTGCGGCGGGGCTTCTCGCTGGATTGCTCGCACCCACCATCAGCGATGACCGTTCTAACGTCCGCCTTACAGCAGTCGGATTATTTGGTGGGGTGCAAATTGGCATGTATGCCGTCACAGGAATTGTTACCTTTGCCCTGCTGCCGACATTTTATTAGGACTTTCGCTCACGCATTTACCCCACCCCTAAATCCCCTCCCCATTGCATGGAGAGGGGACTTCAAGATGCGTTTTTCTTCCCCTCTCCAATACTTGGAGAGGGGGCCGGGGGGTGAGGTAAGCGAAAGTCCTGTTTATGATGCGCTGGACAAGAATGATGTACTGGTCGGCGCGATCATCCTCAGTTTTCTAGTCATTCTATTATGTAGCCTGCGCGAAGTCATGTTGATTATCTTATGGCGGCAGGTCATTGCGCGGCTTAACAGCACTCAGGATGAAGCACACGAACAAATAAACCCTACTGCCTATCCAAATGAGACTGTCGTGCTGGACTCTCCGACTCGCCCATTGATATAATAAGGATTGTCCGACTTTGTGGAGTATTGTTACCGTGACTGATTTAATCGACCTCAATGCCATTCCCATCGCCGATCCCAAAGGCTGGGAACCCGACCCACAGCATCCCCGCCGCCGTCCGCCCTGGATAAAAGTGAAAGCACCGAGCGGCGCGGAATACGAAAAAGTCCATGAATTGATGCGGAGTAAAACGCTCCATACCGTATGCGAAGAAGCCCAATGTCCCAATATCGGCGAATGTTGGGGACGCGGCACAGCCACATTTTTAATGATGGGCGATACCTGTACCCGTTCCTGCGGCTTCTGTGATATTAAAACAGGTCGTCCGAGTCCGTTGGATTGGGCAGAACCGAACCGAATCGCGGAAAGTGTGCGGGCAATGGGCTTGCGCCATGTCGTCATCACCAGCGTCAACCGCGATGAACGCGCCGACGGCGGCGCACCGATCTTTGCGATGGTGATTAAACGCATCCGCCAATTGCAGCCGGGATGCAGCATCGAAGTGTTGATTCCCGACTTTAAAGGCAATGAAGCCGCGCTCAAAATTGTGATGGATGCCCAGCCGGAAATTCTGAATCACAATGTCGAAACTGTGCCGCGCCTGTTCAAAAAAGTGCAGCCGCAGGACAATTACGACTGGGCGATGAAGACGCTCGCAAATGCTAAGAAGATGGATCCGCTGGTGCTGACGAAAAGCGGCATTATGGTCGGCTTGGGCGAAACATTTGATGAAGTCACCCAAGTGATGCAAGATTTAGCAGATCGCGGCGTGGATATTTTGACCATCGGGCAGTATCTCCAGCCGAGCAAAAGCCACCTCGCGGTAGAGCGTTTTTATCTGCCGGAAGAATTTGACCGCTTTATCGAAATCGGCAAGGCGATGGGCTTTAAATGGGTGGAAAGCGGCCCGCTAGTTCGCAGCAGCTACCGTGCAGATCGTCAGGTGCGCGAACTCTCGAAACTCAATTTCATCCATGTCCGCACAGAAGCCGAAGTAAGATAGGTAAAAATGGGCGCTCTAAGAGCGCCTTTTTTCTTATGAGCAATAAACCAAAACATAAATCATCAAATAATAAAGAGCATACTTTTGAGTTTGTATCACCATTTCCGCTGGAAACTTGCATAGGTCTTCTTGATAAATTTGATAGATGGAATGATTTTACTAAAACAGGCGTGGAAACGATGAAAGTGGACGCACTTTATTGGCGTTACACGATCTCTAGACTGCATCTTATCGCCCTTGATTATAGAGACTTCAGAGCAAACGATGCGCTGCTTTTGATGATTAGAGCCGAAGGTTTGCTCAAACCAATAAATGCAGATCAAACCCTAATCACGGGAAAAATCTTTCTCGATGAGGATGCTTTCAAACTATTCCGATACATATTTTGGCTTATCGCCTTATGTTGGATGGTAATTACGTTCAAAGATATATTTGTGATATTAGTGTTCTTATGTATGGGGATTTTTGCTTGTTTACTTTCCAACGTGTTTATCTCATTTAATCACTATCGTATTGCAGAAAGTTATATCCCTCGTTTGGAGCAAGGCATCAAAGCATTGCTTGGATAAAGTCGTTATAAATTTTAGGCCTTTGCTATTTCCCAAATGCGCCACCCGGATATTCCGACCATCATCATCCACAGCGGCAGCAGCGCGATTACACCCGCATTACCCGCCCACAGCGCGAAGATGATCGCCGCGAACAGCATCATGCCCATCGTCGCTTGAACGCGCAGAGTCGTCAGCCGATAAGTCGGAATGTCACAAGGCGCATAAACTTTCGTGTTAAATATCACCCACGCGATGCCGAGTGATGCGACCAGTACCACAGGCCACCATGTAAATTCTGCGTAGGGCTTACTAGCCTGATTGACGATGATAAACACAAACATGCCAATCAATGCCAGCGCCGCAAAAACGCCCATTTTTCGATTTGGAGTCGGTAAAACCACATCTAACACATATGCAGCAGCAGCTACGATGCCAAACACCCACCAACCGCTGATAATAGCTAATCCTGTAAAAATCAAACTTGCGATTCCATCCCCAATTTTGGCAGGCGGCCCTACCGTGCGATTCACTATCCGCGCCAATACAATCATCGCCCCCAAAGGCCAAATGCTCGGCGGAGCAGCGAATAAGGACGCTGCAAATGCCAAAAACGCCCCCAAAAACGCCGCGAGTTCATGATCGGGATCAAATTCCCGCGCCAGCGCCCATGCCAAAAATGTGGATGCGCCCGTAAAAAATCCAGCACGAATGGCTTCATTGAAAGTCTCGCCAGCAAGCAAACTCAATATTCCGGCGATGATGCCAGCAAGCGGTGTAAACACCATAATGGCGAGATTAGTCGGGTAGCGTGGGTCGAGGGTGCGCCCGGTTGAAGTGAATTCGTACATGCTTTGCTGCGCTTTATCCATCATGGTGTGCATTGCCTAAGTTTTTATAATTTTGGTGCAGGCAATTAGAACGCAAAAGGATGAGTATTAGCAAAGTATGGGATATAGGCAAAATAAAAACGGAGCGCATTGCGCTACCCCGTTTTTGATTTCAAACAGATTTGTGAAGGAAATTGGAAAAGATTCATCCACAGAGACACGGAGTACACAGAGGCTTAAGTTCAAATTCTTGGTGTTCTTGGTGGTTTAAAGATTTCCAATTATTTACCGGATAGTATTTATAGCGCCTAACTCTCGATGACTTTATCGTCGATCAACTGCTGCTGCACTTTTTGTCCACGCGGGTTAAAGGCAAAGTGCTGCCCGTGAATCTCGAATTCCATATCCTGCATGGCGCGTCCGGCACGGTTCTTTTCTACCGTCCAGACAACCCAATTACGATACTGCTTGGCGTTATAGGGGTTAAAGGCCACATGATCTTTCGCCATGATCTGATATTTGTTATTCATGATGATGGCGATGTCGGATTCATAATCCAAAGCGCTGCTGCCGCGCAAATGGAACAAATGGATGCGCTTACTCTTAAGCCCTTCACGATCCGCCGCCACAATCGACATGACCGGCACATCCAACGAAAGCGCGATGTCTTTCAGCCCTTCCACGATGATGGTCACTTTGTCATTCTCATCACGCGGACGTTCCGGGTGAACGGCGATTTTTTGCAGATAGTCGATGAAAACCGTCACATTGCCGCCTGTCGCCTCACATAAACGCGAGGTCATTTCTTTGATCGCCCGTAGATTGGTTACGGCGGGGCTGGCCTTGAGCAAAATCAAGCGGTCAGAATAACGCACCATGCGCTGTAACGCAGGCGCAGTCTTAGGATTATCCCTCAAAATCGCTTGCAGTGAACCCGATCCGCCATCGCGCCCCATAAATTCTTTGGCACGTTGGGCGATGATGATCTGATGCAAATCGCGCAGTTTAATCCCGCGGCTGAGGTCAATTTCGGGCGGATTCAGGCTTTCCATGCACAATAGACGGTGCATCAGATGCGTTTCGGTATGCTCATAGGAGACATAAAAGGCATATTGGTCGGGACGCGCTGCGATGTTACGGGCGATTTGCAGTGTCGCAATCGTCTTGCCAATGCCTTGAGCGCCGCCGAGCAGCACCAGTTCGGTTTTCCGCAAGCCGCCGCCAATATAGCCATCAAGCGGGTCGAAGCCAGTTGGCATCGGGACGTAATCATCTAAATCGCCACGCATGACTTTTTCATTGGCATCGTTGATGACTTGGGTGAGCGTGCGCGGTAGATGGGCATTACCGCTCGTATTGCCGGCTGCACGTGGCGGCTGTGCGGGTGAATTTTGCCGTAAAGATGCAGGGCGCTGCGGGGGAGATGGGGGTGCGTCGGACTGCATCAAATCGGATAAATCCGGCAGCTCAATCGGCCCGGGATTTGCATTCGCTTTAGAAAACGGATCGGGGTCGTTGAATTCGTCGGTAAAGCGTCGGGTAGACATAAATGATGACCTTAAACAACTGATGACAACTTAAGCTAATCATACTCAACTATCGTTCAAGTATACAACCGAAAAAGATGTTGGGATAAGCAAACCAAAAAGCAACACCCTTAAGATTTTATTTTTTACTAAGGATTTCTCAAGTATCCGCTTATGCCCCACTAATCTACAAACTTATCTTAATTATGATAGAATGAGGAAATTAAAGGGACTTTTAAAATTGCTTGTAAAAGTATAGCATATTTGGTGTATGTTATATTCAGCCATAGCTAGTTTTTAATATTTTCCCTACTAAGCATATCATGACTATGCCTTTCGTCCATAGAAGTTCGTTAAGAGGAGGATGTGTTACATCCGGCAGCGATCTGCTATCAGGTGTACAGTACGTTTGATCTGTCATAACAGTGTGTGATGCGTTCAGCTACTCTGAACCTGTAACCCACACTTACCCGCCTCGGACACGCCGGAAGCGGGTCTTATCGTATCTTTTCAACTTGAAAGTTGGCAGGCAGGTATAACGTGATACAAGAACTCATAAATCGGGCCGACCAGCGCGGCTACCTCACCTTCGACGATGTACTAGAAGTGCTAGAAGAAGATGGTGACGACGTAAGCACCATAGACTCTCTACTCTATGAACTCGATGAACTTGGTATCGAAATGCGACAAGAAAACGAAGGTTCAGGGCAGGTAAGCGTCGGAGAAGAAACCGACATTGACTTCGAGCCGGAAGAAGTGCTCCAAGACCCCGGTATAGGGGATATCAATGCCGTTTCTGCTGATGACCCGGTGGGGCTTTACTTCCGCCAAATGGCGCAAGAACCCTTGCTAACTGCACGAGAAGAAATTGACTTGGCGAAACGTATCGAAATTGGTAAACGTGCCAATGAAAGAATAGATCGCCCTGGCACCCGTGAGAACTACAGTCAATCTTGGATTACCCACATGGAACGCCTCATTTGGGAAGGCCAATCGGCACGGGAGCATCTCGGACGCGCCAACACCCGCTTAGTCGTGAGCATCGCCAAACGCTACATGGGCCAAGGCCTCCCCTTCCCCGATCTGATTCAAGAAGGGAATGTCGGGTTAATGCGTGCAGTCGATAAATACGACTATAAACGCGGAAACCGCTTTAGCACCTATGCAACATGGTGGATTCGTCAGGCGATCACACGCGCTCTGGCGCAGAAAACCCGCACCATCCGCATCCCGCTCCACATGACTGAACGCATCCGCCAGATGTATCGGACGGCGCAATCGCTTGAGCAAAATCTCGGACGGCGGCCTACACCAGAAGAAATTGCCTTTGAGATGGATTTACCCGCCGATGCCATCCGCGGCATGATGGATGCCAGCCAACACGCTATCGCCTTGGAACGTCCTGTGGGCGATGATGGTGACAGCGAATTTGGCGATTTTATCGAAGATCAAGATTCACCCTCCCCTGTAGAAGCAGCAACCCAACACCTCCTTGAAGAAACAATTGAAGAAGTTCTCAGTGAGCTTACCCCTCGTCAAAGCCATATTTTACGTTTACGCTTTGGTTTAGGCGGCGGCGAACCCCATACATTAGAAGAAATTGCGAATAAGTTCGGCCTCAGCCGTGAGCGCATCCGGCAGTTAGAAAAAGAAGCGCTGCGCCGTCTGCGGCATCCACGCCTCGCCCATAATCTTCGGGATTACTTGGGTTAATTCTTAAAAGTTATTTTGTGTTATAGACTAAAAGCTGGGTGAATACTCAGCTTTTTGTTTTGTTATTTTCGATGGCGGAGGTCTGCTTGAGGGATAAATCAGTACGCGCAGCACTCATCGTGAGCCTGATTACGGGCATTCTCTTTGCCGTATTATGTGCAGTTGTCATCGTCAATAATCCCCAACGGGCGCTGGCATTCGCACATATCGGCACACGCTTTTCTGAGCATGACCCTAATGGCCCACCGGGTTATGATGGGCAGTTTGTTTACTATATTGCGCGTGATGGCGCGGCAGCCATCCCCTTTATCGATGGCCCATCACTGCGTTATCAACGCATCCTCTTTCCGTTACTGGGTAGAGCGGTTTCACTCGGTAATGCGGAAGTCACCCCCTGGGCATTAGTCATACTCAACGTCGTGATACTCAGTATCGGGGCAGGTTTATTGGCCTATCTGCTTGGCGATTTTGGCGCATGGCCTTATTTCGCGCTTGTTTACAGCTTTTGGCTAGGTAATATCTTTGCGATTCGTTTTGATCTCACTGAACCGATGTGTTTTGCTTTAGCTTTAGGGGCAATCATTGCTTATCGCCAAGAACGTTATCGTTGGACGATTTTTTTGCTCATGCTCTCCACGTTAACGAAAGAACTGGGATTGGTTATCGCAGCTGGACTGGCGCTCCATGCAGCCTTTGAGCGAGGAAAATGGCGCTGGTCAAGTTTAATTTTTGGTGGGCCGCTGCTTTTATTTTTAACGTGGTGGGGCATCATGCGTTTGTGGTTTGGGAGGCTGCCGTTAGGTTATCCCGCCGCGAAATTACACCGTATCCCCTTTCAAGGGTTATTTTCTGATCGTGTCGACACACCCATCAATTTTATTCTGCTGAGCGTCTTGCTGGCGATTCCGACAACGGTGTTATTGATCGCTGCTTTATCTACAATCTGGCGAAAATGGCGAAAAAAACCGCGTCAATTCCCCGTTAGCGCCGCGCTTGTATTACCCGCAGCAGGATTCGTGATGACGATGCCAGATGTGAGTTGGGAAGACCCAGTAGCGGCTTATCGCATTGCGCTGCCAATTGTCGTCGCTGGATTGCTATTTCTTGGAGAATGTTATCCGCGCCGCTTAAAACTGCTCGCCGCGTTATGGCTGCCCGCCGCAGTCATCCCATTGATGATTCCCGATCTGTGGATATAACTATAGGACTTTCGCTCACGCATTTACCCCACCCCTAAATCCCCTCCCCATTGCATGGAGAGGGGACTTCAAGATGCGTTTTTCTCCCCCTCTCCAATACTTGGAGAGGGGGCCGGGGGGTGAGGTAAGCGAAAGTCCTGAACTATTGTCCCTTCTGTAACTAAGAATGTCCTATGGCATCTGAAGGGGAATGGCGCTTGAACGATCATTCGTCGCTCTATACAATTTCGCTCAAACAAAGTCCCTTTTAGTTCTTTATAAGGAACATCAACATGGCACAGCCCCAAGCAAAACCACGCTTCGCATTTTTTAACGATAAGATTGTCCCGATTGATGAAGCTAAAGTCAGTGTGATGACGCATGGCCTGAATTACGGTACAGGCGTTTTCGGCGGACTGCGCGGCTACTGGAATACTGAAGAAAATCAATTGTTCGTGTTCCGCCCACTGGATCACTTTAAGCGCTTCTTGCAATCCGCCTCGCTGATGCGAATCAATCTGGATTACACGCCGCAAGGCTTAACCGATATTTTGATGGCGCTTTTGCAGGCGGAAGAGTTACATGAAAATTGCTACATTCGCCCCCTCGCGTATAAATCGCAGGAAGGCATTGGGGTACGACTGCATGATGTTGATAATGGCTTTACGATTTGGGCAATCCCTTTTGGACGCTATGTCGATAATGAAGAAGGCTTGCATGTCGGTTTTTCCGCGTGGAAGCGTGTGGATGATAATGCGATCCCGGCGCGGGGCAAGGTTAGCGGCTCTTATGCCAATTCCGCGCTCATCAAAAGCGATGCTATCCTCGCAGGTTATGACGAAGCATTGGTCTTAAACGAGTCCGGGCATGTCTCCGAAGCGAGCGCCGCTAACATCTTCATGATCCGCAACAACGTTGTGATTACGCCGCCTGTTTATGCGGATGTTTTGGAAGGAATCACCCGCCGTACCATTATCCAACTGGTGCGTGATGAACTCGGTCTTGAAGTGGTAGAACGGGATATTGATCGCACCGAAATGTATATCGCGGATGAGGCTTTCCTATGTGGCACCGGTGTTCAAGTGGCCTCGATCACCAAAATCGAACATCGCTTAATTGGCAGCGGCACAATGGGCGAGATCACGCAGCAAATCCGCGACCTGTACTTTGATGTGGTCTCCGGCAAAGTGGCGAAATATCGCAGTTGGCTCTCACCTGTTTATCAACCGGAAGCTGTGCGCTAAAAGTCGTTTAATTCTTTAACCACCAAGTCGCCAAGAAAGCCAAGAAGATTTTTAAGTCATTCCCTTGGTGGCCTCCGTGACTTGGTGGTTCCAATTTTCGCATTACTTTCGTGGAAGCTCTGGCGTAATTTCTCTTCTTTTTAGCGTGGATACACCGCCAGCACCGCTGGCACTGAATCCAACGAAAATAGTGCATAGGCCGCAGGCACAATCGCCATCATCGTCGAACCACCGCCATCCAGATTAAAGGCGTTCATAAGCCCCATATCGCTGTTGGCGAGAAATGTACTCAGTTCCAAAAGTGTGAGTCCGAGCAGTGGTGTCGCCATTAAGAGGATACGCCCTTGCGCGTCTTGCCCAATCGCTGTGCGCCGCGTAATACGGTCAGGTGCATTGCTCGTATACGATTGCAATCCATCCGCCATCAGCATCGGGAAGGCTTGAACGGCTTGTTCAAAGGCTTCTCCGGCATAAGGCACAGCACTGTTGGAGCGAATGGTGGGAACACCCCCCTGCACAGCAAACGTCCCCCCGCGATTTTGATAGGCTTGCCCATAAACGATACCATCCGCGATTAGCAGTCCTTGGATCTCATGATTTGCCGCGAAAAAATTAGCGTTGACGAAAGCCATTGCGCTCGGAATTTCAGCCTGCCATTGACTCAAATTTAGCGGCTGACCGGGGCGATAATGAACGCGAAAAGCATAAAGCGCGGGATCAATCCGCAGCACAACGATCTGGCTAAACAACCCACCATCAGGAACATAAATACGCCGTTCCAAACCAGCGGCGAGGACTTCCCATTCTGAACCGACAACGACAGTGGGTATCGCTTCCGGGATAACGGGCGTTGTGGGCAGAGGTGCGGTGGGTGTGGGTACAACAGAATTAAGATTACAGGAGGTAAGCAAAATTACCAAAAAAGCAGCCACTATGTTCCAACGAATCGGTTTTACCACGTCGTCGATTTATCCTCAAATTTTCTAGCTGAACCTTGATTTACAATAAATTTCTATGCTATACTGTTTTTTAAGGAAAACAAGACTTCCGGGCAATTAGCTCAGCTGGTCAGAGCGCACGGTTCACATCCGTGAGGTCGGGGGTTCGAACCCCTCATTGCCCACAATCTAAAAACGCTTGCTTAAAACGCAAGCGTTTTTGTTTTCCGATAAAGCTGTTGACCCGGAAAGGTTGCGATTTTTTATTTCTTACCTATATTGTAAGAAAGTCTGAAGCGTGGTAGGGTATATTCAGTTACAGTTTTGAAGCGGATACACATCACATGGCAGATCATGAATTAAAACCACACTGGCAAGATTGGACTCTGTTCGGTCTGCGTTGGGTATTCTTATTCGGTATTTCCCTCATTTTATACACAGCACGTTCCCAAAGTACCCAAACCTTTTCCCAGCTTGATTTAG
>Ga0335394_10004862_pt1 | contig 15267 bp, 6 predicted proteins | sample MAT03_FD_205741 | JGI IMG/M metagenome (GOLD analysis project Ga0335394, IMG submission 205741) | Freshwater microbial communities from Lake Fryxell liftoff mats and glacier meltwater in Antarctica - MAT-03 (spades assembly) (version 2) ...
ACGGAGGACCGAAGACGGAGGACGGAGGACCGGGGGCGGAGGGCGGAGGGCGGAAGAGGGCGGAGGTGAATCACGACAGGACGCCAGGAGATGGGAATCCAGACGGCTCGTTGCTCGGGTGCTGACCCTGCCGGCAGCCGAAGCCCTCGGTGCGCCTCTCCAGCGCGCGTCCGGCGCGTGAAGCTCACGAGTATTCGCGCTTTTTCAAAGGTATTGATTCGGTTCGCCCAGCGACGAAGGCCGCCCGCGGGTTGTGGGCGGCCTGTGGGGTGTGCTGCTGGATGTGTCGCTGCGGAATCAGGGCTTCGCGAGGCGAAAGGCTCCGAAGTGGGCCGGATCGTCGACCGTGAACTCACGGCGATCGCCTTGGATGATCACCTGGCGGTTGGTGAGGAAGGTCCATGGTCCGTGGGGGTGGGGGCACCCTGGACCAGGTAGCCGTCGGTGCCGGCGAGGGGCCAGGACAGGAGGATGGGGCGGGTAATGCCAAGTTCCACGTCCGCGGGAGTGACCTGGAGCCGGACGGACTCAGTCGTGACACTGCCAAGGGCACTGGAGATCCGGACGCTGACGGTGTAATCGCGCACCTCGAGAATACGGTCGGTGAGGGTGACGGATGCAGAGGTGGCGCCGGGGATGGGGAGGGTGGGCAGGAGGGAGGATGGTTTCATGGTGGTTTTGAGCCGTCGCGGTTCACACCCCCTCGTACGCAGGGCCGGTTGGAATCCTACCCGGGCTGGAACGAATTGTGTGGGACCGGAGGGTGCTCCGGCTGTTTTGTCCGCAAACCGCGGCTCGCCATGGGCTTGGCGGCGCGATGGACGGGTGGGCTGGACTCCAGCCCAACGAACAACCTTCAGCTGAGGTCGCCCTGGGCGAGGCGGGCAACTTCGGAGGCGATGGCTTCGCCTACCCGGTGTTTCGCGAGATACACCTGATTGGGAGAGACCTAAAGCGTCTGGGTGACCTTGTCGACGGACCATTCCTGGACGACGTGCAGGTCGTAAATCTGGTATTGCCGGGGTGAGAGCTGTCGACGGACCAAGTCCCGGGCGGCATCGAGGAGACCGAGTCGCCAGGTGGCGTCCTCGGCATCCTCGGACCCCAGACCCGCACGGAGTGCCAGGGAGTGGATAATCCGACCGTAGGCATCGACGAATTGCTCCCAACTCGCGGCATCCGCGTGGTGTCGCAGACGGACGATCAGGCTGGTGCGGGTTTCGAGCCAAGGGTCGGCCACGTGGCAGGATTCGGCGGACTGCTCTGGGCGTCAACGCGAGGGATGGGCCCCTGATGGTGCCAGTTGCGGCTTCAATTGGATGCGGTCAGGCTCTGGCCCGAACGTTGCTGTGGGCTGAAGGGTCAGCCCGCCCACCGTCGACCTGGAATGCAGGCCGACGGTTCACGGGGGCCACCTGATCCAAAATGAACTGCTCACGAGCCATGAACTGTTGGCGGCCTTCTCCGAAAGCCGCGAGCCGGTGATTCCTGGATGAGCCGTCCGATTCCACCTTCAGGTTCCGGGGGGTCGCCTACGTCCAGTCCATCCGGCCCGCCGGGTCGGCTGGAGGTCATGACGATGCTGTTCACGGACCTGGTGGGGTCGACGCGGCTGAAGGAGGACCTGGGGAACACCGAAGCAGTCCGCCTCATCCTGGAACATCACGGGTTGGTTCGCGGGCTGTTGCGGGGCTATCCGGATGGCTTCGAGATCAGCACGGCGGGGGATTCGTTCTTCCTGGCGTTTCGCCGGCCGTCCGACGCGGTGGCGTTTGCGCTGCGACTGCAGGGGCGGGTAGAACGTTGGAATCGCGGACTCAGCGCGAAACTGTTGGATCGGGTGGGGATTCATACCGGGGAAGTGACGGTTGAAGTCGATGGAGCCGGGCAGATCCACGACCTGCACGGCCTCGAAGTCGACAAGTGCGCGCGGGTGATGTCGTTGGGCCGGGAGCACCATATTTTGGTGACGCGCTTCGCGTTTGAGAATGCGCGGGCGTCGTTGAAGGGAGTCAAAATTCCGGAAGTGGGGACGCTGGATTGGGTCAGCCACGGATTGTACGAGCTCAAGGGCGTGGCCGAGCCGATGGAGATTTGCGAAGTCGCCGAGTCGGGAAGGACCGGGCTTCAGGCGCCGGAGGATTCCGAGAAGGCGCATCGGGTGCCGGGCGGGTGGGGAGGGGTTCCGCGACCAGGCGAGGAACTGGCGGGCGAATGGACGACAGGGGGAAATCTCGGCAAATGGAGTTGGGCCGGTGCGGTGGTGGTGGCCATGGCGGGTTGGCTGGGGCTGTCGGTGCCGTCGCTGGTGACGGGGAGTTACGACGGGGGATATTGGCTGCGTCCGGTGGCGACGCCCACCGAGGCCGTGTTGGTCCAGATGGATCGCAAATCGCACGATGAGTTGAAGCAACCATGGATGGGGCAATGGGATCGGGCTGTTCATGGGGCGTTTGTCGATCGGATGCGCGAGTACGGGGCGCGGGCGGTGGTCTTCGACGTGGTTTTCGACAAGGCGCGGGAGGATCAGCCGGGTCAGGATGCGGCTCTTGTGGAAGCGGCGCGACGGGCCACCAACGTGTGTGTGGCCGGGGAACGGCGCGACATGGAACGGGAGGGGCTCCGTTTGGTGGAGAACGTCGGCCCTTTTCCGGCGCTCGAGGCGGTGACGCAGTGGGGGGTCTCGTGGTTTCCAGCCCGGGTCGATTCGGTGGTGCGCCACCCCTACTTCGGCAACGAGCAGAAGGAAGGGTTGGCGGCGACGGTGGTTCGGATGCTGGGAAAGGAACCTCCGGCGCGAGGGGCTTCGATCTGGTTGAATTACTACGGACCGCCTTCGACCTTGGCGTGGCATTCGTATTCGGACGTGATGATGAAGCGGGTGCAGGCATCCGATTTTGCCGGGAAACTCGTGTTTGTAGGGGCTGTCTACGATCTGGGGTATCCGGGGGGCCGGCGGCTGGATGATTTGCCGACGCCATATACCGAGCGGACCGGTCGTCGTTCGCCGGGTGTGGAAGTGGTGGCCACCGCAACTCTGAACTTCCTGCGAGGCGACGGCCTGCGTCGCACGTCCTCGGTCGTGGAAGTCTTGATCCTGGGCGTGACGGGCGGGCTGATGGGCTTTGGCTTGGGCCGGTTGCGGATGTGGTTGGCGGTTTTGGGCGTGGTGGGGGCGGGTGTGCTCGTGGCGTTTGCGGGGATGAGCATGGTGTGGTCGACGCACGTGTGGTTCCCGTGGATGGCGGTCTGTTTTGTTCAACTGCCGGTGGCGCTGGCTTGGGCGGGTGGGATGCGCCTCCTGGCCTTGGCGCAAGGAAGGGCGGGTCCGGGTAGGCTTCGCGCGGAGGGAAGAAACCGGGACGGGCAGAATTCCGGAGCACGCCGCAAGGCCATGGCGACCGGGGCGAGCAAGGAAGGCGCCGGCCGGGTCGCCCCCTCCGAACCCGTGCCGCGCCCGGGCGGGCGGGAGTCCTCGGCAGTTCCGATTCCGAACTATCAACTTCTACGGGTGATCGGTCGCGGCGCGTACGGGACGGTGTGGCTCGCACGGGATGCGGTCGGATTGGTGCGGGCGTTGAAGGTGGTTGAACGGCGATCGTTCGGTGAGGCGCGTCCGTATGAGCGCGAGTTCGACGGGATTCGGAAGTTCATGCCGATCTCGCTCGAGCATCCCGGGCTGATCCGGGTCTTCCATGCAGGACGAGACGACGCCGCAGGGTTCTTCTATTACGTGATGGAAATCGCGGATGATCAGCGAGGGCGCGAGATTCCCAAGCAGGGCGATGCCGCCGACTACATTCCGCGAACGCTCGACGCGGAATTGAAGCGACGTGGGGCGCTGTCGGCGCGGGAGGCCTTGCAACTGGGATTGAGTGTGGGCGACGCACTTCGGTTTCTGCACGACCAGCAGTTGATCCATCGGGACATCAAGCCCGCGAATGTTCTGTACGTGCGCGGAGAACCGCGACTGGGGGATATCGGTTTGGTGACCGCGATGGCGCCGTCCGAAGGGCGGGTCAGTTTTCTGGGCACCAAGGGTTATATGGCTCCCGAAGGTCCGGGCACGGCTTCCGCGGATGTGTACAGCCTGGGGAAGCTGCTTTATGTGGTGGCGACCGGGTCGGAGCCGGACGCGTTTCCGGTGCTTCCCGGGGACGTTGATCAACGATCGGACCGTGCGCTGTTGCTCCGATTGAATGAGGTGTGGTTGAAGGCTTGTGAGCCCCAGGCCGCCCAGCGGATGGCGACGGCCGGGGAATGGATGGCGGCGCTGGAGGCGGTGGCGAAGGGCTCGGAGGCGGGCCAATGATGCGGGCGGGCGCCTCGACGGGGGAGGGTACCCCTACGGGCCATGACGGATTTGGGGGAGGCATGCGTAGTGTCATGGGTATGGTGACGTTGAATCAGCAATTACCGCCGCTGTCGCACGCTGTAAAATGGAGGCGTCTGGCGGGATTCCTACTGTTGTTGGTTCTTGGTGGAGAATGGGTTGCAACTGCCGCAAACCGTCCGGAGCAAGCCCGTGTTCTGGAAGTGCGTGGGACGGTGGAGTTTCTTCAGGCGGGTACGGCGACCTGGTACCTCGTGGCGACCAACCAGATGCTGTACCAGGGTGATTCGCTGAGGACCGGTGCGCGGAGTGCGGCGACGCTGATGTTGACCCATCGCACAATCGTCCCGGTCCCGGCGCTGGCGACCCTGCGCTTCAAAGAGCAACCGGACGGGCTCGCGATCCAGGTGTTGAAGGGGTTGCTCTATCTGTTTCACCGGGGCGAACCCGGCGACGTCGAGGTGGAGGGCAGCGGTGTCATGGCGGCGGTGCGCGGGACGGAGTTTGCCTTCGAGGTGCGCGACGATGGTTCGGTGGTGACCACCCTCTACGACGGCGCCATCGATCTGACGGATTCGACCGGTGCGCATCTGAACATGGTGAGTGGTGACGTGGTCTTCGCGCGTCCGGGGCGGCCCGCTGAAAAGACGGCAACGGTGATGGCGGGTGACTGGACCGCGGTTCAGTGGGCGCTGCATTATCCGGTCATTTTGGATGCCCGGGAACTGGGCTGGGAGGTGGTGCCCGAGTTGGCCCTCGAGCCCAGCTGGGCGACGTTCCAGCGGGGAGAGGTGGTGAAGGCCCTGGAATTGTACCCGGCAGGACGCATGCCCACCTCGGATGAGGAACGGGTTTATCTGGCGGGCCTGTTGCTTTCGGTCGGAGCCGTGACAGAGGCGGAGGAACAGCTCCGGCCGGTGTCGGCTGGTACGTCCGGTGAACTGGCTGAAGCCCACCGGCGATTGATCGAGATCCTTCGGCGCGGAGAGGGGCCCGGTCAGAACGATTCACGGGTGACTGGAACGACGGCGACGCGGCGACTGTCGGATTCCTATGCATTTCAGGGGGCGGGTCGCTTGGCGGACGCACGGGATGCGGCCCGGGCCGCCGTCGACCTCTCGCCGGAATTCGGCTGGGCCTGGGTGCGGTTGGCGGAATTGGAATTCAGCCTGGGCGATCGACGCGCGGGGGAATTGGCGGTGGAACGGGGTCTGTCGCGACTGCCGGGGAATGCGGCGGCGCAGGCGCTGAATGGGTATTTGCTCGTGGCCGGAAATCGGGTGCGGGAGGCGGAAAGCGTTTTCGAGAGTGCTTTGAAACGGGATGCGCGGTTGGGCAGTGCTTGGTTGGGCCGTGGTTTGTGCCGGATTCGCCGGGGAGATCTGGCGGGAGGTCGGGAAGACCTGCTGGTGGCAGCGGCTCTGGAACCTCAGCGATCCTTGTATCGCAGTTATCTCGGCAAAGCCTACGCCGAGGGCGCGTTGTTTCGGGAGCCCGCCTTGGGCGCGAAGGCGCGGGAGGAACTGACCCTGGCGAAGAAACTCGATCCGAACGATCCGACCCCCTGGCTCTACTCGGCGCTGTTGAACCAGCAGGAGAACCGGGTGAACGAGGCCATGGACGACCTTCAGGCGTCGATGGATCGGAATGACCATCGCGCCTTGTACCGGTCGCGGTTGGGTCTTGATCAGGACCGGGCGGTGCGGTCGGTGAACCAGGCGAATCTCTTCGCCGACGCAGGATTTCAGGACCTCGGTGTGCGCGAGGCCACGCGGGCGGTGAACGCGGACTACGCGAATGCTGCGGCTCACCTTTTCCTGGCGAACAGCTACGACGCGCTGCGGGATCCGCGTCAGATCAACCTGCGCTACGAGACGCCGTGGTACAGCGAGTATCTGGTGGCGAACCTGCTCGCGCCGGTTGGGGCGGGGTCGCTTTCGCAGACGGTGGCGCAGAACGAGTATTCGAAGCTGTTCGAGCGCGACCGCCTTGGGTTGGTGAACCGGACGACCTGGACGGGGAACGGCGACTGGTTGCTGCAAGCGGCCCAGTTCGGGCAGTTCGGCAACGTGGCCTTCGCGCTCGACGGCTATTACCGGTCCGAGCAGGGCCAGCGCCTGAACAACGACCTGGAGCAACGGTCGGCCACCCTGACCGCGAAGGTCCAGGCGGGACCGGACGATGGATTGTTCCTTCAGGCCACCGTGTATGACGCCGAGTCCGGCGATGTTCTCCAGCGGTACGATCCGACGATGGCGATTCCCGGCATGCGCCTGCGCGAGCGGCAGGAACCCATGGCCCACGTCGGCTGGAATCATGAGTGGCGTCCGGGGGTTCACACCCTCTTCCTAGTGAGTCCCTGGGACGCGACGCAGTCGTACAACAATCCTTCGAACACCGTGCCGTGGCTGCTGCGGAATCCCGCGGGGGAAGTCGAGCTGGGTCAGTACAGCGTGGTGCCGCTGGAAGCGTACGACAGCCGGCTCACCGGGGTGTCCGCCGAGCTTCAACAGTTGTGGCAACTGGACCAGCATGTGTTGATCGCCGGAATCCGTTATCAGCACGGCGGCTTCGACACGACGGCTCGATTGAACGTGGACGATTTTTCACCGGACGCACCCACGCGGTCCGCGACAGACCCGGAATTGGAACGGGTCAGCGTGTACGCCTACGACCAATGGAATGTGGTGCGCGGTGTGTGGCTGTCGGCGGGGGTGTCGTATGATCACCTGACCCAGCCGCGGAACTTCCGTACGGCGCCCTTGACCGAGGGGACGGAATCGATTGATCGGGTTCTGCCCAAGTTGGGAATGACAGTCACGCCCTGGAAAGGGGGGACACTCCGGGGAGCGTGGGCGCGGTCACTGGGCGGGGTGAGCTTCGATCAGAGCTTCCGCCTCGAACCGGTGCAGGTGGCGGGATTCAGCCAAGTCTATCGTGGATTGATTCCCGAAGCGCTGGCGGGCTCGGTGGCGGGCCAGGAAATGGAAATGCTGTCGGTGGCTTGGGATCAGGTGTTTCCCACCCGCACCTGGCTGACGCTTTCAGCGGAACGTTTGACCAGCGAAGCGTCACGGGACATCGGAGGCTTCGTGTACGGCCAGGGCGGACTCGAGGACGTCACCACGTTCCGGCAGGAACTGGAGTTTGCGGAAAACTCGCTGGCGTTGGTGGTGGGGCAGTTGGTGGGGCGGGACCTGGCGTTGACCCTGCGGTACCGGGTGGCGGAGGCGGAATTGGACGCGACCCATCCCGGGCTGTCGGTGGGGGATGACTTCGTGCGAGATGAACGATCGGTGCTCCAGCAACTGACGCTGGGTGCGCGTTACCAGCATCCGACGGGATTCTTCAGTTCCTGGGAATCCGTGTGGACCCATCAATCCAACCATCGGGATGCGGCGTGGATGGCGGGGGATGATTTCTGGCGTCACGACGTGTGGGTGGGATGGCGCTTTTTGAGGCGCAAGGCGGAGGTGGCGGTGGGCGTGTTGAATCTGACCGACGAGGATTACCGGCTCTACCCGCTGAACTATTTCGGGGAGACGTATCGGGAACGGACGGCAGCGGTGACTGGACGGTTTGCGTTTTGAGGGGATCGCTGTCTTGAAAGAAGCGGGGATTGATTGCGTAGTGCAGGAAAGACGGCAGATGGCCGTTCGACGCCGTGATGACCATTCGACATTGGATAATTCTGTTAGGGGTGGTGGGGCTGGGGATGGCTCGGGTGCAGGGGATCACCTGGACGGGAGCTGGCGATGGCCGTTCCTGGAGCCAGGCGGCCAACTGGGATGAGAACCGGTTGCCGGCCCTCGCGGATCAGGCGGCGATTCCGGCCGTCTTCACCCAGGTGGAATTGAGCGGAGGCGATGTGGAGATCCGCAGCCTCTCCGCACCCGGTGGATTGCGGATGAGCGGAGGGACCCTGCATTTGCTGGAGGGCGAGTCGCGGATTGGCGGAACGTTCGCCCTGGCCGAAGGCGCAACCCTCGAAGGCGAGGGGCGATCGGTTCTGGTCATCGTGGAAGGAACGCCGACCGAATGGTCGGGGAATGTTCGGGCCTCCGGAGGCGCCGTGCTTCGGTTGAATTCAGTGACCCGGATTCGAGGGGCCACACTGACGTGGCGTGCCGAGGGACCCGGGACGGTGATCGATGCGCGGTCGGTGACGAACCTGGCCTTGGAGACGAGGGGATGGTTTCCGGTCGAGGCCCGAAATGGCGCGCGCGTGGATCTGTCGGGGTTGAAGGGGTTGCGTGGTCCGATCTCGCCGAAGGCAAGCATCGAAGCGGAGATCGATTTGTCCGCAGTCCGGGGAAGCTGGACGACGGAAGGATTCACTTATGCGGCGGAGTTGGAGGTGACGGAGGGGGGGCGATTATTGCTGCCGGGATTGACGGCCTTGGACCGCATCACGACGACCCTGGATGGAACCGGCGAGCTGCCCATGTCGCAGTGGATCTCGTTCACCCGGGGCGCCTTCAATCTGAGCGAGCGGGTGGTGGTGTGGGACGCAGTGACCGCGATCGACGACGCGACGTTGCGCCTGAGCGGCGGAGCGGTGTTACGGATGCCCGGGGTGACTCAGTTGCGTGGCGACAATCCGGATTGGAGGGCGGAGGGCCCGGGAACCGTGATCGATGCGCGGTCGGTGACGAATATTGCGCTGGGAACTAGGGGATGGTTTCCGATCGAGGTGCGGAACCAGGGACGGGTGGATCTTTCGGGATTGAGCGTCCTCCGTGGTCCGATCTCGCCGAAGGTGTTCAGCGAGGGGGAGGTGGATCTGTCGGGGGTCCGCGGACGTTGGACGACGGAGGGTTTCACCTACGTGGCGGAGCCCGGGGTGACGGGTGGCGGGCGGCTGCTGCTGCCGGGTTTGACGGCCCTGGATCGGGTCGAGATGACCCTGGATGCGATCAGCGAATTGCCGATGGCGCAGTGGGTGTCGTTCACCCGGAGCACGTTGAATCTCAGGGGTCAGAAGGTGGAATGGGGGGGCGTGACCAATGTGGATGATTCGACCCTTCGCCTCGAGGGCGGCGCGGTGTTGCGGTTGCCCAGGGTGACCCAGGTGCAGGGCGACGATCCGGACTGGAGGGCGGAAGGCCCGGGAACGTTGATCGACGCCCGCTGGGTGACGAATGTGGCCTTGGGAACGCGGGGATGGTTTCCGATCGAGATGCGGAACCAGGGTCGGGTGGACCTGTCGGGGCTGGGCGCTTTGCGCGGTCCGGTTTCGCCGAAGGCCTACAGCGGGGGTGAGTTGGATATGTCCGGGGTACGCGGGCGCTGGACCACAGAAGGCTTCACCTACATGGCGGAGCCCGAGGTCACGGGCGGGGGCAGGCTGCTATTGCCGGGATTGACGGCGTTGGATCGCATCGAGATGACGGTGGACGGCGCCAGCGAGTTGCCGATGGCGCAATGGGTGTCGTTCACGCGGAGCACGCTGCATCTGAGCGATCGGAAGGTGGAATGGGGTGGCGTGACCAACGTGGATGATTCGACCCTGCGCCTGGCTGGAGGCGCGGTGCTGCGGTTCCCAGGAGTCACCCGGTTGCGGGGCATCCAACCCGACTGGAGGGTGGACGGTCCGGGAACGTTGATCGACGCGCGATCGGTGACCCGCCTCGAGTTGGGCCCCCGCGCCTGGTTTCCCATCGAGGCACTCAATCAGGGGCGGGTGGATCTGTCCGGTTTGGTGGAATTGCGGGGTCCCCTCTCACCAAGAGCGGTCAGCGGCGGCGTCATCGATCTGTCCGGCGTGAAAGGCCTTTGGTCCACCGAAGGTTTCACCTACGAGGCTCAGTTGTATGCGTCGGGGGACGGTTGGATTCGCCTGCCGGGTGTGGTGTCGATGGACCGAGTGACCATCACGGTCGAAGAAGGCGGGCGGATCGATACCGCTCAATTGGAGGTGTTGCGCAACAGCACCGTGATGGTGGATGGATTTGGGGCGGTTCTGAATTTGGCTAATTTGCGGGATCAGACAGGCACGACCTTCCGGATCACCAACGGAGGTGAGGTGATGTTCGCGTCCGCGCCGCGGATCGTGGCCGGCCCGGTCAGCAAGCGGGTGCGTCCGGGGGATTCGTGGGTCCTGGAGGTGGATGCCACGGGGGACGCGCCGCTGTCGTACCAGTGGTACAAGAATGGGCAACCGCTGGAGGGCGAGGTGAGTGCGAGTCTGCGGTTGGATCGCATCAAGTTGAGCGACGCCGGTTCGTACACGGTCCAGGTGGCCAACCCGGGTGGACTGCGGACCAGCGAACCGGCCGTGGTGACGCTGGATCTGCCGGCGTGGCCGTTTGGCGACACGTTCGCCCGACGCGGGCAGATCCGGGCCGCCTCGGGTGTGGGGATTGGCAACAACGTCAACGCCACCGAGGATCCCGGGGAACCCCTTCACGCCAAAAAGGAAGGTGGAAGTTCGATCTGGCTGACGTGGCGCGCCCCGGAATCGGGCGTGGCAACCTTCGAAACGACCGGCTCCAACTTCGACACCCTCCTGGCGGTTTACCGGGGCTCCACCGTGGCGAATCTCACTGCGAATGGGGTCGCCGCCGACGATGACAGCGGCGGATTCTTCACCAGTCGGGTGGTGTTCAATGCGGTGGCTGGTGCCGATTACGAAATCACGGTGGACGGATACGCCGGGGCTTGGGGGGACGTGGTTCTGAGCTGGACCCTGGAGACGGCGCGACCGGCGCTGCCCGAGATTCTCCAGCAACCCCAGGACGCGCTGGCGGTGGTTGGGTCAACCGCCCGGTTCAGCGTGTTTGCAGCACCGGCGGATGTGACTTTTCAGTGGTTCCGGAAGGGTGCCGTGCTGGCCGGACAGACCACCGACACTCTGGCTATCGCCGACGTGAGCGCTGCGGATGCGGGGACCTACCAGATGGAACTCAGGACGCCGGGCGGTGCGGTGCTGCGGAGTGACACGGCGACATTGGAGGTGGTGGATCGGGTCGAGAACAACCCGGGCTTGAGTGCGGACAAGTTGGATGACCTGTTCCTGGGGGACGCACCGGGTGGGGTTGGTCGGTCTCTGTTGTTTCGCGGGTTGAGTGCGGCGGGCGGGGGTGTGGGTGTCGGGCTTCCGGGGGGTCAGTGGACCGACAACTCGCAGTCGACCCGAAGCTCGAGCGACCCCGTGGTCTGCGACGTTGCGACCTCGGCGACCCGTTGGTTTCGGTTGCGGTTAAGGGTTCCGACGGCGGACGGCTTCTCACTGCACACTGAAGGCAGCGAGATTCCCGCTTTCCTGGCGGTGTTCACCAACCGCACGGCATTGACCTTGGTGGCGTGTGACTCGGCCTTCATGCCGCAGAAGCCCGCAGCGCGGGTGACGTTCCCCGCCCGGGCTGGCGTGGATTACCTGGTCCTGGTCGATGGCGTCGACGGAGCCCTGGGGCGGATTCGGTTGAACTGGGTGCTGGAGGACGAGGAGATCCCGGTCCGGCGACCGGAATTTTCCTTCGATGTCGGCCGCCTTGTGATCCAGATGTACCCGCTTCCTGGCCTGTATGACTGGCAGGTTGGGAGTGGGCTGACGGGATTACAGACGGTATTCCGCACCAACCTCACGGTCGGAAATTTCCGCTATGTGGATACCGACCCGGCGGCGGCGGCGGCGAAGTTTTTCTGGCTGAAGCCAGCTCAGCCGTAAGGCGTGGGTCGTTCAGGATCGTTTGCTCGAATCCGTGGCGCCGGCGGGCCGACACTTGGCATGATCCACAACGAACTTGCTGGCATGGGCAGGGATGAGGGCTCGCCGTCTAGGCGGGTGATCTGCAACTGGACGTTCATTGTCTGGGAGGCGCGCCCCTTGAAGTTGCCTCGAATCGGTGCGGCATCCGCGTAGTCGCGGCCGATGGCGACTTTGACGTGGTGGTCGTCGGCGGGACGGTTGTTGGTGGGATCCAGGGGAAGCCAGCCAAAACCGGGCAGGTAGACCTCCACCCATGCGTGCGAGGCGAGATCGCCGCGGAGGGTTTCGGTGGGAGACACGTAGAGGTAACCGCTGACGTAGCGCGCCGGAATCTTCATCGACCGACACATGCTGATGAGCACATGGGCGAAGTCCTGGCAGACTCCGCGCCGATTCAGCAGGACATCCGCGACCCGGGTGTGAACGGTTGTCGCCGTCGCGTCGTAGACGAAGGTTCGATGGATGAAACCCATCATCGCCCGGGCGGCATCCCAGGCGTCAGCGATCCCCTCGATGGAGTCGCGGCCGAGCCGCCAGACGTCGACGTCGAGGGGGACGTACTCGCTGGTCTGAAGGAAGTCATAGCAGCGTTCCATGCGCAGGCATTCGCCGAGACGGGACATCGGAAAGCTGGCTGTGGCGACCTCTGGGCGCGGGCCGGCTGTGGAGACGGTGGATTTTGCCTCGATCACCAGCTTCGTGTGGGTTTCGGCCACGTAGAAGTGATCGACGAGATTGAGGTGGAAATCGTGATACCGTCGCACGGGAGCCTGAGGCGTGGTTGACAGCTGGAAGCGGTGACACTCCTGAACCTCATTGGAAACGGGTTGCAGTCGGAGCTCGTTGAAATTCTCCGAGACCGGGGACGAGTACAGGTATTCCGTGCGATGAACGATCTGCAAACGCATGACGCTCCGAGGCGAACGAGACTGACTCACCGTTGGGATCCGCGGCAAGCGTGGTGATGGAAAGTAACAGATCCGTGGCAGGTGGGTGATGGGCTGTTCCCGCGATTCACGGGTTGGGCGGGACTGGCTATAGGGGTGAACACCCCATAGCGCACCTGTAAACGTCGCGCTTTGCTTTCATCCCCATGAAGCGTGAGGTACTTGGACGGGTCCGTCCTGACGACAGGTAAGATCCGAATGCAAAAGTTTACACGGATCTTGAAGGGCTGGATGGCGGGGCGGGCCGCGGGCCGACCTTCTCCGCGGTCGATGGAACCGCCGCTGCGAGCCGAGCTTTTCAGCGTCGAGCAACTGGCGCACCACGCGCGTGGTCTCGCCGGGGGGCATCAGGCCGTCACCCGATCGGGTTCCAACAGCCTGCTGGCCCGATTGGACGATAACGAGCGCATCCTGCGGGCTTTCAACCGCGGGACCCTGGCTGTCGACCCGGGCCGACGCATCACTCCGGCCGCGGAATGGTTGCTCGACAATTTCTACCTGATCGAAGAGCAGATTCAGATGGCCCGGCGGCATCTGCCGCGGGGCTACAGCCGGGAATTGCCCCGGCTCGTTCGGGGATCCTCCGCCGGGTTTCCCCGCGTGTACGACATCGTGCTCGAGCTGATCTCGCACGCGGATGCGCAGATTGACGCCGGGCCACTGAGCGCCTTCATCGCTGCGTACCAGTCGGTGGTTTCCCTGAAGATGGGTGAACTCTGGGCGATCCCGATCATGTTGCGGCTGGGGTTGATCGAGAACCTTCAGCGCATCACCGCCCGACTGACCGCGGCCCGGTTGGACCGGGATCTGGCCGACCATTGGGTAAGGCGTCTGCAAGCGATGGTGGATGAAAGCCCCTCGCGTCTGGTCATCGTGCTTGCGGACATGGCGCGGTCGGACCTTCCTCTCTCGAGTTCGTTCGTGGCCGAGTTCTGCCAGCGGCTTGCGAGACAAAGCCACGTCCTGCACCTCGCCCGAACCTGGCTGGAGGAACGCCTGGTGGAGCAGGGGTTGTCCATCGAGCAGTTGGTGCATCTCGAAAGTCAGAGCCAGGCCGCCGACCAGGTTTCCGTCAGCCATAGCATCGCCAGCCTGCGTTTCCTGAGCGCCATGGACTGGAAGGAGTTCGTGGAGACCCTCAGCCTGGTCGAGACGACACTGCGAACGGACCCGGCGGGTATCTACGGTCGGATGGACTTCGCGACGCGTGACCGGTATCGGCATTCGGTCGAATTCTTTGCCCGGCACAGTGGAATGTCAGAGGCCGAGGTGGCGCAGGGTGCGATTACGCTGGCGGCGGAGAGCGGGCGTGAGCGGGGTCCGAAGGACCGGACCGCCCACGTGGGTTTTTACCTGATCGACAAGGGCCAACCCGTTTTGGGGCGATGGGCAAAGGTACGGTGGCCGTGGCGGTCGACCGTCGAACGTGGCATCCATCGATTCCCGCTCGCATTCTATGGCGGTGGCGTGGGGTTGTTGACCGTCATCGGTACCTTTGCCGCGGCGCAACATGCCCGATCCCTGGGCCTGGTCGACTGGAGGCTGTGGCTATTCGTTGGGGTGTTTCTTCTGTGCGCCAGCCAGTTGGCGGTGGCGCTGCTGAATTGGCTATCGACGATGCTGGTGAAGCCCCGATTGCTTCCACGTCTCGATTTTTCGTCCGGAATCACTTCCGAATGCCGGACGATGGTGGTGGTCCCGACCATGCTCACGACCGTGGAGGAGGTGGATCGGCTGATTGAGATCCTGGAGATCCACCATCTGGCGAATCGCGATCGGCACCTGCACTTCGCCCTGCTCACCGACCTGCGCGATGCCGCGGTGGAGCTTGAACCGGTCGACGCCGTTCTGGTGGAGCGGGCTCGGTCCGGGATTGAAGGCCTGCAACGCAGGCACGCCACCGGGGCCCAGGCGCTCTTCTTCCTGTTTCACCGGCCGCGACGCTGGAACAGCGGGGAAGAACTCTGGATGGGGTACGAGCGCAAGCGGGGGAAGCTGGCGGAGTTCAATGCCCGGCTTCGAGGGGGCGCCCCGGACAGCTTCTCTGAGATCGTGGGTGATCCGGGTATCCTGTCTTCGGTGAGGTATGTCATCACGCTGGACACGGATACCCAACTTCCGCGGGACGCTGCCCGTCAGTTGGTGGGCACGATGGCACATCCCTTGAACCGACCGGTTTTCGACGTCGGGCGCGGGATCGTCACCGAAGGCTATACGATCCTCCAACCGCGGGTGGGCGTGAGCCTGCCCAGTTCCCGGAGGTCGTGGTTCACCCG
>Ga0335394_10004863_pt1 | contig 15266 bp, 14 predicted proteins | sample MAT03_FD_205741 | JGI IMG/M metagenome (GOLD analysis project Ga0335394, IMG submission 205741) | Freshwater microbial communities from Lake Fryxell liftoff mats and glacier meltwater in Antarctica - MAT-03 (spades assembly) (version 2) ...
CGTCTCGAAGGTGAACGAGCAGCCGATGACGAAGCCGACGAGGTCGTCGCGCCAGTGCCGCCGCACGTCGGTCGGCTCCTCGACCAGCTCGCCGTTCACCCACACGCGGAAGGCCGGCAGGTCGGTGCGGAGGTCGGCCCCGGGGGCGACGCCGCGCGGCTCCGGGTCGCCGGGCTCGGTCACGTCCAGCAGCGGGCACGGCTTCGGGTTCCGCTGGCAGAACAGCAGGAAATCGAACGCCCAGTCGCGCGGCAGGAGCACGAGGTTGGCCTGCACGAACCCGGCCGCGAGGCCGGGCGTGGGGCCGGTCAGCGTGCCGGCCCGGCAGGCGGCGCGGACGGCCGCCCCGGTCGCGTCGCGGAGCGTCATGGCGCCTCCAGAATCTCGCGGATGCGTAGTAGCGGGCGGGCGTACTCGTCCCACGTCAGCCCGTCCACGGTCGCGGTCTGCCGGCCGGTCACGCCGTCCACCAGCGGCCCCTCGCGGACCATCACTTCGAGGATTTCAAGCTCGCGGTCCGGGTCGAACAAGTCGGCCGGCGGCTTCGCGCCGCGCAGGACGAATACCCCGGCCGCGAGCGCGTACGCCCCCCAGTTGCTGACGCCGGCGACGATGAGGTGGTCGGTCGGCACGCGGCAGTGGACGAGGTCGCCGTTGGGGATGTTCTTCACGACCGTCTCGTGCGGCACCTTCCCCATGCCGATCTCGTTCCCGCCGTCACCGATGCCGATGGTGCGGACACCGGGTCGCTGGATATTCAGGTGGCGGGTGAGTCGGGGGTCGAAGTGGTCCGTGATGTCCGTCCCGCGCATGGTGTAGTGCCGCCCGCCTGCTCCGGGTCCGCTCCGCTCGATCGCAACCAGGTGCGTCCATCCTTCCGCACCGACATCGATGGTGGGAAGGCGGCACATCCTCCGGGCGGCCTCCATCGTCTCGTCGATCGCGCCTTCGGAATACGGGAGTGGCGTCACGTCGCACCCGAGGAAGGCGCGCTGGAGGAAGACGGCCCCCAACGGCCCGTCGGTCTCGTAGGCCGGTGGCGTGGCGGACGGGATGTAGAAGCCAGTCGTGATCGCCACGACGGGGTAGGGACGACCCGCGAGGGTCCGGCACGCGGCCTGGAAGTCACCGGCGGTCGCGGTGAACAGGTTGTCGGCCGGGTCGCGGGCCACGCCGCGGCCGCCGGGGTCGACCTGCACCGCCGCCAGGATCGCGGCCAGCTTCTCGTCGGGCGTCATCGTGACTGGTCCGCGAGGAGATGGGCGAACCGCCCGCGCCACGGCGGCGGCACCTCGGCCGTCACCGTCGTCGGCGCCTTGCTCGTCGGGTGTAGGAACGTCAGCGCCCGCGCGTGCAGCCCGATCGCCGGGCCGAGGTTGCCTCGACCGCCGTACTTCGCGTCGCCGTAGATCGGCGACCCGCGGCTCGCCAGCTGCACCCGCAACTGGTGCTTGCGGCCGGTGTGCGGCCGCAGTTCCAGCAGCGTCAGCCCGCCGTGCCGGGCGCGGACGGTGAACAGCAGCCGGGCCAGCTGCGCCCCCGGGGTGCCGGCCGGCACCACCTCCACCCGCGCCGCGTCGTCGTTCTTCATCAGGTGGTCCTCGAACGCCCCCGCGTCCGGGAGGCGGTCGCCGTGCACGACGGCCCAATAGGTCTTCTCGACGGCACCCTCGCGGAACTGCTCGCTGAGCCGGGCCGCGCCCTTACTGGTGCGGGCGAACAGCAGCGCCCCCGACACCGGCTTGTCGAGCCGGTGGACGACGCCGAGGAACACGTTCCCCGGCTTCTGGTACTTCTCCTTCAGGTACGCCTTGACGAGCCGATCGACGGTCTCGTCGGTGCCGTCGAAGTGCGTGGTCGGCCACCCCGCGGGCTTGTTGACCGCGACGACGTGGTTGTCTTCGAGCAGGATGTCGAGCGCGTCGGCGAAGGACATGCCGTCAGTCTAGCGGAAGCGACCGCGGCTCGAAGGCAACCACCCGCTCAACCCACGCGGCCGCCGCGAGCAGCCAGCGCTCGTGTTCGTTCCGTCCGACCAGCTGAACCGCCAGCGGCATCCCGTCCGGGGTCCGGGCGACGGGGAACGACACCGTGGGGAGGCCGGTGTAGCTCCACGGGGCGTTGAAGCTCGGGTCGCCCGTGGTGCTCACGTCCGGTGCCGGTCCGGTGGCCGCCGGCGTGAGGTAGTAGCCGCTCCACATGGCCGGGTCGGACATCTGGCCGTACAGGATGTCGCGTTCGTATCGGGCCGCCCGGTAGTCCACGGCCGACGCCGCAAGCCCCTCCTCGACGAGCTGGCGGATGCGCGGCGGGTAGTCCTCGGGGTGCCGGGCGAGCCGGGCACCGTGATAATGCGCCGCTTCTACGGCCATGACGAGGCGGTGGTGCCGGTGGAGTTCCGCGAACCCCGCCGGCGGCACGGCTTGAACGATACGGGTCTCGGTCGCGGCCAGGGTTCGCAGGTCGCCATCGAGCCGGTCGATCGCCGCCCGCATCGCCGGTTCGGCCCGCTCGTCGAACAGCCCGTGAAGCCGGGTGAAATGTGGCGGCCGCTCCCGGTTGTCGGGTGAGAGTCGCCGATCGACCTCCCGCACCGCGGCCGGGACTGCTTGTGCGAGCCCGCTTCGGCCGTCCGTCCCCGCGACGGCCTCGAACAGGATCGCCAAATCCCGCACGCAGTTCGCCATCACCCCGACGTGATCGAGCGTCGTGGCGAACGGCAGCACCCCGGACACGCTCACCCGCCCGTGCGTCGGCTTCAGGCTGCACACGCCGCAGAAGCTCGCGGGGCGCGTCAGCGAGCCGCCGGTCTGGGTGCCCAGCGCGCCCAGGCACATACCGCACGCCACCGCCGCGGCCGACCCGCTCGAACTGCCGCCCGGCGTGCGCTCCAGGTTCCACGGGTTCCGCGTCGGCGGCGGGTCGAGGAAGGCGAACGGCGTTGTCACCGTCTTGCCGAGGATCACCGCCCCCGCCTGCCGCAGCCGCGACACGCACGTCGCGTCCTGCCGGGCGACGCTGTTCGCCCACAGCTTCGAACCGCAGCCGGTCGGCAGGTCGAACACGTCGATGATGTCCTTGACGCCGACCGGGATGCCGTGCAGCGGGCCGCGGTTCGTACCGGCCTTCAGCTCGGCGGTCAGGCGCTCGGCCTGCTCGCGGGCGCCGTCGCGGTCCACGACCACCCACGCCTTCACGCGCGGCTCGTAGCGGTCGATCCGCGCCAGGCACTGCTCCAGCAGCTCGGCGGGCGTGAGGTCGCCGCGGCGGATCAGCTCGGCGGCGGCGGTGATGGTGCGGGGGCCGTCGGGGGACATGCCGGCATCGTACACTAACGGGGCGGGGGTGGTAGCTTGCCGGCGCCGCAACCCCTCCCCCCAGCCCCCTTCCCCAAGGGGGGAGGGGGTGCCCGTACAACTAATCCTCCTGTGACACCGTTGACGCTGAGACGGTGTTCGGCAAGGAAGGCAGTGCGTCCCCCCCTTCCCTCTTAGGGAAGGGGGCCGGGGGGTTAGGTGGCTCGGGGCTTCATCCCGTAGGAGTGCCATGAGTCTGGAGCGCGTCCCGGTCGCCGTCCTCGGCGGGTCGGGGTACACGGCCGTCGAACTGCTGAAAATCCTGCTCCGCCACCCCGGCGTCCGCATCGCCGCGGTCACGTCGCGGCAGGCCGAGCACGTCGCCGACCTGCACCCGTCGCTGTTCGGCCGGCTCGACCTCCGCTGCGAGCCGTTCGACGCCGACGCCCTCAAGGCGAAGGGCGTTCAGGTCGCGTTCGGCTGCCTGCCGCACGGCACGAGCATGGAGAGCGTCCCGCCGCTCCTCGACCGCGGCATTCGCGTCATCGACCTCAGCGCCGACTACCGCCTGAAGGACGCCGCGGTGTACCAGGAGTGGTACAACGCGCCGCACCACGACGCCGCCAACCTCGCCCACGCCGTCTACGGCCTCCCCGAACTCTTCGGCGACCGCATCCCCGGCGCGACGCTCATCGCCAACCCCGGCTGCTACCCGCAGACCGCCATCCTCGGCCTCGCGCCGCTAGTGGCGCATCGGCTCGTCGAACTCACCGGCATCATCATCGACAGCAAGAGCGGCGTGTCCGGCGGCGGGCGGACGCCGAAGCTCGGCTTCCACTTCCCCGAGTGCAACGAGAATTTTTCCGCCTACGCCGTCGGCACCCACCGCCACACGCCCGAGATGGAACAGGCGCTCACCGACGTGGCCGGCGAACGGGTGGAAGTGATCTTCACGCCGCACCTCGTGCCGATGGACCGCGGCATCTTCAGCACCATTTATGCCACGCCCACCCGCACCCTCACCGACGCCGAGCTGCACGAACTCTACCGCGACTACTACCGCGGGCAGCCGTTCGTCCGCGTCCGCACCGCCGTCCCCACGACGAAGGATTGCGCCTTCACGAACTACTTCGACGTGTGCGCGAAGGTCGTTCGAGGCGGCAAGGTCGTGATCCTGGCGGCGGAGGACAACCTGGTCCGCGGGGCCAGCGGCGTCGCCGTGCAGAACTTCAACCGCCTGTTCGGGTTCGACGAAACGACGGGGCTGCTGGGCTGAAAGCCCGGGGACGGCCGTCCCCGGGCTTCCGAGGTTCTGGAGACTCGACCATGCGACCGGCCGCGTTCGCCCTGCTCCTGCTCCCCGCCGCGCTCGCCGCCCGGCCCGACGACCCGTTCGCCGCGAAACTCGAAGCCACCGACCCCCCGGCGGCGCTCGCCGAACCCGTCCGCGCCGCCCTAAGCAAGGACGCGCTCGTCGTCCGCGGCGGCGACGCGGTCGTCATGCGCGTCTGGTTCCGCGACGCCATCCCGGTGAAGGCCACGCCCGAGCAGCTGAAGAACGGCATCACCTACCGCGAAATTCCCGAGGGGGCGCTGGTCGGGGCGGTCGAGTTCCCGAAGGCGTTCACCGACTTCCGCAAGCAGGAGCTCGCCGCCGGGGTGTACACGCTGCGGTTCGCGGTGCAGCCGGACATCGGCGACCACGACGGCACCGCCCCGCACCCGGACTTCTGCCTGCTGAGCGCGGCCGCGAAGGACCGATCGGCCGAGCCGATGGAGAAGAAGGATTTGATCGAACTCAGCAGCCTCGTGAACGAGGGGAAGCACCCGGCGGTGCTGCTGCTGTTCCCGAACTTCGACAAGGGCACCGCCCCGAAGGTGCTCGGCAAGGGTGACGGCGTGTGGGTGGCGACGACGCGGCGGGCGGTGAACGCCGGCGGCACGGCGGCGACGCTCGGGTTCGCCGTCACGGTGGCGGGGCAGTGGAAGCAGTAGGCGCGACGCCCCGGCCTATTGACCCGCAGGTTGTTCGGGGTGCGTGCGGGGCGGCTGGTTCCCATCCGATGTGATTCGCCCCCTCACCCCGCGTGCTTCGCACCCACCCTCTCCCCCGAGGGGAGAGGGTGGGTGCGATTCGGCCCCATCGTGGGCGGGCAACCACGCGCCGATGCCAGCCGACGCCGACCCTGCGTTCGCGGGTCGATGCCCGCCCGGGATGGGTGCCGACCAGCCCCACCCTCTCCCCTCGGGGGAGAGGGTCGCGGCGAAGCACGCGGGGTGAGGGGGTGAACCACCTACGGGGAAGCCCTGCCGCCCCGCACGCAACCCGGACAACCTGCGGGACAGTAACGAGGCAAGCCGCACCCCGTGCCCGTTAGGAATCGCTCGGGTGTTCGTCTCAATAACCAGGAAGCTGCGGACGCTGATCCTCATGCCGCGGGAGGCGCTGACCGACGAGGAGATCGACCGGGTGGCGGCGCTGGCTCAGCTGACGGAGGTGCGGGTGACGGGGGTGCGCCGGGTGACGCCCGCGCAGGTGGACCGGCTGCGGCGGCTCCTCCCCGCGGCGCGGGTGGTGACGGCCGAGCCGGCCGGGCGGTGAGCCGGTGAAACGCGAACGCCCGCGGACGAAGGTCCGCGGGCGGGATGAGTGCGCTTGCGAACGAGAGGTCGTTACGAGACCGCCGGCAGCGGCGTCGGACCCTCCGGCCGCTGCTGGTTCAGCGGCAGCAGCTCCTGGCGGTAGATCGCCACCTCGCGCGGCGCCTCGATGCCGAGCCGAATCTTGCCGCGGTCGATGTCCACGACCGTGATACAGATGTTGTCGCCGATGAAGATCTTCTCGCCGAGTTTCCGACTCAGGACCAGCATGATGTGACTCCTCCAGTGAGCCCCGGTCGTCCGCAAACGCTCCGCAATTCTACGCCACGTTTGCGGGCACGCGTCCGGGGCCGGGAAAAACCCCGTCCGTCCTCACCGGCCACGCTAGCACACCCGGTACGCCCGGCGCAAGTCGCATTCGGCCCGGCGCGAGATTTTTCTCAAGTCGTCGCCGGCAAAGCGGTTGGGGCGAACGAGGGCGGAACGCGCGGCGGAGACGGGGTGGTGGGCGGGGCGCAGGCGGGCGGCGCCGTCGCTACCACCGGCGCATTCGGGCGCTGATTGGACACCCGGGTCGCGGGACGCGGTGACAATCCGCCGTCACAACCGGACCAGGCGGAGACGACGGCGAGCCGACCGCCGTGAGGCGGCGGGTGAGTCGCACATCACCCGCCGCCTCACGGCGGTCGGCTCGCCGGGTGATTCACACCCGCGCCAGCGTACTCGCCGCCGCGCTGAGCAACTCGGCGTCGTCGTTGCCGTCGAGCGCCGCCAGGCTCTGCCGCACCCGCCGCGCCGCCAGCGCCAGGAAGTACCGACCGGCCGCGGGGTCGGCGAACGGGTCCGCCGACTTCCCGCCCGCCCCCAACAGGTGGTCCAGCCGCGCCAGCACGCACGCCGACACGTACAGGTCGATGGCCGCGTCCGCGATCCGCTCGTGAACGAGCTGCGCCTGCGCGAACGTCGCCTCGTCCTTCAGCGCCAGGAACACGTGCGGCAGCCTCAGCCCGAAGTCGCGGACGAGCCGCCCGAGTTCGTCGGCCGCCGGCTTCAGCTCCGCCGCCTTCACCGGCACCGGCGGCGCGGCCGTCAGCCACGGCAGCTTCAGCCGGCCGACGACGCCGAGCGACGCCCCGATGTTGCGGAAGCTCCACCTCCCGCCGAGCATGTCGTCGCGCAGCCCCTTGAGCATCATCCCCGGGCCGCGGCAGCCGACCACCGCGATGAACGCCTTCAGCACGTCGTTGGCCCCCTCGCCGATGGTGTTGATGCGGGCGTCGCGCATCCACCGCTCGACCGGCTGGTCGCAGAAGTACCCCTTGCCGCCGTACACCTGGAGGGTGTCGTTCACGACCGTCCACAGGTGTTCCGTGGCGAACACCTTCAGGATGGCGGTTTCGAGCATGTAGTCGGGCGAACCCTTGTCGATGAACGCGGCGCACTCGGCGGTCGCGGCCTCCATCGCAAAGACGTGCGCGGCGGCGAAGGCGACCTTCTTCCGCACCAGCTGGAACTCGGCGAGCGGCTGCTGGAACTGGACGCGGCTCTTGGCGTGCGCCGTCATCGCCTTCAGGCACACCTTCGCGTGCCCGGTGCAGGTGGCGCCGAACGTGACGCGGCCGTAGTTGAGCACGGTGAGCGCCGCTTGCAGGCCGCGCCCCTGTTGGCCGAGGACGTTCTCCTTCGGGACGCGCATGTCGGTGAAGCGCATCTTGCCGGTGGCGGTGCCGCGGATGCCGCACTTCTCGGCGCGCTCCTCCAGCACCGCGAACCCCGGCATGTCGGGCGTGACGAGGAACGCGGTGATCTTCGTGGCCTGGGGTTCTTCCGGCGTCGGCGCCGGCGTGCGCGCCATCACCGTGAGGATGTGGGCGATGCCGCCGTTGGTGATGTAGTGCTTGACGCCGTTGAGGACGAACGCGGAGCCGTCGGAGGTCGGCTTCGCGGTGGTGCGGACGCCGCCGGCGTCGGACCCCGCTTCGGGTTCCGTCAGGGCGAAGGCGCCGATCTTCGACCCGTCGAACAGCCCGGGGAGCCAGCGGGCCTGCTGCTCCTTGGTGCCGAACAGCGTGAGCGCCCGCACGCCGATGGAGTGGTGGGCGTTGACGAACACGGCGACGCTGCTGTCGTGGCCGCCGAGCACCTCCATGGTCTTGAGGTACTGCTGCTGGTTGAACCCGAGGCCGCCGTACTCCGGCGGGATGGTGAGGCGGTACACGTCGAGGTCGGCGAGCCCCTTGACGACGGAATCGGGGATGCGCGCCTCGCGGTCGATCTTGGCGGCGTCGATGGCGAGGTCGGCGTAGTCGCGGACCTTCGCCGCCATCTCGTCGGCGGCGGCCTGCTTGTCGGGCGGGAGGGTGGGGTACGGGAAGAGGAGGTCGCCCTTGAAGCGGCCGAAGAAGAGCGCCTTGGCGAAGCCGACGTCGGGGCCGGCGATGAGTTCCTCGACCTGCTTCCGCTGGTCGGCGATCTGGGCGGCGGTGAGCGCCATGGAGGCGGCCCTCGGGACGTGTGCTGGTGTATTCTACCCCGCTCCGGTGGTGCGTGTGAGGCTCGCGGAAAGCCCGGGGACGGCCGTCCCCGGGCTTCGCCCGATCAGACGCGCCGCAGCAACTCCCCCAGCACCTCGCCGTCGCTCGGGTAGTCGGTCGGCAGGATCACGCGCAGCGGGATCGGCACCTCGTCCATCCGGTACGCGGTGCCGGGCCGGTGGACGCCGTACACCGCCGTCGTGAAGCGCACCGCCGTCGGCAGCTCCGTGTCCGCGTCCGGGGCGTCGAGGAGGATGACGGGGATGCGTTCCAGGTGCGCCCGCGCCGCCGCCGGCAGGTCGGCCACCGTTTCGCCGCCGACGACGAGGCACACGTCCACTTCGCCGCGGGCCAGGAGGTCGGGGCCGGTGAACTCGCCGGGGTTGTAGCGCGGGTAGCCGCGGGCGAGGTTGACGCCGAACGGGTAGCCGGTCTGCCACGTCAGCACCGAGTCGGCCCCGGCCACGTCGCCGAACCGCCGCATCCGCCGGGCGTAGAACCGCGTGTGCCGGTTCAGGTCGGTGACGAGTTGCAGCAGCGCCTCGACCGTCCGGTGCGCCAGCGGCCCGCGGGTGAGGCCGGCGCCGAAGAAGACGGTGCCGCAGCGGCAGGCTTTCATGCGGGCGGCGAGGTCGCGCCAGGGTGTGTCGTCGGAGGTGGTTGGCGCCGCACCCCCTCCCCCCGGCCCCCTCCCCCGGGGGGGGAGGGGGCGCCCACGCAACTCTGCCTCCCGTGACCCCGTTGTGGTTGGGATGGTGTCTGGCAAGTCGGTCGGTGCGTCCCCCCCCTTCCCTCCCAGGGAAGGGGGGCCGGGGGGGTTAGGTGCGACCGCGCGTCCTTCAGCTTGAACGGGCGCGTGCGGGGAAACCCCTCCCCCGGCCCCTCCCCCAGGGGGGGAGGGGTGCTTGATCTCCGCAGCCTCCTGCGACACCGCGGACGCGGCGACGGCGCCCGGCAAGGTGAGCGCCTCGTCCCCCCCCTTCCCTCTTAGGGAAGGGGGGCCGGGGGGGTTAGGTGCGACCGCGCGTCCTTCAGCTTGAACGGGCGCGTGCGGGGAAACCCCTCCCCCGGCCCCTCCCCCAGGGGGGGAGGGGTGCTTGATCTCCGTAGCCTCCTGCGACACCGCGGACGCGGCGACGGCGCCCGGCAAGTCACGCAGTTCGTCCCCCCCCTTCCCTCTTAGGGAAGGGGGGCCGGGGGGGTTAGGTGGCTCGGGGCATCCCTTCACCAGCATCCGCAGCCGCCACAGCGCCTCCCAGTGCCGGCCCGGTTCCACCTTGATGAAGCAATCCGCGACCTTCGCCGTCTCCGTCTCGCGGTCGTCCACGACGACGATGAAGCGGTCGCGCCGGCCGCCGGGGACGAACCGCCCCACGGGGTCGGCCGAGTAGCGCTCCAGGTGCCGCGGGTGCGTCACCATCGGGTCGGAGCCCCAGAAGATCACCAGGTCGGCGCGGTTCCGCACCTCGCCGAGCGTGCTCGTCGATTCGCCCACCTGCTGCAGCGCCATGATCGACGGCGCGTGGCCGGTGCTGGCGGTGGTGTCGATGGTGGCGCCGAGCCGGTCGGCCAGCGCCGTCGCGGCGCGCTGCCCCTCGGTGGTGCTGCGCGACAGGCCGTAGATCAGCGGGGCGCGGGCGGCGCGGAGCAGTTCGGCGGCGCGGGCGAACGCGGCTTCGGGTTCCGCGGCGACGCCGTCCACGAGCGCGGCCGGCGGGCGGTGGGTGTTCTGGGCGCGGAGCCACGGGTCGGACAGCGCGCACGTCCCGGTGGCGGCGACGACGCGGCCGGCGTCCACGGTGACGGCGAGGTCGTCGCACACGCACCCGCAGACGGTGCAGGCGACGTCGCGGATGGTCTCGGGCATGGGGTTGGTTTCCGTCACGCGGCGCGGCGGGTGAACTGCTCCAGCACCGCCTCGACCACCAGGATCAGCTGCACCCGGCGGGCCACGTTTGCGTCGGCCTCCACGCACCGGTCGATCAGCTCCAGCAGCCGGTCCGGGCCGACGCGCTGGGCGAACGCCGCCAGCCGGTCGGCCTCCGCGGCGTCGAGGTCGGGGGCGTCGGCGCCGACGCCCAGCCGCAGCGCGTCGCGCACGGCTTCGAGCAGGAAGCCGACGGCCAGCGACGCCCGCATCCGCTGGGCGGCGGTGTCCTTGCCGGCGTCCTCGTGGAACGCCTGCCACGCCTCGGCCAGCGCCGCGAAGTTCGGCCGCGGCGCCGTCACGCCTTCGATCAGCGTCTTGCGCAGCTCCCACACGGCGGGGTCGGCGAGCGCCCGCGCCCGGCCCGCGCTGCCGGCGCCGAGCCGCACCAGCCGGTCGAGCTGGTCGGCCGCGACGCCTTCCGTTTCGAGCACGGCCCGCAGGTCGGCCGGCCCGAGCGGCGCGAACCGGACGATCTGGCAGCGCGACAGGATGGTCGGCAGCTGCCCGTCGGTGTCGGTGGCGAGGAGCAGCAGCAGCGCCCCCGGGGCGGGTTCCTCCAGCGTCTTGAGGAAGCTGTTCGCCGACTCCTCGTTGAAGTCGTCGGCGTCGAGGACGATGCCGACCTTGCGGCGGCCGCGCGCGGGCTTCAGCGCCATCCGGCTGCAGAACCCACGCATCGCCTCGACCGGCAGTTCGTGCTTCCCCTCGGGCGTGGCGAGGGTGAGCACGTCGGGGTGGGTGCCGGCCGTCACCTGGGCGCAGGCGGGGCAGTGGTCGCAGGCGGCGAGCGCGGCGGGCGGCTTCTCGCACAGCAGCGCCTTGGCGAGTTCGGTGGCGAAGAGGCGCTTGCCGACGCCGTCGGGGCCGACGAGGAGGTACGCCTGCCCGAGTCGGCCGCGGTCGAACGCGGCGTGGAAGGCGGCGAGCGCGGCCGACTGGCCGCGGATGCGGGACCAGGACATCGGGGCTCCTTCGGGACGGATCGGCCCGGCGAGCCGAGGGCCGTCAGGCCCCGGGTGCGTCCGCACACCGAACTACGTCCGGCGTGACCGACGTGTAGACGCACCCGGGGCCTGACGGCCCTCGGCTCGCCGGGCCGATCCACTCTACTCGGACACCGACCACCCGAAGTCCGTCAGCAGCCGGGCCACCTTCGCGCGCACGGCCTGCTGCACGACCGCCGGGTCGGGCGTGGCGTCGACGATCTGGTACGGCCCCGGCCGCACCCCCGCCTCGTACAGGAAGCCGCGCCGCACCGCCTCCTGGTACTCGCGGTCGCGCTCCTCCAGCCGGTCGGCGGCGCGCGTGCGGCGGCTCAGCGCCACGTCCAGGTCGGCGTCGAACACGAGCGTCAGGTCGGGGTCGAGGCTGCCGGTAGCGACCCGGCCGACGGCCCACAACTCCTTCGGGTCCATGCCGCCGGCGTGCCCCTGGTAGACGACGTTCGCCAGCGTGAACCGGTCGGCCACGACCACCTCGCCGCGGGCCAGCGCCGGGCGGATGACTTCCTCGACCAGCTGCGCCCGCGACGCCATGAACAGCAGCGCCTCGGCGGTCAGCGCGATGCGGTGGTCGCGGCCGAACAGCAGCAGTTGCCGCAGCTGCTGGCCGAGGGCGGTGCCGCCGGGGTCGGCGCAGGCGGTGACGGGGATTTGCCGCGCGGCCAGCCACTCGACCAGCAGCGCGTGCTGGGTGGACTTGCCCGTGCCGTCCGGGCCGTCGAGCGAGAGGAACGCGGGCTTGGGCATGGTCGGGAACAGAGGATTAACCACAGAGTCACAGAGAACACAGAGAGAAAACCAAATACCGAGGGAGAACGAAGATTCAAATTTGGTTTTGTCTCTGCCGTCTGTCTTCCTCTCTGTGCCCTCTGTGACTCTGTGGTTAAATCTCTTCCTGAATTTCTCCGATCACCTGCCCGGCTACCAACACATCGTTCGCCAGCACCGCCTGGCTCACCACCACGCCGCCGACCGGCGCCGGCACGTCCACCGTGGCGCCCGGGATGAGCACCTCGGCGACGCGGTCGCCGGCGAACACCCGGTCGCCGACGCGGGCGTACCACAGGCTCAGCACCGCCCGCGCGGCCCCCAGGTCCGGCAGCTCAATCGGCACGCGCGGCACGGGTCGGCACCATTTCGTCGGCGTGGTAGCTCGACCGCACGAACGGCCCCGCCACCACCTGACTGAAGCCCAGAAGCCGCGCCCGCGCGGCGATGTCGTCGAACTCCGCGGGCGGCACGTACCGTGCCACCGGGATGCTGTGCTTGTACGTCGGCGCCAGGTACTGGCCGAGCGTCACCACGTCGCAGCGGATGGAACGGAGGTCGGCCAGCACGTCGAACAGCTCGTCGATCGTTTCACCCACGCCGAGCATCAGCCCGGCCTTCGTCACCATCGCGGGCGCCGTCCGCTTCACGCGCGCCAGCAGGTCCAGGCTGCGGCGGTACTCGGCGCGGCCGCGGGCGGCGCGGTACAGGCGCGGCACCGTCTCGACGTTGTGGTTGAACACCTCCGGCCCGCTCGCCACCACCGTGTCGATCGCCGCCGGGTCGCCGTTGAAGTCGGGCGTCAGCACCTCGACCGCCGCCGCCGGCGTCCGCCGCTTCACCGCCCGCACGCACGCCGCGAAGTGAGCCGCGCCGCCGTCCGGCAGGTCGTCGCGCGTCACCGACGTGATGACGACGTGCTTCAACCCCAACCGTTCGGCCGCCTCCGCGAGGCGTTCGGGTTCGTCGTGTTCCACCGGCAGCGGCTCGCCCTTCGGCACGGAGCAGAAGCCGCACGGGCGGGTGCAGACGTTGCCGAGGACCATGAACGTGGCGGTGCGGCGGCTCCAGCACTCCGGCCGGTTCGGGCACTTGGCGTTCTCGCAGACCGTTTCGAGCTTCAGGTCGTCGAGCAGGTTCTGCGTGAAGGCGTTGCCGTTGCCGCGCGGCAGCGGGCGCTTCAGCCACGCGGGGAGCCGGCCGGTCGAGCTCGGCGGCGGCTTATCGAGTACCGGTAGCGCGCGCATGGGTGGTGAGTCGGGGCGCGAGCCCCGGGTGGGTGTGGAACAGGGACACGCGGGCGAACCCGAACCGGGCCGCGACCGCCTCCACCAGCTGCGTGCGGACGCCGGCGATGCGCACCCGCGACGGCGCCTCGCGCTGCACGGAGGTCATCGGCTGCGGGTCGCCGTCGCAGTGGACGGCGCGGAACGGCTCCAGGTCGGGATCGACGTTCAGCACCAATCCGAACGCGGTGACGCCGCCGCGGACCGCGACGCCGACGTGGGCGATCCGCCGGCCGTGTACGCGCACCCCGGGAACGTCGGGGTCGGCTTCGGCCTTCAGCGCGTAGCCGGCGAGCACGTCCACGACGAGCGCTTGCAGCGCGGCGACGTAGGCGGCGGGGGTGACGTTCAGCGCGGCGAGCGGGAGGACGGGGTAGCAGGCGACCTGTCCGGGGAGGTGCAGCAGCACGCCGCCGCCGCGGGCGAACCAGCGGACGGGCCAACCGCGGGCGGTGAGTTCTTCCGGCTCGGGGCGGACGTGCGCCCGGCTCCCCTCGCGGCCGACGGTGATGCCGGGCGGGTGGTCGCAGACGATCACGGCGCCGGCGCCGGGTTCGCCGGTCACGTCGTAGGCGACGCGGCGCTGGAGCGGGAGGAGGGCGTCGAAGTCCAGCCGGCCGAGGAGGTAGGCGTGGAGTGCGGGTGGGTCCGTCAACGGCGGTCCGTCCGGGGTGTGGAATCCGTGCCCGACGGGCGTATTTTAGCACCCCGCCCGCCGGAACACAGGCCACCCGGGGGGCCGGTTTCCTACCGGCCTTGTGGAACCGGCCGGAGGTCGTGCGACGTGATTGAGGTGTTCGACCCGAACCCCAGACACCGCCCCGAAGCCGAGTGGCGTCGGCTGCTCGTCGGGCTGGTCGAGTCACTATCCGCCCACACCGGCATCACTTTCGCGCCGACCTCGTGGTTCATCGAGGACCACCCGGGCGACGCCAGTGCCGGCGGGTGCGTGGATGTGCGTGGGTGCGTCAGCACCACCTTCCGGCTGGAGGCGTGCGGGGTCGTGTGCATCAGTGTCAACCACGGCGAGGCGGCCTGGGCGTCGGCTGATGTGCTGCTGTACTCTGACGGGCGGCGGGTGTTCGGGCCGGACGGCAGCGAGATCGTCCACTTCCGCTACAACCCGGACGGGTGGGCCGACCTGGGCTGGACGAACGGCGAGTGCGGGGAGTGGGAAGGGTATCGCACCGACGCGAGGTGGCAGGCGGCCGAGGCACGCACCCGGGGCGTTGCCCCGGGCTATGCTATCCCAGGCCTTCGGCCTGAAGACGGGATGCCATCCACCGGTGGGACCGGCGCCCCGCCGGTTATGGCCCGGACCGGCGGGACGCCGGTCCCACCGAACCGATCACCCCGCTTCACCCCGAAGGGGTGGGATAGCATAGCCCGGGGCAACGCCCCGGGTGGCGTCCACGCCCTGGGTGGGGAACGCCCAACCCCCTGGCCCGAGAACTCGTCTTGCACACCCGCTGGAATACTCCACTCGTCCTCGCGCTCGTCGTCACGCTGGCGAACGCCGCCAAGCCCGTCGTCGTGGACGACACCGCGTACCTCGCCTTCGCCGCGCACGTCGCCGCCGCCCCCACCGACCCCTACGGCTTCGAGCTGTTCTGGTACGACGCCCCCCAGCCCGCGATGGAAATCCTCTGCCCCCCCGTCCTGCCGTACTGGCTCGCCGCCGGCGTGAAGCTGGTCGGCGTCGAACCCGTGCTCCTCAAGCTGTGGCTGTTCCCCGTCGCGTGGCTGCTGGCGTGGGCCGTCCGCGACCTGCTGCGCCGCTTCGCCCCCGACACGGAAGCCGCCGCGCTGCCGCTGATCGTGCTGTCGCCGGCCGTGCTGCCGATGGTGAA
>Ga0335394_10004864_pt1 | contig 15266 bp, 19 predicted proteins | sample MAT03_FD_205741 | JGI IMG/M metagenome (GOLD analysis project Ga0335394, IMG submission 205741) | Freshwater microbial communities from Lake Fryxell liftoff mats and glacier meltwater in Antarctica - MAT-03 (spades assembly) (version 2) ...
ATCGTATGCAGACGGCTGCGCCGGAGGCGTTCGATCTTAATAACGAGGACGAAAAGACAAAGGCTCTTTACGGCCTCAACAACGACAAGTGCGCTCACTTTGGCAAGCAGACATTACTGGCCCGACGACTGGTAGAGCGTGGCACGCGGTTCGTTCAAATCTTTTCGGGCGGCATGGACAACCAACTTTCCTGGGACGGCCATAACGATATTGCCGGTAACCATCGACAATTTGCTGAAGAAACCGACATGCCCATCGCTGGCTTGCTAACAGACCTAAAGCAGCGAGGATTGCTCGAAAGCACGTTAGTGATCTGCGCCGGCGAATTTGGCCGGCTGCCGCTTGCCCAGAAAGGAGAGAAGCCAGGGCGAGATCACAATCCAAACGCGTTTACCGCATGGCTTGCCGGTGGCGGTGTGAAGGGCGGAACTCATCATGGTGAGACCGATGAAATCGGCAACAAAGCAGTTTTAAATCGCGTTAGTATCAACGATTTGCATGCCACGATTCTCGCGCTGTTGGGAATGGATCACACCAAACTCACCTACCTCTTCAACGGTCGAAACTTCCGCTTGACGGATGTTGCTGGCAACGTGGTGAAAGAAGTCATCGCATAGACGCGATGGCGATCACGCGCAATCGTCTGTCTCGTTCGCCGTGCTCTGGCGGGAACCCTTGGCCCACTTCGGTGGCCAATGCTTGGTGACGGTCAAGAATGAAACAGTCGTGTTTGTTAATCTGTGTTCGATGACTGGTCTTGAATAGCTCGATTGTTTGTCGGTCAATCTGAATATCAGCTTGAGCCGTCTCGAAGTCGGAACGAAAATCGTCGAAGTCCTCGCAAGGTTTCCGCTGCACAACTTCTTCGGACGATGTTCGCTTGGCGTTTCTGTTCGATGCGGTGCGAACGTGCTTCATGGATGTGATATCGCTGTCGACACCGAGAGCCTCCAGCGTTCATTGTCGGTGTCGGCAGCATAGTCCGCACCAGGTTCCTCGACTCGCGATATCCCTCACCCTCACCTCTCCCCCACAGAGTAGCGTTGGGCGATGCAGATAACTTTCCTTAAGTTCGCGAGACAAACAAAAAACCCCACGGTCTTTGGAAAGACGTGGGGTTTGTGTTGGGCTGGAAACGCGAAGACAAGCTACGCCTGGAATGAGCTTCCGCAACCGCAGGATTTGACTGCATTGGGATTTTCAAACGTAAAGCCCTGCTTTTCAAGGCTTTCGTGCCAATCAACCGTTGTGCCGTCGAGGTACAACGCGCTCTTCTTGTCGACAACAACGGCTACGCCGTGGCAGTCGTACTTGCTGTCAGCCTTGACGTCGAAACTGTCGTCGAAATTCAGGGTGTAGTTAAAACCGCTACAACCACCGCCTGCGACACCGATCCGTAGCACCATCGAATCCTCGAAATTGTGCTCTTTCTGAAACCTGCGGACTTCTACTGCTGCCCGTTCGGTCAATTTAACTGCCATCGAAGGTATGCCCTCGCGAGTAAGTAAGCTTGGAGACACGGGTATTGTATTCAACGATTCGCCATAAAGACAAGCGAAGAAAGCCTCGTTATTGCGACATTTCGAGAACCAAGTCACGTAACCCCTCGTTGACGACTGCCTTGTCCCCATTCGATTTTAGGGCTGAAGGTAACGCAAATCGTCCCAATTACTTGGCAAACCATGGGGACAATAGGGACAATGGCTCAATTCTGACACGCCAACCCTAATTCTCAAGGGAAAACAAAACAGTACCATCAAACCTTTCGTTCCGCTTGAAGGAACGTTGGCGGGCGAGTTAAATAGGATTCAGCAAGTCCCGATGTCCGCATCACAAAAAAGAAAGCAGAGCTGGTCCATGATTAACGCGATGGTTTCCTATCCCAGCGATCCTGATACACCCACATCGCACCTACCGTTCAGTCCATGCGTTGCGGTCGGAGATCTCGTGTTTGTGTCCGGCCAAGCATCGGTCGACAAACAAGGTGCGATCGTTAATGACACGTTCGAAGGCGAGTTTCGTCGTTCGATTGAAAATTTGCTCGCCGTGCTTCGCTCGGCCGGTTGTGACGCAAGCCATGTTGTCCAGACCCGGAACTACGTCGACAATCCAGCCGACATTCCGCTCTACAATCAACTCTATCGAGAATATTTTTCAACTCCGTTCCCAGCTCGCACCACAATCGTAAACTGCCTTGGTGGCGCGCTGAAGTACGAAGTTGAATGCATCGCCGTCAAATCAAAGTAGTAGGAAACCTGAATGGCTCCGTGGTATGAAATTGCCAACGCTGACGAAGTCGCATCGCCAACCGTGTTGATTTATCCTCAGCGAGTGGAGGAAAATGTTCGTCGGATGATCGCGGTCGCTGGCGACGCTTCGCGACTGCGGCCCCACGTTAAGACGCACAAGCTGCCGCAGGTGATCGCGATCAAGCGATCCCTTGGCATTACTAAATTCAAGACGTCAACCATCGCCGAAGCCGAGATGACGGCATCCGCTGGCGGCGAGGATGTCATGCTGGCCTATCCGCTGGTTGGTCCAAACATAAGTCGTTTGGCTCAGCTCATGCAGCGATATCCGCAAACGCGTTTCACATCACTTGTCGACAATCCAAAAACACTCCATACGATTGCGACGATCGGCGTTCAATCGGGTGTTACGTTTGAGTTATTCGTCGACTTGAATGTTGGGATGAATCGCACAGGGATCTCGATCGGGCCAGCGGTCGAAGAACTCTACGTTCAGCTTTGTCAATTGCCAGGCGTGAAATCGGCAGGGCTTCACGCCTACGACGGCCACCTTCACGACCCCAATCATCGGTCCCTCGTCACCACTTTTGAACAAGCCTTTGCACCGGTGTGGAAACTTCGTGATGCACTTCGCGCAAACAACATGCCGGTTCCAAAAATCGTCGCTGGTGGAACGCCGACGTCGCCACTTTTGGTCCATGATGATGAAGTCGAAGTCGGTGCTGGAACGACCGTGCTGTGGGACTTCGGGCAAGCACAAATTTCCCCCGACCAAGAGTTTTTAAACGCTGCGGTGATCTTTGCCCGCGTGATCAGCAAGCCGCTCGATGATCGCATCTGCCTGGACGTTGGTCACAAGGCAGTCGCGTCAGAGATGGTGCCACCTCGCGTCCTCTGGTTCGGTCTGGAAGATGCCGTTCCCGTAATGCATAGCGAAGAACATTTGGTTTTGCAAACCGATCGAGCGTCACAATATGAGGTTGGCCAAGTGGTCTACGGCATTCCACGGCATGTCTGCCCAACCATTGCCCTACACAGCGATGTGCAATGCGTTCGGGATGCAATAGCCACCGAATCATGGCCAGTCGTAGCCCGAGCAAGGCGTTTGACGATCTGATCAGACTCGGAGTTCTCATTGACGGTTGTGCCCCCAGCACACCGACATGACTTTTCATCGCGACAGTTCCGTTCCGCCCAGGACTCTTTCAGTCTAGTTCGGGATTCCTTGGCAAATCTCTGCGCCCCCTCGCTGGTTACGTGGTAAAACGATGGCATATACTTACGAGTACTTTTCTCAATACTTATGTTCGAAACCGAGGAATTGCCGTGGATGAGATGCCGTTTGTCACCCCGCCTGCTAGGTCTCGTATTAATCGTTGGGTTCTGATCGCCTTGCCGCTATTTGGCATTGCCGGATTCACTTCCTGGTGGCTGCAAAGAACGTATCCCAACGACGCCACGGCAGAGGCATCTCGGCAGCGAGCGTCATTACCGCATATGCGTTATTCGTTCGATGTGATGCCTAGGGAAGATAGCCTGACGCCGGAGTTAATGGTTGTGCTCGACAAGCTTGCTGCCGACTGCAAAGACATCAAGAACGACGTCGAACAAACGAGCCAGCGCCTACGCAGCGCCGATGAACATCTCAACCAAGCATTAATCGACCCGACCGGCACGCCTTTTTCCGCACCGAATTACGCGCCTCTGTCGGACATTTTTGCGAAGTGCCGACCTTTGACTGATGCAATGGTCGATGACTTCCTCCAAAACGCGTCCGTGGAAAGAAATGAAAAGCAGGCGATTGAACCCAACCTCCGGGGCGTGCTGTATTCGTTGGTCGCTCGCATTCAGGTTGACCAAGAACAGTTCGAGGAGCTTCGCAAACATTATCTGGGCGGGGTAAAAGATCCACTGATCTTGGCTTGCCTGCTAAGGGCACCCAAGGGCGCTCTCGCCTACAAAACGTTGAGCTTGGATTATTTTCTGCACCGTAAGGACAGGGAGTTGTCAGTGCCAAGCGCAGCGTTCATAAGTAACACGATGCGGTATGCGATGCCTTTGCTCGATCCCATTCAATACTCAGAACTGGCTTATGAGTATCGCGTCGTGTGCGCCGACGTTTGGCAGTGGCTTACACAGAACAATGTAGAAAGACCGAATGTGATCTTTTTCTTCGTCGAAACGTCCAACACAATCGGCTCACTCCATTTTCAAGCACAATGTGACCTTCTTTTGGAACTTGACAAAAGAAAGCTTCCTGAGGTCTCGCCGACCCTCAAGCAATATGTCGCGTCAAGTATTTACAATTTTATCGCGTTGACATACCGAGGGTCGGACTTCATCAGCGAGGTTTCCGACAGCAACCTTCGCAAATTTCAACAATACGCCATTGAGGCAGCGAAGCATCTTTCGAAGGCATGGGCGATTGACCCCGAGCAGACCATCTTGGCACCGAAATTGATGGCAATGGAGAGATCGTCTGGCTGCACGTCGTACTCCGTCGACCATTGGTTCCGACATTCGCTCGCAGCGGCCGCTGACTCGAAGCTCGGGTTTTCAGAGTATCAGGAGGCGATTCAAACCAAATGGGGAGGCTCGCCGGAAAGGCAAGCTTGGTTCGCCGAAATGTGCGTTTCCAGCGAGCCGATGTTGCCGACCGTTTTTATCAACTACGCGACCGCCTTGCAAACTCGAATCTGGGAAAACGCATACACCGAGAATCTGGGGCACGACTTAAAAATGGTCAAAATCTGCCAGCAGGCGGTTAACAGATTGCAACAGTTCTCCCGCACCGAAACGCTTCCGATCATGGAAATCCAGCACCTGTCTCCCCTAATTGGGGTCTTGTGGCAGGCCGGCGATTTTGATTCACTGGATTGGTTGATGACGGTCTACGTCGACAAAATAAGCTGCGGTTGGTTACACCGTTTCGGGGTTCACAGTGACGAAATCAAACAGTTCTGCCGCTTTGCCAAAGAAACCAAGTCAACTTGTTGGCGCGAAGTGCATGCCGCCATTCATGGTGATACACGAAAGCTCAGCCCGAGCGACCTAGAGACCCTTGAACTTGCCATTGCGGACGCGAGTCTCGAGGTCCCTGACTACCCGGAAATGGGGAAAATTTTGGTGGCCTATCAACGTCGCGTAGAATTGCTTCGCATGCTGTTAAACGGTGAGGAAATCGTATTCACCGAAACTGATCTAAAGGATTGGTATCAAACGAATCCTGATAATGGCGACAGCTTGGAATTCGGTTCCACCATCGCCGCCGCAAGCCTGACGTTAACACAAGCGGACGATTCGACCGAGCCCGACGACACCACAGACGTCCCAGAATCAAGCATCCAGAACGCCACCGAAGCGCAAAGCTTAGAAGTTGGATACGTCGATATCCGTACCTGGGCAGATCACTACGAAATGTTGATGAGCCTGCCGTTTCGCGTCGACCCGCCACTTGCGTTTAGCGCCGATGTCGAGCGGCTACCCGAAGACGGTGGCTCCAGCATGGATGCTTACGGAGTCTCGTTGCTGGTTGGGCCTGCAGGCGGTTCCGCGTTCGTTTCCGATCTCAAAGGATTGATGTTTACATTTCTTCCAGGGAGAAGAGGACTACTGCGAGATGCTTTACCGACTCCTCGATGGATTGAGGGGGACCAGGACTACAAGGGGATTCTTTTGAACGAAACGTCGATGAGGTGCAATTTGCGAGTCGAGACGTTCCCCGATGGCTACCGCTGTTTTTACAATCAAACTAAATGGGAGGACGTAGCGTCCGACCTGAATACCGCTGGCGTAGTGCAATTGGGTCGCTTTAGTCAAGCGGGATTTAAAGATATTCCCCATGCTGTCACTCGATATCGAGTTTCTAATATCCGTCTGAAGAAACTCAATGCTCAAAGTCTTAAAGACTGAGCAAGGTCCCGAGCCGTTGTGACCATTCTGCGCAGGCGATTGCGATGCTGGCTATAGGCGGAACCCGAACGATTCCTGTCACAAAACTTTTCAAGACAGATTTTTCTGGAAAATAGACTTTTCCTGTCAGACGGTCGATGGCTGTGGTTATTGGGTAGTGAAGTTCCATTGGCATGGCAAACGTGTTTATCCTGATGGCAGTGCTAAAGGGATTGAACTCCGAAATCGCACCGTCACTGGAAGCCAGTTCACCGGCGTCTTGATTCAGCGGTATGCGAATGGCTCATGCTGCACATCCGATCGGCAATATGAGTCCCTGCCCAACGCCTGCACTGGAAACGAAGTACACTGCCGCAGCAATTCCAAAACCAAAACCAATTCCGGTTTCGACTGGATCGGCAACCGGCAAACCAATGGAGCGGTTTAGCCAGCAACACTTGTTTGTCCGAGACCTGCCTGAAGGCCAGGAAACCGATCCTTTTGATGATCAGGCCATTCGTAAAGTTCGCGACATCCTGAAATCATGCTCTGATTCTATCGGGCCGTATCGCATTCTGGAAAAAGTCGGTACTCGCGGGATGCGCGAAGTTTACCGCGTTGAGCAACGAACTCCGATTCGCCGCGAAGTCGCGCTGAAGCTGATCAATCCGCCTTGGAATGCACGCGATTGAGCTCGTCTCGTTGACGTTGCTCCCGCCCGCCATTGACTCTCGATCACGCCCTGCGTACCCTAAATCGTAGATTAACGATAAAGGAACCCGATGGCCAAGCGATCTGCGACTAAGAAATCCTGCGATTCGACGTCAGTGAAGCTCAAAGCGGATTCGACGGCAAAAGAGTTTGCCAAACTGGCTTGGGCGATTGCTCATCCAGCCCGCGTGCAGATTGTTAAATTGCTGATCGGCCGAGAAACCTGCGTTTGTGGTGAAATCGTGGCAACATTGCCGTTGGCTCAGTCCACCGTTTCGCAGCATCTGAAAATTTTGAAGGACTCCGGTTTGATTCAAGGTGAAGTCGATGGTCCGAAGGTCTGTTACTGCATCAACCCTAAGCAACTCCAGCGGCTCAAAGCCTTAGTGGCTGGTTTATAACGCGTTTTTTTGCGTTTTTTTATCGTTCTTCGTCGATAGACGATTTTGAGCCCGTGCCTCGATTCTCGAAAGGATCATGAAATGTGCAAAGTTGAAATTTATGACAAAGCTATGTGCTGCTCGACCGGCGTTTGCGGACCACAAGTCGATCCTACGTTGCCCAAATTTGCTGCTGACCTGGATTGGTTGAAGTCACAAGGTCACTCAGTCGTGCGCTTCAACTTGTCGCAAGACCCAGCGGAATACGTCAAGCATAAGCTCGTCAAGCAAATGCTCACCGACGACGGTGTCGATTGCCTGCCGTTGGTGATCGTCGACGATCGCGTCGTGAGCCGCAGCACCTATCCATCTCGCGAAACTTTGGCGCTTTGGACAGGCACGACAATCAAGCTTAAATCCATTCTTCCGATGGCTGACGGCGGCGGATGTTGTGGTGGAAAATCCGGGTGCTGCGAGTGAAAGACGATTCCATTACTTCGGAGACTGACGATGCAATTTCTCAACACACCGACACGAAACCTGTTCTTCACGGGTAAAGGCGGCGTCGGTAAAACTTCGATGGCTTGTGCGACCGCCGTCCAGTTGGCCGATCGCGGTTTGCGCGTGCTGTTGGTTTCGACCGACCCGGCATCGAACCTCGATGAAGTTCTTGGCACGATACTGACGAATCATCCGACAGAGATTGAGTCCGTGCCGAACCTGTTCGCGATGAACATCGACCCGGAAGAAGCCGCTCGCGAATATCGCGAACGAATGGTTGGACCGTATCGAGGCGTGTTGCCTGACACGGCAGTGGCCAGCATGGAAGAACAATTCTCCGGTTCATGTACGCTGGAGATCGCAGCGTTCGACGAGTTCGCGAAGTTGCTCGGGGACAAAGACGCAACCAGCACTTTCCATCACGTTATCTTCGACACGGCACCGACCGGTCATACGTTGCGATTGTTGACACTACCGTCCGCGTGGTCAGGCTTCATGGACACGAACAGTTCAGGAACCTCGTGTCTTGGGCCGCTTGCCGGCCTGGGAGCCCAGCAGGCGGTCTATAAACAAACGGTCACGGCACTCGGTGATGCCGCAGTGACCACGCTGGTGCTTGTGACTCGACCGGAACCATCTGCGTTTCGCGAAGCTCAGCGAACGAGCAAGGAATTACGAACGCTCGGCATCGGTAATCAACATCTGATTGTCAACGGAGTCTTCAAAAGCCAAACACCCACTGATGCGATTGCGGTCGCAATGCAGCGTCGCGGCGATGACGCAGTGGCAGGCATGCCAAAAGATCTTGCGAAGCTTCCGCGAACGACGATACCGCTAACGAGTGCTGGATTGATGGGCGTCAATTCGCTGCGGCAAGTCGGGCAGCCACCGCAATTAGAAAACGACGAATCACATAACCTCGTCAACGTAGACTCTTACCCCGACGGACTCGGTTCGTTGATCGACGAGCTATCAGCTGTCGGTCATGGCGTGATCCTCGCGATGGGTAAAGGCGGTGTCGGCAAAACGACCGTCGCCGCAGCAGTCGCAGTCGCGTTGGCCGACCGTGGATTTAATGTTCATCTTTCGACCACCGATCCGGCGGCTCACATCGCAGCAACGATCGCGGCAGACGAAATCGCCGGTTTGACGGTCGACCGCATCGATCCAGTTAAAGAAACCGCCGACTACACCGCCGAAGTGATGCAGACTGCGGGACGTGATCTGGATGCGGAAGGCAAAGCTCTGCTCGAAGAAGACTTGCGTTCGCCTTGCACCGAGGAGCTCGCGGTGTTTCGTGCCTTCGCAAAGGCGGTATCCGAAGGCAGCGACCGCTTTGTTGTTCTGGATACCGCGCCGACAGGCCACACGATTTTGCTACTCGATTCGGCGCTTGCTTATCACCGCGAAGTGTCACGCCAATCGCAACAGATTACCGAGTCGGTTGAGAAACTGCTGCCGCGACTACGTGATCCAAACTTCACTCGCGTGCTCGTCGTGACCCTTCCCGAAGCAACGCCGGTTCATGAAGCGGCGAAGCTCCAACAAGACCTGCGACGAGCGGAGATCGAGCCGTTCGCGTGGGTGATCAACCAGAGTCTCATTCCGCTGGAGGTTACCGACCCGACGCTACTTCGTCGTCAGCAACACGAGCTGCCGTTTATCGACGAAGTGAAATCGAAACTCGCAAGCCGCGTCGCAATGGTCCCATGGCAAGTTGATCCGCCCACCGGTGTTGGAGCACTGCGAAAGATCTTACAACTCGCCAGTACTGTTGCTTAATGAAACCAGTTACCCGCACCGGAAAATTCACATGACCAAGAAGAATGTTTTGTTTCTATGTACTGGCAATTCCTGTCGCAGTCAGATGGCCGAAGGCTGGGCACGCCTCTTTCACGGCGACAAGATAGAAGCCTTTTCCGCCGGCATCGAAGCACACGGCATGAATCCCAATGCAATGCAAGTGATGAAGGAAGCTGGCGTCGATATCTCGGGCCAGTCGTCTAAGCTAGCCAGTTCGCTGACCGACATTCCGCTCGATCTGGTCATCACCGTTTGCGGACACGCCGACGAAAACTGTCCGGCTTTCCTGACCAAAGCGAAACTCGTCCATGTCGGTTTCGACGATCCACCGAAGCTCGCTAAGGAAGCAGCCAGCGAAGAAGCCGCACTTGACTGTTACCGCCGAGTGCGTGATGAGATTTGTGACTTCGTGCGAGACAAGTTATCTGCATTGATCATTACGTCGCAAAACACGGGTTCTGTTGACCGGATCACTTTCACCATTACAAACGACGAGGAGGCTGTGCCTAGTTCCAATAACTTGCCGGGTCTGGCCGCACCATCATGATGAGTGAAGCGTGGCAGAAAATCGGAACGCCATTGTCAGTTTGGAACTTCACCTAGCTATTGTGTGAAAAGCCAAAACCGCCACCCGGAAACTCTCTCGGAATAGCGTCCCCGATGTACTGCGTACCGAAGTAAATTTGAATCGGTCCAAGCTTTATGATTTCTTCAAGCGAGGCCGAAGGTTCTCTCGTCGTCTGCATAGCCGTTTCCTTTCTGTAGTGGGAACGGCTAACACAAGTACAACTCTACTGACTTCTGTTAGTCATGCTCCAACCCCTTGATGCAAACCTCTGGCTGCTTGCGAGGGTTGGCACTATCTCACGACGAGCCTCGTTTTGGCGGCATGGCACCCATTCTCTCGCCCATTTGCCACCAAGTGACTTTCGGCGTTGTTTCCAGGGGAAAATTCGTTGTATTTTAGTCAAGCGATGATTTCGTAAAGCATTTGCCAGTAATCGCTTTCAGGACAGAAGAGATCAAGGTAAAGTGGCTTTATCCCTTTAAGGTAAAGTGGCTTTATCTCACGGGAATGGCATGGCCGACTGGAAATTCTACGGACGAAGCGATCAGCTTGCGGACTTGGAGCGAATGCTCGACCGCAAACGTTGGTTCTTTGCCAAGGTCACAGGGCGTCGCCGGATCGGCAAGACAACGCTGATTCAGCAGGCGATGGAAGAACTCGGCAGCAAGTAGCCCGTGTTCTATGTGCAGATACCCGACTCCGAGTCAGCTGGTGTCCTCTCCGCAGTGAAGGACGCCTTAGAGACTTTCCAAGTGCCTACAGACCGGCATCCTCGTCCCACTGACCTACTGCAACTTGCGAAGGGGTGTAACCGGCGTTACGCCGGTTCGATTTGGCGTCTTGCAGAATCTGGGTAACAAAAAAACGGCCTTCCTGCCATAATTTGGGTGCATAAAATTGCCAGCGTGTACACGGTCGACCCGCATGTCCGCACTGCCGAAGACATCACTGCTGCCTTGTTTCGCGACGATCGTGATGACAGCAAAGAGAAAATCAAACGTCCTCGTCCACAAAATAAGAACACCACTGCGCACTTTCCCGAGGTGCAAGACAATGGCGATGGCCGTGATCTCTCGATCAGCGGGACTCATGTGGCGATGGCTTAGATCATGGTTCAGGTCGCCGCTCGTCGGAAGCCTGGACAGGTGCTGATCGCGTTGATGGACGGTCAAGAAAGTTTGTGGCAAACGATGATGCTTCATCTTTCATTCGGTCCACGCACGGTGCCGATATTAGATATTCTGCATGCGTTGGCTTACGTGTGGGAAGCGTCCAAACTCTTCTCCAAAGACGACGCCGTTCGCAAAGCATTTAAACGCAAGCGAGTATTGCGAATTTTACGCGGTGAAGTGCGAGGCGTGATCAAAGGCTTGCGTCGTCTGGGGACGCGCCGAAAACTAAAAGGCGACGAGATGAAAGACCTGATTCGCCTCTGCAACTACTTGGAAAAGAATGCGGATCGGATGCGATACGATAAATCTTCCGCCGTGGCTATCTGATCGCGTCAGGCGTGATCGAGGGAGCTTGCCGTCACTTGGTGAAAGATCGTATGGAGCGTAGCGGAATGCGATGGACTCTTGATGGCGCTCAAAACATGTTAAACGTACGGGCAGTATTCCAAAGCGATCACTGGCGAGGATTTCTAACTGACCATATGCAACGAGAAATCGAAAGCACCCACCGGCATCGAATCCTCATGGCTGACTATCAAGCCTTCTGTCTAGCGTGCTAAGCGGCGAAACGCCGGTTACACCCAATCAAATGGGCCAGACCTGACCTGACCGATTTGATTTCTCAATTTGGTTACTCGGGTGCGACCACGACCTCAAAGTCAGATCCTTTGATCGTTCGCAGTTCCTCATGGAGGACCGGAATTCGCGGATCGGGAGCGACGGAAATGGCCCAGTCGATGCCGTTGTCGGCTACGATCATTCCGTACTTCTTCAACCCTTTGAGAATTGCCTGCACCGGCGGAGAGTATTTGCTGACATCAAAGTCCGCACGTAACCGCAGTCGCTCGCCCATGCGCGGGAGGTGTTCGTCGGTCAGTTGACTGGCGAAGTGCGTTGCCGGATGAACATAGCCACGCGCCGAGCGGCGGACGGTCATTCGCATCGCGTGATCGACCATGCCTCGCTGAATTTCATCATAGCGAACGACGGCGGGGAAGATCGGTAGGCCTGCCGCATCAGCAGACGTCCATCCATCCGGCCTCAGCTTATTCGTCTTCAGGTCAAAGACCGATGCTTGTCCAGCCGCCCAACCTTCGGCGGTCCTTCCAAACGTGAAGAACTCATACAGCAGCCGGTTAACCGGGTCGACGATAATAGCATGGCGATCCCCTTCATACTTCGCCGGTCGGCGCTGCACGTCGGCCAAGGTCATTTGTGCTTCACCGTCGCGTTGATAGAACGCTGGCCAGCCTTCGATGGGAATGTTGTTAGGCACTGGGAAAGGCCCATCGTCAGACTCGCCCGGATACTCAACAACTTTCACTTCAACCTGCGGCTGATCTGGTGGGACCAGGATGAATCCCATGTCGGGGTTATAACGGAATGGTTTGTCGGCACCGATCGAGGCGACGATGTCATTGGAGTTGGGATGCAACGGCCACTCATCGACCAACTGATTGAAAGCGTTGTCCTGTGGATAAACTTCCAATGCCGAAAGAATCGCATCAGCCTCTGGAGTATCGAACATGACGGGGCGGGTAATGTTCGGCATCTTCGCCGATCGAATGCGCGCTAATCTGGAAGGATCGGTTCTCACTTCAATTGAGTTGCCAGTCCTTGCATGGGCGTCCTTTGCGTCGCCTCCGACGAGTTTGAAATCGCCGAAGTACAACGTCGGTGTCTGCCCCGGTGGGTTGCTTAAATACCAGTGAATGACGTTCGAAAGGTCCGGCTTCGATCCGTCTGCGTTGACCATTTCGCTGAGGAGCAGGCGAATTCGGTTCCGGCCGGGCTTGAGTGTGATTGGAATCTCGATTCGCGTTCGAAAACTAGTTGACGACCGATGCCGCACGGCAAACGAAAGTGTCACCTTGTTTGTTGCAGGATTGAATGCAGAAAACTCGACCGCCGAAAACGGCGTCCAATTCCGTTTGCTCTCACCGCGACTCATGCCAAAGGAGTCACCCTCCGCGAAGACTACTTTCAGCGTTTTTCCGCCAAGTTCCTCTTGATCCTCTTCAATGGTCAGCTTGGTCTGATTTTCCAGTGACGTGTCATTGGGCAATTGGCTGTTGCTGACATGGAGTAAGAGTGCTTTTCCTTCGACTGCAAAGACCCAACCGGAGACGTTGAGGAGAAGAATTGACACACAGGCTACTAAAACATTTTGTTGCATTAAAAATCTTCTCCCGTTAGGTTTGGCAGTGCCAACGTGATGCCGCTCATTGTCGCACCTGTCTGAACAACATTGTACAGTCTGTAAACGCAATCTGCGAATTTAAAAAAAAGGGTGAAGAAGCATGCTGAACACGGGTGCCGAGACTGGCACCCGTGGCGGCCATTAATTTCCGGACGTTGCCCGCAAGAATGATTGGCTGAATAGATTCAACTACCTCGGCTACCCTCTTTAATCGCGACGCTGAGCGGTTTCGCGAAACTGCTGGAGCACGGAGGCAAACGCTCCCTTCGATTCCAACGTGCTCGCCATGCGAAACGTCCAAGGTCGGCATTGTCCTTCAGCGGATTGACCATGCCATCAATGAACATCTGCTGTTGCTCGGAGAAGACACGCAACGCACGCACGCGATCAGCGTTGAGAACTCCCATCGCCGCCTGCATCCCGCCCGCTCCGATCAACTGGCAATGCTTAAGAAACGTCAGTGGCTCAAACAAATCGACTTCGATCGCCCGCTGCATCGATTGCAGGTCTGCTATCGGATTTCAACCAGCGCCGAGCAACTTCACGGTCATCCCAAGTCGCAACCACATCAGGCCGAGTGCCGAGTATCAGAGATCAGATGAAAGTGATTGGAAAGGATCGCGTAGCCCAGTAGATCAAGGCCAACGGCGGCGGCGAACTGCTGCAAATACTCTTCGATCCAAACCTTGCGATGATCAAAATTCTTGCCTGAGACCGTATCGTCACCCATCAAGAAGCAGCGTCTGACGGTCCGATTATAAACATGAGCAATGGCAATATCTGCGGAATCAAACACCCCTGCTCGAGCCAAGCGACCCATCGCGTCCCTTCCTTTTTCCGAGCAGGCTTAAAACCCAACGCCATCGTTATCACCGCCAAAAGCGAAGTTCTCAACCCCTAAAAAATTGCTCTTTCCCCACACTCTTTTCCCCACACTCTATGGCCCTTCCCATTCGATCAAATTGAGTTGCTCTTGCGGCATGCCTGCGAGGTTGCCCTGGTCTTGAGTCTGGATCTCTTTGGGGACACGGATGATCTCGCGTTTGTTTTCGAAATCAAAATCAACGGCCCAGTAAACGATCCAGTCGGTCCAGTGCTATGTGAGCACTTCGCGATTCACAACTCCCTTGGCATTCTTGGACACCTTCATGATTTGGCCGCGTTCAACCACGATCTTGCTGCCCTTGTTCTTCAGAGCCGCCTCGGCGCTGGCGATCGAGTCCTGCGAATAGAACACAGAGAAATCGGTCAGCTCAACAGCGACGGCAGCTAGTTCGCCTTTCTTCTTGTTTGCCTTACGAACATGCGGCTTCACCGCGATAGGCACGCAGAATCAGTTCAACAAACGCCTTTTCCTTTTCGATCAGTTGCTGACGCTGTTGTTCGAGTCGCAGATTCGGATTGATACCGACATAATGCTGACGTTTGATCTCCGTAAAATATTCCTGAGTAAGCACCTGCATAATTCAGATTGTCGAAATCACCGGGAACTGCTACTAAAACTGGCTGGCCTATCAAACGTCACTGGCCAAGTCAACAATGAGCGGATTCAGTAGCCGAGCTAGCGACTTGCCGCTCACGCTTTGATGCAGTGCAGTTTTCTGAACACGAGTGAGTTCCATGACAGACGACAATGAACGGGGACGCATCACCAAAAGTCAAACGTGGCGTTGGTTCAAGCGAATTGCTTTCGCAACCTTGAGCGTGTTGGCGATCGCAGTCGCTGTTTCGGGATTTGGATGGTGGTACTACCACCCCGCGTTTGCTCGCACCGATGGGGTGGTGTACGCA
>Ga0335394_10004866_pt1 | contig 15263 bp, 11 predicted proteins | sample MAT03_FD_205741 | JGI IMG/M metagenome (GOLD analysis project Ga0335394, IMG submission 205741) | Freshwater microbial communities from Lake Fryxell liftoff mats and glacier meltwater in Antarctica - MAT-03 (spades assembly) (version 2) ...
TGCTGGTGAAGCAGCGCCTGTTGCGTTGACTGCACCTGCCATCAACGGCTAAATCTAGCTTCGGCTACCTGTAGTCTTTAATTCAAGCGCCCTCCACAAGGAGGGTGCTTCTTTGTTGGGTAGTCCTAAATTGGAATGGTTGGTGAAATAGAAAGATGTAGAAATGTCTCAGCGCTCCACTCAACGGGTAGGAGGCTGCACAGCACGTTGCACTGTACTTAGACCAATCTCTGCCAGCAGTGCTAACAGCGCCACTGGAATTGCACCGACCAGTAAAATAGCACTGTCGTATAGTGAAAAACCCAGCACGATAAATGTTCCCAACCCTCCAGCTCCAATAAAGGCAGCAAGGGTAGCGCTGGCAATTACTTCGACCGTGGCCGTTTTGATTCCGGCAATGATCACAGGTAAGGCTAGGGGCACTTCAACCGATCGCAATACCTGACTAGCATTCATACCCATGCCGTAAGCGGCTTCACGAATCATTGGGTCAATGGTGCGAAAGGCTACGTCGGTGCTGATCAAAATGGGCGGCATAACCAGCAGAGTGAGGGCGATCGCCGCCGACTGGAAACTCAACCCAAAGTAAGGAATTGCCAGAAATAATATTGCCAAACTGGGGATTACACGCAGGGCATTGAACCCATTAATCAGCACTACCGAAGCAGAACGCGATCGCGCACTCCACAGCCCTAAGGGTAACCCTAGCAGTAGGCCAATCAACAGGGGCACCGACACCAGCATCAAATGCTGTTGCAGCGCATTCAACAATTCCTGAGAATGCTCGATGGTGTACAGATATGCCTGGGAAAAAACGCTCATGGGGTTCCTGCCTCGAATCGCACCCCATCATCCTATAAGTAGGCGGGCATCATTAAGCATAAAACCCTAAAAGTCTGCGCCGCCCGCGCATCGGGCGGCGCAGACTTTTAGAATCTTGTTTTTATTTAAGTTGAACTACTTAGCAATCCTAAATGAGCGTTGAGACGCGGGTCGGCAATCCCCTACCTTACACCAATTTAAAAACCAAACGCGGCAAATGATTTTGATAAACCGCGCGCCGCGCGGTTTATCAAAATCATTTGCCACAAAAGCAATTTAAATCGCTGTTATAGCCATAGACGGATTGGTTAGGACGGGGTGCAGGGGTGGAACCCCTGGCTGGGGGCAAAGCCCCCACACCCCCTTTGATCCCAGTGTCCTAATCTTTGTGGCGACAGCTATATTCCTCAAAACACATCTCATAAACATTGTGTCCATTCCCGATTACCATGAGTCTAGGACGTGAACTTTTGCCCGTGTCGCTATTCTTTACAATCCCCATGCGTGTGTTTGTTTTACTCTTTAATGCCGGTACGGATAACGAGGGAATTCACACCTTAAAAATTAAGGACGGCGATCGCAATGTCATCTTGATGTTTGAGTCAGAAGACGATGCGGCGCGTTATGGGTTGATGCTAGAAGCGCAGGATTTCTTAAGCCCAGCGGTGGAATGTCTTGATTCCGAAGAGATTGACGAGTTTTGTAAGGATTCTGCTTACGAGTCTATTTTGGTGCCGGAGGGTACCTTGGCACTGCCGCCAGAAACTAATCTGCAAAATACGGACTGGCAGCTCGAAGGTGCAAAGCGGCCAGCAATGAGTGACGCTTCACCAGACTTCTCTGACTCAGAACTTGAGCGCATTCGACAGCGCTTAGAAGGGCTGCTGTAAGAGATGATCCGTAAAAGATGACCATGCAAAACTTTCAAAATTTTCAGAAGCCTGCCAATTCAGACCTCTCAAACAGCGCTGAACGAGGGCACCTTTTAACAGAACAGGTAAACCCAGAAAGTCAAAATCTGGATCAACTGTCAGCGATTGAAATTGTGGATCTGTTCAACCGAGAAGATGCACGGGCGATCGCCGCTGTTAGCCATGTTCGCGCCGATCTTGCGGCTGCCATTGACCTCGCGGCGGCAGCGCTGCACCAAGGAGGCAAGCTATTTTATGTAGGTGCGGGCACTAGTGGACGCTTAGGTGTATTGGATGCGGCTGAATGTCCGCCTACGTTTTGTACTTCGCCAGAGCTGGTGCAAGGAATTATTGCCGGCGGTGCAGGAGCGTTGGTGCGTAGCTCGGAAGACCTAGAAGATCGAGCAGAAGATGGAGCAACGGCGATCGCCCACCATCAGATTCATAGCCTCGATGTGGTAGTAGGCATTACGGCGGGGGGAACAACACCCTTTGTTCATGGGGCGCTTCATGCGGCGCGGCAGCGCGGAGCCAGCACCATTTTTATAGCCTGCGTGCCTGCCGAACAAGTCAGCATAGATGCTGATGTGGATATTCGACTGCTAGTGGGTGCCGAGATTTTAGCCGGGTCTACCCGTTTAAAGGCAGGGACTGCGACTAAGCTAGCGCTAAATATTCTCTCGACAGGGGTAATGGTGAAGCTTGGCAAAGTCTATGGCAATCGCATGATAGACGTGGCAGTGACTAACCAAAAACTGCGCGATCGTGCCCTCACAATGCTCACAGATTTAACCGAGCTGAGTCGAGTCGATGCGGCTGCGCTGTTGGAAAAGAGCCAGCGCCGGGTCAAGCTAGCGTTATTGATGCACTGGACAGGGCTAGAATCGGAGGCTGGTGAACGGCTTCTAGCTCAGCATCGGGGCAATTTGAGATTAGCTGTTGCTGCTCATGGCACAGGGTATCAGGCCTAGCTCAGCGATAGTTACGATTCTTCAATTCACAGGATTTCCGTAATTTACGTAGACTAGACATAAGAGTATTTAGTAAGACTTACGCAGTTGAATCATGTTGCGGTTGCCAAGCGCAACATGATTCAATTTATTTTCGTTTGGTACGCGTAAGTTCTACCAGGAATGTTTTTAGGTCTAGTCGGAACTGATGGACTGCATATAAACCCTCATGACCACTACCTTTTTGATTTTGACAGTTGCCTTGATAATTTTGGGCTGGGGCTTTTATCGCGCTAGACCATTAGGTCAGCTTGGGATCTTGGCATGGCTTCAGTCGGTGGCTCTAATGACCCCCTGGCTGTTGTTTTTTGGGCTGTTTGCCTTCAACATCTACCTCAACTTGGCAGGAGTGTTGGTGCTGAATCTCGGATCGATTGCCGTCTATATCTACCTTGGCAATCGCTTGCGCGCTCTAGAACCTAATCGCCCTTCAGCATCGGTCATCTCGAACATCTCAAAAACTCAAGCTGATTCTTCGAGTCGCGTTAGCAATTCTACAGAAGACCCACAGTTATCTGAGGCGGATAGGGTTAAGGTTACACCAGCCGCTGTCCCGCTGCGACCGACCCAGCCGCCCGAGGTTCCTACAATTTCGGCAGATGATTTACAGGCTATTCAAACTATTTTTGGCATCGATACTTTTTTCACTACGGAATCTATTCCCTATCAGGATGGGGCTATCTTTAAGGGAAATTTGCGGGGGGATATTGAAGCGACCCATGCGCGACTAACCGCGAACTTGCATGAGAAAGTGGGCGATCGCTACCGCCTTTTCTTAGTTAAGGGAGCCGACGAACGGCCTGTAGTCGTTACCCTGCCAAGTACTAATGATCCACCAATAACAACGTTTCCCCAATGGATTTTAGCAACGTTGTTGGCAGTGATAACAGGAGCCACCTGTTTAGAATCGGCAGGGCTATTGCAAAATTTTGACCTGTTTGCAGATCTGCATCGGGTTGGTGAAACGCTCCCGGTAGGGATAGGCATTATCTTAACCCTGGTGGCTCATGAGCTGGGGCACCGAGTCCTAGCGCGACGCTATGGAATTCGACTGAGTCCTCCCTTTTTCATTCCGACGCTACAAATTGGCTCTTTTGGCTCAATTGTTCGATTCGAGTCGCTCTTGCCCAATCGCAATGTGCTATTTGACATTGCGGTAGCTGGCCCAACTGCGGGTGGACTAGTTGCGTTCACGATGGTGATTATCGGTTTACTATTATCTCATCAGGGCAGTCTATTCCAAGTTCCATCAGAGGTCTTTCAGGGTTCAATCCTGGTGGGCACTCTAGCGCGGGTGATATTGGGCGATGTATTACAAGAATCTTTGGTAGATGTTCATCCGTTAGTCATCATCGGTTGGATTGGGTTGGTGATTACTGCCATCAACTTAATGCCCGCCGGACAACTAGACGGTGGACGTGTTGTCCAGGCTATTTATGGGCGAAAGATAGCAGGGCGTACCACGGTTGCAACGCTGCTCGTCTTGGGACTTGCTTCGTTGGTCAATTCACTAGCTCTATATTGGGCTATTTTGATTCTGTTTTTGCAGCGAGATTTAGAACGTCCTGCATTAAACGAGCTTTCGGAACCAGATGATGCACGCGCTGTTCTGGGATTGTTGGTTTTGTTCCTGATGGCGGCGATATTGCTACCTTTAACGCCGGGGTTAGCGGGTCGCCTAGGTATTGGAGGCTAGTCCATGACATTAATTCCACCGGTTGTACTGGTTTTAGATATTACGGCTTTGGTGAGTGGCTCTCAACGCGAGTGGCGTGAGTTTTCGCGGGTGGGGAGAGCGCATATCCCTCAGGCCGTATATGAAGAAATGAAGATGTTGTTTGACCGTTCTCCCGATCCAGACTTGGAAGAGCTGTCTAAAGCGTTTAACCATTTTTATCCTACGAGCGGATGGCAGATTACAGATGTCCATGCCCATCACTCTACGCTGACAGCAGCAGGGCACGGGTTGACTCATCGGACTCGGATTGCGCTGGCAGCGGCTCGCTGTGCTTATGCCTTAGCGCTAGATTCGCCCAGCCATATGGTGGTGTTGGTCACGCACAATCAATTGATGTGGCAACGAATTGGTGAAATTGCTTTGGTCAATCTCTGTGCTATTGATGCTGGAGAACTGCTGCAATGGAGCCGAACGGGACAGCGCCCGATTGTTGTCGCTAAACAGTTACAGCAGTTGCGCTTAACTATGGCCGACGTTTCTCCGGTAGGCATGGTAGGTTCGCCGCAGGTACGCACCTCTGCGTCGCGCCTCACAACTGCTTCAGCTACTCGTTCTTCTCCTACGCGCCCTGCTTCACGTCCTACACTATATCGCTCTACTCAGTCAGCACCTCGCTCACAAATGCGGGTGGCGAGAGATCTACCGGATTGGATACCTCAGTTTGTGTCACTTGGCCTAGCGCTGGGTTGCGTGGCGATCGCCGGATGGGTACTGTGGGGAGTCGTACACAAAAATGGCTGGCTAGAGTTTTTGCGCCAGCCTGTTAATCCGGTTCAGCCGCAATCGAAGTAACCGCTCTTGTATTTAACAGGCCAGTAAGGATACAGTCAGCAAAGCAAGCGACATCGGGTAAATTTTGCTCATAACTCGCTAGCCAACTGTATTTATTAACCTGATACCGTGATTACTCCAGTAGATTCCACTGCCCTCAGTCGTACCCCGCTCTATGACCTTGCCTTAGACCAAGGCGCTCGCATGACAGCCTTTTCAGGTTGGGATATGGCAGTGCAGTTTAGCGGCATCTCCCAAGAACACCAAGCGGTGCGGGAGCAGGCAGGGATGTTTGATATTTCCCACATGGGCAAATTTGTTCTAACTGGGGTGAACCTACTGGAGCAGCTACAGCCCCTCGTGCCGTCTAATCTGCTGCCGCTTCAGCCCGGAGCGGCGCAGTACACCGTTTTGTTAAACCCCCAGGGTGGCATTGTGGATGACTTGATCGTCTACTATCACGGGAGGGCAACCAGTGGAACGCAGCGGGTGAGTTTGATTGTCAATGCGGCTACCACCGCAAAAGACAAAACCTGGCTGTTAGAGCACTTAAATTTAGCCGACCTAGAGTTCCAAGATCTTTCTCTAGAAAAAGCATTGATTGCCGTGCAGGGGCCCGCAGCCGTGGCGCTGCTCCAGCAGGTGGTTACGGCAGATCTTGCCAGCATTAAGCGATTTGGTCATCTAGAGGGCAGCGTATTGGGTCAACCCGGATTTTTGGCGCGTACGGGCTACACCGGAGAAGATGGGTTTGAAGTGATGGTAGACGCAGCCGTCGGACAGGAACTGTGGCGATCGCTCCTCTCTCTTGGTGTCACACCCTGCGGACTAGGCGCACGCGATACTCTACGCCTAGAGGCGGCTATGGCGCTTTACGGGCAAGATATTACCGACACCACCACCCCCTTAGAAGCAGGGTTGAATTGGCTTGTTCACCTTGACCAAAAGGGCGACTTCATTGGACGTTCTGTGCTGGAGCAGCAGAAGCAAAACGGCGTGTCCCGTCGCCTGATCGGGCTACAAATGCAAGGGCGCAACATAGCCCGCCACGACTACCCCGTGCTGCACAACGGTCAGCCTGTGGGCATCATCACCAGCGGCACCCAGTCCCCCACCTTGGGCTATCCTATCGCCCTCGCTTACGTTCCCACTGCCTTATCCAAAATTGGTCAAGTTCTGGAGGTTGAAGTTCGGGGCAAAGCCTATCCCGCGACCGTGGTGAAGCGCCCATTTTATCAGCGAGTGTAGGTGTAGCGGACGGTAATCCCCTGGCGTGCATCCGGTCTCAGCGAGACCAAAAAACGATTCACGCTCCCTTAAATCACACTCTCCAAAAGGGTATTCCCGACAGAAGTCTACTGTACATTTAATGGGTTAGCGGCGATACGCGCTCTGAGCAGGCAAGCCAACACCACCAATCACTTTCACGTTCCCCCAGCGACTAACAGCGACTATGAGCTTTGACTACCCTGACGACTTAAAGTACCTCGACTCTCACGAGTACGCTCGCGTAGACGGCGATACGGTCACCATTGGCATTTCGGCATTTGCAGTCGATCAGCTAGGCGACATTGTATTTTTAGAATTACCCGAAGTCGGCGCTGACTTAGAAAAGGGCGAAACCTTTGGCACCGTAGAATCGGTGAAAGCTGTAGAAGACTTGAAAGCCCCTGTATCGGGCAGTGTCATCGATCGCAACGATCGCCTGATCGATACCCCAGAAGAATTAGCCAACGATCCCTACGGTGAAGCCTGGATGCTCAAAATTCGCATCAGCGATCCCCGTGAGCTAGAGGATGCGATGAATGCGGCAGAGTATCGAGCCAAAGTAGAAGGAAGTTAGGGGAAGGACGTTAGGGAAAGCATGAGGGATGCAGCTTGCCTCTGTGCAGCAGTGGAATGAAGGATGAAGATAAGTGGCGGCTTGTGTCATTCCCTGTTCCCTCCCCAGAACATTACAAATTATTGCAGAATGGTTAAAGTAGTGCTTTAGCTTGAGGCTGTCGATACGGAGTCTTAAGACGTTAGCGCCTATCCTTAACCCTTAGTTGGGCAAGCGTTTCGTAGAGAAAAGTTTGCCTCATTTTTTAGTCATTCACAGTATCAAGAGCTTTTCCTATGTCGCTTGAGTCTTCTCTTCATCCTCAGACTGCACCCCAAATCGCCGAGGCAGCATCCAGCACTAGCGATGTTGCGGTAAATGGGAATGCGCCAAACGGGGCGATCGCCTCTCCACTAGCACCAAACAGCTCTTCAGTCCTAGACACCAATCCAGTAAACCAGTTGCGATCGCTAGCTCAACTAGAGTCCTTGCCGCCCACCGATGACTTTACGCAGCGGCACATTGGACCGGGGGATGAGCAGATTGAGGCCATGCTGGCGGTGCTGGGGTTTTCGTCGCTGGCAGAGTTGATTGAGGCGACCGTGCCTGCTGCCATTCGGTTAAGACGGCCGCTGCAGCTTGAGGGGCAGAAAAGTGAAGACGAGGCCTTGCGAGAGTTGAGGGCGATCGCCTCGCAAAACCAGGTCTTCCGCTCTTTGATTGGCATGGGGTATTCCAACTGCATCACGCCTCCGGTGATTCAGCGCAACATTTTAGAAAATCCCGGTTGGTACACCCAATACACACCCTACCAGCCCGAAATTGCCCAGGGACGCTTGGAGGCACTGCTCAACTTTCAGACCATGGTGATTGACCTAACAGGGCTGGAGATCGCCAACGCGTCACTGCTTGACGAAGGCACGGCGGCGGCTGAAGCAATGACCATGAGCTACGGGCTGTATAAGGGCACTGCTAAGACTTTCTGGGTGTCCAGTGCCTGCCATCCCCAAACAATTGAGGTAGTGCGTACCCGTGCGGTGCCAATGGGCATCGACGTTCTGGTAAGCGACCATGCCACCTTTGACTTTGCTACACCCGTATTTGGCGTGCTGCTGCAATACCCTGCTACTGATGGCGCGATTTATGATTACACCGACTTTGCCCAGCGCGCGCATGAAACCGGAGCGCTGGTTACCGTAGCGGCGGATCTGTTGAGTCTGGTGCTGCTAAAGCCCCCCGGAGAATTTGGAGCCGATATTGCCGTTGGCAACACCCAGCGGTTTGGGGTGCCTTTGGGCTATGGCGGCCCCCATGCGGCTTACTTTGCCACCAAAGAACCGTTCAAGCGGCAAATTCCAGGGCGGCTAGTGGGGGTGTCTAAAGACGTATCGGGCAATCCGGCGCTGCGGTTGGCGTTGCAAACCCGTGAGCAGCACATTCGCCGCGACAAGGCCACAAGCAACATCTGCACGGCTCAAGTTCTGTTGGCAATTATTGCCGGAATGTACGCCGTCTATCATGGGTCGGACGGATTAACTCGCATTGCCAAGCGAGTTAATCAGTTGGCCGTGGCTCTGGCGAGTGGGTTAGGGGAGCTGGGCTACACGATTGGGTCTGAGCCATTCTTCGATACAGTGCGGGTTGGGGTCGGTGAACAGGCAAACACGCTAATGGCAGAGGCGATCGCCCGTCAAATCAACCTGCGCCAGCTCGATGCCCACACCCTCACGATCGCCCTCGACGAAACGACCACGCCACAAGACGTACAGGAATTACTCACTCTGTTTGCTGAGATCAGCACCCATGTGGGCAACATTCCTGCGGCCTTGACAATTCCATTAGCTCTGCGTCGAACAACGCCATTTCTAACCCATCCCGTATTTTACCGCTATCGGTCTGAAACCGAGCTGCTGCGGTACATGTATCGCCTACAGATGAAGGATCTGTCGCTGGCTACGGCGATGATTCCCCTGGGATCGTGCACGATGAAACTCAACGCCACGGCTGAAATGGTGCCAGTTACCTGGCCAGAGTTTGGTCAATTACACCCGTTTGCGCCGACAACTCAAGCAGCGGGCTACCACATCCTGTTTCAGCAGTTAGAAGACATGTTGAAGGAAATTACGGGGTTCGCAGGCATTTCGTTTCAGCCTAACGCCGGATCGCAGGGAGAATACACCGGGCTGCTGGTGATTCGTCAGTATCACGCTACGCGAAACGAGTCACACCGCACCGTGTGCCTGATCCCCGAATCGGCGCATGGTACTAATCCAGCCAGTGCTGTGATGGCTGGCATGAAAGTGGTTCCCGTGGTGTGCGATCGCGACGGCAACATTGACCTAGCCGATCTGCACGCCAAAGCCGAGCAGCACAGCGCCAACTTAGCCGCGCTCATGGTCACCTATCCTTCTACTCACGGCGTGTTTGAGGAGGGCATTGAGAAAATTTGCGACATTGTCCACGCGCAGGGTGGGCAAGTTTACATGGATGGAGCCAACATGAACGCGCAGGTGGGATTGTGCCGTCCAGCAGATTTTGGCGCAGATGTGTGTCATCTAAACCTGCACAAAACGTTCTGCATTCCCCACGGCGGCGGCGGCCCTGGCATGGGGCCAATCGGCGTGGCAGAGCATCTGGTGCCGTTTTTGCCGGGACATGCCGTTGTGTCAACGGGAGGAGACGAGAGCGTTGGGTCAGTCTCAGCCGCACCTTGGGGCAGCAGCAGCATTCTGCCGATTTCTTGGGTTTACATTCGGCTGATGGGCGCAGCGGGGTTAACCAAGGCAACGGAAGTGGCCATTCTCAACGCCAATTACATCGCCAAGCGGCTCGAAAATCACTATTCGATTCTCTACACGGGCAAAACTGGACTGGTGGCACACGAATGCATCATCGACCTGCGTCAGTTCAAAAAAACGGCGGGAATTGAAGTCGATGACGTGGCTAAGCGGCTGATTGATTATGGCTTCCATCCACCTACGATGTCGTGGCCAGTGGCGGGAACCATCATGGTAGAACCCACCGAAAGCGAGTCACAGGAAGAACTCGATCGCTTTTGTGATGCCATGATTGCCATTCGTCAAGAAATCCGCGACATCGAAACGGGTGAAGCAGATTCCCAAAACAATGTGCTGAAGCACGCACCCCACACGGCTGCTGTGCTGCTCAGCGACACCTGGGATCGCCCCTATTCCCGTGAACAAGCGGCGTATCCCACGGCTTGGACGCGGGACAACAAGTTCTGGGCTAGCGTGGGGCGAATTGACAATGCCTACGGCGATCGCAACTTAGTCTGTACCTGTCTGCCGATGGAGGCATATCGCTAACAGTCCACTTTTTTTAGGGAACCGTGCAGAGCGCGGCTCCCTAAAAAAAGACCTGCGCCCCCTACTAAGTAGTTCAACCTAAATAAAAACCAAATCCTAAAATCCCGTGCCGCCCGCTGTGCGGGCGGCACAGGATTTTAGGATTTTATATTTACTTAAGCCCATCTATAGCCATAGACGGATTGGTTAGGACGGGGTGCAGGGGTGTAACCCCTGGCTGGGGGGCAAAGCCCCCACACCCCCTTTGATTCCAGTGTCCTAACCTTTGTGGCGACAGCTATACTTAGATGGGGATTTCAATAATAAACTCTGTGCCTTCTCCCAGTACGGAATTGCAGTAAAATTTGCCTTCGTGCTTTTCTACCAAAATTTGATGGCAAATTGATAACCCTAACCCGACACCTTTACCAACGGGCTTAGTCGTAAAAAACGGGTCAAAAACTTGCTGGCTTACCTCATTTGACATGCCAATCCCATTATCGGCAATGCGAATGGAAATAAAGCGATCGCCAAGCTGTTTCGTTTCAATGTGCAGGATTGGATTGGGCAGTAAGGCCAGATCCAACAGGGGCGGATCAATTACTGTTCCCATGTCTAGGTACTGACTTGAATCCTTAGAATTTCTCTTTTCATTCAAAGCATCTAGCGCATTATTAAAAATATTCATAAACACTTGATTGAGTTGGCCGGCATAGCACTCTACCCACGGCAACTGACCATACTGCTTAAGAACCGTAATCTCAGGCCGACTGGCCGTAGCCCGCAAACGGCTACCGAGCAAGTGCAACGTGTTGTCTAAATTTTCGTGAATATCGATGGCTTTAAACTCTGCCTCATCTAGCCGAGAAAATAGCCGTAGAGATTTGACAATGCCATCAATGCGAACTGCACCTAACTCCATAGAGTTCAATAGCTCAGGCAAATCGTCCTGGATGAAATTCAAGCTGATCTCATCGGTCTTAACTTGAATTTCTGGGGTCGCTTTAGGATATTGAACCTGATAGATCTGAATCAGTTCTATCATCTGGCGCATATAGCTACGGGCATGTCCAATGTTGCATTGAATGAAATTGAGCGGATTGTTAATTTCGTGTGCTACACCCGCTACAAGCTGCCCCAAACTGGACATCTTTTCAGTTTGAACGAGTTGAATTTGAGCATGTTTGAGATCTTCCAGCGCCTTCCCCAGCCGGGTATTTTTCTCTTCTAGCTCCTGGGTTCGCTGCTGTACTTGATATTCTAACGTGCGGCTTTCATCTTCAAGAATCACTTCTCGTTGCTGCACTTTAGCTGCCATTAGCTCAAAACTGTTGGCTAACTGACTGATCTCATCTGGAATTTTTTGTTGCCTAAACTGGGACAGTACCTGAGCATAGTTGCCCTCGCTGACTTGTTCGCTGGCTTTCGTCAGCTCTAAAATGGGCTTAGTAAAAACACGAGACAGCAAATACAGCAGCAGCAGCAGCACTAAATAGGCAATTAGAAAGGCGATCGCCAGCTTCTGTTGCAGCTCCCGTCGAATTTGTAGAACATCATCGGCTCGAAAATCTACCCCCATTAGCCCCAGAACTTGCCCACCCGTATTTTTGATCGGTGCGTAGGCAGATACCCAACTGCCCCAGCGGTCAGTGTAAGGTTCTAAAGTTATCGTCAGGGTCGTAAAGCCCTTATAGAGTCGAGTTTCGGCTGGTTCAGCAATGTATGATTCTAGAAATGCCGTGGAATTATTTTGCTGAGTCATTCGGAGAATATCCCCAATCCACAGGGTCTCGTAGGGCTTACTGCCTTTAATTAAGGAGTAAGCATTGGCGCGAGGCTCAATCTGCTTCACATTCAACAACCAGCGTTGATGCTGTTGATAGAGGAGGTTATTCTCTGGAACGGTTTGCCCCGGCTGCAATTTGACAGACGCAAGGGCAGAAAAATCTTCAGTATCGATGCCTGCGATCGCGCCTCTCAAGGTGTCTACCAGATCAGTTTCGAGGCGATCGAGTGCTCGCTGGGTCACAAACCCATAAAACCACCAGTACAGCCCCGAAAAAGCGACTCCACAAACCAACGTAAAGCTGACCAGCAACTTAGAACGCAGGCTCACGAAGCGCTTTAAAGGAGCACGGCTAGGGCGAAATGTAGCAGGTAGCATTACGAAACCTAAGCGTCTAACGGGAGTTTTGCTGGTCAGTCTTTCCAATCGTATTACTTCGTAAAAATTATGTGAAAAGAGAAATCAGAATAAAGCGGTTTGGCATAGTAAATCCGGCATTGCTTAATCTGGGTACGAATTTTTTTTGAAAGGGTTGCCCTGTGCCCCTTTCAAAAAAAATTCATACATGAAATCAGCAACACAGTAAATCCTAAGTAACTGATTTGAAACACGACTCGATGGCTAGCGATTGGGTTCAACAACTGGCAAGACGATCGCCCAGAATGGGCGAATGCAACCTGCTATCCTCAAGCTACCCAAATTTTTGCCGCCCCGCTCACTACCGCTCTAATTCATTTAGATTTTCGTAGATTTTCACAATCAGCTCTACGCCGCCTTGGTTACGCGGGGCTATCAGTACGATCTAGAAGCGCTCGATCTGCTTTTGCAGCGATCTAGCCCTTGCGCTTACATCGGCATGATCGGCAGTCACAGACGGGTGCAGCAGGTGTATCGGGCGATCGCCCAGCGAGGTATTCCAGCAGAGAAGCTACGCTCCATCTATGCCCCCATTGGACTAGATATTGGCGCGCTCACACCCGCAGAAATTACCGTCAGCATTAGTGCAGAGTTGATTTTAGGGTAGTGGTATTGATGTAAGGGATCAGCAAACAAAAATCATCCCGGTGTCATTCCCGCGCAGGCGGGAATCCATGATAAGCCTTCTGCTTGAGCCGGTATCTTATTTCAACGCAGTTCTCTAAGGATTTTTTGATGGACGGGCGAAACCCGCCCATCAAAAAATCCCTACCAATTATAGGACTACCAATTTTACTCAGACGAGGGGGCACAGGGCGATCGCTGTCTCAGCGGTAAGTGGCTAAGGCGGCTAGACTCTCTCGCCGAATCTAGTTGAGAGTGTCAATATAGGGGGAGATACGGGATTGTGAATGTCTAGGTCAGAGTCTATGTCAGAATTTCGAGGCTCCATCGCTCAGCATTACCACGAGCGAACGAAATACGACCCTGCAACCCTTGCCAACAAGGCTCAAGCGCTGAATTGGAATGAGCAGCCGATTCCATTCAAGCACTACAAAGTAGGGCTGGCCTACGATCTAAAGCCTTACCTAACCGAAAAACCAGACCTGGGTGAGTTTAGCGATACCTGGCGGCGGCTGTCACGGCTGCTATTTTGCAGCTATGGGTTGACGGTCAAACAGGTGATGATGAACGGAGATCCGGTCTATTTTCGGGCGGCTCCTTCCGCCGGAGGACTCTATCCAGCCGAGGTTTACCTAATATCGCGGGGCACGCCCCTACTACCAGCGGGGCTATATCACTACCAGCCTCAAACCCACTCGTTATTACACTTTTGGGATAGCGACGTTTGGGCAGCGCTGCAAGAAGCATGTCTGTGGCATCCCAGCTTAAATAGTACGCAACTGGCGATCGCCACCACGGCTATATTTGCGCGCTCTGCATGGCGTTACCAAGACCGCGCCTACCGTCGTATTTTCCTAGACGCTGGACACTTACTGGGCAATATTGAACTGGCCTGCGCCATCAACGATTTTCGTCCCCACTTAATTGGTGGGTTTGTAGACGATGCCGTTAACCAGTTGATGTATTTAGATGCAGACCAAGAAGGGGCGATCGCCATCATTGCCCTAGCCGATCTGCTCGATGCAGGTCAAAACCTGCCCGCTGGCACCACCGCTCTGCCATCCTTAACCAAAACTGACTTTCCCAACATTCCTGATGGCAAGCTGCTCTCATACTTTCACCACGCCACCCAAATTCAAAAAGCACCGCCCGTACCCGCATTTTCCCCGTCCAAATCGGTAGGCGATGCACCGTCCGACATCGCTCCATCCGAGACCACGCCAACTGACAAATACAACTTTCCCTTTTGCTTCAAGGTATCAACCGCTAACTTCCCGCTCGTATTAGGCGAAAGCCTGTCGGGTCTAGAAGAAACCATGCTTCAGCGCCGCTCTACCCGTGCCTACACCGGAGCCAACCTCACCTTAGAGGAACTGAGGTTACTGCTGGATTTTACCTACCAACCCCAGCACTATTTAGACGAAGGGCTTGACCCATCTCCCGACTATTTTGACCTCAGCCTAATTGAAACCTTTATTGCTATTTCAGGGGTTGATGGGCTAGACGAAGGCTGTTACTACTACGCCCCCACTGCAGAAGAACTACGCCAAATTCGCTTTAAAAACTTTCGCCGCGAACTGCACCTACTGTGTTTACAGCAGGATTTGGGACGCGATGCCGGAGCCGTGTTGTTCCACACTGCCGACCTCAAACAAGCGGTGGCTCGCTATGGCGATCGCGCCTATCGCTACCTACACATGGACGCAGGCCACTTGGGACAGCGCCTCAACCTCGCCGCTATCCATCTCGGATTGGGCGTTAGCGGCATTGGTGGCTTCTTCGACGACCAGGTTAACGATGTGTTGGGCATTCCGCCAGACGAAGCCGTGCTGTATATTACAACCTTAGGCCGTCCACGAGGTTAATAGGTGAACGGTCAAATGTTTTAAAAAGGATGAAACCGTTGGTTTCATCCTTTTTAAAACATCCCCCGGTTGACTGACAAATCTTTTGAACACCTGCTGCACCGCCAGGACATCAATGTCCTGGCTCATCGCTAAAGTCCTCTAAAGAGGACTAGATTCAGGATCTGAGTCCATTTCAATGGACTTTCACGA